>JACCED010106638.1_pt1 | contig 16109 bp, 4 predicted proteins | sample 7455021 | NCBI WGS metagenome assembly JACCED01 (sample SAMN15323456, study PRJNA562643) | freshwater metagenome | isolation source: river surface water | place: USA:Blue River Watershed | collected 2017-08-19 | reverse complement strand
TATATATGTCAGTATGTGCGGAATAAAATGTTAAATTAAATTAAAAAGAAACAAATAAAAAAACAAATAAAAAAAAACACATACACACACAAATAAATAAACGGAATAAAACAAATGAGTGAACAGAGGACAAATATAGTAAATATATCATGGTCAATTAATGGTGAAAAGGCGGAACGTTCGCCACGACGTCAACAACAACAGCAGTCTGACCATGGACATGATATTATCCCTACAGGCAACCCTCAACAAATGTCATCATTGAAAGAAGAAACATCTAATAAAATGACGGAACGTGGAATGATTGGACAAGTAACAATTAATCCTTTTTTATCATCTATACCAAATATAACAATCCAAGACACATATTTAAAACCAATGAATTCGTCTTTCTTACGTGAACAACAACAAAATTATTTTAATTAGTTTTAAGTTTTAAGTTTTAAATTTTAAATTTTTGTTACGGAAGAAGAAAATGAAAAAAATGAAAAAAAAAATGTGGGTTAGATTAAGTAGGAGGAATGGTGAATAATTTATTCATGTTGACAATTTCAATTTTGTCGGGTTCTCGTTCGAACATTTTCAAAATGAATTTGGAATCGCGGAATCGAATAGAATAGTGTTCCTGGATATTATTGCGTCCGACACGTCCTAAAGCTTGGATGGTTTTTTCTTGTGTCAATTTTTCAAGGTCTTTGCCTAAATAGGCGTGACAAAATTGGTAATTGGTGCCGTAAATGTAATCAGTATTGGCGACGATGAAATACAATTTTTTCTGGTCCGCGAGACTTTTCATGATTTCATTGTATCGAGAATTTTGGGTTTGGGAAAAACATCCGACCCCCATTAATAATAAAATTTTCCAACTGTCGTCAACCCCATCCAATTGTAATATTTCCTCTACAAGCACTTCATCGATCTCGGAACTGAACGGTTTGCCGTTGGCTTCTTGATCAAAATCAATCGGTGCCCATTTAGCTAAATGGGGTGGTTTATTGGGTACATAGACATTTTCCAAAGTGACAACATTGAACTGAGTACGCATTTCATCGACGCGTTTTTTGAGTTTTTTAGTATCATCATCTAGTCGGTCGTTGGCGATTTTTTTGTCTTGACCTTCGTATTGGGCCATACGATCCTCGAGGTCTTTTTCCAATACTTGTAATTTAGCCTGTAGGGAATTATTTTTGGCAAGAGTTTCCATCAATGCAGACATAACGGATTCGGGAATGGCGGCTTGTTGAATACAAAAATTGCCGATTTTCTCCATATCCGTGGCAAAATAAATGGTGGCCCCGTCAGTGAGACTAAATGCGTCACGGGTGGTGACCATAATACCGGGGTCGTGTGATCCCCCACCGTTTTTGATCAATTTGGGGCGACGGGATTCTTGGGCTAAAGACCAGATGTAATCCCAATGGAGGGGGTTGATTTGTTTGAGGAATTCGAGGTAATAAATTTTGATTTTGATCATGTGGATGTCGTCGATATTGTCGAAATAGTTTTCCAATAAATAGAGGTCGGGATTGGTGATGAGGTGGATTGTGGGGTCGGAATTGTGGAGTTCGTTGACGCTACAAATGAAACGGACGGCCTCGCCTAAATCGATATAACGGAGGAGGGTCTTGTTTTCGATAAGGAAATCGACGGAATCCTGAAGTTGGTCATAATTTTTGAAAAGGAAATGGGGTAATTCGACGAATCCATGGGGGTTAATGAGTGGGATGGTTTTTTTACAATCATGACTAACAATGGATATTGTCTCTACAGGCAAATCGCAATCGGAAAACTTTTGTCGGAATGAATCCACCAGGGACTGAATTTCGTGTTCATGAGGTAAAGTGGCGGAAGAAAGGACGACATTGGGGCAGAGATTTTCGCGCCAAATGTTGGAGATGATGGCATGTAGGGGGTGATCTTCATAATCGAGTGAAATGGTGGGTTCGTCCCAAAACATGATAGTATTTTTGCGGGAATGGAAAGCGCCCATGTAATACATGGCGTACATGTAAGAACGGACGTCGGAAATGATCATTTCGACTTTGTCGCCGACGGAATTGTCGACTTTGTAAATGCCACCGGTTCGGTAATTTTTGGTGTATTCTTTGGCGGCACTATAATGGAGACGGATATCATCGGCGGACGAACAACCGAATGCAAATGCGATTTTTTTGCCGGCAGCGATGGCGGCGCGGGAAAGGGCGAGGCCGACGTGACGGGCGGCGCAAACGAAAATGACTTTGTATTCGGAGAGGAGGCCGATGGGGCTGAGAGTTTTGCCGGTGCCTGTAGGGGCGGTGTATAGGGCGAGTTTTGGGTGTCCTTTGTTTTTTTTGAAGAAGGAAAAGAGGCGTTTTTGATGGTCGAAGAGTTCGATATTTGCGTGTTTAAGGATGGATTTGTTGTTTTCCATGTAATCAACGGCTTTGCGAATGATGTCGAGTTTGACAATGTGTTTTTCGAAAGCGGTAAGGATGTTTTTACAGAATTCGGACATGACAGGATTGAGGAGGGGGACGTTGCATTGGATGAGGTGCCAAAGAGTGTAATAATAGAGCATCCATCGGCGATTTTGTTCGGGGATATATTTCATCATTTTAGCAATATTTTCAAGTAGGATGAATTCGAAAATATTGGTTTTATTGCGTTCAATATTGTCGAAAGTGTTTTGAATACGGATTTGGGTTGGTTTTTTGAGATCGGCGAGAGTGACAATTTGTTTGGAGGAGAAGGAGGGGATCAATTTTTCGGGGAATTTGTATTTTTTGCGGTGTTTTTGAATGGTTTCATTGAAAAAGTGGCTGAACAAAAAAGTTTCAATGTTTTTGGTTTCGGCTGATTCATAATCAAGTTTCATAAATGCAAAAAGGGATGGTGTGCGATTGTATTTGTAGGAAATATTGGAATATCCTTGGATGATGAGCTCCAAAATTTCTTGTTGATCGGATGAAACGGGGATTTCAATTGAATTCCATTCATCTTTAGTGAGTTTTGTTTGTTGGAATTGACTGTCCATAATTATAATTTTTTTTTTAAATATTTTGTTTTGATTCTTCTTTCTATTACTTCTTTTTTTTTTTTTCTTACAAGCAAATATCTAATAAGAAAAAAATTCTGGCAATTATATATAAATACAATTCATTTCTTTTTTTTTTTCTATTTTTAATTCGAAATATTTTTTTTTTAATGACAACACGATCAACAAAAACAAATTCAGTTTTTTTATCATTTACGAAAAATCACGATTTATATGCAGTAGATCAAAGTACAACAAAAGGTGAATCTCTACTTTTAAATCCTGGACCAAAAGGCGATCAGGGTATTAAAGGTGAAAAAGGATTTACAGGTGCTGCAGGTGCAAATGGATCAGCAGGAGCTAAAGGTGAAAAAGGTGATACAGGATTTACAGGTGCTGCAGGTGCAAATGGATCAGCAGGAGCTAAAGGTGAAAAAGGTGATACAGGATTTACAGGTGCTGCAGGGGCAAATGGATCCGTCGGTGAAAAAGGTGCTGCGGGTGCTAACGGTTCAGCGGGAGCTAAAGGTGATAAAGGTGATACAGGTCCTGTAGGGGAATATTTAACCACATCATCTTATTTAACACAAGGTGTTTTATCTGGAGATCAAACTATTTTAGAAGGTGCAGATAGAATTATTGAATTCGTCGCGGATATTGATTCTCAATCATGGTTAAGTTTAAATAAATTCCAACCAACTATTGCAGGAAATTATTTGATCACATTAAATGGATGGTGGAATAATGCTGATATATCAGGTGGACAAACGAATGTACAAATCAGAATGAATGGATCGGATCAAATATTTATTGTTCAAACTGCATTACAAATGGGTACAGGAAGCAGTGTTGGTGGATCAAAAACGATTCATTTTAATGGAACAACTGATTATGTTGAATTTACTGCATATACAAGTAATACAACATCTCAAATATTAAAGAAAGGATCAGCAGCAGGATCAGGAACATGGTTTTCAGCAGTATTAATAACAACAGGTCCTGGACCAACAGGGCCAGCTGGTGATCAAGGATTACCAGGGGATACTGGACCAACAGGGCCAGCTGGTGATCAAGGATTACCAGGGGATACTGGACCTACAGGACCAGCCGGAACAATTAATATTACGAGTATTCCACTTTCATATAATTCACCAGGTTCTTCTGGGGATGTTGCATTGGATCCTGGTAGTGGAATAATGTATATTCATAATGGTACTGTATGGGTCATGATTTCTGGATTAACCATGAGTACTGTTTGGGGAGATTAGTATATAATAAATAAATAATTTTTTTTTATAATAATCATTATATAATTATTATAATAATAGACAAAACAAATCGAAAAAACAAATCGAAAAAAAAATCGAAAAAAAAATCAAAAAAAAATCCAGAAAAAGAAAAGATGGCACATAGAACAACAAAAACAAATTCATTATTTTTATCATTTACACCAGATCACGATTTATTCGCATTAGATCAACGAACATTAAAAGGTGATTCCCTACTTGAAAACCCTGGACCAAAAGGCGAACCAGGTCCAAAAGGCGATAAAGGCGCAAAAGGTGATACTGGACCAGCAGGTGCAAATGGTACATCTGGATCCAATGGTGAAAAAGGCGATAAAGGTAGCGATGGTGGATATTTAACCCCTTCATCTTATTTTACACAAGGTGTTTTATCGGCAGATCAAACCATTTTAGCTGGTGAAGATAGAATCATTGAATTTGTAGTCGATTTGGACGCACAATCATGGTTAAGTTCAAATAAGTTCCAACCAACGGTTGCGGGGAATTATTTGATTACATTGAATGGATGGTGGAATGAAGCCGACGTTTCGGGAGGTCAAACGAATGTACAAATCAGGATGAATGGATCAGACCAAATGATGATTGTTCAATCAGAATTAAATATAGAAACTGGAAATAGTATTGGTGGATCGAAAGTGATTCATTTTAATGGAACGACAGATTATGTTGAATTTACTGCATACACTGCGAATACTACATCACAAATATTAAAGAAAGGATCCTCTACAGGATCAGGTACATGGTTTTCGGCAGTATTAGTAACTACAGGTAAAGGCGAAAAAGGTGATGTAGGACCAAAAGGCGAAGCAGGTACAAGTAGTTCAGCAACGGTTTTCCCTGTAACGGTATTTGACATGTCACATAATGAATCATTTACATCTAATTCATATTCCCGTATTTTTACAATAGATTTAAGTGCAGGTACATATCAATTAATTTCATCCGTTGGATCATTATTAAATTCCACGATTACCTTTTCTCAAGTGTATGTTTCAGATGGATCAACCATTTACGGAGGATCAACTTATTTAGTTGCCTCAAGATATTTAAGCGCAACTGCAAGTGGTAATTTACAACATGCAACTGATTTAAATGGCGTTTTCACAATAGCGACAGATAAAACATTATATATGCATGCAATTCATACATTTTCAGGGGGGGTTGGAACCGTTAAATTTGATGCTACTAGCAAAAATACCAATATCAAATTTTTGAAGATTGCTTAATTTATATTCGTATATAGTATAAAAAAAACGATATATTCTTTTTTATACGATATTATATTTATTTTTTCAATTTTGGATTTTATTCAATAAAAAAAATACAATATTAAACAAAAAAAAAAGAAAATAGAGTTATCATCTAAAATAATTTTTTAATTAATTTTTTTTTTAAAAAAAAAATCAGGAAAAAAAATCAAAAAAAAAATAGAATAGAGGATGCTTCATAATGACGTATGGAAAATTTATGATTATGAAACAGGGATTCTAGGACAAACCGGTGATACAGGTAGGACAGGTCATACAGGTTATACCGGACAAACCGGTCAAACAGGTACAACCGGTCATACAGGTACCACCGGTTATACTGGTCAAACAGGTGAAACAGGTGAAACGGGTCATACCGGTGAAACAGGTCCAACCGGTTATACAGGTGAAACTGGTTTCACAGGTCCAAAGGGTGAAAAAGGTCAAAAAGGTGATCGATACAATACGAATACATTGATCCCCTACGTGCTTACCCCCGAATATTATGGCTCAATCGCAATTACGATCGAAGACACTTTGGGTTATTGTGCAGGTACATCTGTTTGTGTTGCTCGTATTGACGACCCAACAAATTGTCGTTTTGAAGGTATTGTCGAATCATATATTGGAACAGAATTAGTCGTCGTAAAAATACAAAATATTTTTGGTGTTTATGATGGCATCACGCCTTATATATACAATGTAAATTTAGATGGTATCGACGGTCCAACCGGTTTCACAGGTCCCACAGGCGAAACGGGTCACACAGGTGAAACCGGTGAAACGGGACCCACTGGCTACACAGGTCCTACAGGCAGAACCGGAGATACAGGTCCAACCGGCGAAACAGGTGAAACAGGTCCTACGGGTGAAACGGGTCACACTGGTGAAACAGGTGAAACAGGTGAAACGGGTGAAACGGGTCCCACAGGAGAAACCGGTGAAACGGGTCCCACTGGAGAAACCGGCGAAACGGGTCCAACTGGCGAAACTGGTGAAACGGGTGAAACGGGTCCTACTGGCGAAACTGGTCCATCCGGTCCAACAGGTAGAACTGGTCATACAGGTACAACCGGTACAACTGGTCGCACTGGTCCAACTGGTCAAACGGGTAAAACCGGTGAAACCGGTGAAACCGGCCCAACCGGCGAAACTGGCGAAACGGGTCCCACAGGCGAAACCGGCGAAACCGGACCAACCGGTAGAACGGGTCCAACTGGTTACACCGGTCGAACGGGTCATACAGGAACAAAGGGTGAAACAGGTTATACAGGTTATACAGGAAGAACCGGTGATACCGGTAAAACCGGTGAAACCGGTCCCACTGGCGAAACTGGCCCAACCGGCGAAACGGGTCCAACAGGTGAAACAGGTGAAACTGGTTATACAGGTGAAACTGGTCCAACAGGCGAAACCGGTAGAACTGGTCGAACCGGTGAAACGGGACCCACTGGCTACACTGGTCCTACAGGCGAAACTGGACACACGGGTCCAACCGGCGAAACCGGCGAAACAGGTCCAACCGGTGAAACAGGTGAAACAGGGCACACCGGTGAAACAGGTGAAACAGGTCCTACCGGTGAAACGGGTGAAACAGGTCCAACAGGTGAAACAGGTGAAACCGGTCCAACCGGCGAAACAGGTCCAACCGGCAAAACCGGTGAAACCGGTGAAACAGGTGAAACAGGTCCTACAGGAGAAACAGGTGAAACCGGTCATACTGGAGAAACTGGACCAACAGGTGAAACAGGTGAAACGGGTCCAACCGGTGAAACGGGTGAAACCGGTCCTACAGGCGAAACTGGTCAGACAGGTCCTACCGGCGAAACGGGACACACAGGTGAAACCGGTGAAACGGGTGAAACAGGTCCTACAGGTGAAACCGGTCCTACAGGTGAAACCGGTCCAACCGGTGAAACGGGTCTTACAGGTCCAACCGGCGAAACAGGTGAAACAGGTCCAACCGGTCCTACCGGTGAAACCGGTGAAACGGGAGAAACAGGTGAAACTGGTCCAACCGGTGAAACAGGTCACACCGGTGAAACGGGTGAAACCGGTGAAACCGGTCCAACTGGTTACACAGGTCCTACAGGTGAAAAAGGTCAAAGAGGTGACAAATTTATATCGCGCACAGAAACTGCAACGGTGCTTTTGCCTGTAGAGGAATCATCTATTACATTGACATTAGCAGATTACGATTGTACATACATACCAGGGTGTTCCGTCGTCGTGGTATCAGAGGATGATTATCACATGCGGTTTGAAGGAACGGTGTCTGCGTTTACATTATGGTCCAATCAAGTAACGATTAGCGGTATTCGCAATATTTTGGGGAATTTTGCGGCGGGTGAATCCCACGTATACAATATCAATTTAGACGGTGTAGATGGTCCTACAGGCCAAACCGGACAAACGGGTATTACTGGACCAACCGGACAACGTGGTGATCATTATAATGGACGCACATTGAATCAAGTTGTATTGACACCGGTACAGGAAGGATCGGTGGAATTGGTGATGTTGGATAATGAATTAAGTTATATTCCTGGAAATTCGATCATAGTGGTTGATGCAATGAATCGAATGAATCGTTTTGAAGGAACGGTGGCATCCATTTCGGGTCCGAATATTACGATTGAACATTTGATGAATATTGTCGGTGATTTTTCTGGATCGAAATATTATAATATCAATTTGGATGGAATTGACGGTGCAACTGGCTGGACTGGTCCTACAGGCAAAACAGGTCCAACAGGTGAAACCGGTCCAACGGGTGAAACGGGTCAAACTGGACAAACAGGTGAAACGGGTGAAACAGGTCACACGGGTGAAACGGGTCCAACAGGTGAAACGGGTGAAACCGGTCCAACAGGCGAAACAGGTGAAACGGGTCGCACTGGTGAGACGGGCCCAACAGGTCAAACAGGTAGAACCGGTGAAACAGGTAGAACCGGTGAAACAGGTAGAACCGGTGAAACAGGTAGAACTGGACCAACGGGTGCAAAAGGTGAAAAAGGTGATACGGGTCCAAGAGGGGATCGTTTTAATACGACGACCATGGAATCAGTGCAATTGAATCCTGTAATTGGAGGAGAGGTTTATTTAACATTGGCAGATGGTGGATGTACATATATTCCTGGAAATTCTGTAGTTGTTGTGAATTCATTGGATTATACAACGCGTTTTGAAGGAACGGTGTCTTATTTTGCCGGAAATCAATTAACAATTAGTCAAATACGAAATATATCCAAACCTGGAACAGATTTTAATACGGTATTTGTAACCTACAATGTGAATTTGGATGGTATTGATGGACCTAAGGGGGAAACCGGACCAACAGGACATACAGGAGCAACTGGACAAAGGGGAGACCATTTCCATAGTCTTACACAGAATTCTGTAACATTGTCGCCTGTAGAGAAAGGTGAAGTGATGTTGGTATTGGCGGATGATACATTAAATTACATAGTCGGCAATTCAGTTGTTGTGGTCAGCCAATCAAATCCAGGGGTTCGTTTTGAAGGTCGTGTCACCGTTTTTTCAGGTGCAAATATGACGGTGGGGGACATTACCAATATTGTCGGCGATTTCACAAATGGCGATTTTTTCATTATTAATTTAGACGGCATTGATGGAGCGACTGGAACAACTGGTCAAACGGGTCCTACTGGCAGAACAGGTGAAACGGGTGAAACCGGTCACACCGGCTCCACAGGTCGCACTGGTGAAACTGGACGCACCGGATCAACTGGTCATACCGGCTCAACTGGACACACTGGCTACACTGGTCCTACAGGCTTAACAGGCGAAACAGGCCCAACCGGCGAAACCGGCGAAACCGGACCAACCGGCGAAACTGGCGAAACTGGCGAAACGGGTGAAACTGGTGCAACAGGTGAAACAGGTCATACAGGTCCAACCGGTGAAACGGGTGAAACCGGCGAAACTGGTGAAACAGGCGAAACTGGTCATACTGGAGCAACAGGAACTAAAGGTGAAACAGGTTATACCGGATACACTGGTCCTACAGGCAGAACCGGAGAAACCGGACAAACAGGTCCAACTGGTGAAACCGGCGAAACTGGCCATACAGGTGAAACAGGTGAAACAGGACAAACAGGTGAAACTGGAGAAACTGGACAAACTGGTGAAACCGGCACAACAGGTGAAACTGGATATACTGGCTACACAGGTCCAACAGGCTATACTGGTCCTACAGGCCAAACAGGTGAAACCGGACAAACTGGTGAAACCGGCAAAACCGGTCCTACAGGCGAAACCGGCCAAACTGGTGAAACAGGCGAAACCGGCCAAACAGGTCATACTGGTGAAACGGGTCCTACCGGTGAAACAGGTGAAACAGGTCAAACCGGTTCAACTGGCGAAACCGGCAGAACTGGTCGAACCGGTGAAACGGGACCCACTGGCTACACAGGTCCTACAGGCGAAACTGGCGAAACGGGTCCTACGGGTGAAACTGGTGAAACGGGTCATACAGGTGAAACGGGTCATACAGGTGAAACGGGTCAAACAGGAGAAACAGGTTACACTGGCGAAACAGGTCATACCGGTGAAACAGGTCCTACCGGAGAAACCGGTCAAACAGGTGAAACGGGTCCAACCGGCGAAACGGGTCACACTGGTGAAACGGGTCCAACCGGCAAAACCGGCAGAACCGGTGAAACCGGTGAAACGGGACACACTGGTTACACTGGTCCTACAGGCCCCACTGGAGAAACAGGTCACACAGGACAAACAGGACAAACAGGTGAAACTGGCCAAACAGGTGAAACCGGCCAAACAGGTGAAACTGGCCAAACAGGTGAAACAGGTCCAACAGGACAAACCGGTGAAACCGGACACACAGGTGAAACAGGATATACTGGAGAAACCGGATATACAGGTCCAAAAGGTGAAAAGGGTGACACTGGCCCACGGGGTGACAAATTCAATACAGCCACTGCAACCCCCATTTCTATTTCGCCTGTAGAGAATGACACTTTAATATTAACTTTGAAGGATAATAATTGTACATACATTCCTGTAAATTCGGTGGTCGTTGTTTGTGCAACAGATCATCAAACGAGATTTGAAGGAACTGTTTCGGATATTTCAACCAACGGAATCAATCAACAATTAACCATTTCTGGAATCACGAATATTCGAGGTGTTTTCCAGCCAAATAAAACATACAATATTAATTTAGATGGTATTGATGGTCCACAGGGAAATACGGGTCATACGGGTCCAACTGGTGTGACCGGTCCAAGAGGTGACCGATTCAATACACATACTACCAGTTCCGTTCAAATAATGCCAGTAGAGAACATGTCTGTGCAATTGACATTATATCACACGGACCTCACATATATAGTTGGTAATTCTGTCGTGATTGTGGCACAATCTGCCCCTACAGGCTTCCATTTTGAGGGTACCATAATTGATATTTCCGCTGGTCAATTATATACCATTGGTGGCATCAAAAACATCGTTGGTGATTTTTCCAATTTGACCGATGTTTTCAATATGAATTTGGATGGTATTGATGGTGCAACCGGTCCTACTGGCAAAACTGGCTACACAGGTCAGACAGGTGAAACAGGTGAAACCGGTCAAACTGGCTACACTGGTCCTACGGGTAAAACAGGTGAAACTGGTTCAACCGGTTATACTGGACACACCGGCCAAACAGGTGCAACTGGACAAACTGGACAAACAGGTGAAACAGGTCCAACTGGTGAAACGGGTGAAACAGGTTACACTGGTGAAACGGGCGAAACTGGCCCAACTGGCGAAACTGGCGAAACCGGACCCACTGGAGGAACTGGTCATACAGGTGAAACTGGCGAAACAGGTTTTACAGGTGAAACAGGTAAAACAGGTCCAACAGGTGAAACAGGTAAAACAGGTCCAACCGGTGAAACAGGTCATACAGGTCCAACCGGAGAAACAGGTCATACAGGTGAAACGGGTCCAACAGGTGAAACGGGTGAAACAGGTCATACAGGTGAAACTGGACAAACTGGTGAAACGGGTACAACTGGTCCTACAGGTGAAACTGGACCAACTGGACCAACAGGACCAACCGGTCAAACGGGCGAAACAGGTGAAACCGGTGAAACTGGTTTTACAGGCGAAACTGGATCAACCGGTCCAACTGGCAAAACTGGACAAACTGGACCTAAAGGTGAAACAGGATATACGGGATACACAGGTGAAACGGGTGAAACAGGTGAAACGGGTCCAACTGGCGAAACCGGTGAAACGGGTACCACTGGTTACACTGGTGAAACTGGCAACACCGGTCCTACAGGCGAAACAGGAGAAACAGGACCAACTGGTATGATGGGTAAAACCGGTCCTACTGGGCAAACTGGACAAACTGGATCAACTGGTCAAACGGGTTTCACAGGAACTAAAGGTGAAACTGGATACACGGGTCCAACCGGCGAAACCGGTGAAACTGGACAAACAGGTGAAACTGGACAAACAGGTGAAACAGGTACAACTGGCTATACTGGTGAAACTGGATCAACCGGACAAACTGGACCAACCGGTGAAACAGGTGAAACTGGACAAACAGGTGAAACGGGTGAAACAGGTGAAACTGGTCCATCCGGCCCAACAGGTAGAACTGGTCATACCGGTACAACCGGTACAACTGGTCGCACGGGTCCTACTGGAGAAACTGGTATGACAGGAGAAACTGGTCCAACAGGTGAAACGGGTAAAACGGGTGAAACTGGACATACCGGAACAACAGGTCCTACAGGCAAAACAGGCGAAACAGGTTATACAGGCGAAACAGGTCATACAGGTGCAACCGGTACGAAAGGTGAAACTGGTTACACTGGTTACACTGGTCCTACAGGCAGAACCGGAACAACCGGACAAACAGGTCCAACTGGCGAAACAGGTGTAACCGGTGAAACGGGTGAAACCGGATATACTGGATATACAGGAGAAACAGGAGCAAAGGGAGAAAAGGGTGACACTGGACCAAGAGGAGATAAATTCAATACGGCCACTGCAACCCCTATTACTATTTCGCCTGTAGAGAATGACACTTTAATATTAACTTTGAAGGATAATAATTGTACATACATTCCTGGAAATTCGGTGGTCGTTGTTTGTGCAACAGATCATCAAACGAGATTTGAAGGAACTGTTTCGGATATTTCAACCAACGGAATCAATCAACAATTAACCGTTTCTGGAATCACAAATATTCGCGGATCATTCCAGGCAAATAAAACGTACAATATTAATTTGGATGGTATTGATGGTCCTCGAGGTGAAACTGGATATACGGGACCAACCGGTATGACTGGTGCAAGAGGAGATCGATTCAATACCTATACGACAAGTGCTGTTCAGATAATGCCTGTAGAGAACATGTCTGTGCAATTGACAATGTATCATACGGATCTCACGTATATAGTTGGCAATTCGGTTGTGGTGACAGCTCAATATGATCCGTTGGGTATAAAATTTGAAGGTGTCGTGATTGACATTTCTGGACAAGAATATACGATAGGTCAAATCAAAAACATTTATGGGTATTTTGGCGGGTTGACAAGTGTATTTAATATGAATTTGGATGGTATTGATGGGTCAACTGGACACACTGGTCCTACAGGCAATACTGGACACACTGGTTTTACAGGCGAAACAGGGCAAACGGGTTATACGGGTGCAACCGGACAAACGGGTGTGACCGGAACAACTGGTTCAACCGGCTACACCGGTCCTACAGGCAAAACAGGCAACACGGGTCCAACCGGACAAACCGGAGAAACGGGTTCAACCGGACCAACCGGTGAAACAGGCCAAACGGGTGAAACAGGTGAAACAGGTTTTACTGGTGAAACGGGTGCAACAGGCGAAAAAGGTATTAAAGGTGAAAAAGGAGAAAAAGGAGAAAAAGGAGAAAAAGGTGATCAAGGTATTAAAGGTAATCAAGGTATCAAAGGAGATAAGGGTGCAACTGGCGAAACAGGTCATACTGGACGCACTGGTTTTACAGGCGAAACGGGCGAAACAGGTTTCACCGGCGAAACCGGATTTACTGGTCCTAAAGGTGAAACCGGTTATACTGGACCAACTGGAGAAACTGGTCCAACAGGTGAAACCGGTGAAACCGGGCAAACTGGAGAAACTGGTCCAACTGGTGAAACTGGAGAAACTGGTTATACAGGTCCAACCGGTTCAACTGGAGAAAAAGGTATTAAAGGTGACACTGGTTCTACTGGTGAAACTGGAGAAAAAGGTATTAAAGGTGACACTGGTGAAACAGGCGCAACTGGCGAAACCGGTGAAACCGGTTATACAGGAGAAACCGGTTATACAGGAGAAACCGGTTATACTGGTCATACAGGTAAAACGGGTGAAACTGGTTACACAGGATATACAGGAGAAACCGGTCATACGGGTGCAACCGGTGAAAAAGGTATTAAAGGAGATACTGGCCCTACAGGAAAAACTGGAGAAAAAGGTATTAAAGGTGATACTGGTCATACGGGTGCAACCGGTGAAAAAGGTATCAAAGGAGATACTGGCCCTACAGGAGAAACTGGAGAAAAAGGTATTAAAGGTGATACCGGTCCTACAGGTGCAACTGGAGAAAAAGGTATTAAAGGTGACACTGGAATTACCGGTGAAACTGGTTTTACAGGTGAAACCGGTCAAACAGGTGAAACTGGTGAAACAGGTCAAACCGGATATACTGGAGAAACGGGACCAAAGGGTGAAAAGGGTGACACAGGCCCTACAGGTGCAACCGGTGAAAAAGGTATAAAAGGTGACACTGGATTTACAGGTCAAACAGGTTCTACAGGAGAAACTGGTGAAACTGGTTACACAGGTCCTACAGGAGAAACGGGTGAAACTGGATCTACAGGTGAAACTGGATTCACAGGTCCTACAGGAGAAACAGGTGAAACAGGTCATACAGGAGAAACCGGTGAAACGGGTGAAACTGGTTACACAGGTCCTACAGGAGAAACAGGTGAAACAGGTCATACAGGAGAAACCGGTGAAACGGGTGAAACTGGTTACACAGGTCATACTGGAGAAACCGGATATACAGGTCCAAAAGGTGAAAAGGGTGACACTGGCCCGCGGGGCGACAAATTTAATACATCCACTGTATCCCCGATAACTATTTCGCCTGTAGAGAATGATACTTTGACATTAACTTTGAAGGATAATAATTGTACTTATATCCCTGGAAATTCAGTTGTGGTTGTTTGTGCTACGGATTATTTAAATAGATTTGAAGGAACTGTTTCCGCCGTTCCTGCCAATAATCAATTAACCATTTCTGGAATCACGAATATTCGAGGATCATTCCAGCCAAATAAAACATACAATATTAATTTAGACGGCATTGATGGCCCTCAAGGTAATACCGGCCCAACCGGACCGACAGGTATGACTGGTCCACGTGGTGATCGTTTCAATACACATACAACCAGTTCCGTTCAAATAATGCCAGTAGAGAACATGTCTGTTCAATTGACATTGTATCATACCGATTTAACATATATCGTTGGTAATTCGGTGGTGGTCGTAGCACAATCTGACCCTACAGGCTTCCATTTTGAGGGTACCATAATTGATATTTCAGTCGGTCAATTATATACCATTGGTGGCATTAAAAACATCGTCGGTGATTTTTCCAATTTAACTGATGTTTTCAACATGAACCTGGACGGTATTGACGGGGCGACTGGATCAACTGGAGAAAAAGGTATTAAGGGCGATACTGGTGCTACTGGATATACTGGTTCAACCGGAGAAAAAGGTATTAAGGGTGACACTGGTGCAACTGGATATACTGGTTCAACTGGAGAAAAAGGTATTAAAGGAGATACTGGTCCTACAGGTGAAACCGGAGAAACAGGTGCAACAGGTCAAACAGGTGAAACAGGTGAAACAGGTGCAACAGGTGCAACAGGAGAAAAAGGTATTAAAGGAGATACCGGTCATACAGGTGAAACAGGTGCAACTGGAGAAAAAGGTATTAAAGGAGATACCGGACATACAGGTGAAACTGGAGAAAAAGGTATTAAAGGTGACACTGGTCATACTGGAGAAACAGGTACAACCGGAGAAACAGGCGCAACAGGAGAAAAAGGTATCAAAGGTGATACTGGTCCTACAGGAGAAACCGGTCCTACAGGAGATACTGGTCATACAGGTGAAACAGGTGCAACCGGTGAAAAAGGTATTAAAGGAGATACCGGTCCAACAGGTGAAACAGGAGAAAAAGGTATTAAAGGTGATACTGGACCTACTGGAGAAACGGGTGCAACAGGAGAAAAAGGTATTAAAGGAGATACCGGTCCTACTGGTGAAACTGGAGAAAAAGGTATTAAAGGTGACACTGGACCTACAGGAGAAACGGGTGCAACAGGAGAAAAAGGTATCAAAGGTGATACAGGTCCTACAGGAGAAACCGGTCCAACAGGAGATACAGGTCATACAGGTGAAACAGGTGCAACAGGTGCAACAGGTGAAAAAGGTATTAAAGGAGAT
>JACCED011861584.1_pt1 | contig 16120 bp, 15 predicted proteins | sample 7455021 | NCBI WGS metagenome assembly JACCED01 (sample SAMN15323456, study PRJNA562643) | freshwater metagenome | isolation source: river surface water | place: USA:Blue River Watershed | collected 2017-08-19 | reverse complement strand
CGTTCACCGTCACAATGTGCACGCCTTGTCCGGCCAATGCATTCAGATAGGCAGGCAAGGTTCCTACTAAAGTTTTACCCTCACCGGTGGCCATTTCGGAGATTTTTCCCTGGTGCAAAACAATACCACCAATCAACTGCACATCGTAATGCACCATGTTCCAGGTTACTTCGTTGCCGGCGGCGTTCCAGGTGTTATGGTGGATGGCCTTGTCTCCTTTAATCACCACATTGGGTTTGCGGGCGGCCAGTTCACGGTCAAAATCGCTGGCACTTACCTCAATGGTTTTATTTTCTGTAAAACGACGGGCCGTTTCCTTCACCACTGCAAAAGCCTCCGGAAGGAGTTCCATTAATATTTTTTCCAGTTCTTCGTCACGTTCCTTCTGTAGCTTGTCTAATTGGTCATAAACCGAAGTCTTTTCGGCCATGCTCAGGCTCAGGTCTTCTGCTTTAGTTTTTACGGCGGTAATCTCCTGATCTATCTCTTGTAAATCGGCCTGAATTTTTTGTTTAAAATTGAGCGTTTTGGCACGGAGCTCGTCGTGGCTCAAAGCAGCCAATGTGGGATAGATGGATTTTATACGGTCAACCAGCGGTTGAATTTGTTTGATATCTCGATCAGATTTACTTCCGAATACTTTATTTAAAATTCCTAACATGTTTATACAATCAATAAGCCCTCTGCATCTCAATAATGCTGCCACGGCTAAAATACAGCCATGCTGGCAGTGGGATGGGTAAAAATACTGATTTTGCGGCATATAAAGCTTCGGCATTTGTAATACCTTTGTAGCATGAATATTCTTCTTTTAGGTTCGGGAGGTCGCGAAAATGCCTTTGCCTGGAAAATGGCTCAAAGTAAACACTGTTCTCAACTTTTTATTGCTCCCGGCAATGGCGGAACTGCCAATTTTGGCAAAAACGTCGCCCTCAATCCCACCGATTTTAAATCTATTGGGGATTTTGCCTTAAAAAATAAGATTGGGATGGTGGTGGTAGGACCGGAAGAACCCCTGGTAAAAGGTATTCATGATTATTTTCTGGCCGATGAACAGCTCAAATCAATTCCGGTGATTGGGCCTCAAAAAGCCGGCGCTCAGCTGGAAGGGAGCAAGGACTTTTCTAAAGATTTTATGCAGCGTCACCAAATTCCTACGGCTGCCTATCGCTCTTTTACCAAAGAAACTTTGCAAGAAGGCCTAAAATATTTAGAAAATCAATCCTTACCTATCGTTTTAAAAGCTGATGGTTTAGCGGCCGGAAAAGGCGTATTGATTTGTGAAAACCTCGCCGATGCACAAGCCGAGCTCAAGGCCATGTTGGCCGATGCCAAATTTGGTGAAGCCAGCGAAAAAGTAGTGATTGAAGAGTTTTTGAGTGGCATCGAACTTTCTGTATTCGTGCTAACCGATGGCCACAGCTATAAAATTTTACCCGAAGCCAAAGATTACAAAAGAATTGGGGAGGGCGACACCGGCTTAAACACCGGTGGTATGGGTGCTGTATCGCCGGTAAGTTTTGCGCAAGGCGATTTCCTGAAAAAAGTAGAAGAAAGAATTGTGGTGCCGACTATTAAAGGACTGAAAAAAGATGACATTCCTTACAAAGGCTTCATTTTTATTGGGTTGATGAATGTGAATGGAGATCCTTATGTGATTGAGTACAATGTGAGAATGGGTGATCCGGAAACTGAGAGTGTGTTGCCTCGTATTGAAAGTGATTTGGTAGAACTTTTACTCGGGGTTGCGCAAGAAAATTTGCACGAAAAAGAATTCAAAACCTCCGCCAAAACTGCAGTTACCGTCATGCTGGTAGCAGGCGGTTATCCCGGAGCCTACGAAAAAGGCAAACCGATGAGCGGCATGGAAAATGTTCGCCACTCCATGGTATTTCATGCCGGAACTGAAAACGACAACGGGGTGATTAAAACCAATGGAGGACGCGTAATTGCAGTGACTTCGCTCCAGGATAATTTATTCGATGCGGTACAATGTGCCATTGCCGATGCCGGAAGAATATATTACGACGGGCATTATTTCCGTTCGGATATAGGAGCCGATTTGCTTAAAATCAACTAACGAAGCAGCTCTGAGAGCACTTCTTCCAGCATTTCTCCGCGAAGATTTTTGGCGATAATTTTTCCTTCGGGATTGAGCAGGAAATTATTCGGAATGCTGTTTACATTATATAACCTAGCAGCATCATTATACCAATATTTCAGATCAGAAACCTGTGGCCAGGTCAATTCATCGTCTTTGATCGCTTTCAACCAACTTTCCTTGCTCCTGTCTAAAGAAACTCCCAAAATAGTGAAGTTTTTATCCTTAAACTTACGGTAAGCGGCTACCAAATTCGGATTTTCATACCGGCATGGGCCACACCAGGCCGCCCAAAAATCGATCAAAACATATTTGCCCCGCAGCGATGAAAGGCTCAGGGCTTTCCCCTGAGGTGTTTTCATGGTAAAGTCGGGAGCCAAGGCACCAATGTCTGTTTTACTTTGTGCCATACTTAATTGGAAGGCTCCAACAAGGGCCAGCGCAATTAAGCAGCTATAAATTCTTTTCATAATCAGATGAGTTTTTGTTGTGTACGCCACCACAGATCGGGCATTTCTCCCGATACGGCTGTTTGATAATCCTCGTAGGTACAAGGCACCAGGTGGAAGCGTTCGTTTTTCGAGTTTTTTAAAGGATAAGGCACTTGCATCCACCAACGATCGGTTTTTTTGCTTTTCACGAACACGAGTTCGGAAGCGTCTTCTTTCATGGCTGCCCGATAAATGAGGTACTGCGATTTAGGCTGCAATGGCAAGTCTTTTTTCCGCTGATAAAATCCATCCACAAAATACCAGATCATTTGAGCCATCAGGGTAGCGGTTTGCCCGTTTTGATCGAAGGCCGGATTGAATTCATAAAAACCAATGGAAGTCAGCTTATCGCTCATGCCGGCATAACGGCAAATCTGGCAAGCATCTTCGCCATAAAAACCGTTCGGACTGGCATTGGCATTAGCGGCTGCATCAGAAGAACGGATTGCAGAAATATCAAAACTAATCATGCTGGCATTCCTGATCAAGGGCTCTGCCGTATGAATTTTACCGGAAAACTCTCCCAATCGATGTGCATCGAAATACAATTTTTCAAGCGCCTTGATGCTGTCCTGATTTACATAATAGGTTTGGTAACCCAGATTAGAGAAATTAAAGAGATAGTTCGGCTGATGGATCAGAATTTTATGCAAATACGACGCAGAAGTAGTTTCAACGGTATCTTCGGGTGAGTCATCCAAATCGAAATGTGAATCGACCACCAACAAATCTACCTTTTGCTCTAAATCTTCGTAAGCCATGTACTGGGCATAGGTAATATCCTGTCCTCCTCCCAACACAATTGGAACGATATTTTTCTTGATCAATTCGGCCACCACCATTTTAACGGCTATATAGGTATCGGTAACAGTCTTACCTGCCTTAATGTTTCCCAAGTCGGCCATTTTAATGGAAAAGTTGCCCTCATTTAAGGAATAAAAACGCTCCCGGACGTAATTTGGCCCCAAAGCACAGCCCTGATTATTGAGCGCATTTCGATCGTCTAACACCCCAAAAATGGCTAATTGGTAATTTCCGCTATCTAAATCTGGGAATTCATCGGCGTAGATATCCACCAGGTTACCGAGCTGACTGATATAGAAACCATCGGCGGGGCGGACTTGGTGTAAATCGAGGGGAGAGAAAAAATCGATGAGAGACATGCTTTGCTATATGTGATCTCCCAAATATCCAATTATTCGATTACTTTTGAAAGCGATAAAGCAATATCTCCAGAATGATCTTAGTTACAGGTGCTACCGGCTTTTTAGGTTCCGTTCTAACCCGGAATTTAATCGAACAAGGTGAGTCGGTGCGTGCCCTCAAAAGATCCAATTCCAAAATCCCTGAATTCTTGCAAAACAAAAAAAATGTGGAATGGGTAGAAGGAGATGTAAACGATCTTTTTTCGCTGGAGGCTGCGCTCGAAGGCATTACTCAGGTTTACCATACGGCGGCCACCATTTCTTTTCAGCCGAAGGATAAAGCAAACATGCTTAGAACAAATGTGGAGGGCACGGCCAACTTGGTGAATTTATGTTTAGAAAAACCCCACATCCGGATGCTGCATGTGAGCTCGGTAGCTGCATTGGGCAAGGCGAAAGCAGGACAGCTGATTGATGAAAATACCTTTTGGGACGACGCGAATCAACCCAGCGCCTATGCTTTATCAAAACATTTAAGCGAGATGGAAGTATGGCGTGGGATTGCTGAAGGGCTGGATGCCCTCATCGTTAATCCTTCCATCATTATAGGGAAAGAATGTGGTTGGAAAGGCAGTGGCAGTTTATTTAGTACAGTTGATCGTGGGCTGAGCCGCTATCCTCTTGGTTCGTGCGGATTGGTAACGGTTACAGATGTGGCAATGGCGATGATCCAATTGATGAAAAGCTCCATCAGTGCGGAGCGTTTTGTTTTGAATGGAGAAAATTGGCTATACAAAGATTTATTTCAGGAGATTGCCCGTCAGTTTGGTATAAAAGGACCCCAAAAAGAAGTGAAAGAATGGCAACTACTCCTGGCTGCCAGCGTGTTGCAATGGGTAGGAAGGATGAGCGGAAAAACTTTTGGCTTAACTAAAGAAACTGCCAGAAGTGCCTCAAAAATTTCAGAATTTTCTACCGAAAAAATTAAAAAAGCCATCGATTTTCAATTCAGTCCCATCAGGCAAAGCATTGCCGAAATTTGCCATAGTTTGAAATGAAATCACGTTTCTACATCATCGATTTCGACAGCACTTTCACACAGGTGGAAGCACTGGATGAACTGGCACTCATCTCTCTGCAACATCACCCCGAAAGAGCAAAAAGATTAGCGCAAATTGAAGAGTTGACCAATGCAGCAATGGAAGGTCGGCTTTCATTCAGCGAAAGTTTACATGAAAGAGTAAAGCTCCTGGATGCGCACCGCGAACAGCTGGACCCCTTGGTGAGCCGGTTGAAGAAAAAAGTATCTGCCTCTTTCTCACGAAACAAGCTGTTTTTTAAAAAACATGCCTCAGAAGTACTCATCGTTTCGGGCGGATTTAAGGAGTTTATCACGCCGGTGGTACTGCCTTATCACATCCCAAAGGAAAATATTTATGCCAATACCTTCCATTTTGACAAAGAGGGGAAAATCATCGGATTTGATGAAAAAAATCCCCTGGCCACCGAGGGCGGAAAAGTGAAGTTATTGGAGCAACTGGACCTCAAAGGCGAGTTGTATGGCATTGGCGACGGTCACTCCGATTTTCAATTGAAAGAATCGGGGCATATCAAAAAATTTTATGCTTTTACCGAAAATATTGAGCGAAAATCCGTTTCAGCAAAAGCAGATCACGTTACTCCAAGTTTTGACGAGTTTTTGTATGTGAACCAGCTTCCGAGAGCAATTTCATATCCCAAAAACCGCATTCTTTGCTTAGCAATCGGCGAAGTACCTAAAGAAAGTTTGGAAATCCTCAAAAAAGATGGATTCTCCATCCGGCATAAAAGCAGTTTTGAAGAAAAATATGTGGCCGATGTGGGAATGTTGCTGCTGGCCAAGGGCGAGAAAATACCTAATGAGCAATTAAAGCGGGCGGTTAAATTAAAAACCTTGGGGGTTTTAGGAAGCAGTAAGGCCAAGATTTCGGAAGATATTTGCACCGAGATGGGTATCGTTTTGTTTGACGATGTGAAAAACAATCCCAGAAACTCCAACTTCATCCCTAAAAGGATGGCCGATTTTATCAACAAAGGCGATACCTATTTGAGCAGCAATTTCCCGAATTTACAATTACCCAAGATCGCGAATGCACACCGCTTGATTCACATCCATAAAAATGTGCCGGGCATCATGGCGCAAATCAATCAGGTTTTTGCCCAGCACCAGATCAATATCTTAGGTCAATTCTTAATGACCAAGCCGAAAATTGGTTACGTAATTACCGATGTGAGTGCTCAATACGACAAAGAGGTTTTAAAAGAGTTGAAACAAATTCAGCATACCATTAAATTCAGGATATTGTATTAATTTGAATTAATGAAACAGTTATTACTTGTTTTTGCAGGCGGCGGATTGGGTAGTGTATCCAGGTTTTTGGTGGGTAAAATCTATCCCGCAGGTATCAGCCTTTTCCCCTTGGGCACACTAACGGCCAATTTTTTGAGCTGCCTGATTTTTGGGGCATTGTTGGGCTTGAGCGTTGAAAAAATCAACCTAAACGATCCGCTCAAACTCTTGATCATTACCGGGTTCTGTGGAGGCTTTAGCACTTACTCCAGTTTCACGGCAGAGACTGTTGAATTATTCAAACAAAGTCAATCTGCACTAGCAATTGGAAATATCGTTGCAAATTTTGTGCTCAGCGTAGCCGGTTTATATTTGGGGAGCTGGCTGGTACGTTTATTTTAAATACAAACTCTATGGAAATAAATGCGGAAATAAAGGAAAGAATTGAAAAACTACAGGAGAAATATGCAGCCATGGGACAAGACATGGTTTCTTACCTGGATGGTTTATTGTATGCTGATTTTTTAACCTATTGGGATTACATCCATTTGGATACCCTTTTAAGTCTGCAAAATCCTAAAACTTCCTTCCCCGATGAAGAAATTTTTATTATTTACCACCAGATTACGGAGCTATATTTCAAACTCTCACTACACGAATGCAAACAAATTGCCGAACATCCGAGCTTGACTGTTGATTTTATTAGTCAACGAGTTAAACGCATTAACAGTTATTTTGAAGCCCTCACCAATTCATTCGAAATCATGGTACAGGGAATGGAAAAGGAACAATTTCTGAAATTCAGGATGTCTTTATTGCCCGCCAGTGGATTTCAATCTGGGCAATACCGCATGATTGAAATTTATGCAACTGATTTCATCCGCTTAGTAGACAAAGAAAAACGAGACGATTTGGCAAAGGCCGATCTAAAAACACAGTTCGAGCATATCTACTGGAAACATGGGGCCACCGAATTATCGACCGGTAAAAAAACACTCACTCTCAAACAATTCGAACAGAAATATTCTAAAACTTTTTTGGAATTGGCCCAATTCTGTCAGGACAAAAATTTCCGTCACCTGTTCCACCAATTAAAGACCAAGGGAGATGATACCACAGGTCTTGAAAATGAGCTTCGTCAGCTGGATGTAAACGTTAATGTGAACTGGCCATTGTCACATTATAAATCAGCTGTGCGTTACCTCAACCGCGAACCCGAAGAAATTAAGGCAACCGGAGGAACCAACTGGCAAAAATACCTGCCCCCACGCTTTCAAAAGCGCATTTTCTTCCCAGAACTTTGGACCTATGAAGAATTAGAAAATTGGGGCAAAAATTGGGTTTTAAGTGTACTACGTACACCATTGTAACGAAAAAATCATTCGTAGCAACGTGTAATTTTCTCTACTTTTGCAGGGTATTCATACTATGAAAAACGTGATAGATATCTTGGACATTAAAGTAAGCCGCACCCCACAATCCCGCCTGGAAAGTACTGATTTTGAAAACCTCCCATTCGGACGTGTTTTCTCGGATCACATGTTTACCGCCGATTTTGAGGACGGAGAATGGAAAAACTTCCAAATCCTTCCTTACGGAAACATCGAAATCAGCCCTGCAGCATCAGCTTTACATTATGGTCAAGCCATTTTTGAAGGCATCAAAGCCTACAAACAAGCCGATGGACGCATCAGTATTTTTAGACCCTACAAAAATCTGGAAAGGTTCAATATTTCTGCCCAACGAATGGCCATGCCGATAGTTCCGGAAGAAATATTCATGCAGGGTATGCAACAATTACTGGAGTTGGATCGCAATTGGGTTCCTTCACAAGAAGGTTATTCCCTTTACATTCGTCCGGTAATGTTTGCAACCGATCCTATTTTAGGAGTTCATGCATCTGCCAATTACAAATTTGTGATCCTGATCGGTCCGGTGGGAGTTTATTATGCAAAGCCTTTAAAAGTAAAAATTGAAACCCATTACACCCGTGCAGTGGAGGGTGGCGTTGGCTACGCAAAAACTGCGGGTAACTATGCCAGCTCCTTACTGCCAACTAAACTGGCTCAGCAAGAAGGTTTCGATCAATTGATCTGGACCGATGCCAAAGAACATGCTTACATTGAAGAGTCAGGAACCACCAACGTGATGTTCGTGATCAATGATACTTTAATTACTCCTTCAACCCGCGACAGCATTTTAGATGGTGTAACCCGTCACAGTATCTTAGATTTAGCCCGTTCATGGGGAATGCCGGTAGAAGAGCGCAGGGTAACCGTAACTGAAGTAATTGAAGCTGCTCAAAATGGCACTTTACAAGATGCTTTTGGAGCTGGTACTGCCGCAACCATTGCTCACATTGCTGAAATTACTTACGAAGGCAAAAAATACACCTTACCTGAACCTTCCAGCAGAGAGTTTTCGAACAAAGCTTTACAGGCACTCAAGGAAATCCGCTACGGACTTGTTCCCGATCCTTTTGGCTGGAATCATTTGATTTAAGAAATATACAAAGCCTGGCCAGAAGCCGGGCTTTTTTTTACCAATATTATTAAAAATGAAATACTGACATTCTGTCATTATTTCTAAAATAATCTTTATTTTTGCATAGATATGGAAGAACTATTGAAGACGGGAATAACATTGAAAGACCACGATGAGAGTCGCCAGGGAGAGGCATTGATGTTGGATGGTAAACAAGGCAACACCAAGGGTCGTAAATTATATATCGAAAGTTATGGCTGCGCCATGAACTTTTCAGATTCTGAGATTGTGGCTTCGGTGATGATCGATATGGGATTTGAAACCACCGCTAACTACAAAGAGGCGGATGTCATTTTCATCAATACCTGCTCCATACGCGATAACGCTGAACAACGTGTGCGCAATCGTTTGCGTGAGTTTGGAGCCATCAAAAAAACAAAGAAAGATGCCGTTATTGGTGTGTTAGGCTGTATGGCCGAGCGATTGAAAGCAAAATTTTTAGAAGAAGAAAAATTAGTTGATCTGGTGGTGGGGCCCGATGCCTACCGTGACCTACCCAGTCTGATCAACCAGGCTGATGAAGGTGAAAGAGCGGTAAATGTGCTTTTATCAAGAGAAGAAACTTATGCCGACATCAGTCCAATACGCTTAAATAGCAATGGAATCAGTGCTTTTATATCCATCATGCGTGGATGCGATAACATGTGCTCCTTCTGCGTGGTACCTTTCACTCGTGGACGCGAACGCAGTCGCGATGCACATTCTATCGTACAAGAAGCCAAAGAATTAGCAGAAGCTGGGTACCGCGAAGTGACTTTATTAGGTCAGAATGTCGACTCTTACAAATGGGCCAGCGAAGACGGCACTCAATCGGTCAATTTTGCGCAGCTTTTGGCCATGGTAGCCGAAGTAGATCCTCAAATGCGAGTTCGTTTCTCCACTTCGCACCCTAAGGACATTACCGATGAGGTTTTGCACACCATGGCCAAATACCACAATATTTGCAAGTACATTCACTTGCCGGTACAATCAGGTAACTCCCATATTTTGGAGAAAATGAACCGTACCTACGATCGGGAATGGTACTTGGAACGTGTGGAAGCCATTCGACGTATCCTGCCCAATTGTTCCATTTCTACTGATATCATTGTGGGTTTTTGCGCTGAAACAGAGGAAGAGCACCAAGATACCTTGAGCATCATGGAATTGGTTGGCTATGATTTTGCCTACATGTACAAGTATTCTGAGCGGCCGGGCACTTTGGCTGCCAAGCGTTTTGAAGACGATGTTCCTGAGGAGGTCAAAAGTCGTCGCTTAGACGAAGTGATTGCTCAACAACAAGCATCGGCCCATCAACAATTACAAAAGCAGATAGGAAAAGTACAGGAAGTGTTGATCGATGGTTATTCAAAAAAATCTAAAAATGACTTTTCGGGACGGAACGATCAAAACGCTACGGTCATCTTCCCGGTAGATGATCGATTTCAGCCCGGCGATTATGTAAAAGTATTGGCCGAAACCTGCACAAAAGCAACCTTAATTGGTAAAATAATTGATTAGAGATGGATATCCAGGATATTAAAAATCGATTCGGAATTATTGGGAACTCTCCGCTCCTCAACAGAGCTATTGACGTTGCCCGACAGGTGGCTCCAACTGACATTTCGGTTTTAATTACCGGAGAGAGCGGTAGTGGTAAGGAAGTTTTTTCACACATCATCCATCAACTGAGTGCCCGCAAACACGGCTCATTCATTGCAGTAAACTGCGGCGCCATCCCCGAAGGAACCATCGATTCGGAGCTGTTTGGTCACGAAAAAGGCTCATTTACCGGTGCACACGAATCACGTAAAGGTTATTTTGAAGTGGTAGATGGTGGAACCATCTTTTTGGATGAAGTCGCCGAATTGCCTTTGGGAACCCAGGCCAGGTTACTGAGAGTTTTAGAAACCGGCGAATACTTGCGTGTGGGATCATCAAAAGTGCAAAAAACCAATGTAAGGGTAATTGCAGCTACCAATGTAGATGTGTACGATGCCGTGAGAGCCGGTAAATTCAGAGAGGATCTGTACTACCGGTTGAACACAGTTCCACTTAAAATCCCTTCTTTAAGAGAGCGAAAAGAAGATATTTACTTACTCTTCCGGAAATTTATTGCCGATTTTACTGATAAATACCGCAGCCCTTCAGTACAACTGGATGCAGAGGCTCAACAAATATTAACCAATTATAGCTGGCCAGGTAATGTACGTCAGCTGAAAAATGTGGCAGAGCAGATCGCCGTTTTGGAGAAAGACCGAAACATCACCGGTCAAAGCATTTTGAATTATATTCCACACGAAACGAGCAGCAGCCTGCCCATGAAGCTGGAAAAAAATCAAAAAGAGGACTTTTCGGAGCGTGATATTCTCTATAAAGTTTTGTTCGACATGAAAAGAGACATGCTCGAATTAAAAAAACTGGTGGCCGAAATCATCCAGCACGGAGGAAATGCAGCTCATTTAAGTGCAAACCCACAGGTATTGAATCAACTTTATCAAGATATTGAATTACCTGCAAGCGTTGCCGAATTGCCGGCACAGCCCACCCTGACCATTCATCAGCCGGCGCCAGATCATCATCATTTTGACATCCTGCAGCATGAAGAAGAAGCAGAGGAATCGCTTTCACTCATTGATAAAGAAGCAGATTTAATTAAAAAAGCGCTGAAAAAACATCGGGGTAAACGTAAATTAGCAGCACAAGAGTTGGGTATTTCTGAGCGTACTTTGTACAGGAAGATCAAAGAACTCCACTTGAATTGATGAAAAGCCAAGTAAAATATTTGCCGAAAATAGCGGGATGCTGCCTCCTGGTTTTAACCTTGATGCTTAATGCTTGCGGTATTTATTCCTTTTCGGGAGCGTCTATCCCTACCGAAATGAAAACTGTTTCGGTGCAGTTTTTTGAGAACAATGCCAGTTTAGTGGTGCCTTACCTTAGCCAGCAATTTACTGAGGATCTCAAAGACAGGATCAGGAATCAATCTAGATTAAGTTTAGTCAGGTCTGATGCCGATGCCAATTTTCAAGGGCGAATTACCGAATATAGCATCAGGCCGGCAGCCATTCAGGGGAATGAACGTGCCGGATTGGAGCGCCTAACCATCACCGTTTCGGTAAAATATACCAACGTGCTGGATCCGGAATTGAATTTCGAGAAAAGTTTCACCCGATTTTTAGACTTTTCTACCCAGGGACGGCCGCTACAAGCACAGGAGCAACAATTGATCAAATCGATCAACGTGATGCTTACAGAAGATATTTTTAACGCAGCTTTTGCAAATTGGTAATTTGATCAGGATGTCATCAGAAACAAACCAGGAATTTTTCACACAGCTCATCCGCAGGCCTGCCGGTTTAGATGCCTCCAACCTGGAGACGCTGAGTCAGCTTGCCGATAAATACCCCTATGCTGCAGTTCTTCAATTTGCACGAAAAAAACTGGAACAAAATCCGGAGGAAGCCACCATTTTTGCTTCAGAAAGATCATTATGGCAGCGATTTATCCAGGCTCCCGAAAGCTTGGCACTCATCTTCAAAGAGGAAGTAAATGAACCGCAAAACTCTAATCCTGAGCCATTGGTTGAAGAATCGGTTGCCGAAGATCATTTAGAGGCCGAGTTGGAAGAGACCCATCAGGAGACAAGTGCCATTATTGATGACACCCAACAACTCATCCTGGAAAGTATCGCCTCGGCCGATTTTTTTGCATTGGAAGATAAAGTAGCTGAAACCATCGAACCGGAACCTGCTTCTCAGGAAATATCGCGTTACGATGACGACCAAATGCCTTACACCTTTTTGTGGTGGCTCAACAAAACCCGTAAAGAACATGCCGATACTTATCAGCCTTACGTAAGTTTTAAATTAGACACCACTCAGCAAATAAAACAAAGCAAAACAACCGGCTCCAATCCTGAAAACCCAATTGCCGATTTCGATCTTTCTCAAATCAGTACGCAAAGCAAGCCGAAAAAAACGAAGAAATTAGCTGCAGTTAAAAGCAAAGAAGAAGAGATCATTGAGCGCTTCATTATGGAAGAACCTCATATATCTCCCCCATCGGTAGATAAAATGGGGAATGAAAATAAGGCCCGAAAAAGTGCTGAAGATTCCCTCGATTTAGTGTCTGAAACCCTGGCTCAAATTTACACCGAACAAATGCTACTCGACAAAGCCATAGAGACCTACCGGAAATTAAGTTTGAAATTTCCCGAAAAAAGCACGTACTTTGCCGACCAAATTAGTATACTGGAGCGCAAAAAAAATTAATTCAATAACATATGTTTTACGCAATTGTAATTATCGCCATCGTAGTTTGTTCTATTCTAGGATTATTCATCCTGATCCAGAATCCAAAAGGTGGTGGTTTATCTTCTGGTTTTGCCGGATCGAACAACATCATGGGTGTGCAGCGTACCGGCGATTTCCTGGAAAAAGGAACCTGGTTCCTGGCTGTTACTTTAATGGTTTTGGTTATCTTAATTAATGTAGTCATTCCGAAAGGCGCTGCCGTAAATGAGAAAGCCAACGAAATTCAACAACAGATTGAGAAAACGGCGCCAAGCCAGGCACCTGTAAATTTACCTCCCGCACCACAAAACGGTACAGGAAAATAAAATCAAAGCCTTATCAAAAAAGGCTTCCCGATTTCCGGGAAGCCTTTTTTGCTTTAAAACTGACAGCCTGACACCAAGAATTCAGGTTTTTCAGCATCTGAAATGAAATTTTGGCAATAGATTTTTGTCAAAACCCATTGGCACAATTCATGTTACCAATGGAGCAGTTCAATTTTTTAATTTATCAAAACAAAAAATAAAACATACTATGGCACTATCAATTAAACCTATTGCTGACCGAGTGGTAATTGAACCGGCTCCGGCAGAAGAAAAAACTGCTTCTGGTATCTACATTCCTGATACCGCCAAAGAAAAACCGCAAAGTGGTAAGGTTGTAGCGGTTGGAAACGGAAAAGTAGACGAACCGCTAACCGTTAAAGTAGGTGATCAGGTATTGTATGGCAAGTATGCCGGTACTGAAATTACCTACGAAGGCAAAGAGTACTTAATTATGCGTGAGTCTGATATCTACGCGATTCTTTAATCATTCATTATTCACTTAAAAAAGATTTAAAAGCAATGGCAAAACAAGTAAAATACAATGTTGAAGCTCGTGACGCCCTGAAAAGAGGTGTTGATATTTTGGCAAATGCCGTAAAAGTTACCTTAGGACCAAAAGGTCGTAACGTAATTATTGATAAAAAGTTCGGTTCACCGGCCATTACCAAAGACGGTGTATCTGTAGCTAAAGAAATTGAATTGAAAGACGCCCTGGAAAATATGGGCGCACAGATGGTGAAAGAAGTAGCTTCTAAAACCGCTGATATTGCGGGTGATGGAACTACAACTGCTACTGTTTTAGCACAAGCAATTGTAACTGCAGGTATCAAAAACGTAGCTGCAGGAGCTAATCCAATGGATTTGAAGCGTGGTATCGACAAAGCTGTTGCAGCTATTGTAACTAACCTGAAAGGTCAGTCGCAAACCGTAGGTGCTGATAATAATAAGATCAAGCAAGTAGCTACCATTTCAGCGAATAACGATGATGTAATTGGTTCATTAATTGCTGATGCCATGGCGAAGGTGGGCAAAGACGGCGTAATTACCGTGGAAGAGGCAAAAGGTACCGAAACCGAAGTGAAGACCGTAGAAGGTATGCAATTTGACCGTGGTTACCTTTCTCCATACTTCGTAACCAATGCCGACAAAATGGAAGCTGACTTGGAAAATCCCTACATCTTAATCTATGACAAGAAGATCTCTTCGATGAAGGAATTATTACCGGTATTGGAAAAACAAGTACAAACCGGCAAACCTTTATTGATCATTGCCGAAGATTTAGACGGAGAAGCTTTGGCAACTTTGGTTGTGAATAAAATCCGTGGTTCACTGAAAGTAGCTGCCGTTAAAGCTCCTGGTTTCGGCGATCGTCGTAAAGCGATGTTGGAAGATATCGCCATCTTAACAGGTGGTACCGTGATCTCTGAAGAAAGAGGTTATAAATTAGAAAACGCCGACTTGTCTTACTTAGGTCAGGCAGAAAAAGTAGTAGTTGATAAAGACAATACCACCATCATCAACGGTGCTGGTAAATCTGACGATATCAAGGCTCGTGTAAACCAGATCAAATCTCAGATTGAGAGCACTACTTCTGATTACGACAAAGAAAAACTACAAGAGCGCTTGGCTAAATTAGCCGGTGGTGTAGCTGTATTGTATGTAGGTGCCGCTACCGAAGTAGAAATGAAAGAGAAGAAAGACCGTGTAGACGATGCTTTACACGCTACCCGTGCAGCAGTTGAAGAAGGTATTGTTGCAGGTGGCGGTGTTGCTTTCATCCGTGCTATCGAATCTTTAGATAAATTAAAAGGCGATAACGAAGACGAAACCACTGGCATCCAGATCGTGAAGCGTGCCGTAGAAGAACCATTACGCCAAATCTGCGAAAACGCAGGGATCGAGGGTTCTATCGTCGTTCAAAAAGTAAAAGAAGGCAAAGCCGACTTTGGTTACAATGCCCGCACCGATAAGTATGAAAACTTAATTGGCGCAGGTGTCATCGATCCAACCAAAGTAAGCCGTGTAGCTTTAGAGAACGCTGCTTCTATCGCAGCCATGTTGTTAACCACCGAGTGTGTGTTGGCAGATGAGCCGGAAGAAGGCGGTGCAGCTCCAGCTATGCCTCCAATGGGTGGCGGCATGGGTGGCATGATGTAATCAAGCTCCAACCTGATAGCAAAGCCTTCCCGATTTTCGGGAGGGCTTTGTTTTTTTGTAATATTAAGAGCGGGAGCCAGACAGAACGGCGGGCCATGGGTAAAGGCTTTGAGCGAGGAAGCTTCGTTCTGTCTTGACTTTTTGCATCCTTTTTGGTCAAGCAAAAAGGATGAGAAAAACTAAGCCGGTCTTATGGTTAAATCCTCTTATTCTGAGGCATTGGGCTAATTGTTAAAAAAATTATAGCTAACATTGGACTTCTAAAAATTAATGTCACATACCGTTCGCCTTAATAAATTCATCAGCGAAAGCGGACTCTGCTCCCGTCGCGAAGCCGACCGTTACATTTCACAGGGTAGTGTATTCATCAACGGACGTAAAGCACAAATAGGCGACCAGGTAAAACCCGGCGATCTGGTTAAGGTAAATGGTAATCTGTTAGAACCGCTCGAAGCTGAAGATCTGGTGTTCATCGCCCTCAATAAGCCGGTTGGTATTACCTGCACCACCGAAGCAGAAGTAGCCAACAATATTGTCGATTTTGTAAACCACAGTAAGCGTATTTTCCCTATCGGGAGATTAGATAAAGATTCGCAGGGATTGATCTTCCTGACCAATCATGGCGATATGGTGAACAAGATTTTACGAGCAGGTAATCAGCATGAAAAAGAATACGTAGTAAGCGTAAATAAACCGCTAAATGCGGCCGTACTTGAACAAATGGCTCATGGGGTGCCGATGTTGGGAGTCGTG
>JACCED010393487.1_pt1 | contig 16122 bp, 6 predicted proteins | sample 7455021 | NCBI WGS metagenome assembly JACCED01 (sample SAMN15323456, study PRJNA562643) | freshwater metagenome | isolation source: river surface water | place: USA:Blue River Watershed | collected 2017-08-19 | reverse complement strand
TTACCTAATAAATGTAACCATTGTGTTTCTAAAGGTATATCATCATAATTGCTAGGGATATTATTAATTCTTAGTTTTTTTGATGGTCGATTATTATTATTATTATTATTATTTCTAGGACGTTTATTATTAGGATTACCACCACGAATAGTTTTTTTAGATGTTCTTCGTGTTCTTTTTTTTGTTGGATATTTCATAATCAAAATAAAACTGATTGATTATAATTCTAAAAGAAAATAAAATAAAAATGAACTATGTTAACTAAATGAAATAACTGATCTGTGTGCTATATGATGAACTGTCTTAAGTGATGATTCAGAAATCTCTCGACGTTTACGTCTTTGTTTTTGACTAACTGTTTCCAAATTCTTCTCAATATCCTTGTCACATGCAATAGTTGTTGCCTTTTTAGTTTTCTTTTGAGAAACTGGTTTTTTACCATTACGTAATTCCATATCTTTCTCAATCTCACCATAATGTTCTTCAATAAAATCAATCACATACATATTATCAGCCCAATCAAAAAAATTCAATTGTCCATCATTAGTTTCAATAAATTTATGGTCATCAAAATAGTAATTAAATGACCCATTACGACAAAACACATCAAAACGTTTTTTTGAATTGGTCTTTAATTCTTGACGATAACTAGGATATACAAAGAAAAGGTCATTAAAATATTGATCTGTTTTTATTTCATTTATTTGTGGTGAACTAGATAGCATAATATCCTTTTTAAGGGTTTTTGTTACAGGTGCTTTAGGTTTTTTTAATTTCTGTTCTCTTTTTAATTTATATTCATTTAGACTATAATGAGTATTAAAAATCTTCGCATAATTTGTTACAAACCAATCAATTAATCTAAGAGATATTTTACTTTTACCTGTTAAAATAGGTAAAATACGATCCATTTTCCCTGTTCTGCAATATGATGCATTCAATCTAGAAACCAATTTCTTTTGTTTTCTATTTAACATTGATTGTTGTGCTTCTGATTTAGTTATTCTATTAGACCCACCTGATTTCTTCTTTATATGTCCTTGTTCTATTTCTTCACGTTCATCACCATCATCTATTTCATTTATATCATTTTCTATAATAGTTAAATCAATATTTTCTTGTTGACTCATATCAAATTTAATAAAAAAACTCAAAATAGACTTATATTAATTTAATTATGCGTTAAATATTTATTTTGCAGATAAACTATTATTTCAGCCAAGACTTGACAATCAACCATATTATAGGTTATAATATCATTAACCTCCTGATAATCCGTTAATTTAAGTCCTAATTCAACAGCTTCTTTATTATATTTATCAATTTGAAGCATAACTGTAAAACCATTTAAGTCATTTTCCCAAATAGTTCGTATCATACCATTTTTATACATCGCATTTGCAATCGTTTTTAAACCAAAATCATATGCACCCTTAATCGTAATTGGTTGATACTTAAATATATCTAAAATATCCATGAAATCAATGTCACCAATCATTTGATGTTCTTCTTCATCCATTACATCAAATTGACGTTCTAGCATCTTTTCAAAGAAGGTTGGTTCTGCTTTTGACCAATGATATAATGTTAATCGGTCTTCATTCATTTCCTTCTTTAAGATATTTAGTAATTGAAGCATTTTCTTTAAAATAATCAATTCTTCATCTAAATCCAAATAATTAACCATAAAAGAAAAATATCTATATTGAGGTATACCATTTTCCATTGGAATCACCAAAGTTAAACCTATTAGGAATACTAGTTCTTGACCTCCCTTTTGTGGTAAAAATTCAAATTCATCATTCAAATTATTAGAAGTTTCAAAATCAATCACAATAAATGGTTTATTTCTAGAAGGTATTAATTCTAGGTGTTCTTCATCTAATTCATCTGGTTGAATAAGGTTTCTTTCTTTAGGATCATTTATTTCTAGAATACAACCTAGAACATTATTTTGATAACCAGGATGTTCCTGACAATATATCAAATAATCATTCCAGTTAGTCACACCATTTGATATTGCTTTATTTCTTTTAGCAACCCCACAATTCCATAGCAATGTAAGTTCCTGACGTTGAATAGCAATTTGTTTTTTTGCATCATGCCATTTATAATCATACTTGTTTTTCATATTAGGACGAAGACTAATATTCAATGATTTTGGTATATGTGTTTCCAGATTATCCCAATCATATTTAATCAAGCCATTTTCATCCTTACCAATCATAAGTGGTAAAGGTAACATCTTAAGTGTTTGATGCCATAAGAGAGCATCTTCTAGATGGTTGATAAATAATGAATCATAATCATTAAAATCAACCGCTGTCATGGATGAAAAACAATCATCTGTTACGATTGAATTATCATAATTATGACTTGAACGACCTAATAAATAGGATTGTTGAGGTAAATAATCTTGAATTAAAGAAAGTGCTTGATTATAAATTAGAACCTGTGATTTATATGCTTTATATAGTTTAGTATTTGTAATATGTTTTCCATCAACAGATAATGACATATTAGACATTTTAATATCAATAATTCTATAATGCCAATTACCAAATTTAGACGGTATCATTGCATCTTCATCTGAAATAATCCCTGGTTTAATTTTATTTAAATAATCAGAACGAATTATAATATCTGCACGACCTTTGGTTTTATTAATATTGTTAACTAAATAACCTTGTGCAATTATTGGGAAACCTGTACTCATTAATTGCATAGTATCTAGAGAACCATCAACCCAACTAGAATAATTACAAACCTCAATGATTGGTATTTTATTTTTTCTTAATACATGTATAACTCGTTCTTCAAATTTACAACCTTTATTCATAATTGTAATAACATCTTCAGGACAATCATTTTTAATATATCCCAACACAGAACCATGTTGTTCTAGATAATCTAATAATGGATCATCTAAAAAATAGTTAAATAATCTAGATGGAGATATATAGTTTTGAATCATATTATCCCATTCTTGCTTTGTTTCTAAATTCATTTTATTATTTTATTATTTTATTATTCTATTATTCTACTGATAATATTATATTATTAAATTAAAAAAAATAAATCAAAATCAAAATCAAAATGCTATCTAGTTACCTTTCTTCTTTGTTAATTTTTTAGAAGATTCATTTTTAAAATAATATCTTTTTTTACGGATTGAATGTTTCCCCTTTACTGATTTAAGATTTGTAAGAAAACTAAATTCTTCATCATCATCGACATCACTATACATATTTTCATCTTGTCTAGTAGTCATCATTTTAAATTTCTCATCATTCAATTTGTTTCTAATAATATCGCAAATTTCTTTCTTATCATTTATATCATCACTAACCCCAAAGTATTTAACACCCATATCTTTCAATTCTTTAAGCGTATAACCACCTTTTCTAGGACCTTCCTCACAATAATTTGGATTTTTATTGTAAACTTCAAATAAATTAATATTATCAGTTGTTTTCATACTTTTAAGTTTTTCTGATTCTTTATCTAGAATAGGTACAATGAAATCACATAATTCTTTCTTTGATGCTTCATTTGATACTTCAGGGTCCATACCAAAATATCTAGAAGCTAGTTTTCTAAGTGAACCTAAATAATATCCACCACCTGATTCACCCTTATTACATAATTTAGGGTCTTTGTGATAAATATCTAGAAGAGTCTTCCCTTCCATATTAACAGTTGTTTTCATATTACTTAATCTTTCGCCAATCATTTGACAGATTAATTCTTTCTTTTTACCTTCAATATCTTTCTCATTGAACCCTAGATATTTTGTCGCAAATTTCTTAAGAAGATTTTTACTATAACCACCTTTTGAATCAGTTTGATTACATTTAGCCATATTAAAATTCTCAATCGTTAACTCTTCCTCTACATTCTTCTTAATTTCTTTTGCAGGACAATAACCACGTGTTTGATATCTAAGAAAGTCATCATTGAAATTACCTTTCTCATCATACATAGAAGCCCAATCCCATTTCTTTTGATATATTTTATCTTCTTTCTTAGCTGCAATAGGTAAATCATGTGCTACATTCTTACCAGTTTTCATTGATGTAGCACACCATTTTTGTTTATTTCCTTGAGTGGTTGAAATACATTCCCATGATAAATCATAACTAGGGTGATATCTAAAAGGAAATATACATTTACCTGATTTAAACCCTTTATCAATTTTACCTTTCAGATTGGTTGCTTTACCTTGTATTTCTTCGACATTATGAGCTTTACGAACTTCCTTAGGGTCAGATGGACAAAAACCCCATTTTAATGCTCTTCTGTTTTTATCAACTTGAACAGGACAACGTAACCCTTCTTCTTTATCAGCATTACAATCAAATAAAAGTTGCTTGGTGTTACCATAAACATAAGGAAAGATGCATGGACCTGCTTGATATTGTGAACGATATTTACCATCTTTATCAAAGACTGTGGCATAAACATTCTTTAATTTCTTTTTCATACCACTTAATCCAGTTAATTCTAGGTGTGATGTATCACCCTCCATATCAGAAGATTTCTCTGTTTCTGATGATTCTGATTTTTCATCTTTTTTAAAGTCATGGTATTTAACTTTAATTACTCTGTCATGTACAGTTTCTGATTCAACTGTTTCAAAATTATCAATTTCTTGGTGATATCTAGATGATTTATAGATTTGTTTGATTAAATAAAAATTTTCATTGGTTAAGAAAATTTCATTGTCTGACACTTTCAAACCTTCTTCAAGATAAAATAAAGGTTTGAATTCACCGTTTAGTAATTGTTCTCTTTCACGTGGATTTCTAGCAATTGTTTCACATAGTCTATTAATAAATAATTCACTCCAAAAATTAGTTTCTAAATTAACACCACATCCATTTCTAGGATTATATTTACAGAACATATGATTATTACATTTCTTCTGTGATAACTTATGACATGTTGTTAATTTATAATTTGGATTCTTTTTAGTTTTGGTTTCATTTTTATCAACATAACTAATTTTTTTCACTAGTTTTTCAATTATAGGTTTAATCTGACCAATCATGACATTATAATCAATTGAATCAACATTCAAAATATCATTTATTTTGTTAGTTGTCGATGCATTTTTATTTTCACCTAGAATAGATGAAATTTCATATTTGAAATGTTGATAAAGGTTTTCAAATTTAGTGTACTCTTCTAGATACCCAACTCTATCATCATATAACTTTTGATTATCATAAATTTTATAATCTACTTCATAATAAATATTCTTAACAATGATATTTAATTTTAACCCTAATTTATCACCAGTTTCTAACATCTTTTCAATTGATGTAGGATAAATTGGTATTAAACCATCATTATCCAATAAAATACCAATCACTGTTTCTGGGTTCATTTCTGTTACCACTAATCCATAAGTTTTATAATATAAATTGCTATCATTGCCACTTAATTTTTTATTGAATTTTTCTAATCCAACCATTAAATTTTCACTATGTTTAAGGTCAATTAAATCAAAATATTCTAAACCATCATAAACAGGTAATTCTAGAATTATACTACTAGGACGAACTGGAAAGACATTTTTATTTTCTGTTATAATAAATTCAGTTGTATGTAATGGTGTTGTTATCTGAGCAACTGGAACTAAACCTTCATCTGATTCTGATAATTCCATCAATTTATTATACATCGCGGTTGATGTTGGTAATAGTTTATAATTACCCACTTCTTTGTTAGGTAATTCATTACAATTATTTAAATGAATCTTGACTAATTCTCTTAGGACTGGTAATCTATTTTGTGTATTCTTTAAAAGATTAAGATTGATAGTTTGATTTTTAAGATGATTTTTAAGAAATATCATATTTTTGGTTGACATATTAACTTCACTATTTAGTTTAATAATCCCTTTTGTCTCAATCACTGACTTATATTGAACATTAAAAATAGGTTCAAATTTACCATTGGAATCATACAAAAGCATAATTACTGGTTTTTTGATATCATTAATGTAAGGATTGCAAAAAATATTATTGGTTTCCTTTGAGAACATCATTACATTAGCACCTTCTGGAAATAACCAATCTAGTTTACGACTTATTAAATCTAAGAAGAATTCATGTTTTTTGACTATTTTATCATCTTGACAATACTTAGTAAAATTATAGAAAGAACTAAAAACCGTAAATATTTTCTTTACCTTTCTTAATTTTATTTGATTGTTCTGTAATTTTATTAAATCATCAAATGAATCTATTTTAAAGTCTTTCATACCTAACCATGCTACCAATTCCGGATATTTTTTCACAAACTCGCCAAAATAGTATAGTTGTGTTCTATTTTTAGGTAAATTATTATTGAATTTAAAGACATTGATAAGACTACCTTGATTTAAAGTCATAAACAATTCAGGACGGATATTTTCAACAATCGTATTTATTAATGTTTTATATGTAATTTGTCCACTTGAGATAGTTTCTTTAATTGCCGCAATCGAACGAAGAAAACTGTTTTTATCACTGTAAACACCACGTCTTAAAAAACAGTTTGCATACTTAAATAAAGCATTTGATGTAGATGAAATTAATAATTCTTGATGGTTTCTTAATAAAATATTAAGATTCTCCGGTAATTGACCATAACGACAATTATCTAGAACGGCAATATCAGCTTTAATATAGTTTTCATTTTTACATAAAGCCTCATCTCTGAATTCTTTTGTTTCAACTGTTGATTTTTGAACTTCTGATTCAGTTTGTACATCACAAACATCATGTCCAACGGGCTTTTTAAATGCTTGTATCTCTTTAGCATTAACATCATAATCATCTGGTTCTTTCAAAAAACAACATGGAACACATAAGTTCTTAGGATGATTTTTAGGTTTCATAAAACCAGGGAATGCTTCGGCACCAGTATTTTTAAGAATCTCAGGCCACTTCTTTTCAACATTCTCTTTACTCCAATATGCTTCACTTGTTGGACGACGAACAATGACTGTATATTTATCTCCTAAAAATTCTTTATTACGTTTATCATATGGTAATACTTCACCCTTATTATATGGACTCTTTAATCCACTTTTGACAAATTCATCAACTGAAATAGGCATTTCAGCCTTATAATCCCAAATACGTGGACAAATATAATACTGGTCGCGATATTTAACATAACCAGTGATAGCTGATTTGTCTTTGATTTTATCTAGATTTTCTTTTGGAATAATATAAGGTTGTCTCATCTGGGTTGCATCACATGTTCTACTATATTTCCACCCAGAACCTCCATCACCATCCTTTTCTAGATTACCAACATCTTCTACTTTATATAAACCTGGATCAGCAGTTTCACGCATTTTAGTCATATAATTGGTAAACTTGATTTCATGCATATCATTACCTTTCTTTTTAATATCATAATCAACCACAATTTTCTCAGCTTCTTTGGCTTTTTCAACTTCTTTTGCTTTTTCTTCTTCACCTTTTTGAAATTCGGCTTCTAAATTAACATCTAGACCTAGGTCATCAAATCCTAATTCATCAAAGTCAAAACCTAAATCAACAACTGGTTCAGACATCATAAGAGATGATTTTTCTTCAAAATCGATTTCGATTGTTTTTTTCTGTTCAGTTTTTTTTAAATCAAAATCGGGGTCAAACAAAATATGTAATAAACTATGAATCGCATTAAGATGTTTTAATTGATGTAGATTTTCAATCATTATACTATATTTATCATTCTCAACTGATATACTAATATCAGTGCCATATAAGAAATGATATTTAATATTTTCAGGGATATCTTGAGGATTAAATCCATCTATTATTTGTTTTGCTTTTGTTTTATCAATTAAAAAAATGGATTCTAACAGTTCAATGTAAGTTGATTTTTGTCCATCAAAACCTCTTTTATTTTTCTCAAATATTTTATTAATGAAATTTTGTATTGATAATGTACTATCAAAATCATTGACCTTTTTATAAATGACTTTAATGTTATTATTTTTCATATTACCATAAAAAAATGGATACATAGATTGAACCCGATTATTTAATTCATCAATTGATAAAGCAAATTTAGATTTGTCTTTCATAATAACCTGTGTTTTTAGTGTAATACTTAGAATTTGAGTTCTTATTAAGGTGTTATGATAGGTGTTTCTAAATATCATATTAGATTCTGGTTGATGAATTAATTTACTATCCGTAATTTTCATTAATTTATTGATAAATTCAGTAATTTCCTCTAATGATTCTTTAATTGCCTTAATCGATACATATTTTTTCATATTAAAATTAATAATCGTATAACCATTTTCATAAAGACTAATTGACACATAATCTTCAATTGTTTTATCTGATTTTTCATTTAATAATAATTTAAAGACTATATATTTTTTATTACTTGGATATTCAATATCTTGAATTAATTGGTTATTCTTCCACGATGCAATAACTTTTAATTTGAAATTATGTTTCTTTAAAAAAGGTTTATAAATCTTATAATTATTATTGTAATCATTAATTACAAACTTAACAAATGGGATTCTATTGCTTGTTTCAAAGACATTAAATAATTTATCGATATCAAAACTACTTTGATAGTTTACGTCATTGATACCAATAATTAAATCATTGACTAAATAATCATCATCTAGGTCAACTAATGATTTATATTTCTTATCATCATGTTTTTTATCAAATAACAATTGAATTAATTTATTATTTGATTCTTGTAATTTTTCAATCATATTATCAATGGCTTCTTTTTCATTTTTAATACTTTGAGTTGTGTAATTACTTACATTACTATCCCAATACATATTAACCACATCATTCATTGAAATTCCTTTGTAATTATAAATAAAATCCATATGAGTAACTAGATTAATGATATTATTATCAACTAATCCAAATTCATTCAAAACTTTTGAATATTTATCACTTTCTTGGTCCATGATTATTTTATCTGATAAATTTACAATTGATGAAAATGGGTTAGCTACTACATATAATTGAGTATCAATATATTCATTTGAGGTAACTGATATTTTCTTTTTATATTCACGTCCTAGAATAACATGTCTATGATTTAATAAAGCAATAAACTCTTCATCATTAATTAAATAATCACTTGTAAAGGTACTATTTTTAAATAAATTAATACCACTTTCGACTGATTTATTTTTATATTTTTCACTAAAGATTGTTCGGACCATTTTTTCAATATCTTCTATGGATTCTAGATCTAAAACCACACATAGTTTATTAACCATATCATTCAATGAAATTTCAGTGTTTTTATTTAAAAGACTATTAATGAATTTAATCATCTCTTTGTAAGTAATATTATGAGATTTAATCCATAAATGTTGATGATGAACACCAATGTGATTATGATTTTCAGTTGTTGTTTTTTTGATTCTATTTATATGATGACTAATTTTCATACGGATAATGTTAATACTATCATTATCAAAAATTAAATCTTTGACAAAATATGTATTACCAATCTTAATTTTTCCAAATTTAGCTCTAAAATTAGGTATTACGTGACTTAATTTTTTATTTTCTTCATCTGTCAGAGACTTATAATCATTTTTCTCTATCTTTTCTAATAACTTATTTATATCATTATCATAGTAACCTCCTACAAAAATATAAACATCATAATCTTCTGGTGCAGAACTATGTATGTGTTTTATTTTGTAAATTTTCTGATTAATGAATTCCTCTACTATTGACATTTCTTATTTTATTAACAAGATTAAAAAATGATTATAATAATCTAGCCAATTTTAATTTTATTAGGTTAATCTATCTAATACTAAAAAATAAAAATAAAAATTTGTAACTTATTGTAATTTTTCTTTTAATGGTGTATCAGTAATACGAGTACCACAATAATCAACTGGTGAATTACTATAGTCCTTATTTTTGTATAATTTTAATTGAATCGCCACTCTAAGAAGAATTCTAAAGTTATTCCAGAATTCTTCAGTGTGTCCAACAGATAAAGTCATAATGTGAGCCAATTCATGGATTGCCACAAAGATTATAACATTTTCTTCAACTAGTGTTTCTTCTTTAGTACCTTTTGCTCTAAGGCAAAATACGATTTTTTGACCTTTATTAACTGAATAAGATGTATATTTATTATTAGGGGTACTTTCACTAATGTTATCTGGTTGAAATCTATCAATTAAACGTTTAAATCCTTCCTTAGTTTCATCTAAGGCTTCTTCATCAGCTGCATACTTTTTAACTTGGTCATCATTGACACCTTTTAAATGGTCAACAATTTTAACTAATTTTTCTCTGACTTTGGCTAATAAATCAGCAGCTTCTTGTTTATCTTTGAGATTTCTAACTAAATAGTCTCTATTATCAATCTTTGATTTTGTATAAATAACTTCATATGATCTGGTTTCTAAATACATGTAAAGTATCATTAATAAAATCGCGAAGACAAAAAAATTTAAAAAACCATCTGCTAACATTTGACTTCTTTTTATTATTCGATTAGAAAAAAGGTTTAATTATATTTAAAATCAAAAAAAAAATTTTCTTTTATTAAATTAAATGACATTAAAAAATCTACTCCCCGCTTCAAGCACTCTCAGACTTATTATTATTATTATTGCTGTATTCCTATTAGTAGGATTTATTGCCGGTATTATAGCTGTAATTGTGATATATACTCGTGGTAAAAAGAAAGTTGACAATGCTATTGCTGCAGACCAGGCAAATTTTAACTTTTAATAAAGATTTATTTTTTATTTTTATTTTTATTGATAAAATTGAATTTAAAACTCAATTATTTTATTTAATAAAAAATTATTAAAATTAACATGAATTCGAATTTCGTTTTTCGACAAGATGAAACTGTTAAAATTAATTATGCTAAACCTTTGAGTTTTCAAGCTACTGACTGGAGAAGTTTTGATTATAAACGTCCATTTGACCCCGAAGAACCTAAAGGAACTTATCGAAAGGAATTTCGCGTTCAGATTTTTGGTGTAACTGGAAAAGGACGTTCTGTTTCGGCTGTTATTAAAGGATTTAGACCTTTCTTTTATGCTGAAATCCCAACCGATTGGAAAAATGCAAATGTTGAACAACTTATTAAAACAATTAATAAATTAGTACCTGAATATGAAACTAAATCATTATACTCATATAACATTGTTAAACAGAAAAAATTCCGTGGGTTCACTAACAATACATATTACCCTTTTATCAAATTTGAATTTCTTAGTAATTCTGGTTTTAATAAATATAAACGTGTGCTAGAGGGGACTGTCGTGATTGGTGGGAAAAAACTACAACTACCTTTATATGAGTCCAATCTCGAACCTATTATGCGTTTGATGCATATTACTGGTGTAGAACCTGCTGGATGGATTCAACTTACTAAACTAGTTATTCCAGATACACCTTATAGTAAATGTCAAATTGATGTCGAAACCGATTTTAAACATATGTCTAAATTCGATAAAAACGACATTGCACCTTTGATTGTGGCTTCTTTTGATATTGAATCTGATAGTAGTCATGGTGATTTCCCTCAAGCAAAGAAGAAATATACTAAACTAGCAACTGATATTATTAACCATTATCAAAAAACTCGTTCACATATTTCTAAACTTCAAAAAACAGGTGATAACCCTACTAAACTAGAATACTTAACTAATTTGATTCAGAACAAAGAAAACTACTTCTATGGTCTTATTAAAGCAGGGTTCCTAGAAGAGTCTCCTTTTCATGACGAAGAAGTTAATTATGTTTATACAAAGGATGGAATCAAACCTAGAGACCAAGAAATTAAAGATATTCTAGTTGATGTTTTGAAAATCTGTGACCGTAATTCGATTTCGATTCGTGCAAACCGCGAAATGAAAGAGGGTGTTCAGACTGTTCTTCGTAAATGGGTTAATAAAAAAGATAAATTCAAGAAAAAAGAAGAAGATGATATGCCGAATGAAAAAGATATTTATCAACTTGAAGAAATTATTCAAGCTGTTGCAAAAACAGATAACCTAGATGCGAATGTTTTACACTCCAAAGTCTTTACGAAAGAAGTTTGTATTACACTTTTGACTAATTTGTTTGATATGAATTTTCCACCTGTTGAAGGTGACCCAGTCATTCAAATTGCAACCGTTGTTTATAAATATGGTGACCCATCAGTTTCTTATCGTCATATTGTTACATTGAAATCATGTGACCCAATTGATGATGTTGAAGTTGTTAGTTGTGAAGATGAAGCCGATGTACTCCTAGAATGGGCGAATTTTATTAACCGACTTGACCCAGATATTATGACTGGTTATAACATTTTTGGTTTTGATTATTCGTTTCTCTATTATCGAGCTAAAGAATTGGGTTGTCTTGAAGAATTCAGCAAAATCAGTCGTTTACAAGACCATTCAGCTGATTTATTAGAAAAACAACTGTCTTCTGCTGCTCTAGGTGATAACACGATGCGATTTATTGACATGGTTGGACGCGTTCAGATTGATCTTCTGAAAGTCATTCAACGTGACCATAACCTCGGTTCTTATAAACTAGATAGTGTTGCTGAACATTTTATTAGTGGTAAGATTGGAGGAATGCGAAAGGATGACCCACATTGGATTGAAATCAAGAATACAGTTGAAATTGAGAAAAACAATTATATTATTATTCGTCAAGCAAAAGATGGTGATAAGTTTAATCGTGGTGAGAAAATTCAAGTTCTAGATAAAGAAACAGTTGATGGTAAAGATTGGATTAAACTAGATGTACCATTTGAAGAAAAAGTTCTAGGTAAAAAACCTATGTGGGGGCTAGGGAAAGACGATGTTAATTATAAGGATATCTTTAGTCTTCAGAAAACTGGTGGTTCAAGTGGTCGTCGTACGATTGCTGTTTATTGCGTTCAAGATTGTGTCCTTTGTATTCGATTGATTCGTAAATTAGAAATTATTGCTAATAACATTGGTATGGCTAATGTTTCAATTGTTCCATTTTCATACATTTTCTTGCGTGGTCAAGGTGTTAAAATCTTCAGTCTAGTTGCTAAAGAATGTCGTGATTATGATTTTCTGATTCCTGTTCTAGATAAAGTTAAAAGCACAAATGAATTTAATAAGGATGATAATGATGATGATAAAGCAGCAGAAATTAAGAAATTATTGAATGCTTTGGATAATCCAGATGAGACTGACTTGATTTCTAGTCGTCACGATGATGAAAGTGCTTTCGTTAGAAATGATTTTCGTCGTGGTGGTGATAATGATTATCATATTGGTGAAGCAGATAATACCGGTTTGGAATATGCTGCTAGTGCTGGTGATGATGATGGTTATGAAGGTGCAATTGTCTTACCTCCTCGTCCTGGTATTTATCTAGAAGAACCGGTTTCTGTTCTAGATTATGGTTCTCTTTATCCATCTTCTATGATTAGTGAAAATCTCAGTCATGATTCTATTATTTTGGACCCTCAATTTGATAATCTACCTGGATTAACTTATGGTGAAGTAACGTATGATGTTAAGAAATGGATTGACCCTTCTAAAAAATCACTTGGTAAACATACAGTTGGACAGAAAACTTGTCGATTTGTTCATTTTCCAGATGATAAAGATGGTAAACCAGTTAAAGGTATTATTCCTTTGATTCTTCAGAAACTACTTGCTGCACGTAAATTTTATAAGAAAAAGAAAGATGCTGACCCAGACCCATTTAAGAAAACTGTTTGGGAAGGTTTACAACTTGCTTATAAAGTTACGGCGAATTCTCTGTATGGTCAAATTGGTGCTAAAACAAGTCCTATTTATTTAAAAGATGTTGCTGCATCTACAACTGCAACAGGTCGAGGTCTTTTAACTTTGGCACGTGATTTCGTTTTGGCTAACTTTGAAGGTTCTGAAGTTATCTATGGAGATAGTGTTATTGGTGCAACTCCTCTATTATTGAGAAATTCTAAGACTAATAAGATTTATATTGAATCAATTAATAATTTAGGAAAGATTTACAACAAACTTGAAAGAGAGAATTGCTATGATGATAAAGAATCATGTGAATTAAATGATATTGAAACTTGGACTGAAAAAGGATGGACTAAGATTCAACGTGTTATTCGTCATAAATTAGCTCCTGAAAAGAAACTATTTCGGATTACAACTCATACAGGTTCTGTAGTTGTGACAGATGACCATTCATTATTAAATATGAAGGGTGAAAAAGTCAGTCCTAAAGAAATTAAGATTGGTGATGAACTGTTACATAGTTTTCCAGAGATTGATAACAATATTGAATATACCTTTTATAATGGTGTAAAATTAAATAAAGATGTTGCACAATTTCTTGGTATGTTTATGGGTGATGGTTCTTGTGGTTATTATGAAAATTGTAATAAATCGAGTTTTGCTTTAAATAATTCATCAAATGAAATAATTAAAAAATATCAAGATATTGGTAATAAATACTTTGTTGATTTTGATTGGATTAAATTGGACACTATTAAATCCTCTAATGTTTATAAATTAGTTCCACGAAATAAAAAAAATGAAACAACTTCAAATTATGGTAATTTAAAAAAATTCATAATGGAAATGAAAACTATTATGTATACTGATGATTTACAAAAAAAGGTCCCTGAATTTATCATTAATGCATCAAAAGAAATTAGAGAAGCATTCTTAATTGGATTATATGACGCGGATGGATATAAAACTAATTATGGAAGCATTTCTAAAACCTTTTATGAAAATAATTTAACTAATGTAGAAAATGATAAAATTCGGTGTGGGACACAAATTGATCAAAAAGGGATGGTTTCTTCATTTGGTATTTATACTTTATGTAAATCTTTAGGTTATGAAGTATCAATTAATACTAGAAAAGATAAAATGAACATTTATCGAATTCGTTTTTGCAATAAATTACGTAAAAACAGTAATAAGATTAAGAAGATTGAAGAATGGAAATTTGATGAGGATTATGTTTATGATTTAACAACTGACAATCATCATTTTCAAGCTGGTGTAGGTAGTATGATTGTTCATAATACCGACAGTATCTTTATTAAGTTTAAATTGGTAGATGAAAATGGTGAAAAAATGATGGGTGTTCCTGCTCTAGAAAAGTCTATTCAAACTGGTTTAGATGCTGAACATTTAATTCAGAAATATCTAAAACCACCACATGTTCTAGAGTATGAAAAGACCTTCTGGCCATTCATCCTCTTCACTAAAAAACGATATGTTGGTAATCTTTATGAAACCGATGTTAATGAATATACTCAAAAAAGTATGGGTATTGTATTAAAACGTCGTGATAATGCACCAATTGTTAAATATGTATATGGTGGTGTCATTGATGCTATTCTGAATAAAAAATCATTGGAATTATCGATTTCATTTTTGAAAGATTCATTGATGGAATTGATTAATGATAAATTTGATATTCAAATGTTGGTTATTTCAAAGACACTTCGGTCAACATATAAAGACCCTGAATCGATTGCTCATAAAGTTCTAGCAGACAGAATGGGTGAAAGAGACCCTGGTAATAAACCTCAATCAAATGACCGTATTCCGTATGTTTATATTAAACTAAAAACTACTAATTCAAAGGAAAAGGTTTTACAAGGTGATAAGATTGAACATGTTAATTATGTCAGAGACCAAAAGTTAAAACCGGATTATGTGACTTATCTAGAAAACCAAATTATGAAACCGGTTAGTCAGATTTATGAACTAGTTGTGCATAAATTAGATGGATTTACAAAATCAGAAGATTATTTTGAAAAACTTGAATCAAGATATTATGAAAAGTATGCTGACAAAAGTGAAGATTTTGTGCATGATAAAATCCAACAGAAAAAACAAGAAGAAGTAGAAAATTTACTATTTCAAGAATCTCTACGAATTGCTAGAAATCAAAAAGCAAATCTACAAGAGATTAGCAAATGGTTAGTAGTTGATGAAAAGTCTAATTTCATTGATAGTGAACCAGTTAAGGTTAATAAAAAATCTCCAACTGCTGATAAAAATTATGCAGTTAAAAAAACAAAAACAGTAAAACCGATTACAGATTGGTTTGTTTAATTGAATGATATTTAATAATTTAATTAAAAAAT
>JACCED010543943.1_pt1 | contig 16125 bp, 10 predicted proteins | sample 7455021 | NCBI WGS metagenome assembly JACCED01 (sample SAMN15323456, study PRJNA562643) | freshwater metagenome | isolation source: river surface water | place: USA:Blue River Watershed | collected 2017-08-19 | reverse complement strand
GCCGTGTCGCCTTCCATCACGCAAAAGGACATCGCCCAGCGCCTGGGAGTTTCCGTCACGCTCGTCTCGCGCGTGCTCGGAGGGAAAGCGGCGCAGATCGGCGCGGCCAGGGCCACCGTGGAATCGATCCGTCAGGCCGCCGCCGAGCTGGGGTACGTGCCCAACGCGAACGCGCGCATCCTGAAGGGAGCGCCCACCCGCACGCTCGGCGTGGTCGTGTACGATTTCGAGGACCCGTTCCTCGGCGCCATCATCGGCGCCTTGCAGCGCCTAGCCCATGCCCATGAGCACTCGCTCGTCCTCGCAGGATTCGAGCAGCGTCGGGTGCAGGCGCAGTCGCTGATGCCCCTGACGAAGCACGGCATCAGCGGCCTCATCATCGTCGGAGCAGGATCCCGCGACGCCTGGCTCGACGGGTTCCTTTCGCGCGGACTTCCCGTCGCGCGCATCGGCGAGAGTCCCGACGCCACCCACGCCCGCGTCGCCGTCGACGGCGAGGGCGGCGTCCGCCTGCTTCTCAACCATCTCCGCCGTCGCGGCATCCGCCGCGCGGGATTCCTCTCTGATCCCCATCCGGCGCATCTCGACCGACTCCGTTCCTTCGAGCGCCTCGCCGCCGAATTTGGCATCGAAACGCGCCCCTCATGGCAGGTGACGCGCGCCGAATCCGGGACCGAGGCGGGCCTGCTTGGCGCCCGCCAGATCGTCCGGGAGGCCGGGACCCGCGCGCATCCCGAGGCCTTGGTTGCCGCCAGCGACGCGATCGCGATCGGCGCCCTGCGGGCACTCAGCGACGCCGGGATCAGCGTGCCGGCCAAGATGGCCGTGACCGGATTCGACGACCTTCCGTTTGGAGACGCCCTCTCCCCCGCCCTGACGACGGTTCGCCAGCCGGTGCAGGAGATGGCCCGCACGGCCTTCGCCTGGGTGTCGACCGACGCCGCGGCCGCCGGAACCTCCTCCGCTCCGCGCGTGCTTCTGCCCGGCGAGCTTGTCATCCGCGAATCCGCCTGAAGCTTCCCGTTCCTGCCATGACGCCCAAACCCGCCCTGGACACCCTGATCATCGGGGGAGGCATGATCACCTACGATCTGATCCTCCCGTCGGCCTACCACCTGCAGCGCCTCGGCTCCGTCGGGCCCATCAAGGTCTGCGCCCAGAGCTCCGCGCGCATCCGCGCCCTCAAGGAGAGCGCCGACCTCAAGGCCACCTTCCCCGGTCAGGACTTCGCGGCGTATCCGGACGTCAACGACCCGCAGGACCGCGTCTCGCCCGACCTCTACCGGAAGTTGCTGGCGGAGGCCCGCCCGCGCCAGGCGGTGATCATCGCCACGCCCGACAACCTCCACTTTGAGATGGTGATGAACGCGCTGCGCGCCGACCAGCACGTGCTATGCGTGAAGCCGCTCGTGCTGAAGTACACCGAGGCGGTGGAGATCGAGCGCTTCGCCCTGGAGCGCGGGCTGTTCGTCGGCATCGAGTACCACAAGCGGCTCGACACGCGCGCGCTGATGGCGCGCCGCCAATACCGGCTCGGGCACTTCGGCGAATTCCGCATGGGCGAGGCCCGCATGATCGAGCCGTACTATTACCGCCACTCCAACTTCCAGAACTGGTTCACTACCGATCAGACCGACCCGTTCGTGTACGTCGGCTGCCACTACGTCGACCTCGTCCAGTTCATCACCGGCCTGCGCCCGGTGGCGGTGTCCGTCAGCGGCGTGAAGGGACGCTTCCCCAACGGCAAGGAAGGCTACATGTGGGCCAACGGCCGCGTGCGCTACGAGAACGGCGCCGTGCTCTCCGTGATCGACGGCCTCGGCTACCCCGACGACGGCGCCGGCAGCAACGATCAGGGCCTGCTCATGTACTGCGAGGGCAAGGACCGCGGCGGCATGATCCAGCACAACGATCAGGACCGCGGCGTGCGCCACTCGTACCTAGAGAACATCGGCTGCGCCGGCACCCGCTACAATTACGTGAGCCCCGATTTCTACCGGCTCGTGCCGTGGGCCGGGCCCGGCTACCGTCCCGCCGGCTACGGCTACGAATCGATCGCCGCGAGCCTTGAGTCGATGCGCCGCATCGAGGCCGAATCGGCCGGGCTCGCCCCCGCCGCCGCCCTCGAGCGCCGCCGCGCGATCATCCGCGAAATCGACGAGACCGGACTGCTCGCCACGCCCGCCAACAGCGCCACCAACGAGCTCGTCGTCGAGGCCGCCCGTCTTTCCATCCTCGCCGACGGCGACTGGTGCGAGATCCATTACGGCGACCGCCCGCACGTCGCGATGAGGAGATAATCACCATGGCCGAATACAACCTGACCCCCGTCAAGGTCCCGCCCGTCCAGACCAAGTGGCGGACCATCAAGACCGCGCTGCCGGTTCCCGAGTCGCTGCCGATCTTCGAGCTGCTGCGCCAGTCCGAGCCGCGCTCTATGTCGGGCCAGCCGCCCGTCGTCTGGGATCAAGCCAAGGGTTCCATCATCTCCGACCGCTGGGGCAACCGCTGGATCGACTGGTCCTCGGGCGTCCTCGTCACCAACGCGGGCCACGGACACCCGCGCATCGTCGCGGCGCTGCGCGAGGCGGTGGACCGTCCCCTGCTCGCCACCTACGTCTTCCCGCACGAGGGCCGGGCACGGCTCACGTCGATGCTCAGCAAGCTGGCGCCGAATCCCGACCGCTCCACGGTCTTCCTGCTCTCCACGGGCAGTGAAGCCACCGAGAACTGCATCAAACTCGCCAAGACCTACGCGCTGGAGAAGCACGGCCCGGCGAAGTCGATCATGGTCACCTTCAACAACGCCTTCCATGGCCGCACGATGGGCGCGCAGCTCGCCGGCGGCATGGCCAAGGGCAAGCGCTGGCTGGGCACCTGCTGCCCGCAGTTCGTCCAGGTGCCGTTCCCCGACGGTTACAAGAACCCCGACACCTCGTTCGACCTGTTCCTCTCGAGCCTCAAGCAGCGCGGCATCGGCCCCGATCGCATCGCCGGCGTGATGACCGAGAGCTACCAGGGCGTCGGCCCCGACTTCCTGCCGGTCGAGTACGCGCGCAAACTCGAGGCCTGGTGCCGCCAGCACGACATCGTGCTCGTGATGGACGAGGTGCAGGCCGGCTTCGGCCGCACCGGGAAGATGTTCTGTTTCGAGCATTACGGCGTCACGCCCGACCTCATCGCCTGCGGCAAGGGCATCTCCTCCTCGCTGCCGCTCTCGGCCGTCATCGGGCGCAGCGACATCATGGACCTCTACGGCCCCGGCTCGATGACCTCGACCCACTCGGCGTCGCCGCTGGCCGTCACGGCCGCGATCGCCAATCTCGAGGTCATCCACGACGAGCGCCTCGTCGACCGCGCCGCCCAGCTCGGCGCCTGGTTCGTGCCGGAGCTGCACCGCATCCAGCGCAAGTACCCGAGCGTCCTCGGCTGCTGCACGGGTCTCGGCCTCGTGGCGGGCATCCAGGTCGTGAAGCCGGGCACCCGCACGCCCGATCCCGACCTCGCGACACGTATCAACGTCGCCTGCATGCACCGCGGCCTGCTGATGTTCGCGCCGGTCGGCATCGGCGGCGAATGCGTCAAGATCTCCCCTCCCCTCAGCATCGAGGAAGACTGCCTGCGCGAGTCGCTCGCCACGTTCGAGGAAGCCGTCGACTCCGTCTGCGGCTCACTCTGAGGAACTTCCCCGCGGGCCCGGCGCCAACCGCCGCGCCGGGCCCGGGTGAATTTAAGTGAGCGATCGCGAAGGAACTTCGAAACGAGCCGTAGCCTCCTTCCGAGACCCCAGTGCTGACCGCCGGGTCTCTAGCGCCCTGCCCTCGTTCTCGACCGCATCGATGGTGTATGCGGCCCCGCCAGTCGTCGGTGCCAGGCGGCGGTTCAGAACCCGAGTAATCGCGATCCTTAGGCGGACCCCCAAAGGCGCGGAGCGGACAGCGCCGGACAGGAGCTGGACCGAATCATCTGGTTACTGGTCATGTGATGCACCGACTCCTCGGCGGCAGCGAACCGCGGGCTTTCACTCCCCATGATCCCGAAACTTTCAGTCCCCCTGACCTTCAACCCGTCGCCCCGTCGAAGCCGGTCCCTCGCCTTGCTGTTCCGCTGGGTGCTCCCGCTCCTCCTGTCAGCCACCTTGGCCGCCGCGGAGTCCAAGCGCCCCAACTTCGTGCTGTGCATGACCGACGACCAAGGCTGGGGCGACGCCGGCTACCAAGGCCATCCGGTGCTGCGCACGCCGGCCCTCGACGCCATGGCCGCCTCGGGCGTGCGTTTCGACCGGTTCTACGCCGCCCACTCCGTGTGTTCACCCACGCGCGGCAGCGTGTTGAGCGGGCGCTCCCCCGGCCGCTACCGCAGCTACAGTTGGGGCTTCGACCTGCCGCTGCGCGAAATCACCGTCGCTGAATTGGTGAGGCCGCGCGGCTACGCGACCGGGCATTTCGGCAAGTGGCACGTCGGCGGCCTGCCCAATGCCGACGGCATCTCCGGTCGCGGCGTGCCGGAGTCCTTCGACTCGGCGCCGCGCGATCCCGGCCAACACGGCTTCGACGAATGGTTCTCGGCGGGCAACTGGTTCGACCGCGATCCGGGCGCCGGCACGTTCTGGCACAACGGACGCCCGGTCGGTGCCCTCCAGGGCGACACCTCCGACCTCGTGATGTCGGAAGCCCTGCGCTTCATCGGCACCCGCGCCGCGGCCGGGCAGCCGTTCCTCTGCGTGATCTGGTTCCCCTCGCCCCACGGGCCGTGGCGTCCGCTGCCCGCAGACCGCGCGCCCTACGCGGCTCAGCCCAACCCGGACTTCCTCGGCGAAATGGCCGCCGTCGACCGCGCCATGGGCCGGTTGCGCGCGGAATTGGAGAGGCTCGGTGTCCGCGACGACACCCTGGTCTGGTTCAACAGCGACAACGGAGCCGCCGGCGGCACGGCCGGGCCACTTACGGGCGGCAAGGGCTCGCTCTGGGAAGGCGGCATCCGCGTCCCGGGGCTCATCGAATGGCCCGCGCGGATCCGCCAGCCGCTGCGTACCACGGTGCCCGCCGGCACCGTCGACATCCTGCCGACGGTCTGCGACATCCTCGGGATCCCTCCGCCCACGGCCAACGGTCCGCTCGACGGCACCAGCCTGCTGCCCGTCATCGAGCGGCGAGCCACCGCGCGACCCTCGCCGCTGGGCTTCGAAATGCGTCGACCGACCGACGGGACCCTGAACAGCGCCGCGCTGATCGACGGCGACTGGAAGCTGCTGCGCGTGCGGGGACAGCTCCGGCGCGGCAAGGGCGAAGCCGCCATCGGCGAGCCCCTCAAGGCGGGCGACTACCTCTTCAACCTCGCACAGGATACGGCCGAGGAGAACGACGTCGGTCCCGCCCACCCGGCCGTGTTCGCGCGACTGCGGGCGCAACTGGACGCCTTCAGCCGCTCGGTCGAGGAAAGCGCCGCCGCCTATCCCCTGGCTCCGATGCCTGAGCGCCTCAACCCCCGGCTGCTGCGGCGCACGGAGGGTGCGGTGCAGCCGCTCGTCGACCGCCTCGCGTTTCCCCTCGCCGGATGGGAGCCCATGGGCGGCGGAATCCGCCGGCATGGCGAAGGCGCGTTGCACCTCGAAGATTCGGCGGGCGACCGCGCCGGCATCCACCGCCGCATTCCGCTTCGCAACCATTACCTGCAATTCGCCGTGCGACTCGGAGCCGGAGCCCGCGCGAGCGTCGACCTTGGACCGAGGAGCGCCCCGGTGGTACGCATCACCCTCGATGCTTCGGGCGTGCATGCTGCCGCCGTGTCGGCCACGGGAACGAGCCGGGACGCCACCCACACCCCGCTGCGGTTGAAAACGGATGCGTGGCAGAACGTGCTGCTCGAATTCTCCGGCGATACCCTCGGCTTCCACCTCGACGGCCGCGAATTCGCGGAATTGCCGGCCGGAAATTGGCCGGAAAGCCGCCATGAAGGCTTTTCCCTCGTGCGCGAAACCGGCCTCGTTTCGTTCAAGGACGTCTGGATGACCTCCGGCGAACCCACGGCGGAACCCCCTCTCCGCGGCAAGGCCGCGAAGAAGCGCGCCGCGGAGAAAAATTAGTCCCGGGCGCGGATTCCTTGTCCAATTTCGTCCGCCCGAGCGGATCTTGGTTAGGAAACCGATGCCTTCCGCCGACGACGAGCTGCACGAGAGGTTCATGCGCCTGTTCCTGGGCCATGAGCCGGCGATCCTGCGCAACGTGCTCGTCTTCGTGCCGCACCGGGCCGATGCCCGCGACATCGTGCAGGAGACGGCGGTCGCGCTCTGGCGGCATTTCCCGTCCTACGACCCCTCGCGCCCGTTCCTCAACTGGGCCTGCGGGTTCGCCCGCATCGAGGTGCGCCGCTTCCTCCGCCAGAGGCAGCGGCGCGCCCAGCTCTCCGAGGAGGCCGCGGCGGCGCTCATGACGGAGTCCGAGGCCGACGCCGCTTCCGACCAGGCCCGCGATCGACTCCTCCAGGAATGCCGCGAGCAGCTGGCCCCCGAGCAACGGGGCGTCCTCGACGGTTACTACCTGGAGGAGCTCAGCATCTCCGCCCTCGCCCAACGCCACGCCCGGAGCGAGGAGGCGGTCTACAAGATGCTCCAACGCATCCGCCACGCGCTGCTCGTCTGCGTGGAACGCAAACAGGCGGAGATCGCGGCATGACGCCCGACGAACTGGAATCACGGATCAACCGCCACCTGGAGGGACGCTCCTCCGAGGAGGAGGCCGCGGCGTTGTCGCGCGAAATCACCTCCAACCCGCAAGCTCGCCGCCTCTACCTGAAGATGGCCGGCATCCACGCCGCCCTCGCCGCCGGGGAGGCGCCCGGCGGAGACGAAGGAAGCGCCCGCGTCGCGCGGTCGACGCGTTGGACGCGCCACCCGCTGGCCTGGGCGGCCGCGTTGGCGTTGATGGCGGCCGGGGGTTGGTTCGCCTGGCTAAACCGACCCGCGACGTTTGCCCCGGCGGAGGCGACGCCGGTCGCGCGGGTCGGCCCGATGGAGAATGCGCGCTGGGTCGCTCCGGAAACCCGCCTGCAGCCCGGCGATCTCCTCCGCCCCGGCCAGTCGCTCGAGCTTTCGACGGGGTCCGCCGTCGTGGAATTCGTCAGCGGCGCGCGGGTCACCCTGCTCGCGCCCTGCATCTTCGAGGTCACATCCGCCAACGGCGGGTTCCTCTCGTTGGGCCAGCTGAAGGCCGTGGCCGATACCCCGCAGTCAAAGGGCTTCACGGTCCGCACGCGCACGGCGAAGGTCGTCGACATCGGGACCGAGTTCGTGGCCGCGGCCGCTCCCGACGGACAGAGCCGGATCGACGTCACCGAAGGTGAGGTGCAGGTGCACGTCGCGGGCGCCCGCTCCCCCCAGCGCCTGCGCACCGGCGAGGCCCTGAGCGTCGAGGCCGGCAGCGCGCCCGTGCTGGTGCGCATCGAACCGGGCGACGGCACGGCCGAATTCCGTTTCCCGACCATTCCGCCACCGTCTGCCGAGGACTGGGCTGATCAGGCCCGCGGCCTCGCGACCATGAAGGTCGTCCGCGGCGCACTTTTCCTCACCGCGCCCGTTCCCAGCGGCCCGCCCGAATTGCTGCTCGACGGCCGCGGACAGACCGCGGCGGACTCCCCCGCCGAATCGGTGTACTTCGGCCCCAATGACTCCGGGGCGCTGCTGCTGGACTTGGGAAAGGTCATCACGATCTCGCAGATCAACACCTACTCCTGGCACCAGAACCGCGCCCTCGATAACCGCGTGCGCGCGGTGCAGAAGTTCAACCTGTTCGGCTACGCCGGAGATGCGCCCCCGAGGATCGACATACCACCCGCGGAGGCGGGATGGGTGCCGGTCGCACGGGTGGACTCCGATGATTTTTTCCGGGTGGCGCAGCCGATTGATCGGCCGGCGCAACAGGCCTGCTCCATCACCGGCGCCCACGGAACGATCGGCCGCTACCGCTACCTGCTCTGGGCGGTGGAGCCCACCCAGGCCGTGAACAAGCCCGTCCTCGACAACACCTTTTACGCGGAATTCGACGTCTACGGGCAACCCTAGGCTCCCGCCGCGGATTCCAGCCCCTCCCCCCAAGCCATGTCCAAGCCTGCTCCCAAACTCCGGTTGCTTCTCGCCGCGTTCACCGCACTGGCGGCAACGTCGCCCACTCACGCCGCCGAAGCGTCGTTCCATGATGTCGTCGTGTACGGCGGCACGTCGGGCGGCGTCACGGCCGCGGTGGCGGCGGCGCGCATGGGACAGACCGTGATACTGATCGAGCCGGGGCGGCACCTCGGCGGGCTCACGAGCGGGGGACTGGGGGCGACCGATATCGGGAAGAAGGAGTCGATCGGCGGCCTCTCGCGGGAGTTCTACCAGCGGGTGAAGCGCCACTATGCCGACCCGGCGGCCTGGAAGCACGGGCGACCCGAGGACTTCCGCAGCCACCAGCACGATCCGAAGGAGGACGTGATGTTCTTCTTCGAACCGAAGGTGGCCGAGAAGATCTTCAACGACCTCCTGCGGGAGGCCAAGGTGGAGGTCGTGCGCGGAGAGCGCCTCGATCTCAAGGCGGGCGTGGCGAAGGCCGGCACGCGGATTGAGACGATCACGATGGAGTCCGGCCGGCGTTTCCGCGGGCGCGTCTTCATCGACGCGACCTACGAGGGCGACCTGATGGCCAAGGCCGGCGTGAAGTACATGGTCGGAAGGGAGCCCAACTCCGCCTTCGGCGAGACCCACAACGGCAACCAACCCTACCTGCTGCGCCGCCAGAAGGTCGCCTCGGCGCACGACTTCCGCCGCGCCGTGGATCCGTACGTGCGTCCCGGCGACACTTCCAGCGGCCTCATCTTCGGGGTGCAACCCGGCGGCCCGGGAACCGAGGGCGCGGGTGACCATCGCGTGCAGGCTTATTGCTTCCGGCTCTGCCTCACGAACGTGCCGGAAAACCGCGTGCCGTTCAGCAAGCCGGACGACTACGATCCGGCCAAGTACGAGCTCGTTGCCCGCTACCTCAACAGCCCGGCCATGCTGCCCGAGTTCCCCACCGCCGGCGACATCGAGCATCCGGTGCTCGGCAACAACCTCACGCGCCCCGAGCCGGTGGTGATCATGCCCAACCGGAAGAGCGATTCGAACAACAAGGACCCCGTCGGCTTCAACCTGGTCGCCGGCAACTACGACTACCCCGAGGCCGACCACGCCACGCGCGAGCGCATCTTCCGCGAGCACGTGAGATGGCAAAAGGGACTGATCTGGTTCTTCGCGAGCGATCCGCGCGTGCCCGAGCGCTACCGGGCCCCCATGAAGGACTGGGGTTACCCCAAGGACGAGTTCACCGACACGGGCCACTGGCCGCACCAGCTCTACGTCCGCGAGGCCCGGCGCATGCACGGGGCGCTCGTCATGACCCAGCGGCACTGCGACGGCACTCGGCCCGTCGCCGACCCGGTCGGCATGGGCGGCTACGCGATGGATTCCCACAACGTGCGCCGCTACGTCGACGAGAACGGCCACGTGCGCACGGAGGGGACGATCGGCCTCGGCGTGAAGCTCCCGTACGGCATAGGTTACGACGCGCTCACGCCGCGCCGCGAGGAGTGCGCCAACCTGCTTGTCCCGGTGTGCCTCTCCGCCACCCACGTGGCCTACGGCTCCATCCGCATGGAGCCGGTCTTCATGATCCTCGGCCACTCCGCCGGTGTCGCGGCCGCCCAGGCCATCGCGCAGCGGACCGACGTGCAGTCCATCGATCGCCCGCGCCTGCGCACGACGCTGCTCCAGCAGGGCCAGGTACTGGAACGGCCCGCTCGCTGACTTTTCCCCATGATCCCCACCCTGCCGACCCCGCGCCTTCGCGTTCTCCTCCTCGCCGTGCTCTGCCTCGCCGAGCCGGCCGCGGCCGCGGAAACCAGCCCGCGGTACGACGTCGTCGTGTACGGCGGCACCTCCGGCGGCGTGATCGCCGCGGTGCAGGCGGCGCGGATGAAGGCCTCCGTGCTGCTGATTGAACCGGGGCGCCACCTGGGCGGTCTCACGAGCGGAGGCCTCGGCGCCACGGACTTCGGCCACCCCGACAGCATCGGCGGCGTCTCGCGCGAGTTCTACCGCCGCGTGAAGGAGCACTACGCGAACCCGGCGGTGTGGAAGCACGAGAAACCGGGCGATTACCGCAGCCACCGGCATGATCCGAAGGCCGACGTGATGTTCCACTTCGAGCCTCACGTGGCCGAACGGATCTACCGCGAGATGATCCGCGAGGCGGGTGTGACGGTCGTTTTCGGAGAGAGGTTGGAACTCAAACGGGGCGTCGAGAAGGTCGGCCCGGAGATCCGTTCGCTCACGATGGAGTCGGGCCGCCGCTTCGCCGGCCGGATGTTCATCGACGCGACCTACGAGGGTGACGTGATGGCGAAGGCGGGCGTGAGCTACGCGGTGGGACGCGAGTCGAGCGCCACCTACGGCGAACCCAAGAACGGCAACCAGTGGCGCCACATGCGGGAGCGGCCGCGGCCGGTGGGCCACGACTTCTTCCGCGCGGTGGATCCGTACGTGCGGCCCGGCGATCCCTCGAGCGGAACGATCTTCGGCGTGCCGGCGGCGGGAGCCGGCCAGGAAGGCTCGGCGGACCGCTACGTGCAGGCCTACTGCTTCCGCCTGTGCCTGACCGACGTGCCCGAGAACCGCGCGCCCTGGCCAAGGCCCGCCGACTACGATCCGGCCCGCTACGAGCTGCTCGCCCGCTACCTCAATTCCGAGCGGCGTCTGCCGGATTGGCCCAACGGGCGCGAAGAGATCGAGCATCCGGTGTTCGGACATAGCCTCCTCGCGGAGCCGCCCACGGTGATCATGCCCAACCGCAAGAGCGACTCGAACACCAAGGGCGCGGTGTCCTTCAACTTCATCGGCGGGAACTACGATTATCCCGACGGCGATCACGCGACGCGCGAACGCATCTTCCGTGAGCACGTGAGCTGGCAGCAGGGCCTGATCTGGTTCATGGCCAACGACCCGCGGGTCCCGGCCAAGTATCGCGAGCCGATGCAGCGGTGGGGCCTGGCCAAGGACGAGTTCACCGACACGGGCCACTGGCCGCACCAGCTCTACGTCCGCGAGGCGCGGCGCATGGTCGGGGCCTTCGTGATGCGCCAGCAGGTCTGCGAAGGCACCGAGAGCGTGCCCGACCCCGTGGGCTGCGGTTCCTACACGATGGATTCGCACAACGTGCGCCGCTACATCGACGAGCACGGCTTCGTGCGCAACGAGGGCACGCTCGGCATGCCGGTGAAGACGCCCTACGGCATCAGCTACCGCTCGCTCATCCCGAGGAAGGAGCAGTGCACGAACCTGCTCGTCCCCGTCTGCATCTCGGCGAGCCACGTCGTCTACGGTTCCATGCGCATGGAGCCGGTCTTCATGGTGCTCGGCCAGTCGGCCGCCACCGCCGCCGTCCAGGCCATCGCCGCCGGCCGGCCGGTCCAGGACATCCCGTATCCGACGCTGCGCGACGCCCTGCTGCGCGACGGCCAGGTCCTGGCCGTCAACTCCTCGAAGACCGACGCGCGCCGGCGCTAGGCCCCTCCACCGCGCGCCCTACCCCCAAAGAAAGTCCTTACCCCATGAAGATCCTGCTCCACCTCCGTCACGTCGCGGCCTCGGCGGCCTGCCTCCTGCCCCTGGGCGCCCGCGCGCAGCCCGCGCGTTCGCCGGCCAGCGCCTCGCCGACGGTCGCGTCGCCGGAAGTGGTGACCCTCGACGAATTCACCGTCTCGGCGTCGCCGGATGATGGCTACAAGGCCACCAACGTGCTCTCGGGCACCCGTTTCAACACCTCGCTGCTCGACCTGCCGAGGCCGGTCGACGTCGTCACGCGCGAGTTCATGAACGACATCGGCGCCCGCGACATCACCGAGGCGCTGCAGTACGTGGCCGGCGTCACCTTCAACCGCGAGACCGACAGCGCGGCGCAGCAGGACACCGACGTGCTGGTGCGCGGCTTCTCGGGAGGCGGAGGCGGCGTGAGCGGCGGCGGCGGCAACCAGTACGTCAACGGCTACCGCACCTTCGGCCGCTTCGATAACATCTCGATCGAGCGGATCGAGGTGCTCAAGGGGCCGTCGTCGCTCTTCTCCGGCGCGATCGGGGCGGGCGGCGCCATCAACACCGTCACGCGGACCCCGTCGACGCGGCCGCGCGGGCAGTTCATGGCCTCGTACGGCACGTTCGACCGTTACCGGGGCTCGCTGGAATACTCGGCGCCGCTCACCGCCGACCGGCGGATCGCGTTCTGGATGGGCCTCGCGGCGCGCGACGAGGGCAGCCCCTACGACTTCGCGAACTACCGGAGCGTCAGTTTTTCGCCAGCCGTGCAGTGGAACCTCGGCGCCTCGACCCGCGTGTACGCCTTCGCGCAATGGCAGCACAACGAGCAGGTGTCGGCCTCGCCCCCGGTCTTCCTCCTGCCCGGCAACGCGGGCTATCTGCCCAACGTGCGCCGTTCCTTCAACCGGCAGGGACCGGAATCCTTCCACGACTCCAATGTCTTCCACTCGACCTTGGACGTCACCCACGTCCTGAACGAGACCTGGACCCTCAAGCTCGGGGGAAGCTACCGGCACTTCCAGCGCTGGCGGAACCTCGTCACCGGCGGCACCACCGCGACCATCAACGCCATCACCGGAGCGCGGACGGTGGGCCGCTCCGCCGCCTACAACAACCAGCCGGAGACCGGGTATTCCCTGCAGCCCTACGTGCTGGGCCGGTTCGGCTACCTCGGCCTCACCCACCGCATGATCCTGGGGGCGGAGTATTTCTCCCACGGCGCCCACGAGATCACGAAGCAGCCGTCGCCCAACCTCACGCCGATCAACCTCGATGCCCCCGTGAGCTATGCCCTCGGCGACTGGCGCAATTACCCCGTCCTGCGCGACCAGGAGAACATGCTGATCTCCCGGGCGGTGTCGGCGAACCACCTGTGGCAGACAGCGGAGCGTCGCGTCACGCTCCAGCTCGGCTACCGGCGCGAGGAAGCCTATCAGGCGCAGCGCAACTACCGGACGCCCGCCTCCTCGTTCAGCGGGAAGGCCAAGCCGGCCAATCTCCTCAGCGGCGGCGCGGCCTACCGGATCCTGCCGCGCGTGGCGGTGTTTGCTTCCTACAGCGAGTCCTTCGAGCCGCTGGTGAAGACCGACTTCTTCGGTCGCCCGTTCGATCCCCGCGAGGGCACCGGGACCGACTACGGCGTGCGATGGGATCGCGCCGACGGTCGCCTCTCGGGCACCGTCAATTTCTTCCAGGTGCGCAATCGCAACCTCGAGCAGAGCGACCCGGCTCACCCGGGATACCAGGTCCAGACCGGCGACAACCGGGCGCAGGGCGTCGAGTTCAGCCTCAACGCCCGCCCGGTGAAGGCGTGGCAGGTCGTCGGGAGCTACACCTATAACCGCACCCGCGTGGAGCGCGACATCGTGCGGCCGCAGAACGTCGGCCTGCCCACCGCCAACGCGCCGCTGCGGCAGTGGAGCCTGTGGAATCGCTACCGTTTCGAGCAGGGCGCGCTCAAGGGCCTCGGCGCCGGCCTCGGCGTCACGTTCGTCGGCGAGCGCCGCGGCAATCCGAACCTCACCGATCTGAAGGCCATCCGCAGTCCCGAATACCACAAGTTCCAGGCGAGCCTCACCTATGCCGCGCCGGTGTTCGGGCGCCGCACCACCTTCGCGCTCAGCGGGGACAACCTGCTGGACCGAGACTACCTCATCACCTATGCCGGTTACGGTGAACCCCGCACCGTGACCGGCCGAATCACGTTTGAGTTTTGATGCACCGCCGGTCCACCCGCAACGCCGCACCATGAGCTGTGGTAACCTGCCGGCCCTGCTGTTTCTCGCCTGCGTCAGCGGGCTTTCAGCCGCCGAACCGCTCGCCTCCCTGCCGCCGTACAGGAAGGGCGATCGCCTGCGCCCGCGCCCTCCGGTGGTCGCGCCGCCAACTGCCAGCACCCAGGACGCCCCGGGCCGCGTGCCCAGCGACGCGATCGTGCTCTTCGACGGGCGCGACCTTTCCCAGTGGATGGAGTTCAACGCGCGCACCGGCATCGACGACCCCAGCCGGCCGCCGAAATGGCGCGTGCAGGACGGTTACGCCGAGGCGGCGGGCAACAACATCCAGACGCGGGCAAAGTTCGGTGATTGCCACTTTCACGTGGAATGGCGCACCTCGCCCGAGGAGGCGGCCATGGGCGGCCTGCGCATCGACCAACGCCGCGGCAACAGCGGCATCGAGTTTGGCGATCATCCGGAGATCCAGATCCTCGATAGTTATCGGAACGACACTTATCCGGACGGGCAGGCCGCCGCGATCTACGGTCATTATCCGCCGCGGGTGAATGCGAGCCGCCCGCCGGGCGAATGGCAGAGCTACGATATTTACTACACCGCGCCGGTGTTCGATAACGGACGCAAGGTGAAGAGCGCGACCTATACCGTGTTGCACAACGGCCTGCCCGTGCATCTGGCGGTGGAGGTGAAAGGCGAGGCGGTTGAGTGCCGGATCAGGTTCCGTCCGCACGGCGGACAGCTCCGTTACCGCAACATCTGGGTAAGACCCCTGCGCGCGTACGATGAGGCGGCAGGCCAGCCCCTGCCGGCGGAAGCGCGCACCACCAACCCCTTTCCCCGCCCGTCGCCGGCGCCGAAGTTGCCCGAGCCGACCAAGGCCGCCAAGTGACCCCATGCCTTCGACCCGCCGCCATTTCCTGCACTCTGCCATCGCGAAAGCTGCCCTCGCCGCCCCGGGGGTACGCGCCCTCGCGGCACCGGCGCCCGCCCGGCGCAAATCCGCGGGCGGGAAGCTCCGTCTCGGCCTGATAGGCACCTCCGGGCGCGGCCGCAACATGATCCGCGACCTGCTGCAGCTCGACGAGGAAGTGATCGCGCTCTGTGACGTTGATCCGGCTCGGTTGGCCGAGGGCGCCCGCATCGCCGCGCCGAAGTACCCCGCCGCGCGCCAGTACCACGATTATCGGAGGATGCTGGAGCAGGAGACGGAGCTCGAGGCCGTGATCGTCACGACGCCCGATCACATGCACGCACCGATCAGCCTGCTGGCGATGTCGCGTGGCCTGCACGTGTTCTGCGAGAAACCGCTCGCCCGCACGGTCGGGGAAGCGCGACGGATGCGCGAACTCGCGCATGCGAGCGGCGTCGTCACGCAGATGGGTACCCAAGGAAGCGCGTCGCATGCGCTGCGCCGGGCCGTCGAGGTCATCCGCGCCGGCGTGCTCGGCACGGTGCGCGAAGTGCACGTCTGGACCGATCGCACGCCGAGCCTGCAGAAGGATAGCGTGGGGTCGGCCGCGGTGCCGGCCGGGATGAATTGGGAGGACTGGCTCGGCGTCGCGGCGCCGCGGCCGTACAGCCGCAACCTCCATCCTTTCGCGTGGCGGTGGTGGACGGGCCTAGGCACCGGGCCGCTCGGCGACATGGCCTGCCACCTGACGAACATCGCGTTCCGCGCGCTCGACCTCGTGGATCCCACGGAGATCGACGTGGCAGTGGGCGCGGCGCCGGCCCCCGGGATGTTCGGCGCCGGCAGTCGCCTCGTGTATCGATTCCCTGAACATGCCGGACGCAAGCCGGTCACGCTCACCTGGTATGATGGCGGGCGGCTGCCGGAACGGGCCCTGCTCGAGGCCCACGGCATCCCGCAGCAATTCGCCAAGGTGCCGGGATCGGAGAAGCTGATCATCGGCGACAAGGGCGTCCTTTACGGCGACGCGTATCTGAAGCTCAACGGCGAGCCGCGCTTCAACGGCGTGGCCAAACACCCGGCGTGCCTGGCGATCCCTGAATCGATCCCCCGGGCCCGGCAGCAGGGAACGCTTGGGCACTACCAGGAATGGATCGAGGCCTGCAAAGGCCAGGGCGCAACGTATGCGGGCTTCGAGGTCGCAGCCGCGCATACGGAGATGGTCACCCTCGGCACGGTCGCCCTGCAACTCGGGCGTCGGATTCGTTGGGACCCGGTCGCGATGCGCGTGCCCGGCGAACCCGCGGCGGATGCCCTGCTGCGGCCGACCTACCGACCTGGTTTCACGATCACCTGAACCGATTGCCACCGATGTCTCG
>JACCED012236573.1_pt1 | contig 16129 bp, 14 predicted proteins | sample 7455021 | NCBI WGS metagenome assembly JACCED01 (sample SAMN15323456, study PRJNA562643) | freshwater metagenome | isolation source: river surface water | place: USA:Blue River Watershed | collected 2017-08-19 | reverse complement strand
CCTTGGGGTGTTGTTCCATGTTTCCCGCCGGCAACACAGCAATGAGCGAGTACGACTTGGATGCGCTGGCGAGTATTCGTCCGTCCTCGGCATCCAAGGCGATTACTTTGGTTGACTGGGTGCCACTATCGATGCCGAGCGATATCATAGGTTTTATATGGAAAAGCCGCTTCCCTCGAAGAGAGAGTCCGGCAATGTTTACCAACCAACCCAGCAACCAGAAGCACGAAAATCGCCCATGATCACGCGCCTACTTCACACCCGCTACCGGGTGACCGACCTCGAGCGAACGACATTTTTTTACGCAAAAGTCCTTGGACTGGAGGAAGTTTCACGACACAAATCGCCCAGAGGCTCCGAGCTGGTTTTCTTTAAAGCCCCACAAAGTGAGGAGCTTATCGAAATCTGCAAGTACGACGGCTCCGGTCCGGTGATCGTCTGCCCGGACCTCACCCACCTGGCATTCCAGGTGGATGACCTCGCTGCGTTCGCAGCGCATTCAGAAAAACTGGGATACCCCCTCTCGGACGGTCCCACGCAGACTAGTTCCGGAAGCATCATTGCCTTCATTGATGCGCCGGAAGGTTACGAAATCGAACTGATCCAGCGTTCAGCTCACCATTAAGGCCTCCCTTCCCATCATCCCGTTGCCCGGCGCGTGCCAGCGAAGCTTCACACTTCACGCGGAGCCCTAATTCCCGCACATTACCGAGATGCGTTTCCTCAACACCCTAGCTCTTCTTTTCATGACCGCCACAACTGCCCTCTGCTCGGATGCTCCACTACGCCACGTTGTTTCATTCAAATTCAAGAAAGAGACCCCGGCGCAGGAAATTCGAAAAATCGAAACAGCGTTCTCCGAATTGAAAGGCAAAATCCCGCAGATCCAGTCCCTGGAATGGGGCACGGACGTCAGCCCAGAAGGCCTATCTAAAGGATTCACCCACATGTGGATAGTCACATTTAATGACCTCGCAGCGCTGAAAACCTACATCGACCATCCCGATCATGTAGCTTTCGTGAATATTCTAAAGCCCAACCTCGAGGACGTCTTCGTCTTGGACTTCCACTCCAAGAAATAGGCAAATTAGCTTTCCCCCCGAAGATAGGCGGAGACAATCCATCCCCCTTTTCTCATGGCACTTATTGTTCAAAAGTACGGCGGCACCTCCGTTGGAAACCCCGAGCGGATCCTCAACGTCGCGCGGCGGGCTATTGCAACCCAAGCCGAGGGCAACCAACTGGTCGTGGTGGTTTCGGCGATGAGCGGCGTGACCGACAGCTTGATCAAGCTCGCAAAGGACGTTTCGCCCACCCCCAGCGAGCGCGAAATGGACGTGCTGCTTGCAACGGGCGAACAAACCACCATCGCGTTGACCGCGATGGCAATCACCGGGCTTGGAAAGAAGGCAGTGTCGATGACTGGTGCGCAGGCTGGGATCATCACATCCGACTTACACACCAAGGCAAAGATCGCGACCATCGCCCCCGAGCGCGTGGTTGAGGCGCTGGCCGATGGAAACATCGTGATCATAGCAGGGTTTCAAGGCGAAACCGCAGAAGGCACGATCACCACGCTCGGGCGCGGCGGCTCCGATCTGACTGCGATTGCGATCGCTGCTGCCATCAAAGCTGACCTCTGCCAAATCTTCACCGATGTCGACGGCGTCTACACCTGCGACCCGCGCATCGTGCCTTCCGCCCGCAAGATCACAGAGATTTCTTACGACGAGATGCTGGAGATGGCGTCCAGCGGCAGCAAAGTCATGCAAAGTCGCTCCGTGGAATTTGCAAAAAAGTTCGGTGTCGTCTTTGAAGTACGCTCAAGTTTTAACAACAACCCAGGAACCATCGTGAAGGAAGAAACCGACAGCATGGAGGCCGTGGTCGTCCGCGGCGTGAGCATCGAAAAAAATCAGGCGAAGGTGACAATCACCCACGTTCCGGACCGCCCTGGAACCGCTGCAAAGATTTTCAACGCCGTCGCAAATGCGGGCCTGATCATTGACATGATTGTCCAAAACGTCAGCGTCAAAGGGTCCACGGACATCTCTTTCACGATGTCGAAGGACGAACTTCCAAAAGCGCAGGCGAAATTGGCACCGGTAGTCAAGGAAGTGGGCGCATCAGAAATTCTCGCTCAGGATGGCATCGCAAAACTCTCGATCGTGGGGATCGGCATGCGGTCGCATTCCGGTGTAGCGGCGAAGCTTTTCGAGGCGCTCAGTTCGGGCGGGATCAACATCCAGATGATTTCCACCAGCGAGATCAAAACCGCTGTGATTATTGACGAGTCCCATATCGCCCAAGGCGCAAACCTTGTTCATGAAGCCTTCGGTTTGGGAGCCACGGGCAACTAAATAACGCCCTTGTCGGGGTCCCAGACCCGCCGACGCTTCATGCCATGAAACAGCACCGCATCAATCCTAGCTCGCGACTCGAAGGCGTAAAATATGAAATCCGCGGGCCGCTGGCACGCCGAGCTGGTGAATTGGAAAAAGCAGGCTACGACATCATCAAGCTGAACATTGGTAATCCGGGTGCGTTCGGATTCCGTGCTCCAGAGACGATGCGGCTTGCGATGATTGAAAACCTCCGCGAGGCCGACGCTTACTGCCATCAAAAGGGAATCTTCCCAGCACGGGAAGCGGTCGTCATGCAGCAGCAGACGCGCGGCATCCTGGATGTGACCTCTGACGACGTGTTCATGGGGAACGGCGTTTCGGAACTGATCTTGTTCTCACTCTCAGCCTTGCTGGAACCCGGAGACGAAGTGCTGATCCCCAGCCCCGATTACCCACTCTGGACTGCCGCCACGGTACTGCACGGCGGCAAAGCCGTGCACTATCCGTGCAGGCCCGAAAACGGGTTCATTCCGAATCCGGAGGAAATCCGATCATTGGTGACGCCACGCACTCGGGCAGTTGTTGTCATCAGCCCCAACAACCCAACCGGCGCAGTGTACCCGCTCGAGGTTCTAGAGGGGATTGCCCGGATTGCTGAGGAAAACCATCTCGTTGTTTACTCAGACGAGATTTACGACCAGGTCCTGTACGACGACGCCATCCACATTCCGATGGCCACGCTTGTAAAGAAGACGCTTTGCGCGACATTTGGAGGGCTCTCCAAAGTGTACCGCGCATGCGGCTTTCGAGTCGGGTGGGTCAGCTTCTCAGGGGAGAAAGGCGGAGCAAAGGATTACATACAGGCTTTCGAGTTACTGTCTTCGCTCCGACTCTGCTCAAACGTGCCGGGGCAGTGGGCGGTTCAAACGGCCCTCGGAGGAAAACAATCGGTTCTCGACCTTACGCGTCCGGGGGGACGCCTCTGGCAAACGCGATCAACCATCATTGATACAGTGAAAGCCTCGGATTTCCTGCATGTCGAAAAGCCCATGGGCGCTATGTACGCATTTGTGGGAGTGAAGACCGAAAAACTTCCGAATTTTGATGATCAAAAGTTCGCTTTTGAACTACTCGAGCGCAAACACGTGCTGATGGCGCCGGGCACCAGCTTCAACGTGCCTTACAAGGACCGTTTTAGGATCACTCTCCTACCGGACTGGGAGACGATGGAGGAGGTTCTGGCGCGCATCGAAGAACTGCTCTTCGAATGGTCCCGAAAGCCGCATCAATCGCATTAGAGACGCAAACCTGCGATCCGGCGGCGACGCAATACAAACGGCGTTGGTGGCTTAGCGATCGCAGTAGAGCCGGTAAAGAACTTGGGTTCCGCATTCTTGCCAACCCATCGCTGCAGCCTTCTCGAAAAGTGCCAAAGCTTTTTCCAAACCGGGCAGCCTAAGGCCGCAATCGCGAGCGCTTCTGAGTGCGATCAGAATATCTTTAATGATGTGCTTCACGTAGAAACCGGGAGCAAAATCACCCGCCAGCGCGCGGGGCGCAAGATTGCTCATCGCCCAGCTTCCAGCAGCGCCTCCGCTGATCACATGCTGAACTTCGGCGGGATCAAGTCCTTGGGACTTCGCATAAGCCATCGCCTCACACCAAGCCAACATTCCCACAGCAACAGCTGCCTGATTCGCCATCTTGCAATGTTGCCCCGCACCCGCCTCTCCCAGGCGCTGAATCGTCTTTCCCATCACTTGTAAAATCGGCAGCGCGCGATCAAATGCGGCGGCGGATCCGCCCGCCATGATCACCAAGCGCGCCTCACGCGCCCCGACGTCGCCGCCCGACACGGGAGCATCCACCGCGTACAGGCCCCTCCCTTCGGCTTCCAGCGCGATTCGTTTGGCCAGCTCGGGACTGGAGGTCGTCATATCGATGAGCAGCCCGCCGCGAACAGCTGAATCCAAGACGCCATTCGCGCCAAAGTAAATCGACTCTACGTCCTCCGGATAACCGAGCATCGTGATCACGACCTCACCCTTTGATGCCGCGTCCCCTGCAGACTCACACCAAACCGCTCCTGAATTTACCAACTGGGCCGCCTTTTCACGCGTCCTGTTAAAAACGTACAAACAATGCCCGGCCTCCAGCAAGTGCCGAGCCATGCTCTGCCCCATCACTCCTGTGCCGATGAACGCGACCGCAGGCCGATCCTTCGCAAGTAAAGTCCTCATGATAGCGGCTTACACTTTCCACGCACATCGATAAATCGAATTCATCTAATACGCCCCCGGTTCCGATGCGAGCGAGGATAGCCACCACCTTTTGTCTTATTTACCAAATCCTGACAAATCCACCCCTCCACTGCAGTGAAACTCTGACATTTGGCGATTCAACTAGCACTCATCGGATTCAATTCCGGATCCGCAAATAGAACCCCAAACGCATGAAAACTCAGTTGTTCCTCCTAACAGCAGCAGTAAGCATGTCCAGCGTTTTACAGGCCGTCGCGGCTCCTGCACTTCCGCCTCCACCAGCAATGAAGGCACCTTCCAAGCTCGGCGCGCCGCCCGCGCCACCCTCGGGCGCGGTACAGCCCGCTTCGCCACCAAAGCCACAGATTCCTCTTCCTCCCGGAGGCACCATAGCAAACGAGGGAAAATTCGCCAATCCAGTCCAAGGTCTATCGGCCCGTGAACGCGCGGAATTCAACGTCGCGAAAAGTGTGTTTTTGGAGGAGAAACTGCCGAGGGAGGGTTGGGGCCGATCTTCAACGATGTGTCGTGCGTGGCATGCCACTTCAGGGGAGGAGCCGGCGGAGCAAGCCGCACGGCTGTCACACGCTTTGGGAGAGTCACGCACGGGGTGTTCGACCCACTCAGTTCCCTGGAGAGACCGCTTCGCGAAACTTACGACGAACCGCAAGAAATCACTCCTTGATTTCCTAGGCTCCCTGTAGGGGAAGGTTCCAAACTCAACTCACGCGGGCCCGCGTGTTTCTGAATGAAAACGATGCACTCATCACGACGGTCACGTCGCGTGCAGACTAGATGCTTCCTGCTGCCAACCGGTGTTTACTTTTTCTTCGCCTCGGATTCCGGAATTTGCCGGTCCTTGTAAAAAAGAACGCCTGAATGGCGCAGATTGTAGATGAACGAGCGTAGATTGTCCCCCGTTTCCCGGTCATTGAGCAACAACCCCAGCGCACCTTTACCTTCATTCGCTGACTTGGTGAGTTTTTGAACAGACTCTGCAACGCTGCCGGTTTTTGTGATTACTGAATCCAACGTCAGACTGGTCTTCTTGAAATTTTCGGAGCCCTCCCGCAAGTTCCCGAACGTCTCGGACAGATTTTTGATGTTCTCCTCGTTAAGGAGTTTTTTATTGATCGTTGCCGTGAGGGCCTGAAAACCCTTCAAACTTTCGGAAAGCTGATCAAGCACCTCCCCCCCGCGCGCGGCGAGTTCATCAAATCCGCCCGACCTGCTGCCCTCGATGATTTCGCCGGGATACAATAAATCCGTTGGGTCCATGTCCGAGCTGGGCACAATTTCGATATATTTGTCCCCAAGCAGATTCGCACTACCCACCATGAATCGGCTTTTGCGAGGGATTTTTATATCCTGCTGGACCTTGAGGCGCACTGCGACTCGATAGGAATCCCCGACCAACTGGGGCGCTGCTGCAATGAATCCGACCTTCGCGCCGGAGAGCATCACGTCCGCCCCCGAGGCGAGGCCGCCGACGTTGGTGAAGAGGACGGTGATTTCGTAGGGCGCTTTCAACGCTGTTCCCAAACGTCCAAAGGTGACAACCAGAACGCCGATAATCGCCAGTCCTGTGAAGAGGAAAATTCCCACCATCGTCTCGGCGCGGCCTTTTTTTTCGTTTGCCATAAGATTACGCGGTTGTTGCAAAAATCATCATCAGTCCGTCTCTCCAGATCGTCCCTCAATAAAATCTCTCAAGATTGGGTCCTTTGAATGGTGCAACTCGTCGGGCGTGCCTTCAAAATACAAGCGGCCTTCATGCATGAAACCTATCCGGTCAGCGGTATGAAAAGCGGTTTTCATATCATGAGTGACCACGACCGAGGTTGCCTGCAAGCGCTTTTGTAAACGCCGGATCAAATGATTGATGGAATCCGTGGCAATCGGATCGAGCCCCGTGGTGGGTTCGTCATACAAAATGCAAGCTGGACGCGAAACGATGGTTCTCGCCAACCCGACTCGCTTGCGCATTCCCCCAGAGAGGTTTTCCGGCATCTTTTCCTCCTCGCCACTGAGATCCACCATGTCCAGAGCCTCGGCCACCTTGGCCTTGATGAGCTCGGCGTCACGGATCCCCGATTCCCGCAGAGGGAACGCAATATTCTCAGCTACGCTCATCGAGTCGAAGAGCGCACCACTCTGGAATAAAATGCCGATCTTCTTTCGAATCGGCCCAAGCCGCCTTTCGGGAAGTTTGGAAATGTCCTCGCCGTCGATGAGAACTTTTCCGAAATCCGGCTGCATGAGCCCCACCAGATGTTTAAGTAGAACGCTCTTTCCACATCCAGACCTTCCCAAAATCACGTGCGTTTTGCCCGGTGAAATCAAGATGCTGACCCCGTCCAAAACCGTCTGGTCACCAAATTTTTTATGCAGATTCTGGACTTCGATCATACCAAGCGTCAGTAGGTGCCGGCTGGGAAGAAAATATTCAGCGCGAAGGACAGGAAAAAGTTGGAGATCAGAATGACGAGTGAGGCGATGACCACCGCCTGAGTCGGCGCACGCCCGACACCCACAGCGCCCTGGGAGGTTTTAAGACCCTCGGCGCAGGCGATGAACCCAATCAAGACTGCAAAACACACGCCCTTGATCATCGCCATCTTCAGGTCCCGCTCGGTTGTGAACTTCAGCATGTTTGTGACGTAGTACGCCTCCGAAATACCCAGCACCTTGGTGGCAACCAAGTAGCCCGCACCTATCCCCAACCCAATGCACTCCGCGGCAAGTAGTGGGCCGGAAATGATCAAAGCAAGCACCCTGGGCACAATAAGGTAATCAATCGGATGAACGCCGAGCGCCCGCAGGGCCTCAATTTGCTCGGTGACTTTCATGGTTCCAATCTCCGCTGCAATAGAGGCCCCGACGCGCCCCGCGAGCATCAAAGCCGTCAGCACAGGACCCAGTTCACGAAACATCGACACCGCGACAACCGCTCCAACCGCGGAGTCCATGCCGAGACGATGAAACTGAAAATACGTCTGTGCCGAAAACACGGCACCCGTGAAGGCGCCGGTTACAATCACGACCAACTGCGAGCGGAACCCGATCTCTGCGATCTGCCTCAGGAGCAAACGCCACCTCAATGGCGCCACCCTGATGGACTCAGCAGTGTCGCGAACAAGAAACGCGAGTTCGCCCAAATAACGCATCAAGGCGAGCGATGCGTGACCCAAAGCATTAAATGGAGCGAGCTTCATGGGGAGATCTCTGTCGTGCAATTAGGAGGCCAAAACCCAGGTCACGCAAGGGGAAGTCAACAACCTCTCGCGCCCTCGACGGTTCAGAGGCACCACCGTGGCCTTACGCTGCTTCAGGCGGGGCTTCCAATCTGGGAAAAAGCGGCGTCGGAGCCCCAAGGACATGCCCGTCTTTCAACAACCCCCAGACTGCATCGGAAAGACTGGGCTCTGCATGAATCTGCATCTGGCTAAAAACGGCGCGTGCAGCATCCGGAATCACGGGCTCGAGCATGATTGCAACCACCCTGAGGGATTCCGCCAGATGGTAAAGAACCGCATCCAAGAGTTCGCCCTGCGCTGCGTCCTTTGCCAACTTCCAAGGCGCGACTGACTCAATAAGTTGATTGCAAAACCGTGCAAGCCCCACAGCTGCCCGCAAAGCAGCGTCCACCTGATACTCTTCCATCGCTTTTGAGTAAACAGCCACAGCCTGTGGCAACTCCACAGACACCAACGCGGTCAGCAACTCGTGCTCAACCCTCACGTTGCGAAGCACGCTCCCCTTGTACCGTGCTGACATGTTCAAAGTGCGGTTCAACAAGTTGCCCACGTTGTTCGCGAGTTCGTCGTTATGACGGCTCCTTAAGCGTTCCTCTGAAAAATCCGCATCTTTACCCGTGACAATGTCCACCATGAGGTAATACCGCAAAGCTGTCGCCCCGTACCGCTCAACGAGAACGTTCGGATCAACCGTGTTTCCCAAACTCTTGCTGATTTTCGCTCCCGCAATGTTCCACCATCCATGCACAAGAAATGCTGGGATCTCCGCATCCGAAAAACCCATGCCATGCAGCATGATCGTCCAATAAATGCCGTGTGCCGGAATGAGAATGTCCTTGCCGATGACGTGCGCAGCGGCCGGCCAAAGCGACTCGAAACTAGGGAGGCCCTCACCCCCCTCCGCAAGATATCCCGCGAATGACACGTAGTTGATCAGAGCGTCAAACCACACGTAGGTTACATAGTCGGTGTCGAAGGGAAGCTCGATACCCCAGTTTAACCGTGATTTAGGCCGCGAAATGCAAAGGTCACCCGAAAGCTTTTCCACCGCATTACGCAGTTCTGACTTTCGGAACGCAGGAATGACGAAACGGTCATGCGTATCAATGTGATTAAGCAACCATTCCTTGTGCTTGGAGAGTTTGAAATACCAGTTCTCCTCTTCCAGTTCCACCACCTGCCCCCATTCGGGCCCGAATTCCCCGTCCTCGCTCCGCTCTTTATCAGTCAAGAACTGCTCTTGTCGGACGCTGTAAAACCCGCGGTGCGCCTGCTTATAGAGCTGTCCATCATCGTGCAGCCTTTGAAGAATTCTTTGGACAACACGCTTGTGAATTGGATGCGTTGTCGCAGCCCATCCGTCGTAATGCACACCAAGCTTCTTCCAGAGGTCAATGAACTGGGCCGTGCAGCGGTCTGCGAAATCTTGGGGTGAGAGCCCTTCCCTCTCTGCGGACTGCTGGACCTTTTGCCCGTGCTGATCAACGCCGGTGAGAAAAAAAGCAGGCCGCCCGCACAACCGTTCGTAGCGCGTGAGGACGTCCGTGAGAATTTTTTCATAGGCGTGGCCTATGTGAGGAGCCGCGTTCGTGTAATCGATCGCGGTCGTGTAGAAGGTGCATTCCGGCATAGTGAATGTGAGGTCTGAAAGATCCGAACCCTAACAGCAAAGCCCAGCCTCCACCCCCAGCGGAAGGCAAATCCTCCCACCGGACTTCTTTCCGAACAAGTACGGGAGCAAGTCAGCGCACCACGGAACAAATCCCCGACACAACCGCATCCGCGAGTTTCTGACGGTGTTTAGAGGATCTCGAGATTCTCGCCCCCTCCGTGGCATTGGTGAGAAAGCCCAATTCCAGAAGCACGGAGGGCCTCGTGTTGTAGCGGAGTACGTAGAACCGAGCGCGCCGCACGCCCCGATCAGGACTTCCAGCGGCGCCGAGAACTCGCTGGTGGATGGCTCGCGCGAGTCGCGAACTTTTGGAACTGTAGTAGTAAGTCTCCACACCACTCGCATCCTTGTTAGGCGCAGAGTTCAGGTGAATACTTACGAAAACCGGACTGCCCGAGGTGCGTTTGGAAATTGACACCCGATCCGAGAGGCCCACGAAAACATCAGCTGTGCGGGTCATCACAACCCGATGCCCCCGCGCAATCAGGCCTGCTCGGACTCTCATTGCGATGTCCAATGCCGCAGCCTTCTCAGAATAACGCTGGCCCGGCACACCGCCCGGATCATAGCCGCCGTGCCCAGGATCCAAAACGACAGTGCCAGCGAGAAGATCGCCGACTCCCGCACCAAGCACCAACGCTACAATCCCTAACCGGCGAAAGAAATTTCCAGAGGACCGACGCCAGGAACTGGGGAAAATTCCGAAACTGAGCGCAATAGGCATGGGATGGATTTCAGAAAACCGATTTGGAGAGTCGAGGGGATCGCACCGGAATATTCCACCATCCCAAAATAATGCAACCTGCGCAGCCGTCTAATTTTTCACCGGAGTCGCCGTGCGCCTTGATCGCGCTATCGTCGGGACATTGGGTGTTCACTTTTGAATGTTTTGCGCTGGTTGCCTCTTAGATTCGATGAACTTCCGTTCCTTCTCGAGCATCTCCTCCGGCACGGGCGCCGGCTTGATGTTCTCGCTCACCAACTGCTCCTGAGCAGGGATCTCCCGAATGCGAACCGCCCGATACCAGACCGCGTCACCGTGATCCTGAAACTGGAGGAAGGCACCACGCGAATGGACGTCACCCCCACGGACGCGCAACAACTCGACTTCTTTCTCCCAGCGCTGATCCGCATAGTCAAAATCCACAGCCTTTTCGCCGTTGAGCCAATGCTGAATCACGGTGCCTTTGCAAACGATCCTGGCCTCGTTCCACTCTCCTACCGGCCTGGTCAGATCCTTGGCCGGCGGCATGCAAAAGTAGAGAGAGGCCGCGCTGGTCCGCGGGTTTTTTCCGTCGGGATGTCCGGCATTGTCTAGAATTTGATACTCGTACTGTCCCGGGCGGTAGTAAACGCCGCTGTTGCCCTTGTTTGAGATCTTCCATTCGAAACGAAGCTCAAAGTCGTTTGGAACGGGTTGTCCTTTGAAGACGAGGCTTCCACCCTTTTCCCTCCGGCAGATCGCTCCATCTTCAACGACCCAGTTCCCTTTCTGGGACCACATTTCCAACCCAGATCCATTAAAAATCGGCATGAAGCCCAGAGTCCGTTCCTGCTCAGAGAGCGGCGACTGAGCCGAAGCGGACTGGCAAACGGAAGCGAAGACAGCGAGAGCAAAAGAGAGGCTGTGGAGTTTCATTGGGGCAAGTCGAATTTGGTTCCCATCGATGACTTGCTCGGATTCAAAATCTTAGCATCATCATGAAGAAAAGTTGCGCCAGCCAGAGTTGGACAACGCCACGAGGACGCTTCCGGCGACGCAGGGGCGCCCGGACAAGATGTCATAACGCATAAAATGTGCTGTTCGTTCTTCCACGGGAGCTCAGAACCAGCTCAACATCTGCTTGTTCTCATCCCGCGCCCCTCCCATGTCAAATCCGCGGATTCCCGTCGCCTCCCTCATGCTATGCCTCGCAGTCGCGGCTCCCGCGGCCCCCTCGGACTGGCCGCAATGGCGGGGCCCTGCGCGCCACGGGGTCCTTGCAACCGGGCCGTCACTTGCAGATGCGTGGGCTGCGGATGGCCCCCGAACCCTCTGGGAAAGCGAACCCATTCCGAGCGACGACGACGGCGGCCACGGCAGCGCGGTACTCTCACAGGGTCGCGTGTACCTTTCGGTTGTGTGGCATCGAGATGAGCCAAGCGAAACTCGAACGATCACCGAGCTCATCATGCGAGTCCGCTTGAACCACCAAAACCCCAGCGCACTTGGAAAGGAGCTTATTGATAAGGTGGAGGCGACCCGCGAGTCTCTCTCACCCACTTTGAGAGGCGCGAAGCTCGACGAATTTATTGAGAAGTTTTTGCAGGAAAACCTCGATCGCAAAAAGCGTGAACTGCTTGGCGGATGGGTAAGCGGACGCTTTAAGAAGGGCAAACTTGCAATCCCACTTGGTGATTACGAAAAGCTAAAATCACGCATTGAAAAGCCGTTCGGATCTCAAACCGAGTTTGAATCATGGGTGAATGCACAGGGGTTCGCTGACCACGTGAGACAGGCGGTGCTGGATGCGGTGCCCGCCTCAAAGCGAGTCGCGGAGGACACCATCATTTGCCTGGAGGCACAATCCGGTAAAACGCTCTGGATGACACGCGCGCCAGGCGAACCGAAGGGGCGCAACTGCTCCAGCACTCCATGCGTCTCAGGAGGCTCTGTGTTCGCTTTGGGAAGCACTCACCTGTATGCGGTGAACGCCGAGACGGGAAAACTACAGTGGTCGGAGCCGCTCGGAACCAAGGCGCCCGGTTCCTCGCCGCTGGTGCTCGATGGAGTCGTGTATGTGCAGGCAGGCAAACTTGCAGCCTACGATGGAGGAACGGGCAAACAGCTCTGGGAACAGCCTGCTGTCACTGGGAGCAACGCATCCCCCTCCGTCTGGCAAAACGGCCCAGCAAAGCTCATTGTCTGCAATGCTCGAAACGAACTCGTCGGCGTAGATCCAGCAACCGGTGCCATAGCGTGGAACATCGCCGCAGGCGGCGACTCCACGCCTGCCATCGAGGGCGACCTCGCCGCCGTGCTCTCCTCGAGGGATAGCCTCGGATTCGCATGTTATAAAATCTCCGCGGGAGGCGCGCAGCAGCTCTGGAACCACCCAACCGACGCTCGACGCTCGCAATCCAGTCCAGTGATTTATCAGGGACACGCATATCTTTTCGAAGACGGAGAACATCGCTGCGTAAATCTCGCCTCGGGGAAAATTTCCTGGAGTCAGAAAATCCCCTCCTCCATCACCTCCCCTTTGATTGCCGACGGGAAAATTTTCGTCGTAATGAACAACGGAAACACCCTGTCGATGCTGAAAGCTACCCCAGAAGACCGCATCGAGCTTGGCAAGGCAACCATTCGCGCTCTCTGGGTTCCATCCCCGAGCATCGCAGATGGAAAACTCTTTGTTCGACATCGTCAGGGGTTGCGCTGCTACGATCTCACTAAGACAAACTAATCGCACAGCTTCAGCATCTGCATCGAAAGCCTTCAAATGAGGATTCGGTGCGGCACATGATTCAGTTAGTCCGCCATTTCAAATTGAAACGAGCAGCATTCTTACAATGATCATCCAACCCAAAATCCGTGGATTTATTTGCGTCACCGCCCATCCGGTGGGTTGCTCCGCACACGTGCAGCAGCAGATTGACTATGTAAGGGGCAAAGGCAGCTTGAGCGACATGCCGAAACGCGTTCTGGTGATCGGCTCCTCCACAGGTTACGGGCTTGCTTCCCGCATTGTCCCGGCCTTTGCGGGCGGCGCTGCCACCATCGGCGTTTTCTTCGAACGGCCCTCGGAAAACGGCAAGCCGGCGAGCGCCGGTTGGTATAACAGCTGCGCTTTTGAAAACGCAGCAAAGACAGCTGGACTCTATGCAAGGAGCATCAACGGAGACGCATTCTCCGATGAGATCAAAGCAAAGACTGTGGAGCTGATTAAAAAGGACCTCGGAACAGTCGATTTAATCATCTACAGTCTCGCGTCGCCGCGGCGCACGCATCCGAGGACTGGCGAGACCTACAAATCGGTGCTCAAGCCGTTAGGAAACGCATTCACAGCAAAAACCGTCGATACCGACAAGGGGCTCGTGACGGACATCACAATCGAGCCCGCAAGCGAACAGGAAATCAGTGACACCGTGCAAGTCATGGGCGGAGAGGACTGGGAAATGTGGATTGACGCTCTGGAAAAAGGCGGCGCGCTCTCAAAAGGCGCGAAAACCGTGGCGTATTCCTACATCGGCCCCGACCTGACATGGGCCATCTACCGGAACGGCACCATCGGCCGCGCCAAAGAGGACTTGGAGGCGACTGCGCAGAGAATCCACCAGAAGCTTTCCACCGCAGGCGGAGCAGCCTATGTATCTGTAAATAAAGCGCTTGTAACTCAGGCAAGCAGCGCCATCCCTGTTGTGCCGCTTTACATCTCGCTACTTTACAAAGTAATGAAACAGAAGGGTCTGCACGAGGGATGCATCGAGCAAATTCAGCGATTGTTCGCCGAGCGCCTCTGCAACGGCGCCTCAGTCCTCCTTGACGATGCAGGCCGCATCCGCATCGACGACGTTGAGATGCTCCCCGACATCCAAGCCGCCGTCGCCGAACTCTGGCCCTCCGTCACCACCGAAAATCTTGCCCAAATATCTGACATTCAGGGGTACAGGGAGGAGTTTCTGCGACTCTTCGGCTTTGGTCTTCCCGGGGTTGACTACGACTCGGATGTTCCGCCTGAAATGGCGCTCCCTTCCGCCTAAGGGGACCGTGCCGCCGTACTGCTAGAATAAGAAGCTTGTTGCCCAAGCAGCATTGCCGCAGCGGGGGTTACCCAGCCCATTTTTCGCAAGGAACAGCGTGGGCGGGCTTTTGCTTGTTCGGGCGCCACAATTTGCAGGCTTCAATAGCATTTAAGCACCTGTTTGAGAGTTTTTTACAAGCCAGCAGAGGAACCCCCAGTCCGCCGCTGATTGACCCGCGGCTTTCTCGCTCCGGGTAACCTTGGAGTTAATCACGTGTTTAGCGACACGCCCCCGCAGAGAGATGCGCGGCACACCTTGCCGCGAACAACATTACGCCCGGCACCGTTTCGAATGCCTAAGAGGGATGCACTACCGCATGAAATGAAGGAGTTTCCCTTTCTGCTGATCATTTTTTAATGTAGTTGTCGTGTTGACCAGAAAGTTTACGGCTTTCGCAAAAGACCACCTATGAAATCACCCCTCTCGCAACGCTGCAGTTTTGGCCCCGACAGCTCTCCATTAATTCATACGGAGGGCGCGGTCTTCAATTCACGCCGCGACTTTCTCGTTCGCTCAGGATTAGGATTTGGGGGCCTGAGTCTCGCCGCTCTTTTCGGCATCAATCCGTTTGACCTTCACGGGGCTCCGGTCTCACTCAACCCCGCAGCCTCTGCCGGTCCCCGCGGTCCTCTAGCACCGAGGGCTCCGCACTTCAAATCGAAGGTAAAAGCGGTCATTCAAATCCACGCGGGGGGCGCACCTTCCACTGTGGACACATGGGACCACAAACCCGAACTCACCAAAGCCAACGGTCAGAAAATTCCCGGCTACGAAGGGGTGGCACTCGCCTCGCCCTTCACCTTTTCAAAGCAGGGCAAGTCCGGCATCGAAGTCAGCGAAATCTTCCCTGAGTTGGGTAAGCACGTCGACAGCATGGCGATCATCAAGTCGCTCTTCACCGAAATTCCCGACCACGAGATTGCCTCAAAGATGCTGCATACGGGATCACCACAGTTGCCAAAACCTAGCCTTGGCTCGTGGGTGACTTACGGGCTCGGAAGCGTGAACCAGAACATGCCCGGGTTTATTTCTCTTGGCGGCAGCCCTTATTTTCGCCAATGCGCGTTTCTGCCTGGAATTTATCAGGGCTGCAACGTGAACTACGATCCGACAGCTCCTTTGAGCACCATCCTAGCGAACATTCGAAGCGAGTTCAGCACGATGGATCGTCAGCGGCGCCAGATCAACTTCGCGGCGGCCTCAAACATGGAGCACGCGATGAGGCTGCAGAAAGACGACCAGCTCGATGCTCGAATTCAAGCGTTCGAAATCGCGTTTAAGATGCAAACCGAAGCCACCGACGCATTCGACATTTCAAAAGAGAGCGAGGCAACCCGCGAGAAATACATGGGGCCGGCAACGGGGTCGTACAGCAACGCAATGAGAAGCGCACGCGCCAACGGTGCCAAAATGCTTGTGGCGCGCCGTCTGGTCGAGCGTGGCGTGCGTTTTATCCAGATCGGAACCGGAGGCTGGGATAATCACGAAAACATCGCCGTTACGGCGAAGGCCGCGGCCGCCGAAGTCGACGTACCCATCGCAGCGCTGCTTTCCGACTTGAAGGAAAGCGGGCTTTTGGACTCCACACTTGTGATTTGGGGCGGTGAATTTGGACGGACAGTCACCCAGCAGGGCGGCGGCGCCGGCAGTCCGGGCCGCGACCACAACGGAAAAGCCATGGTCACGTGGATGGCAGGCGGCGGCGTGAAACCCGGCACAACGTACGGCGCCACCGACGAATTCGGGGGAAGAGCGGCAGAGAATCAAATGCACATCCACGATCTGCACGCGACCATGCTTGCCCTCATG
>JACCED011724203.1_pt1 | contig 16131 bp, 15 predicted proteins | sample 7455021 | NCBI WGS metagenome assembly JACCED01 (sample SAMN15323456, study PRJNA562643) | freshwater metagenome | isolation source: river surface water | place: USA:Blue River Watershed | collected 2017-08-19 | reverse complement strand
TGTGATTCCCTCTTTAGCCATGAGAGATGGATTGGTAGTTACTCCGTCAAGAATACCCAAGTCATTCGCTTCGCGGATTTGTTCAAGATTTGCAGTGTCGATGAAAAATTTCATGCGACAAAGTTACATCAGGAAAGTTCTCTATGGTAAAAAAAATCAACGAGTTTGATTTTCTAAGAGGTACCTAAAATCTGGCATTATTTGGTAAATTTTCTCTTTCTCTATTTGAGTAATATCAATAAAATAGCAATTTTTACCGGCATTTAAGGTTTGCCCACCCAGCCATTGTAGTTGAAACTCTTGTTCAGGAGCCCCTTTCAGCCATCGTCTTACAGGCATAGTACAGTACCAACCTGTGAGATTACCCTTGGGATCGCGAACCCCAATCATTTGTGAAACCGGCCCAATCAACGTTTGCCTGTACCTGGCCGTATCGTTGGCATTGTAAATTTCTTTCAATCTATTTTTAAAGGACGATCTTCCGCCGTTGGCCGCAACAATTGATGGGTGCAGATAATTCAAGAATTCATCAAAATTTCCATTTCTGAATGCTTCATTGAAATTCTTTGCACTGGACTGAAAAGCCCGTCTGATTCGAAAACTATCCAACTCACTGGCTGTGAGATCGCCTTCAACTATAAGTGAATCCTGTTGCGGAGAAATCTCAGAACTAGATCCTGTATCAGAATTTGACCCGTTCGATGACTCAGAAGTACATCCCCCGATAAAACATCCCCCGAAAAAGAGAGCGGCTGCGACAAAAGTCAGTCGTTGAAACTGCATGTCACGAATTTACGCCAATTATTGAATACTGAAAGTGACCGTTCCTAGAATCATGCGCGGAGCATAAGTTCTGTATCCCGCAGGACGAGCAGCAACGATATGCTGTTCGTTGGTCAAATTTTGAGCTGACATCCTGAAAGACCAACGCTTTGTAGCCTGATAATTCACACTCAAATTATGAACCCAACTGGCAGGCAAATCATCTGTAAGCAAACTGGAACTGCTTCGGCGAGAGCTACCGTAAACAGACTGCCAAAAGAAATCAACCGATTTCCAAGTGTAACCCAACATCAAGGTTCCTTGAGCATTTGGCATATAGGGCAATGGTGCATTGACTTGCACATTTCCCCACTCTTCGAAGGTGCTCTTAAACGAATCTGTAAATCTAGCATTCGTATACGTTGCCGTTGCTTCAAAAATGAATCCCTTGTATTTCAATCCATAGCGAGCCTCAACCCCATCAACTAAAGCACGTCCACCATTGAACATATCGCCAGAACCTGTACCACCAGACGCTGCCATATCAGAGCCCATTAGTTGATTGTATTCGCTTCTGAAATAGGTGATTTGAATGGGCAAAGTATGATGTTTAATACCCAATTCGTAGTTTGTGCTTTTCTCTGGAAGGACTCCCGGCGTAGAACCTGGAGGCGTAAATCCACGATGCACACCACCAAAGGCCAACCAATTTTTGCTCATTCTGCGATTGATACTGAACCCAGGCATCAACTCGTCAACGGCATTTTCTCTGGTTTTGACGTCTTTATTTTCTCTGTTGGGATTTGATTTGCCAAAATCTTCTCTCCACGCTTTCACTGACTCACCTCTCACACCAGCCTGAATGGTCCATCGCTGATACGATGCCGTCATTCTGTAATATCCGCTCAATCCTTGAGCATAATCAACTCGGTTGGCATCTGTACCTGGAGTTCCCCATTTTACAGGATTTATTTCACCGTTTATTATCTTATAATCGTCGTTTTGTTGAAAACGGTCTTCATAATCAGCATGAATTCTCGCTCCACCCTCATGAGTCACTTTCAATGCACCCATAGATTGCGTCCACAGTCCTTTAATTTGAACCCCTCTGCTCACATAAATTCTTTTATTAGACTTAATTTGAGCCATTCCCGAATCAACCCCAGTCATAGCTGCCATCTCACGAGCAAACTTTGTAGGATCCATAAGCACCGCTGCAATACTTTGATAACCGGTTCCACCATCAATTTTGTCTAATTTATGCCAATTACGGTCAATAAATTGTCTGTAAACATCTGCGCGAATCCAGCCTTTTTTCAAATTTGCTGTATACGATAACCGAGTCATCAAACGTTGCACATACATCGTATCTCTCGCGGCAGCAGTATACATGGTTCTAGGATTATTAATCGCATCAAACTCGGTCAAACCCAAATATGTTTGGTTCGATAACTCTTGAGTTCCACTAGCCATAAATTCCAAATGGTGCAAATCTCTTTTATCCAAATGTTGGCCCAATTTCACATATCCATCGTTGAGAATATATCCTGAAGCATTTTTACCTTTATACTCTTTAAAACCTTGAGCGCGACTGCTGTTAAATCCAAATCCAACACTAGTCCTAGGCGCCAACACCAATTCCCCTTGTATCGAATTTCTTATTTGTCCGAAGTTTCCGAGGGATGTAGATACAGCCAAATCTGTTTTTTCATCTAAGGTAGGCGTCAAAAAGTTTATCGCACCACCAGTGGTTTGAGGACCCGTAATCAGCTGCGCCGATCCTTTTAAAATCTCGATGCTGCTATACTTCCAAGTGGGTGTAGTAAAATAAGCCGCCGGCGATGCATAGGCAGCGGGAGCAACTGGAATACCATCTTCCAACAGTGTAATTCTACTACTTCTCAATACCCCCGACCCTCTCAATCCAACGTTCATTCTCAGTCCCCAGCCATCTTCTTGTTGGGTATACACACCAGGCTGCGATTGCAACAATTGGTTAGCGTCAACTTGATCAAATCGTTTCAATTCTTTTTGAGTAATGAGAATTTCAGATCCACTCAAATGCACAATTTGACCTACATCTTTTCTGGGAGCCAGAATAGTTACCGACTCAATTTCCACGGGAGCTATATCTGAACCGTTGGCCGTATCTTTTTTAACTGGATTTGTTTGGGCCTTCGCACTTAGCGCGGCTATCATTGCACACGCACACAACATTGTTCTCATCATTCTTGACACCATGCTTTACTATTTAGAATCTTTCTAATTTGACACAAATCTACATCACTCATTTTGAGTATGCAAATATTATTTAGAATTATTTTAAATAACCTGACATTTGTCATGTTTTGGTACTTGGTCTATGGTACCTAGTACTTGGTACCGGGTACCGGGAACCGGGAACAGGGAACAGGGAACAGGGAACCGGGAACCGGGTACCGGGAACAGGGAACAGGGAACCGGGAACCGGGAACAGGGAACCGGGAACCGGGTGCCGGGAACCGGGAACCGGGAACCGGGAACCGGGTGCCGGGAACCGGGGCCTTAGCCCATTGATCATTGACCAATGACCATTGCCTTCGAACCATAGACCACGGACCACGGACTTTGGACTCTGGACTCTGGACCCTGGACTTTGGACTCTAGACCCGGTACCAAGTACCTAGTACCAGGTACCAAGTACCAGGTACCAGGTACCAGGCACAAAAAAAGCCCCCGTTTCCGAGGGCTTCCACCATTTAAAACCTACAAACTATTAATTATTTGACCTCTTCGAAGTCAACATCTTGTACTTCGTCAGCCTTAGCAGATGATCCGCCAGCATTGGCATCACCAGCCCCAGACGCACCGCCAGCATTGGCATCACCTTGAGTGGCTTTGTACAAATCTTCGCTAGCAGCTTGCCATGCAGTGTTCAAAGTTGCAGTGTGCGCTTCGATATCGGCCATGTTCTTCGACAATACAGCTTCTTTCAATTTGCCCAATGCATCTTCAATTGGCGCTTTTTTATCGGCGGGAATTTTGTCTCCGTACTCTTTTAATTGCTTCTCTGTTTGGAAAACCAAAGCATCGGCAGCGTTGAATTTATCTACTTCTTCTTTTCTCTGTCTGTCAGCTTCAGCATTCGCTTCTGCTTCGTTTTTCATACGCTCAATATCTTCTTTGCTTAATCCTGAGCTCGCTTCAATGCGAATCTTTTGCTCTTTTCCTGTTGCTTTATCCTTCGCATAAACATTCAAGATACCGTTTGCGTCAATGTCAAAAGTTACTTCGATTTGTGGAACACCTCTTGGTGAAGGTGGAATTCCGTCCAAAATAAAGCGACCGATGGTTTTATTATCAGACGCCATTGAACGCTCACCTTGCAAAACGTGAATCTCTACCGAAGGCTGGTTGTCTGCAGCTGTGCTGAAAACCTCAGATTTCTTGGTTGGAATGGTAGTGTTCGACTCAATCATTTTGGTCATTACACCGCCCATGGTTTCGATACCCAAACTCAAAGGAGTTACGTCCAACAAAACCACATCTTTAACTTCACCTGTCAAAACACCCCCTTGGATAGCTGCACCTACTGCAACTACTTCATCTGGATTCACCCCTTTCGATGGCAATTTTCCGAAGAATTCTTTTACCAATTCTTGAATTGCAGGGATTCGAGTTGATCCACCCACTAAGATAACTTCATCAATATCGCTAGCGGTCATACCTGCGTCTCTCAAAGCCGCTTTACAGGGCTCAAGAGTACGTTTAATTAAACTATCAGCCAATTGCTCAAACTTTGCACGAGTCAATTTGCGAACCAAGTGTTTGGGAACACCGTCAACTGCAGTGATGTATGGCAAATTGATATCGGTTTCTGTGCTGCTTGACAATTCAATTTTTGCCTTTTCAGCAGCCTCTTTCAAACGCTGCAAAGCCATTGCATCTTTTCTAAGATCAATATTCTCTTCAGACTTGAACTCATCGGCCATCCAGTCAATCAAAACCTGATCAAAGTCGTCACCACCTAAGTGAGTATCACCGTTGGTTGATTTAACTTCAAATACTCCGTCACCCAATTCTAAAACCGATACGTCAAATGTTCCACCACCCAAGTCATAAACCGCGATTTTGATGTCGCGATCGGTTTTATCTAAACCGTAAGCCAAAGCCGCAGCAGTTGGTTCATTCACGATACGCTCTACTTTCAAACCAGCAATCTCACCAGCCTCTTTTGTTGCCTGACGCTGTGCATCGTTGAAATATGCAGGAACGGTAATTACCGCACGTGTTACTTCTTGTCCAAGATAATCTTCGGCAGTTTTCTTCATTTTCTGAAGAACCATTGCGCTCAATTCTTGAGGAGTATAGGTACGATCACCAATTTTAACCCTTGGGGTATCGTTATCGCCTTTTACCACTTCGTAAGGCACACGACCAATTTCTTTGGTCATTTTTGAATACTGCTCACCCATGAACCTCTTTATTGAGTTGATGGTGTTTTTGGGATTGGTGATGGCCTGGCGTTTAGCAGGGTCACCCACTTTACGCTCACCATTTCCATTATCCAAGAAAGCAATAATGGATGGGGTAGTTCTACGCCCTTCGCTGTTTGCAATTACCACAGGTTCATTACCTTCCAACACTGCAACGCAGCTGTTTGTAGTACCTAAGTCGATTCCAATTATTTTACTCATGATGCTAATTTTCTTTGCATCATACCTATCAAAGGAAATGCCAATTGGCTTTTTATGTCGATTTGTCAGTTTTTCGGGGGATGTTGAATCGCATTAGTGACAAAACATCCAACAGAACCAAAAGAATCTGCTAAGTTGTCTGAAATAGATCCTAAAAATTCAGGTATCTAGTCCATTTATTCATTTTCAAAATCCCTATTGAGGTGGGATCTACAGGCACATTCATGATAGATTGGGTGCTCCGAGACGCAAAAAGTCCATATCCCCCAAAAACATTCGAATATTCTGCCTGCTTCTGCACAATTCCAATGGATGGCTCATTTACAGATATATAATCAACCAACGTTTGATTTCCCGCATAAAACTCAATTCCAACAGATTTAATTCTCCTCGAAATAGTGGGCACTGAATCTAACTGAGTGGAAAGAAACTGTAACAGACTTTCCCTCTCTATTTTATGAATAATGGTAGGAGCCACGCCCCCATTGCTTCTAGGCACTGGGAAATTCGTAATCACATTCCATTTCAAATTCTTTGTACCTAAGAAACCTGTGTCTTTAGCTCTAAATTCATCCACTTGAACATAGAATTTTATATCGTAGGCATAAGAATTCGCAGCAGGCACGTATGATATAGTTATGTATTCCGTACCCAACGAAAATTGCGGATTAGAAGTTCTGAACGGCGCTTCAATACGTGTACGTCCAACGGTCCAAGTAACAGCTTCTATTGAATTGCCTGTTTCTAAACTCTTAACCACCAATTTATAGGGTTGATTTTCAGCAATCTTCGCCGTTGTTTGGTACAAATAATTGGTGGAATTGTTAAAGATTCCTGAATCTTTTGGAAGTTTGTTGACACGTGTCAAATTATATTCCGCACCAGTGTATACATCAATCAACTTTACTTCCACAGATTTGATGTAAAGACTATCTGCCTCTTTAGCCGCAACTAACGCACTGATATTCTCATTGAGAAATGCTTTGTTTACTTTAATATATTGAACAGAATCATTAGGATTAAGCAATCCATAAACAACGATAGTTTCTTTCCAGTCAGCATTTATATCTACTTCGTTGTCGCAACCGCTAACAAAAATCAGTGTCAAACCCAGTAAAACCCTCGAAATCCAATTCATAAAGAACCTCAAAGTTAAAAAAATATCACCTACTTATTTCGAGATGACCAAAATAATACCAACTTTGTAGCACTAACGACATGTCTGTACACAAAGAATTCAAAAAGATTACCACTCACTCTTTGATGGAAATGAAACAAAGAGGAGAAAAAATATCTATGCTCACTTCATACGACTATTCATTGGCCAAAATAGTTGACGCAGCTGGAATAGACGCCATTTTAGTTGGAGACTCTGCTTCAAACGTTATGGCTGGGCATGAAACCACCCTACCCATAACCTTAGATCAGATGATCTATCACGCTAGCAGCGTGGTCAGAGGTGTTGACAGGGCCCTTGTGGTGGTAGATTTACCTTTCGGAAGTTACCAAGGCAATTCGAAGGAAGCCTTGAATTCGGCCATTAGAATCATGAAAGAAAGCGGCGCTCACGCCATAAAAATGGAAGGCGGCGATGAAATTCTAGAAAGTGTTAAACGTATTCTAACGGCTGGCGTACCTGTCATGGGACATTTAGGATTAACACCTCAAAGCATATACAAATTTGGCACCTACACAGTTAGAGCTACCGAAGACGAAGAAGCCGAAAAACTAATAAATGACAGCAAAAAGTTGGAAGAGGCTGGATGTTTCGCATTAGTTCTTGAAAAAATCCCCGCCCACCTTGCTACTAAAGTTGCCGAAAACCTAAACATTCCCGTTATCGGCATTGGAGCAGGCAACGGTGTTGACGGCCAAGTTTTAGTGCTCCACGACATGCTAGGAATTAACAACCAATTCAATCCAAGATTTCTACGCAGATATCTAAACCTTTACGAAGACATAAAGGGCGCAGTTGGAAACTACATTTCAGACGTTAAAAACAAGGACTTTCCTTCAGAAAAAGAGTCGTATTGATTAGTACCTAGTACCTGGTACCTAGTACCTGGTACCTGGTAGTTGGTAGATGGTACCTAGACCAGAGACCAGTGACCAGAGACCAGTGGCTATAGACCGATGACCAGAGACTAGAGACTAGAGACTAGCGACCCACTACCCAAGACCTGATACCCGATACCCAAGACTTTATACCCGAAACCAATTACTTCGCTGTTAAGCGCATCTTGCGACGAGTGGTTTTAACCTCTTTTTCCTCTTCCTTAGCGGCAATACCGGAAATAGTTTGGTCAACCAAGATACGTCCGCAATGTTCACAATCAGTAACTTTGATGTGAGCACGGATTTCACTTTGACGCTGTGAAGGTATTTTACTGAAGCAACCACCGCATGATCCACGCATAATTGGTGCAACAGCAAGACCATTCTTCATATTCTCACGAATTCTGTGGTATGCTCTAAAATAACGATCATCCAACTTCTTAGATGCGCCTTCACGATCTTTTTCAAGCTTAAGAATTTCTTCTTCGTTCTCCTTGATGATTTCGTCTAATTCAGTGCGTTTGAAAACCAAATCTGCTTTGCGTTTATCAAGAGTTTGCTGAGTTGAAGTAAGAATTTCTGTTTTACTTTCAATCAACTTACCAAAATCACGAATTTTCTTTTCAGCCGATAAAATTTCAAGACCTGCGATCTCTTTTTCTTTATCGATAGCTTCAAATTCACGATTGTTCTTGATGAGATTTAACTGCTCGTCATACTTAGATATGGCTGCCTGAAATTCTTTGATCGCATTTTTCTTGTTCGAAATTTCAGAATTCAAACTTGAAACTTCTTCCTCGATGTGTTGAACGCGGGTTTCAAGTCCAGCGATATCGTCTTCCAAATCGGCTACTTCCATAGGCAATTCGCCCATTACCGCTTTGATATTGTCTATCTTGCTGTCGATTTGTTGCAACTTCCAAAGGTCGTGCAATTTTTTTTCTACGCTAACATCCATATTCTAAATATAATATACCGGGTTGGTTATAATTTGTGCAAAAAGGGTTGCAAATTTAGGAAATTTTTCTGATAAAATTTCTTTGAAAATCTCTAAAGTGTATTTTTCGGACTCAAAATGGCCGATATCACAAATTAGCAACTCCCCTTCCCCATCGAAAAATTCGTGATATTTAATGTCGGCCGACACAAAAACATCACATCCAAGCGCCCGAGCCTGCTTAATTAAAAAAGACCCGGCACCACCGCAAACACCTACTTTTTTTATAGAAACCTCATCTTTTTTTAGCCGAGTTAATCGAAAGGAATCTATTTCCATACACTTCTTTAAATGATTCACCCATTGCTCAAGACTCATATCCTCCGAAAGATATCCAACTAAACCAGAACCAACATCATTTCGCGTGTTTACCAATTGAATTAGATCGTATGCCACTTCTTCGTAGGGGTGCGCTTGAAACATTGCACTCAATACTTGATTTTTCAGGTGGTTTGGAACTACTACTTCTAATCGAATTTCAGTCTCTTCGCTTTTCTTTCCCAATTCACCGGAATAGGGATTGGCACCCTGGCTCGGTGTAAATGTTCCTATCCCCTCGAATGAAAATCCACAATCCTTATAATTTCCAATTTGTCCTGCACCAGCTAAAAACAAAGCCTCTTGCACTTGATTAAAGTGTGATTTAGGAACAAAGACTCCTAATTTTAATAGGGTATTTTCTTTAGGAAGTAATATGCTACACTGATGCAATCCTAATTTATCTGCAATTCTCTTGTTAACTCCTTGATGCAAAACATTATCTAGATTCGTGTGACATGCATATATGGCGATATCATTTTTAATGGCTTTAATGATAGTTCGCTCCACGTAATTTTTCTCTGTAAACTTTTTGATTCCACTAAAAACAATAGGATGATGTGAAATCACCAAATTACAGCCTAAATCAATGGCCTCTTGAATAACTTCTTCTGTACAATCAAGAGAGATCAACGCTTTGTGAATCAATGATTCTTCTGAACCAACAATCAAACCTGAATTATCGTAGTTTTCTTGTAACTGTGGTGGAGCCACATACTCAATTACTTTGATGATGTCTTTTAATTTGACTGACTCGTTCATAATTCAAAGTTGCATGAATTCCATCTAAAACACAAAGATTTAAGTGTTTTAAACGTATATAACCGTTTCTATTCGTTTAAGTACGGCTACTACCGTTTTTTGATGGTAAATTTGCAGCTTCAATTAACAGAAAAATGATAACTGCCATCCTCAAGAAAGGAAAAGAAATAGCCATCCAAAGAAAACACCCCTGGATTTTTTCGGGAGCCATAGATGTAATGGACCCTTGCCACTCTGGTGATTTGGTGAGGGTTTTAGACTCTCACAGACAATTTTGCGCCATTGGACACGTGGGCGATGGGAGTATTGCCGTAAGAATTTTAAGTTTTGAAGATCAAGAAATTAACGCGCAATTTTGGCAGTCCAAACTTCAAGAATGCGTTGATATCAGGACTTCTCTTGGTTTGGGAATTGACCAACAAACGAATGCATTTCGATTGGTGCACGGCGAAGGTGACGGATTGCCAGGTTTAATCATTGATATTTATTCCAAACATGCTGTTATTCAAACACATTCCGATGGAATGTATCAGCATCTAGATGATATTTCGAACGCTTTAAACACTGTTTTTGAAGGCAAATTGGAGAGTATTTATTCCAAAAGCAAAGCAGCACTGCATGATACCACCATAGAAGATGAATTTCTAATCGGGTCTGCTGAAAGTACAATTGCGTTGGAAAACGGCATGAAAATGAAAGTAAACTGGGTAAATGGCCAAAAGACAGGTTTTTTTATTGACCAAAGAGAAAATAGAGACCTACTAAGACATTACTCTATGGGCAAGTCTGTTCTCAATACTTTTGCTTATACTGGAGGATTTTCAGTATCAGCGCTTATTGGAGGTGCCACAAATGTGGTATCCGTTGATATATCTAAAGTGGCCACTGATTTGTGTACCGAGAATATGCTTCTAAATGAGGTTAATGCTAAACATGAATCGATTACAGCAGATGTACTACAATATTTAACGGAAGATACAACCATGTATGACATTGTCGTTTTAGATCCACCAGCATTTGCAAAAAGCTTAAAGAAAAAGCACTCAGCAACCATGGGTTACAAGCGTTTAAATGCAATGGGACTTAAAAGGGTTAAAAAAGGAGGGCTTCTCTTTACGTTTTCATGCTCACAAGTTATAGACGAAACCCTTTTTCTAAATACTGTAACCGCTGCTGCAATTGAAGTGGGGCGGTCTTGCAGAATCCTTCATAGACTTTCACAAGGCCCAGATCATCCTGTAAATATTTTTCACCCAGAGGGACATTATTTAAAGGGACTTGTTTTGATGGTGTATTAGCGGCAATATTCTTTGATGCACAAACAAGCATCATCCATATTGTTGTCACAAGCCTGTTTCCAATAAAAACATGCTTGGACTAATTGATTTAGTTTGAAATAACAAAGGCCAATGTCATAAATACAATCTACGTTGGTAGAGTCCATTGATAAGCATTTTTCAAAATCCATAAGCGCAAGATCAAATTGATTGTTGTAGAAAAAAGTAATTCCTCTATTTATATAATTACTGGAAACATTACTTTCCAGTTGAACGACTTTATTTAAATCTTTTAATGAAGAATTATAATTAAGTACTCTTCTTTGGGATAAACCTCTATTTACAAGTGAACCAATATGATTTGAATCCAATCTTAATAGGCTATCATAATACAAAATAGCCGTTGGATACAATTCCAAATAAAACTTTAAATTACCCCGAAAATAAAGGGATTTTAAATAATTAGAATCTTTACTAGTTACTAAGTTCCATTGGAAAAGTGCAGAATCCATTTCTTGATTTAAATAAAATTTCAATCCTGATTCGAAATGGTTCACGGTATCTATTTGAGCAACACATAAATCTAAATTTTTACTTTTGAAGTTTGTCAAACCACAATTTGACAAAAGAAATGCACCGCATAAATAAATAATGATTGAAAATTTAGCCACAACATTTATTTAACGCGTTTAGTAAATAAACATTTCTACCTAATTTAAGGTATTTACTTCTGCGCCCTTAGATAGAAAAGCCACGCAACCGGTACGAAAACCAAATTGGGTAGCCATACCGCTAATTGCGGATTTAGAACGCCGGTTGCACCTAAAGAAACGAAATACTTGGAGAAGAAAAGGAAAAATAAAATTACAAAAATTCCTACCCCAAGAGAAATTCCTAGTCCGCCTCGGGTCTTTCTTCCAGCAACTGCTACTCCAATAAAAATTAATATAAATGTGCTGAATGGTGAAGCATATCGACGGTAAAGTTCGGTTTGAAGTCCAGATACATTGGGTGAGCCTCGTTCAACCTCTTTGACAATAAAACTTTTTAATTCGCTTTGATTCAAACTCTGAACATCTTCTATTCTAAAGAAAAAATTATTGGGATTGAACCCTATCATGGTGTCTAAAGTGGCCAATTGTACCACTTTTTGGTTTCCGTTCGATAAAAATTCACGCTGAGTGACACGCTCCAATCGCCAAGTTTGTTGTTCGCGATTCCAATGTATAAATCTTCCAAACAGAGAACTTTTCAATTCAGTGCCTCTGTATTCTTCAACCGTAATTCCTACACCGGAGCTATCATGATTGCTGAAATACTCCATATACATGATTACTCCAGGCTTAATCTGACGGTATATTGCATTTCTAGCCTCTGACCAATAATCGCGTAAATAAGTATTTTCAAATTTTACCCGCTGCTTATCAGTTATAGGAATGATCCATGCATTAAGCATATAACTTCCCCAGGCAAATAAAGCACCAACCACTAGGTATGGACGAATGATCCTCATCAAAGACATTCCACCTGCCAACATGGCAATGATTTCTGTGCGAGATGCCAAGCGAGAAGTAAAGTAAAGTACTGATATAAATATAAATACAGGACTAAACGTATTAATGAGCGTGGGAATGAAACTTACGTAATAAGTAGTTATAATTTCATCTATTGGGGCATTCCTTTTGAGAAAATCATCAAGTTTTTCAGCGACATCGAAGATGATGATAATGACAATAAACAAAAAGATGGTAACCAGGAAAGTACTGATAAACTTTTTGGCAATGTACCGATCAAGTCCGTTAAAATACTTCCCCAACATTCCGTTATAATTTTTGATTGATTGATTTCAGCACTGAGGACTTCCAATTGTGGAAGTCGTTATTTAAAATTTGAACTCGTGCTTGTTTTACTAGCCATAAGTAAAATTTTAGATTGTGCAAACTTGCAATCATGGCTCCCAACATTTCTCCCGATGCGAATAAATGTCGCATATAAGCAAAAGAATAGTCAGGTGAAATCAGGGAATCGATGGGTCTAAAATCACGTTCCCATTTTTTATTTTTAAGGTTCACAGTGCCTTCTCGAGTGAAAATCATGCCGTTTCTACCATTGCGGGTAGGCATTACACAATCAAACATATCAACACCTAATGCAATGGACTCTAGAATATTTTCGGGAGTACCCACTCCCATGAGATAACGTGCTTTGTTCTGAGGCAAAATATCACAAACTAATTCAGTCATTTCATACATATCTTGATGTGGCTCTCCAACTGAAAGTCCTCCAATCGCATAACCTTCTGCCTCGTGTTTGCAAATATATTCTGCACTTTGTTTACGCAAATCAGGGTAAACACTTCCCTGAACAATGGGAAACAATTCTTGGTGATGTCCGTAAAGTGGCTCAGTTTCACGATATCTTTGGAAACAGCGATCCAACCAACGGTGGGTCATATGCATGCTTCGGGTAGCGTATTCTTTATCGCAGGGATAAGGAGTACATTCATCGAAGGCCATCATAATATCAGCTCCTAAGACCCGTTGGGTATCAATTACATTTTCTGGGGTAAAGACATGCTTTGAACCATCGATGTGACTTTTAAAGGTGGCACCTTCTTCTTTAATTTTCCTGGTACCCGACAATGAATAGACTTGATATCCGCCCGAATCAGTGAGAAGGGGCTTCTTCCAATCAGAAAAACCATGAATTCCACCCGCTTCGCGGAGGATATCTAATCCTGGCCGAAGATATAAGTGATACGTATTACCTAAGATGATCTGAGCTTCTACATCGTTCACTAGATCTTCTCGCTTCACGCCTTTTACGGTTGCAGCTGTGCCCACGGGCATGAAAATAGGTGTTTCTATTACGCCGTGATCGGTCTCAATCCTTCCTGCCCTAGCTTTGGTGAAGGGATCCTTATGCTGTACAACAAAATTCAATTCTGAGCCATTAAAGTGATGGAAAACAATCTTGGATAAATGGCACTCATGGAACCTGAATAATAACTTTCAGGCACTCGAACCAACCCGTTATTGATTCCGTTTGACATTTTCAATTCTATACTTAAATCAACATATTCCATCCGAAATTCAAATCCAGCTCCGAATTCGTAATAGTATGTATTTTCTTTTAACGCAACCAAAGGCTTACTCGCTCCAATAACTAACTTCTCATTACTCTGAAAATCGTGTGACCAGCGCAATCCTCCAACCACAAAAAATCCAGAATTATTAGGCATGTCAGAACGGTATTTCATGGTTAATGGAATATCTAACGAAATGGTTTCTATTCTGAGAAGTTCATTGGGACGATTTGCCCAATCAAACTCTAAATTCCTGCCGTGCAATTGCAACATGGTCAACATTTTAGTTTCCCAACGTTTTCCAATTCGCATAGCTACACTGCCTCCAAAACCACCTCCTAATTGAGACTGTGGTGTAATATTCAAAAGTGAATCATTTCTTCCCCAGAAAGATGGGTCTAAATCCATTTTCATCATGGCTTGTGTTCCGGAAAACGCTATTCCCCAGAAGAATCGCTTTCGATAAATTCGATTGGGATCCCTAGGTACCAAAGGTGCATAAGGAATTACATCGGCCCAAGCTGAGAAAGAGGTAAAAAACAGCAGCGATATTAAAATAATTCTACGCAAAAACGATTCAAAGTTACTTATAACATTCGTAAAGAGTGCACACGCCAAAAGTTAGGCCTCTATATTTTACGTTTTCAAAACCCGAAGCCTTTGCAACTTTCACGAATTCTTGTCCCTCAGGAAAAGCAGCAACACTCTGTGGCAAATAGGTGTATGCAGTTGCATCTTTGCTTACCAATCTGCCCAAGGGTGGCAAAATGTATTTGAAATAGAACCAGTAAAGAGCTCCAAAAATGGGATTTGTAGGTTTGGAAAACTCAAGTACCACAAGGCAACCACCTTTTTTCAGCACTCTTCCCATTTCGGTCATTCCTTTTTGAAGATTTTCAAAGTTTCTAACACCAAAACTTACGGTGATAGCATCAAATTCTTCGTTTTGAAAGGGCAAATTCTCAGAATCTGCTTGTTGTAATTGTATGCGATCAGTAAGTTTTAGCTTTTCTAACTTGATATCTCCTTTGTCTAACATACCTCTAGAAATATCAACACCAATCATCTTTAAATTGGGCAATTTACTTAGCTCAATAGCCAAATCAGCTGTACCTGTGGCTACGTCTAAAAGGTATTTAGCACCGGTTTTCTGAATCACTTTTCGCACCTTTTTTCTCCATGAATAATCAATGCCAAGAGATAAAAAATGATTCAAAAAGTCGTAATTACCCGAAATATTATCAAACATTTCCTCGACTTGTTGTTTCTTTGAACTGTCGGACTGTGGATTGGGTTTTACGATTTCTGCCATTGAGGGTGCAAATATACATCAATCTATTGGGCTGATGACATCAAGTTTCCATGAAAATTAAGCAAGCAAAATTCCTCGGAAGTTGGGAAAAGTCGGTAGATATACCGCACAATAAGCTTCCCGAATTCGCCTTTATTGGCAGATCAAATGTGGGCAAATCATCGCTCATCAACATGCTAACCGAGCGTAAAGATTTAGCAAAAACAAGTTCCAAACCCGGAAAGACACAAACCTTGAATATTTTCAACTGCGATGATACTTTCCAAATTTGCGATTTACCCGGTTACGGATATGCCAAGGTATCGAAAGAAAAACGATTCAAATTTGCTACGATGATCAAATATTACTTGCGTAATCGCGAGAATTTATTTTGTCTATTCATTTTAATTGACTTAAGAATACCCCCGCAATCCATTGATTTAGAATTTATAAATGATTGCGGCGCTGATCAAATTCCCATTGTACTCATTGGCACCAAAGCTGATAAGCTCAAAAAAACAGAACTCGAAAACAATCATAAAGCAATTATGGATGCACTTTCCCAAGATTGGGAAGAAATTCCGCCGTTCATCATTACTTCTTCAGAAACCGGTCTCGGCAAAGATGAAGTTTGGGACGTTGTTAAGCAGGCGATGATAAATTAGTTTGTGGTCCGAAGTCCAAAGTCTGTTATCATTAGGTGTTGGCTAGAGACGAGAGACGAGAGGCTAGAAGTTTTTGCTGCAGCCTATAGACATCAGACCTCGGACTACGGACTACGGACTACGGACTATGGACCTCGGACTACGGACTACGGACTATGGACTACGGACTACGGACTATAGACCAAACAAAAAAAAAGCCCAGACTTTCGTCCGGGCTGATTTTATAGTTTAGAAGATATTATC
>JACCED010055268.1_pt1 | contig 16131 bp, 13 predicted proteins | sample 7455021 | NCBI WGS metagenome assembly JACCED01 (sample SAMN15323456, study PRJNA562643) | freshwater metagenome | isolation source: river surface water | place: USA:Blue River Watershed | collected 2017-08-19 | reverse complement strand
CACAAACCCGGAAATCGTGCCTCCCGAAGAAAGCGTCGCGGTCGCCGTGGCTCGCGTGCCAGCGGAGGGAGCGGAAATCGTCACCGTGGGTGGCGTCGCGAAGACGAGCGAGTTGTTGCTGTCGGGATTAATCCCCACGACCATTCCCGCCGTGGCCGAGTCGGTTCCCATCAGAGCGGTGCCGGCGGTGACCGAGGGCGGCGCGTCGGATGCCAGCAACGAGAGCGAAACCGTGACGGACTGCGCGGCGGTCTTGTTGCGGAGATTCAGCTTCAGGACCAACCCGGTGCGTCCGTAATTGAGTCCGCGCTGATCAGTAAGTCCCACCGAGATAGGACCGTAGTAATCCGAATACTTCGTCGCCTGGACCCAGTACGCCACGCCGCGCGCGACCCGCTCGGTGGGGAGGTTGACCAGCTGAGGGTTTCGGGCGGAGTTCGGGATGGTGGAGCCGCCGGAAATATAATTCGGGTCGGACGTACCGCTGCTGACAAGGGGGCCGCCCACGTACTTGAGGACGTTAGTCGTGTCGGCCAACGCGGCGCTCGGCGCGAGGAATTGGGAAAAGGTCGGTCCCGGCGAAGTGGTCGGAAACCCGACGAAGTTTACCCCGGTGGTACTCCACTTGTAATTCGGGACGACCGGCCGGCCTTGAAGCGAAAGGGTGGATGCCGTTGAGCCGTCCGCCACGCGGATCAAGTAGGGGGCATTGGGCGTGAAGGCGAAAAGCGTGGACTGACCGGGTGCTCCCCGGCGCCAAACGCTCCACGCGGGATCCGATTGCACCGGCGTACTCGGGTCGGTGACGAACTGAGGCCCGCTGGGCGGATTCCAACGCCAGACCTCGATGATTTCGGGCCGGCTGGAAAGCGCGCTGTCGATGTTCGCCACCGCGGGATCCAGCGGCAGCCAGATCGCGTTCCAACCGGCGATCAGCGAATAGGTTTCGGTCTTCCACTGGGCCTGAAGGGGAACGACCGGCAAAAGGAGCGCCGCCAACAAGGCGAGCCCGAGGCTCGGACGCCGAAGCACCTGGATCAGGCGGGGGTTGGTCGAGGCTGACACAGGATGTACGACTACCTCGCGGCGATTCAGACGACGCATCATTTTGAACCAGGCACGAAGCCGTCCTCCGTGTCGCCGCGCGCGAAGTATTCGCCGGTGCGAACCGAACCGGAGCGTTGGTTGTAAAGTTCGATCACACGCGTCAGTTCCAACAGGTTGATCCGGCCGTCGCGATTAAAGTCCGCGGTGTGCGGAGAAACCGACGTCACCACCACCCCGCTGGCCCGCGTCACATCCGGCGCAAACCCGTCTTCCCCGGCGATGTCGGGCTTGTAGGCCCCTGTCCGCGTCTGGGACACGCGGGTGCCGTAAAGCTCTATCACGCGGGTGAGTTCCAGCAGGCTGATGCGACTATTGCGGTCGGTGTCGGCGGAATGGAACGAAGGACCAGCGGGCACGACTAGCGGGTCGGACTGCGCCAAACCCTGATAGGTCACGCCATCCCGTATCCCCGAGACCATGGTGGTGACCTGCTGCCCGCCAGCCGTGCCCGCGGGCACTGAAACGACGAAATTGAAGGCCGGAGCCGTGACGGACGCCGCAGACCAAGTCCACTCCAGGATGTCGACGGCGCCCGTGGTGGGGCGCAGCGAAACCGAGGAAGCGTCATCGCTCACGAACGTCCAGCCCGCCGGGAGCAGGACCGAGAGGTTTACCTGCGAAAAGGCGGCGGAGAGCTCGGTGGTCAGGTTGATCGCCGCCCTGCCACCGGCGATGTAGCCAAAGTTGGCCACGTTCTGGCGCGCCGCGATGGGCGAAGCTCCGGAGGAAGCAGAAACCGACATCGTGGCGCTGTCCAACGAGCGGGTTCCGGAGGATACCCGCACCCAGAAGCTGCGGGGTCCCTGAACGGAACCCACGCTAAGGACTGACTTGGTCTGGCCGGACAAGGGTTTTGAAATATCTCCCCGGCTTCCCTCGTACCATTGGTAGACGACACCTTCCCCGGCCGCATCGACGCGCAACGTGGCGATGCCACCGGCGGCGACGACAACGCTGCCCGTCGCCGAGCGGATCTCGAAATCGGCCGCAGCGGGAGCCGACATCATGTCGCGACCGCCGTTAGCGAGGACACCCAAGATCGTTACGGTGCCAGCATCGGAAGTGTCGAAGAGGTTGACCTGTGGCACCACCGGGTTCTGCAGCTGCCAGCCGGGGTTCGTGATCAGGATCCACTCGGGAGCGGAGGCGAGCGACTTGGAATTGAAACCCCACACGTACAAACGGCTGCCGGCATCCTTGCCGGCGGAGAGGACGCTGGACCCTGTGACCGAGAAATAAGTCGAACCGCCGTCGGAAAACCACGAATCGACGACGTCGGATCCAGGGGCGGAAAGCGGGACCCATGCCGCAGGCCAAGATGACTTCGGCTCTGAGGCCGGATCGAAACCGGACCGGAAGCTACCTACCTCGAAGAAAAAACCCCGGGAGACCGGCCACGCATTCCCGTTGGAATACGTGCCAGCCCCCCCGTTTCCACGGGAACTGGTGACACCGATGGTCTGCTGGGCGAAAACCGCCGAGGCCGAGGCCAGGACCCCCGATAGTATCTTCAGCAGGCGCGTGATCACAGCGAGAAGGGGACAGCCTGCGCCAGCGTGGAGGTCGGACCGGCGCGGAGGCGCAGGAGGACCGCCGAGGCGGCGTCGAGCAACTTGGAGGAGGTGAAATCGATACTCTCCAAGGACTCCTTCCGCCAGACGGGGCTGGAGCCGGATTGCAGGAAGAAGGACTCAAACGAACTCCCGTTCCACCGAAGCAGCTGGTCGGCCGCGGCGGGGGAGGTAGCAGCGGTGAGGCCGTTCACGAGACGGAGGTCAGCTGGAGAGGCAGCCACAGGAAAACCGGAAACCAGCAGTTGCCCGGAAGAGGCCGGACTGCGAATGAACCGCGTGGCGCGAACTTCTCCGGTGATGGTGAACACGGCCGATGTCCCCTGCCGCTTAAAGAAAACTCCGACGCCCGGCGGGATGATGGCACCATCTTGGTTACCCGCCCCCCCCGACAAGGATCTCCACTGCGGGGTGGTTCCTTTGCGAAAGTAGAAGACCGAAAGCCCGTTTGCCGTGGAAAAGTAGACCTGATCTGCCTCGGCCGGGCTATTCGAAGAATTCAAATTAGCCGTCGATCCCGTCCCGAAAACCGTCGCCAGCGTCCAGTGAGGCCTGACGACAACTCGATGTCCCGACAACTGACTTAAAGTGCTTTTGGCCAGCGTGTTAAACGATGAATCAGCGAGGGCTATCTTGCCGGCTTGGTTCGAGCGAGAACCCTGCTCGTCAACTTCAAGCCGGTGCCCAATCCATTCGCTGGCAGCCCCGGTCGAATGACCAACAACCTCCAGGAAGTAGGAAGATCCTTCTGCCAATAAACCCGCGAGGGACTTTCTGACTCCTTCGCCGTCGACCACGGTCAATCCTTCGGCATCCGCCGCCTCCACGACACCTGCGGCAATGGCCGGCCGCAGCAGGGGAACTCCCACGGTGATCATCCGATTCTGACCCACGGGGTAAGAGACGGCTCCCACGACGCTTGCCGCGTCCTGAGCCAAAACGACGGACCCAAGCACTAGCCCCACGAAAGATTGCGCCACAAAAAGCGCCCTGCGACAGAGGCTGGAACAGCGGTGGAAGGGTAGTGCCACTAGCATTCAGAGAATCATCCCGCATCTGCCAAGCACAAGGAAAAATCCTTACGGATGCACGCGGGTGACAACTGAACTTCGTGTGGGCGAAACCACTTCATGCTGGCCGCAAAACCGTTTTCGATTTCCCGCCGCTCGATCGTCAAACGCCTAGCGCGACACCGCGCGCCTCGCCGCTCAACTCGGACTGGCGGTCGGCATCTCTTCCGGAGCGAACTTCCTCGGCGCCCTCCAGGTCCAGGAGGACCTCGGCCCCGACGCCACCGTCGCCACCATCTTCTGCGACAGCAACAAGAAGTACCTCAGCACCGATCTCCTGCGCGACGAACCCATCCGCCCCGGCTACCTCTCGCCCGAAATCGAGCTGCTGGGCGTGGAGACGGCGGCGGCGACTACCTGAGCCTCAGCCAGGCGTTCATGCTGATTGCTGCACCGTAGCGCAAAAGTGTGCGCAAGAACGCCGAACCGGCTCCTCCTTGTCGGGTCTGCCGTCGCAGCAACGCTACGCTACTAAAATCCACCCACCTTCCGCTCCGGGGCGATTACGGCGCCGCAAGGCCGCCGCTGCGTGAGGACCGTCCTGTGGCGCGTCGTCATTCCTGATCTGAGTGTACGCGCTGATCAGGTTCTGAGCCGGATGAGATAGCGCTACCCAGATGAAGTGCATGGCAGGTCGTAGCCCTCCGAAACGTTTTTGGCAGACGCTCCAACGTGGGTGGTGTCAGCGCTAAGAATGCGCCATGGCACAAACCGGCGCCACGGCTATCTTGAGACGATGCTTACATTTCTGCCTATCAAATTGGTCCCGCTTCGGGGTCAGGGCAGATGCTTGGCCAGAAGGTCGGACAGCACCTTGCCGCGGGCCTCGCGCGAGATGACCCTGCCGTCGGGTCCCAGCAGAATGCAGGTCGGGTAGGAATTGACGTGGATCACATCGAGCGCGAAGCGCTCGATGCTTTCCTGCGTGGCCTGCGGCCATTTATGGCCAGCCTTAGCGATGAAGGCGCGGACTTTTTCCACATCGGCCGCATACTCAGCGGCAGTTAGGCCGCCGGAGGTCTTTTCCATGTTCAAGCCGATCACTTCGAAACCCTTGGACCGGTATTGGGCATAGAGCGGATCGAGGTGCTTCATCTCGGCGATGCAGGGGCCGCACCACGTGCCCCAGAAATCGAGCAACACGACCTTGCCCCGGTAGTCGGAAAGCTTGTGCCTGCCGCCGGCGAGATCGACGAAGGCGAAGTCGGGCATTTCCTGACCGGCCTGCGCGTCGAAGCGCGTGTAGTCCGAGGCCGGCCGCTCCTCCAGAACGATGGTGCCGGTAGCCATATCGACCGACTTCGGCGCTAAATAGCGCGAGCCCACGCGGAATACCGGCAGCTTGCCGGAGGGGTTCTCCGATTCGCCGATCGCGGCCTCGATCTTGCCGTTGAAGTTCGCGTCCATCGAGATCCGGGCGGTTAGAAGGTTAATGGCGCTCTCGGCCGGTCGCGGGGCAAAAGTCAGGCGCATCGGCCGGCCGTCGATCTCGACATTTCCTCCAAAGACGACGTTGAAGTTGTAGGTCAGCGCCGTGATCTCGGTCGGGGCCATCGGCGGCCCTCCAGCCGGTGGACGATCCACCACCCGGACGGTCAAGGGAAACTCCCGGTAGATGCCGTTGTCCCACGGGAGCGTCAGCCTCGCCTCCTTGTTGTCCGCCGAAAACGTCCAATGCTCCGCGGGTCCGAACCTGCCGTCGCCGTCCCGATCGATCCAAAGCGTCTTCTCTCCCCCTTCGGTCGCGACGACGGCAAGCAGGTAGGTCTTGCCCTTGATGGGCAGCGGCCCCTTGAGCATCCAGACCTTGGTGCCAGGCCCTGGGGCGACGGGCAGACGCGCTATGAGATCCGCCGGCGCCGCCACAGCCACCGCATAAGACGCGGTCCCGAGAGCCGGGGCGGGATCGAGCCGGCCGCGGAACTCGACGGCGCCGGCAGGCAGCAGGGTCAGCACCACAGGCAGGAACAGGCGGCGGAGGGTTTTCATGGTCGGGGTCTTCGCCGGTTCAAAACGTCTTGCGAATGCGCAGGTAGACATAACGGCCGCGCGGATCGTCGAAGGTGCTGTAGAAGCTGCGGAAATTCTGGCCGCCGGGATTGAAGACATAGGGTGGCTCGCGGTCGAAGACGTTGTTCATGCCCAGCGTCCACTGGGTCCCCTGCAGAAGGCCGAGCCAGCGGTCAACGGTCGTACCGAACGGGAGGTTGTAGACGACCTGGAGATTCGTGGTGAGCGAGTTGTCCACGGGCACGTTGAGCGAGTCGCGGTAGGACTCGATGTAGGTCCAGGAGGGGGTCACCGTCCAGTTGCCCTTGCGCCAGGCAGCCGAGCCGGAACCGCGGAAATGCAGCGGGGCCAGGATCTGGTCGAGCGTGTCGGTGATGGGCGTGTTGGGCCGGAGCCGGGTCTTGAACTCGCGCGTGTTGGTGGCGCGCAGGACGAAGTTGAATGAGCCCAAATTGACGGTTTCCATCCGGTACCGGACGCTGGTATCAAGGAATTGGGTCCACACGTTGCCCGTGTTGAAACGGCGCACATCCGCCTGCGTGATCTGGCCGGCCCAGCCGAGGGCGGACTCAGCCGCCGTGGGCGCGGCGCGCACCATGCGGCCGGGAAAATACCGCTCGTTGGCCAGGAGCGTCGCGATCGACATGCTGGTGATGCCGCTGACCTTCTCGATGAAGCCGTAGTCGAAAGAGGCGCTGAAGCCCTTGAGCTGGCGCGGCTCCAGGATGAGTCCGAAGTTCCACGTCTCGGTCTCCTCGGGCTGGAGGTCCGGATTGCCACCGCCGATGCTGGTGTAGCTACCGATCGCGGTGTTGCCGCGGCGGGGGTCGGGCGTCGTTTGGCCCACGAGATCGGTGAATGCGCTGTCGACGGTCATGAACTCCTGGGCCGGATAGGTGCCGGAGCCGAAGGAGACGCGAAGGGTAGCGTCGGGAATCGGGGAAAACCGCAGGCCGAGATTGTGTGCGCTGAACGGCTTGCTGTCGGTGATGGCGGTGCGGCTGGTGGAGGCGACCAGGTCGAGGGCGCGGATGCCAAGGAGGGTTCGGGATTTGCCCAGCACAGGGACGACGAACTCCGCGCCACCGTTCACAGTCGCGCGCGTGGTCGCGTTGGCCGAGCCCGAGGGGGCAAAGTTTTGCCCGGTTCCCACGGTCAAGCCGTATTCGTTGGCGACCGAGGACTCGACGCGGTTCTTGAAGATATTCTGGTACCACTGGGAGCTGTATTCCCCCAGGAGCGAGACGGCGATCGGTCCGGCGGGGAGGTCCCAGATATGGCCGTTGAGGCGGGCCACCCCGGACCCCAGCCAGATGTAGTCGTCGTTCTGGCGGAAGCTCGTGTTCGTGAGTTTCTGGGCCGCGTTAGTGTTCCGATTACTGATGTGGTCGGCAAAGAAATTGTAGAAGCCCCGCGCCTGGACGTTGGTCGCGCCAGCACTGACAAAGGAGTTTAGGAGCTGGTCCGGCGTGTAGCCGAACGCCTTGCGGCCGTTGTAGTCGGAGGACCCGTCCAGCGCCCACTTCCACTCGTGACCGAGGAGCGGAATCCTGCCGTTGAAGCCGACCACGGAACGCACGGTGATGTTGCGCGTGTGTTGGGCGGTACCCGGCAGGTCCGCCGGGTAGTAGTAGAGCTGGATGCGCTGGCCCGCGTAACCGGGCACCACGCCGGTACGGAACGGATTGCGCGCATCTGTCTCCGTGAGAGTGACGCTGCGGGGGGTCGGCGGCGATTCGAACTGCATGTCCGTATAGCCCAGGCCCAGTTCCGCATACCAGCTCAGGCGGTCCTTGATCAGCTCGTGGTTGAGGGTCGCATTGAAGTTCGCGCTCGTCGAGGGGTTGAACATGGCGAACCGGCCGTAAACGTCGCTCGGCTGCATCTTGTTTGCCCCAGGGAGGAACGCCGCCGGGGTGAGGTCCGTGCCGCCCTGGTTCGTGGGCACGGTCGCGTAATTCACCACGCCGGCAGCGCCCGGGATGTTGAGTGGAACCAGCGCGTTGGTGGCGCTGCGGCCGACGATGACCCCGGGCTGGGAGACGAAATTGGACATGCCGCCCGTGTTGATCCAGTTCGTGAGGTCACCGCCGTCGGCGGGCGACTTGTTGTAGTCGAGGAAACGGCGGTAGAGCGGACGATCGCGGTAGTACATCGGCTGGCGGTCGCGCAGATCGATGGTCCAGGTGAGGTTGGCCTTGCCGCGGAAAAGGGCGCGTCCCTCGGTGTAGGTCAGGCCGATTTCCTGGGCACCGCCCGCGGCGACCTGCGCGTAGGAGGTCGTGAGTTCGCGGCCCGCATATTCCTTGCGGAGGATGACGTTGATCACGCCGCCCATCGAGTTGGTGCCATACATACCGCCACCCGAACTGGGCAGTACCTCAACTCGCTCGATGGCGGAGAGCGGGATGCGGCCGAGGTCCGGACCGCCGTTCTGCGTTTCGCGGACGAGGGGCAGGCGGCGACCATTAACAAGGATCGTGGTGCCGGCGCTGGTGAAGCCGCGCAGGTCAATCTTGGTCGCGGGGGTAACGCCCGCGCCAAAGGTGGCGAAGCCGCGTTGCGACAGCAGGCTCTGCGACTCGCTCTCGAAGGCCGCAACCTGGGGCAGCGCACGGAACACCTCGTTGATGTCGGTCGCGCCCATCGACTCGATCTCGTTGCGATCCAGCACCGTGAACGCGATGGCCTGCTTCTCCTGACGGGGGATGACGCCCTGGTTCACCAGACCGCTGTCCCGTGTCTCGATCACCTCCAGCTTCTCCAACTGCACGGTACGGTCGCTGCCAGGATTCGCCGGACGACCCGGGACATTCCTTCCCGCGCCCCCGCGATTGACCATCAGGGCCCCCGATTTTTCATCGCGCACAACCGCAAGGCCTGAACCGGTCAGCATGGCCTCCAGCGCCTCGCGGGCGCCGAGTTCCCCACGCACGGACCGGGTCTGCACTCCTTCGACCTGCGCGATGGTGTAAACCAGTTCGACCCCGCCCTGCGCAGCAAAGGCGCGGAGAGTCTCCTCGGCTTTGCCGGCGGGCAGGTTGAATGTTTTCTTCGCTTCAGCAGCGAGGCTCAGATGCAGGCTGATCGCCAAAAAACACAGCAGGCGCAGACAGAAACCGACGAGGTTCCGAGAGAAAAACGAGGTCATGGGAGAGTCGATGTCAGGTTGGTCCGGCGACACGAGATGCACCGGGGTTGTGAAAGGTGGACGCGGCACCCGGTACTTTCCGTGACGGAATTGTTCGCCGGGCAAAAGATCACTTCACGGGCCAAAGAACGGTCGTGCCGTCGTCGCGGTGTTCGGCACGGATGTCCTCACCCTGCTCGAGCAGGCGGACAAAGCCCCCAGCGTTGTCGGCGCTGAACGTGCCGCCAAGCAAGCGGCCGCGCAGGGAGGCGTCGCCCAGTTCAAGTCGGAGGGTCCCATGACGGTTGAACGCCTCGACTGCCTCACCCAACGGGGTGCGGTTGAACACCAGCCGGGTAGTTTGCCAGGAAAGCATCTGGTCCGCTTCGGACGGAAGGACGGGCACCACCTCCACCGCCGGTTTTTCGACCGTACCGCCGAGGGGGACAGCGACGCGCTCGCCGGAAGACACCAGCGTCGGCCCGTACGGCGACAGACCCAAGGCATAGGGAGGCGGCGCCTCCAGCTGTACCTTGCCCTCTGTCACCAGCAACTCGACCGCCGCGGAGTCCAGCCGGACATTGAACGCCGTGCCGACGGCGCGCACGGCCACGGTGCCGGCGTCCACGATGAACGGTCGGGTCGGATTGCTGGTCACCGTAAAATGCGCCTCGCCCCGCAGGAGCCGCACTCGGCGCTCGGCCGGGGTGAAATCGACCGCTACCTCGCTGGTGCCGCGCAGCTCGACCCGCGAGCCATCGGCTAGAGACAGGGCGCGGGCGGAACTCGGCAACACTTCGTAAGCCTGGGTTGACGCGATCGGAGTGGCCGCCGGCCGAGACCACCAAGCGAGCCCGACAAGGACGACAACGGCGGCCGCCGCTGCCAGCCCGCCGCTCCAAGCCCGGCGGAGCAGCCGGCGGCGTAAACCAGGCCGAGTCGCGTCATCGAGCCGTCGTGCCTGCGCAACCAGTTCCGAATCAGCCTGAATCAGGTCAAAACTACCCCACTCCCCCTGTAACCGCGCAAACTCGACGGCGTGTCGTGGGTCGGCGTCCAGCCAGCACCCAAAATCCCGCGTCTCTGCCGCGCTCAAACCGCGATCGTGCCGCGCCAGCCAAACGCTGGCGGCGTTGGCGACGTCCGCATCCGACTGGGGCACGCGGTTCATCGGCGGTGCAGCGCATCACAGCGCGCACGTACGTAGTCGGCGCACCGGCGGGCTCCCTTGGCCACGAGCGTCTCCACCGTGTTTTCGGTGATGCCGAGGCGCACGGCGATTTCCCGCTGGGACAGGCCTTGGATTTTGCGAAGGAGAAACACTTGGCGGCAGCGGTCAGGCAGGTCGCGGATCGCTTCGCCGAGCACCACCAACTCCTGCCGGCGATTAACGAGGTCCACCACCCCCGGGCTTTCCTCCAAGACGGGCCAGAGGACGTTTTCCGTGATGGGTTCGGCGCAAGCGGTGAGCCGGCGGCGCAGCAGGTCGCGCACGGCATTGCGCGCCACCGTGAACAGAAAGGACTTGGGCGAGTGCACCTCGGAGCGCGACCGCACCCGCAGCACGCGCGCGTAGGACTCCTGAATCAGGTCGTCGACGTCCGCCGCCTGGAAGGTGCGCAACAACCATGCCCGCAGCACCGGTTCGTGCGGCTGCACTTCTTCGGCGAACCAGCGGGTCTGGTCAGTGGGGGGCGGCGACATGAGCGGAGCGACCGAGAGCAATCACCACGCCAACGGCGGAACTGAGTCGAACTGATAACCATCACCTGTCAGCTTACTTAGCTTTCGCTCCATCAAGCCGGCTGGCGGACGCGACTTACCCGATGAGGCCTTTGAAGGTTAGATCCGAGAGAGCCGCTGCCGCGGCAGCGTCCGAGCCTGACCCTAAGTCCGACGCCCTCAGCAAGACCCTTGGAAAATATCGGCCCACCGTTGGCGTGTAGCGCATCTGACGGCTTTCGCTCTTTAGATGGTTTGCTGGGAAATACCTCAGCAGAAAGCGACTTGGCGGAGGCTGGCGTCCCCACGGGGATTCGAACCCCGGTCCGGCACATTCCCCTCTGAAAACCACCGCCTCCCTCTGAAGTGGACTTTGGTGGACATCCTCACCCGTGGCTGCGTGGCACAAAAGTGTGCGCAAAAATCGTTGAGGGAAAACGGAATTGTTTTATATCTTACCGGATATCTTTTGGCTTGACTTTGGATAGATTTCGGCCAGCATAGGTCCATCGTAAACAACAACATATAAAATAAAGGACCAACATGAGTTCACTGAAACAAAGAGGCAAAATCTGGCACGCTCGCTTTCGCAACGCGCAAGGCAAGCGGGTCTCCTGCTCCACGAAGCAGACCGACAAGAAGAAGGCGCAGGAGGTACTGGCACAGTTGGAAGCCGCTGCAAAGGGCGCGCTGACCGCCACCCAAGTCCAGCGTGTGATGGCAGACATCTACCGCGAGGCGACGGGCACCACGGCCCCGACCTTCACCGTCCGCGAGTATCTCAACCAGTGGTGCGAGAACAAGGCGGCGCGGGGAGCACTCCGCGCAGCAGACAAGTATCGCCAAATCGTGCGGGAGTTCCTCGCGTTTCTCGGCAAGCGTGGCGACCACCCCCTCCGTCAACTCACAGAGTCGGACTTGTCGTCCTTCGTCCTCGCAGCGGGCAAGCAGGTCCGCGCCAGAACGGCCAACAACAAGTTGACGCTGCTCGCTGCCGCCCTCCGCGACGCGTGGTCCGAGAACCTGCTACCAGACGACATCTGCAAGCGGCTGAAGAAAATCAAACTGACCGAGCATGAACCGATGAAGCGCCTGCCCTTCACGCAGGAGCAGGTGGACACTATCATCCAAGCCGCCGACGGCGAGTGGAAGGGCATCACCACGCTTGGCGCATACACGGGCCAGCGGCTTGGCGACATCGTTAGTTGGCGTTGGAGTGATGTGCAGGGTTCCATCCTCGCTTTCATCTCTCGCAAGACGGGCCGCAGGATGCGTGTGCCGCTCCATCCGATTGCGGAGGCGTGGCTCACGGCCAATCGCGGTCAGAACGCGAACGACAAGCCCATCTTTCCCGTAGCACACGCGAAGTTTGAGAAGCATCGGGGAAACGCAGCACGGCTCTCGGATGAGTTCTACATCCTGCTTGCCTCGCTCAACTACGCGGAGAGGCGCACGCATCACACGCGGGGCAAAGGCCGCAGCGCCAAGCGGGCATTCAGCCCACTCTCGTTCCATAGTTTCCGGCACTTCCTGACCTCGCAGTTGCATCGGGCTGGCGTCGCCCCAGCCATCGTGAAGGACATCATTGGCCACGAGTCGGAGGCGGTGCATCGCATCTACACCGACATAGACGACGAGACCAAACAAATGGGCATACTGAAGTTCACGGTGCCTTCATCCCGCCCGCAGCCGCCGCCACAAGGAGGCACTGTCGAGCAGTTCCCCGCTTCAGAGCCGCTGAAGGAGGCCGTCAATGGATAAACCGGAATATATCTCCATTCCGCGCACTGGCACCAAGTGTCCGCACTCCGGACTCTCGCGCTCTGGCATCTACAACCTGATACGCCCGACCAAGGCCAACGGCTACAAGGCCGTCGTCGCGTCTCGCCCAGTCCTACTTCCCGGCAAGCGCCGTGGTCGCAGGATGGTGGTCTACCGCTCGCTGATGGACTACCTCGAAAAAGGTGTAGTTCCTGTGGAGAGGCTCAACCTTCGAAGGCAATGGGCAGAGTTCCGCGCAAGTCGTCGCCCTGAAGCACCCGCTTTACTCGCAATCAGCCTTCGAGAAGTTGACGACTTGCCTGACGACGCTGTGCTGCCAGCCTAATGACTTCTTATAGGTCGATTTTCCATCGTTTCGCCCTGCTCTGACATATTTATTCAGCGAAGATGTCATCAGCGACTCAAAGGACTTTCAGTTAGTTCAGGAAGCCCCACTGTCGCTGGTGGGGCTTCCTCTTTGGTCCGTAAGCGGCGCTCAATGCCCCAGTGGGCCAGCCTTAACAAATACCCAGTTAGTCAGTAAGTGATGCTCGAAAACCTTCACGCGCTAGAAGGTTATCCTCCCACAGTCCATTCACCGGGAAGGTTGATATCCCCAGCAAAGAACCTGAAACACGGGCTGGGCGTAAAGTGTGAGGCGAACGGTATATCCCGTTTGATAGCACGGCCTGCGAGGGAAGAAGCAAGGCCAACGAAAAAGTGGTGGGCTTGACCGCACTGTTTGACCAACCCACCGCAACTGTTGTCTCGCAAGAGACGAAGAGCACTCTGCCACAGGTTTCACGTCTGGTATGACTTTTCCTACAAGGGTGCTGGAGCCGTAGCTGGCTCCGGTGACAAGCCGCCCTCCCATTCCGAAGAGAATGACGAGCGATGCACACTTTATCCTGCAAGGGGTGAAGTGTGCATCCACCACAACCCTTCCGAATAAAATAACTCTGAACCTCTCTGAAAACGAAACCTGTCTGATAGTTATTCTTTGAGGAGAACTAACTATGAAAAAGCAGGACAAAAACACCAAGAAGACGAACCCAGTTTCACCGATTGAGCTTCATTTTAGAAAAGCCGAGAAAATCGACAAGCTCAACGCGAAGATTGGCCATATTGATACCAAGATAGCACTTCTGATAAATCAGCGTGCCAAGGTATTTTCGGAACTGATGGAATGACCAATGAGGCTGACTCAATCTGAACTCATCAGCATCATCAGCGATGTCACCACGCTGCTGGGTGATGCGCTGGCAAAGCACGTCGAACTTACTGAAACAGCTCTGACTGGCAGTTCCGTAGGCGTGGACCTCCAGAAAAAGAAGCTTGCCGCACTACAATCCAAGCTAGCAGCTACAAAAAAAGTGATGGCCAAGCTGAAGGATGCTTCCAAGAGGAAGAAGGAACTGGAGCAAGCCAGCAGGAAGCGTCGCTAGGCCGAATGCGGAAGTGCTAGCTGGCTTGTGCGGTCCTCTGTCCCGTAAGGTGGTCCCAATCGGCCATAGAAGGTTCGGTTACGGTTGCGGAGCGAACTGGTAGCCATATGCCCCAACCTTAACGGCGAAGGGACTGCCCGGCAAAGCCACGACGGCAGGGCACAAAACAACCTTCTCTTTGCCTTCGGTAATAGTGATGAACTTTGCAGCATACTTCATATGTCCCTCGGCCGTACGAGTCGGTGTGATGGAAAGCCGCAACGATTCAGAAAGAGGAATGACACTCTCCTCACCAATGAAAAGTGATACACGGACCCCTTCCGCATTTTGGCCGTTTAGAGCTGATACCATTCCTGCGACGGTAATTTTCCCGTCCTTGATTTTGGATACCTTTAGTCGGATTTCCAAATCCCGGCCGTCCTTTTGGACCGTTACTACTTCACGATTCTTGTCAAAGGACTTAAGTGTGTACCCATGAAAGGACTGACCGAGATTCAGGAATCCTGACGTTTGGTCCTGTTCTAAATCTCGGAGGACAAACAACTCGGACTTTTGGAGCACGACAAACGCGGAAAACTCCAACTCACCTCTCAAACCCGAGCTTAAAAGCACGACGAGGAATAGGACAAAGGGAGACCTGTGTTTCATTGGGTAATGGGGTTATCGAAACGCACCCAACCCCACCCGAAAACTCAATCCAATTCCTTCCCCCCATCAGATTGGCACTTTGCCGAATCGCCCGCCCCAACCCGCCCGCGTCGTGGTAGAAGGCGGTTCTGGCGGGGTGATTTTGCCACCAATAACCGACCCGTTGTTGAAATCGGTCTTGCTACCATCCAAAATAGCTAGCATGGAAGATATCCATGAAAGCTTTTGGTTATTGTCGTATTTCCGTCCAGAATGATGGCGTCAGTTTGGCAAATCAGCAGGAACGCATTGAGGCGTGGGCGAAGGCTAATGGCCACGACCTCGCTGGGGTCTTCGTAGAGGTAAGGTCCGCTGGCCGAGCCGACAACCGCCCTGAACTGAAGAAGGCGATGGCGGCGGTCTGCCGTGAGGGTGGCATCCTCGTGGTCTACTCCTTGAGCCGCTTCAGCCGTAGCGTCAGGGACACCCTTGCCCTTGCAGAGCAACTGGAGAAGGCGGGGGCCAACCTCGCCAGTTTGAGCGAGTCGCTGGACACCTCCAACGCCGTGGGGCGGATGTTCTTCCAACTGATGAGCGTGCTGTCGGAGTTTGAGCGGAACCAACTGCGGCAACGCACGACCAGTGCTATGAGCCACCTTCGGCAGCACAACAAGCGGATATCTCATAAGATACCAATGGGCTACGACCTTGCCACGGATGGCGTGCTACTGGTGCCCAACGAGCAGGAGCAGGCCACCATCGCCCGCATCGTTGAACGGCGGGCCAGCGGGATGACGCTGGGTGCAGTGGCTCGCAGTATGGAGGTGGAAGGCGTGCCAACGAAGTTCGGCGGCAAGTGGAAGCCACAAACCGTGCTGGCAATCCTGCGACGGCACGAGAAACTTGCGGCGTAATGAAACGCAGCAAGTCCTCCAAAAAGTTGCCGAAGGTCAGCAAGTCCGAGGTAGAGTCGCTTCCCAAGACGGAGGCGGTGCTGCTGCGGCTAACGAAGCAGGACAAGGCGACCATCACCAAGGTGGCCAGCAGGCTTCACCTGACCGTGACGGAATACCTGACGAAGTCGGCGCTGCTCGTTGCAGACAAGGTCCGCTGACGACGGACGGCGTGTCTTCTGACTAAAAAAAGTCAGACGAGGAACAACCCCACCCACCTCCGTCCGCCCAACAGGGCCGAAATCGGGGTCAGGGTGGCATACATATGGTGCTGGACCGCCTGCGGAGTGATTGATGGCAGGCGTTGCCAGCTTCGCCCTCCTGCGGGGGTAGCAGACACTTGAGGGGGTGGCGGAGGCGGAGTGCGTCGCAGGGCAGGACTTACCGTCTGTCTGCTTTGGACATTGGTGCACCTTGCTGCACCGTGGCGCAAAAGTGTGCGCAAAATCGCCGTTTTGGCGGTTGCCGTCGCTCTCTACAGAGCGGTGGCGTCCCCACGGGGATTCGAACCCCGGTTCTCACCGTGAAAGGGTGGTGTCCTAACCGGGCTAGACGATGGGGACTAACCGCGGAGGCGGCACCGTAGGTCTGGGCGTTCGCCGCGCAATGTAAAAGTTCTCCCCGCGCGGCGCGCTTTGCGTTTGCCCGGTCGACGGCGGCAGCCCACCAGAAAACCGCCCGCCCGCGCCGCATGACCTTCGCCGAAATCGCCGCCTCCCTGCCCGCCCGTGCCGT
>JACCED012166447.1_pt1 | contig 16145 bp, 14 predicted proteins | sample 7455021 | NCBI WGS metagenome assembly JACCED01 (sample SAMN15323456, study PRJNA562643) | freshwater metagenome | isolation source: river surface water | place: USA:Blue River Watershed | collected 2017-08-19 | reverse complement strand
TGTCAATAGCAGCATGCTCATTACCTACGAGGAGACCTTTGGTCCCGTTGCCCCGGTCATCCCCTTTGAGAACGATGAGGAAGTCGTACGTCTTGCTAATAGCAGCCAGTTTGGACTAGCGTCTTACTTTTATAGTCGCGATATCGGACGCGTATGGAAAGTGGCTGAAGCCCTTGAGTTTGGTATGGTGGGGGTCAATACAGGTCTCATCTCTAACGAGGTAGCCCCATTTGGTGGAGTGAAGCAATCCGGTCTTGGGCGTGAAGGCAGCTCTTGGGGAATCGATGAGTACCTGGAGATGAAATACGTTTGTTTGGGACTTTAAGCCTCAATCCTGCGATAAAGCAAATCCCAAACACCGTGGCCTAATTTAAGGCCACGGTTCTCAAACTTGGTGAGTGGGCGGTAATCGGGCTTCTCCACATAACCCAGTTGCAAATCCCGAAGCTCGGCAGTAGTAAACGGTATCCCACCAATCACTTGCTCCGAAGTTTCGATTGCCTGAAGTTGAACGTATTGAATCGATTGATTTTTTAACTGGGGCTGGCGATTGAGTACCAAGAGCATTTGCTCGGCGTAGTGATGCCAATCCGTTGCTAAATGGATATAACCGCCCACTTTAAGACGGGATATAAGTAACTCTACAAATTCTTTCTGAATCAAGCGGCGTTTATGGTGTCGTGTCTTATGCCATGGGTCTGGAAAGAAAATATGCACCCCATCAATTGAATTCGGGGCAATCATCTGCTCTAAGACCTCAACAGCATCATGCGAGATCAAGCGAAGATTACTAAGACCAAACTCTCCAATTCGTTTGAGCAATGCACCAACTCCTGGCTCATGAACCTCAATTCCTAAAAATACATCGTTGGGACGAACTTGCGCAATCTTAGCAGTGGACTCGCCCATGCCAAAGCCAACCTCAATAATGCGCGGAGCATCTACATACTGCCCACCAAAGATTGACCAATCGAACAGTGCCTCTTGGTAGGGGACAAGATAGTTTTTACCTAAAGTTGCAATCGCGTGCTCTTGGGCATTCGTTGTACGACCAGCCCTGCGAACGAAGGAGCGGATTCGTCTCATTGGAAATGACGATTCAGACAAAAAGTTTGCCAATTAATTTATTTTGAAATATCCGGCATATCCCAACTCGTGGAACGATAGGCAAAGACTACTTCAACTAAGATGAGTGTCAAAGAGACAACAAACGATATGAGTCCTGCTACAAAGGTAATCAAGACATAACCCACATTAACCAATTTACCCGCGCCAGTTTGCACGAGAAACAATTCAAGTACAGTTAATGAGATGAGAACGCCTGCCAAAACATCAAAGAAGATAGCGAGAGTGCAGAGTCGCCCTCTGGTTTTGAACTCATCAATCTCTTTTTCGTAATGAATCTTTAATGGTTCGCTCAGATTCGGATTGCCATAGAGCTCATTCTGAATAAAACGCATCCGATCCACATTGCGCGCCAATCGCGCTGTAATCGCGGCCACTAGCGTAGCTACTGCCGTTAGCAGAAAAACGGGGGCTAGAGCTAACTGAATATTAGCTTGAATAGCATCAATGGAGAGGTTCATATAAATGGGCGGATACGATTAATTAGACCAGGCAACCAAACCGGTATAGGAGGTGACCAAAACTAGAACTCCAAAAATAATGCGGTACCAGGCAAATGGAATAAAGTTGTGATGGGCCACATAGTGAATCAGCCAACGCACACAAATAAAAGCAGAAATAAAAGCGGCTATAAAGCCGACAAGTAGTGTCGGCGCAAACTCCGCAAATCCAAACGATTGGGGTGCATTCGCAATTTTCATAAGCTCATAAGCAGTAGCTCCACCAATGACGGGGATCGCCAGGAAGAATGAAAACTCGGTTGCCACTGCACGAGGCAATCCAAAGAGCATCCCTCCAATAATCGTTGCCCCAGAACGTGAAGTTCCCGGAATGAGGGCCGCACATTGAGCCAAACCTACTTTGAGCGCATCCAGTGGCGTTAGTTGATCAACGCTATCGATTTTCTTCGTGTTCGATGCTTTGCTCTGTCGGTACTCGGCCCAAAATATCACGAAGGCACCCACAATGAAAGCGGTCGCAACCGGAACGGGTGAGAAAAGATGAGCCTTGATCAATTTCCCAAAAATGAGACCAAGCCCCATTGCTGGCACACAGGCAATTACCACATTAAGGACAAATCGTTGGGATTGCCGACTAGTGAAAACCGTATTAGTCACCCTCAAAAGACGCTCACGGTACTCCCAGCAAACCGCCAAAATAGCACCGAATTGAATGATGATCTCAAAGGCTTTGCCTCGCTCATCATTAAAATTTAAGAGATCACCCACTAAGATCAAATGACCCGTGCTAGAAATCGGTAAAAACTCGGTTAAGCCCTCCACAATCCCTAAAATGAGTGCCTTGAATAAAAGTAATGGATCCATGGGTATCAATACTAAAGCCTTAAACCCCTAAACTCATGAATCTTACGTTTGGGCTTAAACTTTAGACCATGCATTTCATGAATCGCTTCCTGTCGTTAGTGCTTTTAGGATTAGCCGGGGGGCTGATCTCGGGTTTAGCATCCGGGCAGAGCAATCAAGGATCGGTCACTGTTACCCCTGCAAATCCCTCATTACCCAAGACCCAAAGCCCTCAAGATCTTCTTAGGCTCGAGGCTCCTCCACAAACGGCGATTCCGATTCCGCCGATTTCCTCCAATTTGACGGATCCAGAAAAAAGAAAGGCGCTCGAGGGGCGCACGATGGATCTCATTAGCCTATATCAAGAGGCGGCCTTTAATGATCCGGTCATTAATAGTGCACGTTTTAATTTGGCGGCTCGTAAAGAACTCTATTGGCAGGGCTTATCGGTACTGCTACCTCAAGTATCCGCCAACCCAACAGCAACCCGTTTTTTTCAGCACGGGGAGGGGAATAACCGAATCTTTGATCAGCGCAGCTATACCCTAACGCTTACGCAACCCGTATTTAACTTAACAGGCGTACAACTTTTTAAACAGGGTGATCTCAATAGCAAGATTTCTGACCTACAGTTTTATCAGGCCCAACAAGATCTTGTGATTCGAGTATCGCAGGCTTATTTTGATGTCCTAACCGCTCAAGATAATGTTGAACTCTTTAAGAATAAAAAAGAATTGATCCGGCAACAACTTCAAGCGGCGCAGGCCAAGTTTGAAATTGGTGCCACCACGATCGTTGATGCCAATGATGCCCAGGCACGATTTGATGTCGCTAATGCGCAAGAGATCGCAGCCCATGCAGAGTTGGTTGTTAAACGGGGTGTCTTAGAGCAATTAATTGGTCACCCTGTAAAAAATATTAAACCCATGACCAAGGATGTATCGATTGCTGGAGTCATCACAGATCCAAGAACTCGAAGCAAGGATACAAAGGGGGTACCGATCGCAGAAAGTGTCAGTCCTAAACTACCCCCTGGACAGGCCCTTGAGGATTGGATTACACAGTCGGAGAATGCCAACTATGGGGTATTAGCGGGCCAGTTAGGAGTTGAACTTGCCGAAAGTGTTTACAAAGCCTCCCTTGCTGCCAACTACCCCAGTATTAATTTTGTGGGTACCTCGGGATTAAACCAATCCAATGGTTCGGCGCTTAATTTCAACCCGCTGCCGACTCAGAATATTTATAACAATACGATTGCCTTACAAATGACCCTACCGATTGTGTCAGGTGGTTTTAATATGTCGGTCATTCGGCAAAATGCGGCACTGTTTGATAAATCCAAAGCCGACTATGACAATCTTCGTCGTACTGCCGCGCAGGCCACACGACAGGCCTTTACTGGGTTTTATGGTGGCTTAGCGACTGTCAAAGCCCTAGAAGCCGCTGAGAAATCCTCAGCCACTGCCGTTGAGTCGAGTAAGCTCGGTTATAGCGTGGGCACCTTGATCAATATTGACGTCCTGATTGCTCTAGATACCTTATTTACAACCCGCGCTTCCTTATATAAAGCACGCTATGACACTATCATGAATGCGCTACGGCTTAAGGCACAAGCAGCCAATCTCTCTGATGAGGATTTAGTTGCCATTAACGCCCTCTTGCGTTAACTGATCAATGGCACTTTTTACTGAGATAGTATCGGGCGGGGCTCCAAGATCTCCTAAATTGATAATTGAGTCTGACCAGTAGCCACGTGTTTTCCAAATAGGTGAATCGCAATATAACTCAATGGTGGGGCAATAAAGAACTGCGGCCAGATGAGTTAACCCAGTATCAACCCCAATGGTTAATCTAGCTTGCTGAATAATTTCAAAATAGTCACGCAATGAAAATACCTGTGGAACCACTGCGCCAGGTATTTGCCGAACTATTGTTTCACTAATTGCCTTTTCTTCTGTGTTACCCCAAGGATAAATTGGAGTGATGCCACGCTCAAAAAGATACTTGCCGATTTCAACCCAGGCCTCCATGCCCCAGCGCTTCTCATGTCGAGCGGTAGCATGAAAACATAAAGCATAAGGTTTAGATTCAATAAACATATCGGGTAAAACACATTGCTCAAATACAGAATAAAAATGTGGTTTTGTGCCGTTGGATTGAATACCCAATGCATGATTAATTAAATAGCGAGCTACTTCTATGGCATGACATTGCTTTGGTATTGCCACAGTCTGAGAATAAAATTGCCTAGCAAGCGGCTCATAGCTTGAAAAGTCTGTTGAGTTATAAGGGCCAATTACAAGTGAATTTGAACGAGCCAATGCTGCAATCAATGCGGATTTAATTAAGCCTTGAAAATCAATAATCAAATCATAGCGATTAGCCCGAAGTTTTCGAATTAATTGAATTAACTCTACCCAGTTTGTTTTGCTAAAAATATTCTTTTTCCAGCGCCTAAGACCAAATGGAATAACTTGATCAATATATGGATTAATGGGATCCGCCTGTAATGGCTTTAGTAAATCTACATATGCTTCCTCAACCAACCAATCAATTTGCGCTGAGGGTAAGTGAGTCCGAATATCAAATATAATCGGAAGAGTGTGTAGGACGTCTCCTAGTGAAGACAACTTCACAATTAGAATTTTTTTCTTAGGATCCTTAATAGAATCGCTTTTAACTATCATCCTATTATTAAACCACATCAAGAAACCAGATATGGCAAGCGGAATTCTTAAAAAACAGGCGATCAAGCTTCTCAAGCTCATGCTTTTTTTTCTTGATCGTCATCCAAGTTTGCGGCGCTATGTTTATTTTTTTATTTGTAAATATGGGCTATATAACTTTCTCAAAAAGTTTTATGCATCTCGCCTACAGCAATCGGATCAATCAAATTTTTCTCCTTTAATGATTGGTCCAGTCGTGATTTTGGATTTATCAGAAAAAAAGCTTACTCAAGAAGCGCTCCATATCTATCATCAATCGCAGAGACTCTCTAATAAGTCTGAATGATGCGTATTGCGATCGATCTGCAAGCAGCTCAAAGTAATAGTCGATTTCGGGGAATTGGACGCTACTCTCTTGCCTTCACTAAGGCTCTCATACGTAATGCATCTACCCAGCATCAAATATTTGTTGTTCTCAACGGAGGGTTTCCCGAGTCTATTCTAAAAATTCGTGAGGAGTTAAGAGGGATTCTCGACCAAGAGTACATTAAAGTATGGTTTAGCCCCATGCCGGTAATGGAATGTCAAGCAGGAACCGACCAACGACGCCAAATTGCTGAACAAATGCGGGAAGCATATATTGCCTCACTAAATCCAGATATTGTTCACATTTGTAGCTTATTTGAAGGCTATGGCGATAATAGCGTTACTAGTATTGGTCAATTTGATCAGTCCATTCCGGTAAGCGTTTCATTCTATGATTTAATTCCACTACTAAATCCAGAAGATTATCTTTCTGACAAGTACTATTCGCGCTACTATCATCGCAAACTGAGTGATCTGAAGTCAGCATCCCTCTTGCTATGCATCTCCTCATATGCAAAATCTGAGGCTGAAGATCACCTTGAATTTCCAAAAGATCGTATTGTCAGTGTTTCTTCGGCCGCAGAGGATTACTTTAATACAGCCTTGCCTGATATTGATTCAAAATCTTTCTTCTCAGCAAACGAAATTAAAGATAATTTCATTCTATACACAGGAGGAGGTGATCCTCGTAAAAATATTATTGGCTTAGTTGAGGCATATGCGGCCCTTAGAAATTGCATTCGTAAACGCCATCAGCTAGTTCTCGCTGGTCGAATTGATCATAATGAAAAATCAGCTTTGCAACGCCTGATACATCGCCTTCAGCTCGATGATAACGAGGTAATCTTCACAGACTATGTCAGTGAAGATGAATTAAAGCTTTTATATCAAACATGCTATCTCTTTGTTTTTCCATCGTGGCACGAGGGATTTGGCCTACCGGTACTAGAGGCGATGAAGTGTGGCGCCCCTGTGATTGGTTCAAATACAACAAGCCTTCCAGAGGTCATTGGTCGAACGGAGTTGATGTTTGATCCAAAGCAGATTTCGTCGATCAAGGAAAGATTAGAAACGTTCTTAACAAATCCTAATGAAATTCAATCTGCACGACAACATTCTGCGGTACAGGCAAGATTATTCTCTTGGGACATTACTGCTCAAAAGGCTTTAAATGCAATGGAGGCACTTTTTTCTTCAAAAGCAATCCCTACAGCGAATAAAAAGCGGGATTTAGTTTTGCACGATCTGTTAACGTCGATCTACGACCTTGGAGAAAAAAATAAGCCATTAAGACGATTAGAATGGATGCAAGTTTCTGCATGTATTGCTCAAAATTTTCCTGATCCTACTCGAAAAAATTCAATCTTTTTAGATATTTCTGAATTAGTCAAACGCGATGCCAAGACTGGTATTCAGAGGGTAGTGCGATCACTTCTAATTGAATTGGTTAAAAAGCCACCTGAAGGCTACATTGTTTATCCGGTGTATGCAAACCAGATTGAACTGGGCTATCGGCATGCCAATCAATTTATGAATCACTTTTTGGAACATCCAAATCCTAGTATCAATGAGGATTATCCGATCCAAACTGCTCCAGGGGATATCTTTTTTGGTCTAGATTTACAGCCTGACATTGTAGACGCTCAAAAGCAATATCTTTCTGCGATCCACCTAAATGGAACAAAAGTTTTTTTTGTGGTTTATGACCTTTTACCAATTCAATTACCATATGCATTTCCACCGGCAGCCAAATCCGTGCATGAGCAGTGGCTTAAAGAGATTTGTAAGTTCGACGGGGTAGTTTGCATCTCAAATGCGGTAGCCCAAGAATTAGCAATTTGGATTCATGAGCAAGGCATTAGGACAAAAGATCGCTTTACGATTGATTGGTTTCATCTCGGAGCGGATATTGAAAATTCGTCACCGAGTAAAGGTCTACCAGACAAAGCAGAAGAACTGATTAGTCATATCAAGACTCGCACCAGTTTTATCATGATTGGTACGTTAGAGCCTCGCAAAGGATATGAACAAACACTATTTGCATTTGAGCAACTATGGCGAGAGAATCAGAACATCAATCTCGTCATCATTGGTAAGAATGGCTGGTTAATGGATGAATTCACACAGAAGCTATCACAACACCCGGAGCGTAATCATCGATTATTTTGGCTTGATAGTATCAGCGATGAGTACCTTGAGCAAATTTACTCAGCTAGCTCTTGCTTAATTGCAGCCTCCAATAATGAAGGCTTTGGTTTACCCCTTATCGAGGCTGCTCGACGAGGGGTGCCTATCATAGCTCGCAATATTCCAGTATTTAAGGAGGTGGCCCAAGATTTTGCTTTTTACTTCGATGCCTCAAGCCCGCTGGAGTTGAAAAATGCGATCGCCGAATGGTTAATTCTCTATCAGAATGGAAAGCATCCGCCCTCTCAAGGTATGCCATGGCTGACCTGGCAAGCTAGTGCTCAGTCCATTCTTAAAACTTTATTAAACTAAGCGTAATGAGTGCATCGGACTCCTCCCTGAATTCATCTAGTGCCCAGCATTCCTTGCGGACTCTTTGGCACTATCGTTACTTTATTCTAGGAAGCACAAAGCGTGAGTTTCAAACGAAGTACAAGAATTCCCTTCTGGGGTTTGCTTGGCCGATCTTAAATCCCCTAGCACTCATAGTTGTCTATACACTAATATTCTCAAAAATCATCGGTGCAAAACTTCCTGGTACCGGTATTGATGGGGCTGTTAGCATCTACGCCTATAGTATTTACCTTTGCATTGGTATTATTATTTGGACCTTTTTCTCCGAACTTTGCTCAAGGTCTCAAACTGTTTTTTTAGACAATGCGAATGTCCTTAAAAAACTAAATTTTCCTCACCTTTGTCTACCGATCATCGTAATCTTGAATGCAGGTTTAAATTTTTTAATTATTTTTACGTTGTTTATTGTGTTTTTATTGATTACCAATCAATTCCCCGGATTAGTAATTCTCGCAATTTTTCCTCTGCTATTCATACTCATTGTCTTTTCTATTGGCTTAGGAATTAGCCTTGGGATTTTAAACGTCTTCTTTCGAGATGTTGGCTATTTTTTTAGTGTAACTTTGCAATTTTGGTTTTGGCTGACACCGATTGTCTACTCAAGCAATATTCTTCCAGAAAAAATTAGTAACTTTTTGCAGTTTAATCCTCTAACAAATTTAATGATTGCCTTCCAGGGCATTTTTATTAAACAACAATGGCCAGATTGGTCAAGTCTATGGCTAATTTGCCTACTGGCTGTTTTGCTTACGATAAATGCTATCCGGCTTTTTAAAAAGCATTCTAGCGAAATGATGGATCTCTTGTAATGGCCCAGCTAATTGTTCAAAATCTTGGCAAAGCCTATAAGCGTTATCCGTCCAAATGGGCAAGGCTAGCTGAGTGGGTATTGCCCCTAACCGAACCCAAGCATTCTTTAAATTGGATTTTGCAAGACCTGAACTTCAGAGTAGAGCCTGGTGAGGCAGTCGGCATTATTGGCGTAAATGGTGCAGGTAAAAGCACCTTACTCAAATTGATCTCGGGTACCTCTCAACCAACCACAGGGAGCGTTCAAACAAATGGTACCGTCGCCGCCTTGCTTGAGCTGGGGATTGGCTTTCACCCTGACTTCACTGGGCGGCAAAATGCTTATATGGCATCTCAGTTACTCGGCTATAGTCGAGACGAAATGGATGCCATGATGCCCGCAATTGAAGCATTTGCTGAAATTGGAGATTATATTAATCAACCAGTGCGCTTTTATTCTAGTGGTATGCAGATGCGACTGGCTTTTAGTGTCGCCACAGCGAGGCGGCCCGACCTTTTAATTGTGGATGAGGCGCTATCAGTTGGTGACGCCTACTTTACGCATAAATGCTTTGATCGTATTCGTCAATATAAACAGATGGGCACGACCTTACTTATCGTATCCCATGATAAGCTCGCAATTCAATCAATTTGCGATCGTGCCATTCTTCTCAGTCAGGGTAAGATAGCCATTGAGGGTGAGCCTGAATTGGTAATGGATTATTACAATGCCCTGTTAGCCGATCGAGAGAATCAACATGTTCGTCAAGAATTGGGTAGCAATGGGAATATCAAAACCATTTCTGGATCCAAGGAGGCAACGGTGACAGCGGCCTCTATTTGTAATATTGATGGCCATTCTATTGAGGTAGTTCAAGTCGGACAGGCTGTGCTTCTCAAAGTTCGAGTGACCTGCCATCAAAAGATTGATGAACTAGTCTTAGGGTATCTATTTAAAGATCGTCTCGGAATGCCAATTTATGGAACTAATACCCATCACCTCAAGCGCCCATTGCACAATCTAAAAGCAGGAACAGTAATTGATTACCTCTTTCAATTCAATGCTAATTTTGGTTCCGGCACCTACTCACTTGCGCTTTCCTTGCATGCATCCGATAATCATATTGCGAAAAATTATGAGTGGCATGATCATGCGATTGTCTTCACAGTGATTAATGCACATGAGCATTTTGAGGGTGTCAATTGGATGCCGCCTACTATGCAAATCACAGAGCATTTAGAATGAACAAATCTGATCAGTTTTTTTATAAAGCGTTTGAAGATCGTCATCGCGGCTCACGTGAGCTTATTAAATCGCGACTCGAAGTTTATATTGAATTTATTAGAAAAATTCAATCAGTCCACTTTGATGCATTTGCTCTTGATTTGGGATGTGGCCGCGGGGAATGGCTTGAACTATTACAAGATAATCAATTTAATGCATCTGGCATTGATTTGGATGACGAAATGCTTGCAGCTTGTAGAAGTCGCGGTTTAAATGTACAAATTGGTGATGCAATTACCCACCTCAAATCCTTACCGGATAATAATTTAAGCATTATCTCTGGATTTCATATTGCCGAACATCTATCTTTTGATAATTTACAAACACTGATAAGAGAATCGCTCAGAACCTTAAAACCCGCTGGCATTTTAATTTTAGAAACGCCCAATCCTGATAATTTAGTTGTTGGATCTTCTAGTTTTTATTTAGACCCAACCCATCTACGCCCACTGCCATCGGCATTACTTACCTTCATGGTGGAGTATTTTGGATTTAACAGAGTCAAAGTGTTAGGTGTGCAGGAATCTATCGCGTTACGCGAAGAACTTGGTCCAACTAGCCTATTTGCTGTTCTATCTGGGGTTAGCCCAGACTATGCTGTCATTGCTCAAAAATACGGGGATGCTGCAACTTTAGCCAGCTTCGATGCGCTATTTATGAAAGATTATGGTCTTACTCTCGAAGTGCTTGCTAATCGCTACCAAAAGCGTTTTGATGCAATGGAGCGCAAGACGGAATTTTTGGAGGCCCGTTTAAACCAGATCTGGAAGATACTCAAACCGTTTAAGTGGATCAAATCTTTTATAAATTAGAGTCTATAAGTCAACTTAAATTACTTACTTATTTGGGTCAACAATAACTTAGCTCTTGCAAGATTTCCCATTGCAGTGGGGTGCCTATCTTGATTATGTAAGTAGTACTTAGGATCTAGGTGCTCATTTTTTTGAGCAAGAGTCATATCAATCACATGAATACCGCCAGTCTTGAGCTCAGCTAATATTTTTTCATTGCTATATGAGCCCGTAAACCACTTATCGTCAGCCTTAATAAATCCGATAATAAGCTGTTTACCGCTGTTCTTAACTTCGGCCTGAATCGTCTTTAAGATACCTAGATACAATTCAATCATCTTATCTTGATCATTGATAACTAGCAAACTATCTTGAATCAAGTTAAATATTTTTGATGAAGTAATCAAACCTCGTAATACCTTAGGCGAATTCTCTACCCAAGTAAAAGAACGGCAGTATCCATCTCGTCTCACGAAACCAGATAACTCTAGCCTGAATTTTGGTGAACCCATACTAAAAAAGTCAGCGCATGCAGCCCGACTTGCATGCCATGGTGCGGTTAAAACAAATTGAATATCCGCTTGATGATCAAGCTTGCTCTGCAAAATAGCCAAAGCTTGATGGACCCCCCATCCATGAACGCCATAATTTTTGACTTGTAGGGGATAAAATTTTAATCCTGACTGACTATTAGCTAATCTTCCGACAAAATATGCCATTGTTTGGTTATCTGCAACACCCTCGCCAAACGTAAAAGAATCGCCTAAAAAGTTAATCCGATGTTTTTGCTTAGAATCATAAAGGGGTGTTACCCGAAAGCCATCGGGCCCAATGGTAAAAACCGTATCATAAATAATCTCGCCATTTGCAGCAAATTTTTTAGCTGTAAATACGCCTGGCTTTGGCTGACTTCCAAACTCGCCTAAATGCCAATAGGCTGGTGTATTGTAAGTTTGGCTAGGAGAAAAATATGCTGTCCCCTCCTTAACTGCTGGATCTTTGGCGCTCCCCTGCCTAGCAAGAAGGGTGGGCAAATGCCCCAAAGCGCTTTCAGCTATGGCCATCGCAATAACTAACGAAATGAAAGTTATCACTACATTTCTCAAAAATGGGGTCAAGATAAAAATTACAATTAACCCTACACTCATTCCCCATAAAAAACTAGCAACACTTCGTTCAGTATAGGCATTGAAAAACAAATAAGCGGCCAAAGCCGCTAAAGTCAATAAAAGAACAAATTTTTTAATCATGTCTTAACAACTCAGCATTTTCAATCAAGCTCGTAAGCATTTTTGTAATCAAGTTTCAAGGCTGGATCCTGATCTTCTTTTCGCATAATGGCATTACCAACTACCAAAAATTCAATCTCGGTTCCCATCAAGCACCGGAAAGCATCCTCAGGAGTACAGACAATCGGTTCACCGCGAACATTAAACGATGTATTTACGACTACGGGGCAACCAGTTAACTCCTTGAAGCGAGTAACTAGTGCGTGGTATTTCGGATTAGTTTCTTTATGAATAGTTTGAATGCGTGCTGAGTAGTCTACATGAGTTACTGCAGGGATTTCAGACCTAGGTACATTAAGCTTATCAATACCAAAGAGCTTTCTCTGCTCTGGAGTCATTTCTAAACGCTTGGATTTCTGAACATCCGCCACTAAAAGCATATAAGGACTATCAATATCGAGATCAAACCACTCGAAAAGATCTTCACGCAAAACACCTGGCGCAAATGGGCGAAATGATTCTCGATATTTTACTTTTAGGTTCAATAACTTTTGAGCAAAAGGTGAGCGTGCGTTAGCTAGAATAGATCGCCCACCTAGCGAACGGGGCCCAAATTCCATACGACCCTGGTGCCAACCCACCGCCTTATCAGCCGCAAGAGCTTGTGCAGTCAACTGTATAACTTCTTGATCTGTGTGCACAGTAAATCTAGCGCCTGCCGCAGCTAAGCGTTTTTCAATGTCTGATTGCTCGTATTGAGGCCCTAAATAAGAACCATTCATGCCGTCCTGTAATTTAGGATCAACCCTGCGAGGTTGTTTCAGCATCAAGTAATATGCGCCCAGTGCGGCTCCAACCGCACCACCGGCATCGCCTGCGGCCGGCTGAATCCAAATGTTATCAAAAATATTTTCCCGTAAGAGTTTCCCATTGGCCACACAATTTAATGCAACGCCCCCAGCTAAACATAGATTTTTCATACCGGTAGATTCCCGAATGCCTCTGGCAAGTTTGATTACCACTTCCTCCGTTACGATTTGAATCGAGGCAGCTAAATCCATCTCGCGCTGAGTTAATTCTGACTCCTCCGATCGACGAGGACCACCAAATAATTGGTCAAACTTTGCATTAGTCATAGTCAGACCAGTACAATAATTAAAGTAACTCATATCCAATAAGAATGAACCATCCTTTTTGATATCAATTAAGTTATCTTTTATTAATTGCGCGTATTTCGGTTCGCCATAAGGAGCCAAACCCATTACTTTATATTCGCCAGAATTCACCTTGAAGCCGGTGTAATATGTAATAGCTGAGTAGAGTAGCCCTAGAGAATGTGGAAAATGGATTTCTTTGTGCACTTGTAGATTAGAGCCTTGCCCTATAGCCAATGAAGTTGTTGTCCATTCACCCACCCCATCCATTGTTAGAATCGCGGCCTCTTCAAATGGAGATGGGAAAAATGCGCTAGCTGCATGGCTTAAATGATGCTCGGAAAATAATAAACGCTGAGTCCAATCAATATTTTTTCCCCAAATTCCCCTAAGAGCATCAGCAATCATTGCCTTTTGAAAAAGCTTGTCTTTTAACCAAACAGGCAAAGAGGTTGAAAATGACTTAAAACCAACCGGAGCATAAGCCAAGTAGGTCTCTAGCAAACGCTCAAATTTAAGGAATGGCTTATCGTAAAAGACGATATGATCAATATCTTCAGGCCGGCAATCAACTGCGCTTAAGCAATATTTAATTGCGTGATTAGGAAATGCTTGATCGTGCTTTTTACGTGTAAATCGCTCTTCTTGTGCCGCAGCAACAACCTTACCATCAACAACTAAGCATGCGGCTGAGTCATGATAGAAAGCGGAAATTCCTATTATCTTCATGGACCTCTGAAATTTAAAACAAAGTGTAAATGAATGGCGCAACCACAGAGCTCTTACCCGCCAAAATTAATAAACCACCTAAAACTACCATGATGATAATTATTGGTAAAAGCCATAATTTCTTACGAACGCGCAAAAATTTCCATAGCTCTTTTATAAATGACATGAAACACCTCTAAAATTGTTCTTTAAATGACTCGGGCTCAGGGCCGGGCGGCTTGCGCTCAACCCAATAGGAATCCACGCGTTGCTTACGTAATCTCAAGATATCGCGACCCGCTAATCTTATTACAATCGCTACTGGTGTAATTATGATAAAAAACAAAATTCCTAATACGATAGGGCTCACAAATCGCCCTAACAATAAACCCAGCTGATACCAAGCTTTATTTAGAGGTCGCAACAACTTAGGGGCAATTAGGACACATAGTAGAAAAATAGAGGCCAATACCAAAAACACAGTTATCCATGAATTAGAATACTGCCTATACCAACAATATCCAGTGGCAAGCAAAAAAACACCTACAAAGACTAATCCAAAGGTACGCTCTGAGGGCAACTTAGCTTCATCGGCAACACAAGAAGATTGACTCATATAGAATTTTACGAATATTCCACTAGTTAGTTAAGACTTTGATTATAAAGTCAAAAGATGAAAACACCTTCGTCAAAATCGATTTATGATTCATGAGATATAGGTTGGTATCCGTGGATAATCCGTTTTAATTGTGCAACTAATCCCTCAAGATGGGATTTATTTAAGTTCTGACGCAAAAGCTCTATCTCAGAGGAAATTTCCGGCCAGGTCAAAAAATCTTCTTTTGACATCATGATTCTAGGATGAATTGTAGGCATAGGGTTTTCACCAATAAGAAGCTCCTCGTAGAGTTTTTCTCCGGGACGCAAGCCTGAAATCACAATCTCAATATCCCCACTCCCAGTTTTAGAGTCTCGAACCGTTAATCCTGATAACTCAATCATACGACGAGCCAAATCGTAAATTTTGACAGGCTCCCCCATATCCAAAACAAAGACCTCTCCGCCCTTCGCCATTGCCCCAGCCTGAATGACAAGCTGCGCAGCCTCGGGAATAGTCATAAAATATCGAGTCACATCGGGATGGGTAAGGGTCACTGGGCCACCAGCCTTAATTTGATCGCGAAACAGTGGCACTACAGAACCACTTGAATCAAGCACATTACCAAAACGGACCATTGAGAAGCATGTTTTAGAACCGTCCTGTAAATCCGCTAACGCCTGCAAAACGAGTTCAGCAAAGCGCTTTGTTGCGCCCATCACATTGGTCGGGCGTACCGCTTTATCAGTACTGATTAATACGAAATCAGAAACTCCATATACCTTAGCAGTCAGGGCTAAATTAAAAGTCCCAAGTACATTATTTTGTAAACCCTCAACAGGATTATGCTCAACCAAAGGCACATGCTTGTATGCCGCAGCATGATAGACAGTATTAATTTGCCAGCGCCTGAAGATATGCTCTATGCGGCTGATATCACGGACACTTCCCAGCAACGGTATCAATTCGGTCTTATTAAGCGGTTTAGATCCTAAGTAAGCACTCAACTCAGTTTCGATTCGATAAAGACTATATTCGCTATGCTCGAAGAGCAGTAATTTAGAAGGATTAGCTTGCAAAATTTGTCTGCACAGCTCAGACCCAATACTGCCCCCTGCCCCAGTAACCAAAACAATCTTATTGCGGATATTTTTCTCAAGCAACTCCTGGTTGGGACTAACTAAGTCCCGACCTAACAAATCATCTGGCGCTAACTCCTTTATATTCATTACAGTAACTCGCCCTTGAGCTAGATCAACTAAATTAGGCAAGGAACGAACATGGACTTGATAACTTTGCAAATTGCTAAGAATCTCATTTCGACGAGTGCGTCCAATAGAGGGCATAGCCAACAAAATATCTGATACCCCATGGGTATCAATCAAGCGCCCAATTTCATGTGGCCCATAGACCATCAACCCATTAATACTGCTGCCTTGATATTGAGGACTATCATCAATATAACCTGCTAAAAAATACTGCCCGGACTGGCGTAACGCAGAGGCAATCTGCATCCCGGAATGTCCAGCACCATAAATTAATAATATGCCCAATACAGGTCGACCACTTTTGCCATAGGCCCTAAAGCC
>JACCED011846421.1_pt1 | contig 16146 bp, 16 predicted proteins | sample 7455021 | NCBI WGS metagenome assembly JACCED01 (sample SAMN15323456, study PRJNA562643) | freshwater metagenome | isolation source: river surface water | place: USA:Blue River Watershed | collected 2017-08-19 | reverse complement strand
AACTTAAGTATCTTGAAGGATTTGGATTTGACACATCGCTTCTAAAGATTGCAGAAAACGCCCATATTATTACCCAAGATCACATTGACGAAGATTCCAAAGATACAAAAATTGGAACTACTCGAACAGGAAATGGCCCTTGTTATAGAGACAAAGTTGGTCGTACAGGTCTTCGTGCCAAAGATGTTCCTGAACTTCAACCATATCTCGTTGATATGTATAGTCTAATTCATTCAGCCCCAAAGAAGTTTTTAGCTGAAGGCGCTCAAGGTTATTGGCTTGACATCGACTTTGGTGATTATCCCTATGTCACTTCATCAAACACTGGAGTAGGAGCAGTATTAAACAATGGTTTCAATTATAAGCAAATACGGAATGTTGTCGGGGTTATCAAGTGTTATTCTACCTATGTTGGAGCCAAAGACTACCAACAAGTACACGACGACAGATTTGAAAAGTTGCGTGAGATTGGTCAAGAATACGGAGCCACAACAGGACGACCAAGACAAATAGACTGGTTGAATCTTGATGAAGTAGTTACAGCTTGCCAAATGAATGGTGTTACTAAACTTATTGTAAACAAAATGGATGTCTTAGCTCAAATTGAAAATGGTTGGGATTGGTATCAAGATGGTAAGCTACATTTTGTTGATGACGAAGGATCTTTCATGCTTTGCTTAATGAATCAAATCATGAAATACAATCCAGGCATCGAAATTGAGTTTCAGGGACAATTACATTGAAAATAACTATTGACACTGGAGTTGCTAACCAGATATTCAAGAAAGCTAAATTGACCTGTAATACTGCATTAAAAGGCACTGCAGATTCTGAATTCAATTTCTTTGCTCAAGATGGCAAACTATATCTTCAAACTATCAATGATTATTGTCAACAAATTATTGATACTGAATTGTCTGTACCTGAAGATTTTGAAACTTTTTCTTGCGAAGCTAATTTGGCATCAGACTTTACAAGTATATACACTGCAGATAAGCTCAATTTAGTTTATTCTGCTGATAATTCTGTAGTCCATTTAGGTGATAAGCAAACTAAATGTGTGGTCTTGGCTAATGATGGATCTGATTTTATTCCTTTCAATTTCATCCCAAAGCCTGTTACTTTTGATGTGCCTGGTAATTCTTTATGGCATGCTTTGAATTACACTGCCTTCTCAACGTCAAAAGAAAGTATGATTAATGCAGTATATCTTAACTTCGATTCTTCTTATCTTACTGCATATTCTTTTGATGATAGAAGAATGTCTCGGTTTAGAATTAAGATTGGTGATAATTGCCCAGAGTTTGAATCTTTTTTTGTACCTAAAGAAACTGCAGAGATTTTAATTAATCTATTGCAAGATTACACTGTTACATTTCAAGTAGGGCAAAGACATTTAAAACTCTCATGGAAAAACACTACATTGATCCTTTCGTTGGTTCAAATTGATAAAAAGAGCTATCCAGATTTGAATAAGTTTTTCAGAAAAGATGATGTTGCTTCTTTTTCAGCAAATAAATCTGAAATGATGAAGGCTTTGAAACTTGCTGGGCTTGTTGCAAAAAACTCATTCATCAATATAGAACTCAAAGACTCTAAATTGATTTTCACTGGGTCTGATAAAGAAAGAGGATCAACTCAAAATAAAATTGACTGTATATCTTCTGAAAATAACGGAGAAGTCCAGGTTTTGCACAAAGATCTTATGGATTGTATTGGCAAAGTTAGTGATGAAGAATTGTCTTTCAAAATTAAACAGATTGATGATGAAAAGTTGTCATTGTGCTTGATGTGTGGTAACTTTAATCACTTGTTAATGCCAATAGTTTCCAAAGAAGATAATGAAGAAGACTAATCCATACACTGAAAGTAATTGGAACAAAGTTTACATATATACGGGGGATGAATATATCTCCCGTATTTTTAACTTTCCTGATTGTATTATTGAAAGACTTGATACGAACACATCTGTATCTAAAATTATTAATCTGCTTCAGTCTGTCAATATATTTGAGAACAAAAGATGTGTCAAGATTTACAATCCTAACGCTGCACAATTAAAAGCAATATTTGACATCATCATAAACTCTAGGATTAATATAGACTATTTTCAAATATTCTGTTGTAATGACTCTTTGGATGGAAGATCAGCCATTGCATCTAAAGCTAAAGCAGCTGGAAGAATCTTTCATTATGGGTCTATAGAGTTTTCAAATACTAATTCTTTAGCAAGATTTTTAAATGATTGGTTAAGTACACACAAAATTGGAATAAGTGATAAAGCGTTAAACTATCTTTTTACTAATTCTCCAACATCTATAGTCAAAATCAAATCAGGCACAACCAAAAAGGAAGTGATTGTATATGATTTGCCTCTTTTGATTAATGAGCTTTCCAAACTTATTTATTTAGATATCGAAGAAATAACTGAAGATCATGTTAAATCTTTTCAATTTGAAGATCATAATAAAAACATATTTGATTTCTTTGACTTATGTTTATATGGTCAGGCTGAAAAGATATTAGATGGATTAATTTCTTTAAACGAATCTCATGGTCATCAAATGATATTGATGGTTTATCTTTCTCAGCTGTTCTTTTATTTGAAAATCGCTGAGTTTAAAGAGAATAAAATTACAAATGATGCTATGCTTAAGGATTTGAGTTTAGAGCCATATCTTAAAAAATATTTGACAGAAGATTTGAAAGAGATACAACAAGATATTCCTCTTAAGCAAATAAATCCAATTAGATTACAGATTGCATATAATCAGCTAAAGCTAACATCAAAAGAAATATCAACTCAATTACAATCGACTTTGAATGCAGTTGTAGATTTGAGAAACAATCTTAGTATAGACATTGTTTTCCCATATTATTCTTTATGTCTTTCTCACAAGAAATTATATAAGGTCATGACGTATAACTATACTGATGATTGATGAACATTACATATACATAAATGAATTAGTTAAAAAAGTAAAAGCAGATGATAGTAACGCTTTAATTGAACTCTATCATTTTTACAAACCGCTTATTTTTTCATCTATTTCAAGGTGTATTAACAAAGATAGAGGACTTATAACTCATAAAGAAGATTTGAGTCATGAATCAATTTTTGTATTGCTTAAATTGTGTAAAAACTATGATTCGTCTCTGAGTTATTTTTCATACTATTTATCTACAAGAATAGACCATGCATTATTGTCTCATTTCAAAAGTACGTTTGATGTAAAAACTGAACCACATGAATATCCAGTAATAAATACATACTTTGATCCTTTTAACAGAATAAATAATGAGATCGTTTTAGACGAGGCAATGAGTCAATTGAATGAGAAACAAAAAGAAGCAATAGAATTATATTTCTTCCAAGAATATACTCAAGAAGAGGCTGCTGCAAAATTAGGAATACAACAAGCAGCATTTTCTAAGAGGCTTGATAGAGCTTTGGATAAATTGAGAAGCATTCTGAGTGAAGCCTTTAAAACTGATGGAATATTTTAGGCTGTTATTTTGTATTATATTGATATGCTGAGAAATTAAAACCCCTAGTTAAGTCAAGGGGTTTATTTTTTTGACATATAAATTTGCAAATTTATTTTATTTAAGGGGAGTGTTAAAGTGTCCGAAAAAAATAATGATGACTTTATTTACAATTGGCGCAATGAATTAAAGCAACATGCAGACGGTGCTTATCTTGTAGCTAAAAGAATGGCCTCAAATCTCAAAGACAAAGGTTTAAGCAAAAATGATATTATTGAGCTTTTAGCCGTAGAAAACTTTGATATCGATTTAGCTAAGAGAGTTGCATCCAAGGTATTTGAAACCACTGAAAAAGTTGCGGAAAATAATACAATCGAAGTTTCTGTTGTTCCTACCAAGTACGCCGATTGTGCTCCAATTATAGAAAGAAGTCTTACAAAATTAAGTGCTAAAGAGTTTGCTAAGAGACTTTGCTCAGGTCCTTATGCAATTGTTAAAACAGATGAAAAATCCTTTGATTCTTGGATTAGATTAGCTGAATTGGCAAAATCATCTGCAAATGGAAAACACAATCTTCATACAGAACTTAAACCTTGGGTAGAAGAAGCTTTATTAAATTCAGTTTTAGTGGCTCAAAGAGAAAAGCCTACAATCACAGCAGCTGACAAATCTAACAAAGTATTTAAAGTTGCTATGAGAAAGGGTGAAGCTACAGTAGATTTATCAGCTGGAACTTCATCATCAGAAAAATATACAAAAGGTAATTATGAAACATTTGGAATTGCAGACGAATATATGGTTTCAGCTGCAGACACCGTTTCTCCATACCAAAGATTAAAAAGAGCATTAGACTTTTAATTATTATTTAACTCATTTAAACCCGTCGATTTCGACGGGTTTTCTTTTATCTGTAAAAAATAATTAATATGGCAAATCCTAAAGACAATATCATCAACGCTCTAGTTCAAACTGAAGACAACCTTCCAGAACAATCTCTTAAATATTTCAAAGATATAAAAGAAACAGATGAGCCTGTAGTTCCCCTTCCAGCAGACCATATGGGGGACGTTACTTATCCACAATTTATAGAAGTAAGATGCGCTATATGTAGTTCTCATTTGAGAAACTTAGCCGAACATGTTTATCTTGAAAGTGGAAAAAAATCTCAAGCAGTAATTAAGTTTTTTGAAAAGCATTACCACGCTAAACTAAACTGGACCCAGATTTCTACTCACATGGAACAACATTGTGATTTTAAGAAATTAATGACTTCAGGTTTAAAAAGTTATGAACAACAAGAAGAATTAATTGCCCCTTGGATTTTTAGAGAGAACCAATTAGCTTTAACTGCACTAATGGTTGAATTGGATGATGTTAGAGGAATTGACTGTAGCAAAAATAATGATTTGAAATTAAAACGTGCAGCAATGGTTGAAAAGCTTATCAGTAAGATTCTCGATATCAAAGAAAAAAGGGATAATCAAGGTGTTTTTTCAATTAATATCTTCGAAATATTAGCTGAACTCCATGACAAATGTGAAAGTGAGTTTGATAAGCGATTGATTAGAGATGAATTGAAGAAGCTAAGAGAAAAGCTTAAACAAGAAAATTAATGAGAAAAAATGCATCAAAGGCTACACTTACACAAGCCGAAATAAGACAACAACTTATCCAACAAGCAAATTTAGCATCAGAAAAGTTTAAAGATTCTGAATACGCTGAAGAGTTTTTAGATGAATTGGCTCCTAGTGTAAGATCTGAAATTGCCCCTCCTGCTAAACCTGATAAAACAAGATTTAATCCAGATCAAATTGTAGATATTGTTACTTTCATTGAACATCCATACTTCTGTAATTTAAAGCCATACCCATTACAAAGACTTATTTTGAAATGTTTTTATATGGGTCAGGAAGGCAATACGGATTTAATTATTCAAGATATCCCAGAAGAAGAAAGAGTTGGCTGTACTGGATGTGTGTGGGATTTTGTAAGAAAGAACGAAGAAAAGTCTGTAGAGATGCATAAACTCAACAGACCTTTTAAAGCATCATTTACAGTAATTAACTCGCCCTGTCTTACTTGCAACAGAATGGATAGAGAGATATCTGAACAACGATACACTCATGAAAAAGATAATGCGACTAATCCAGATGCACTAAAAACAATTGAGCAATTAGAACAAAGACCTATCATTGATAATTTTCAAACAGAAAAAGATCTTTTGTTTTCTGAAGAGTTTGATCCAAAACTTCGTATGCAAATTATCAATAAATGTGAAAGCAGATTTAAGTTTCAAGAATTAGTTTTAGTTTTAGGAAGAAGATCTGGCAAATCATTCCTTGTGTCTGCAATTGCTCTTTATGAACTTTATAGATTAATTTCTATGGGTCATCCTCAAGCAAGATATGGATTGATGGAGTTCGACGCTATTTATCTCCTTAATGTAGCTAAAAACGAGGAGCAGGCAAAGAACGCTATCTTCGCCAAACTCAAGCAGACAGTATTGGCTTCACCTTATTTTCAACCTTATATTGGTAAAGACACAGAACTTGAAATGAGATTCTTTACCGAAAATGACCGTAAAGAAAATGAGAGAAGAGAAGCTAACGGACTCAATTTATTTTCTGGATCCTTAGTATTAAAATGTGGTTCAAGTAGTGCATCGGGTCTTGTTGGTCTTACTTGTTGGAGTGTAATCATGGACGAAATTGCAGCTATGGCTGGTGATAATCCTGATTCTGGACTCGACTATGACCTATACAATGATTTGAAACCATCTCTTGCAACATTTGGTCGTGATGGAAAGATGATGATGCTTTCCAACCCCAAAGGACCAATTGGATTGCTATATGATTTACATGAGAACAGACAAGACGATCCATCTACTTTGGTTATGCGTGGTCCTACTTGGCTTGTAAATCCAAACATCGATAGAGACTTTTTAGATTCAGAAAAGAAAAAGAACCCTACTGAATATCAAATGCAGTATGGAGCTGAGTTTGGTGCATCATCTTCAGATCCAATGTTTACTGAAGATGATGTAAATAGATTCTTTACTTCTATGTCAATGGTTAAAAGATTAGAAATGGGAACTGGTATGTTTGAATACTTTTGCCATATAGATCCAGCACGAACTTCTGATTACTATGCACTGGCTGTAGCACATTGTGAAATTATGTATGGAAGTTATGGCAAAGACAATAAACCTTTAAGAAGAGTTGTTATTGACCATATTCATTTCTGGAATCCTCGAACTAAAAATCAACCTGTATCTGAAAAAGAAGTGGAAGACTATGTTGTTTCCCTACATCACAAGTTTAGATTCAAGCAAGTTAGTATTGACCAATGGAACTCGCAATCTTCTGTTATTAAATTAAGAAACATGAGAGTACCTATTGTTGAAAAAACATTTAATAAAAACTATAAAGAATCTATTTACACTGAGCTTGCTACATTATTGAGAGAAGACAGAATTGATATATATGATTTGTCTGGTGGTGAGTATATTGATTTGAGAGGAAATAAAATGCCGCTTGATGAGATTAAAGAAGCAAAGACACAATTTTTATTCTTACAGAAAAAATGGAAAGGCAATAGGTTTATTATCGAATCTTTAAAGGGATATAAGGACGATATTTGTGATGCTGTTGCAGCAGTAGCATATGAAGCTTATTTTTCTAAAATTGCAGAAGTTCTTCCAAGGTCAAGGACGATCAATATGGGTGGAAGAATAAAATAATTATCCGTCTTTGAGGTTTCACGTAATGTCTTCAAACAAGAATATAAAAACAGCTGCTGGTTTTGGTGGTGTTGGAGGAGCAGGTTCAGGTAACTGGGCACCTGGCGGAAGCCCAGGCGGTAGCACCTATGGTGACTTTAATCAGTTTATATCTGATCAATCTTTCGAATCAATTCTTGCTAGATCACATAATCCACCTGATGATGATGAAAAGAGAAACTTTGAAGCAAGATTGGTACCTTTTCATAATTTTAAAGAAGATGATATTCTTGGCAATATAGATGTTCTTGATCCAGTTGAAAGAGAAAGAATTAAATTAAGAGCCAGATTAAGACAACACAAATCCATGCTTGAAGATGCTGCTAACAACATGCATAAATCAAAAGCCACGGATAACAAAGAGTCTTATATTTCTATGGAAGATTCTTTATCAAAACGAAGAAAATATAAAGAAAAGCAAAAGTTTGATTACGAAGATGATGTCCCAGCACAAATCAAACCAGAAAGACTTCATTATGCTTCAACTCGTCAAGCTAAAGATTTTACTTCTAAAAGTAGAGGACAAATTACTGAGTCTGGACCAGATGATAATCCTTTCTACGAAGCTCAATATTCTAATCCTCAGTTAGCTAAAACTCCCGTTCTTACCGAAGGAGTCAATTTAGAAGAGTATTTCAAAGATTTAAAAAATGAATACACTCCAGATGCTGATGGATCTAGAAATGAAACAACTATACTTGATACCTTAGATCCAGATGCATCAAGACCTAATTTCTCTGGTAGAAGTTCTGCAGATTCTTACGATCCAAGTGAACAAGATAAGACACTTGAACAACAACTGCATACCGAAGAATATGTTTACAAAGATGATTATAGCAGAAACAACAGAGGCAATGAACCTATTAGTTTTGATGATAATCCTGGACTAAAAGGTCAAGGTAATTTCTCTAGAGTTCCTTGGGCAGGGTCTAATTTGTAAAATATACTTATGGCATATGATTATCTTGTTATTGGAGCCGGATTGTTCGGCTCCATTTTTGCATATGAGGCTAATCAGATAGGCAAAAAAGTATTAGTTATTGATAAAAGAACTCATATTGGTGGTAATTGTTACACTGAGCCTTACGAAGATTATCACTTGCATAAATACGGTCCTCATATTTTTCATACATCAAAAAAATATATATGGGACTACATCAATCAATTTGCTGAGTTTTCAAATTATTCACATAGAGTAAAAGCATATTCTAATGGCAAAATATACAGCTTGCCTATAAATCTTCTTACTTTAAATCAATTATGGCCTGATGCTAACACACCTGAAAAAGCTATTGCCAGAATTGAAAGAGAAATTATTCCTTGCTCAAATCCACAAAACTTAGAAGAGCATATTTTATCTTTGGTAGGTAAGACTATATATGAAAAACTTATCTATGGATACACTAAGAAACATTGGGGGCGAGAACCAAAGCTTTTACCATCTTCTATAATTAAAAGATTGCCAATAAGATACACTTTTGATGACAACTATTATCCAGATATTGATGTTTATCAAGGTGTGCCAAAAAATGGATATACATCTATCTTTGAAAAACTTCTGAGCGGTATTGATGTTGAGCTAGGAGTTGATTTCTTTAAAGAAAGATCATACTGGGAATCTAAAGCAAAGAAAATAGTATTTACTGGAGAAATACAGAAATACTTTGAGTATATGTTTGGCACACTTGAATATAGAGCTTTAGAGTTTAGAGATTACAAGGTGAATGTTGATTTTCAAGGTTGTGCTCAAATGAACTACACAGATCCAGATACATCATGGACTCGGATTATTCAACACAAACATTTCACCAAAAGCAAATCTACAAATGATTTTATCACCTACGAATATTCGAAAACATATACAGGTGATAATGAACCATTTTATCCAATAAATGATGAATCAAACAATTATATTTATGAGCAATACAGAAAATATGCAGAAAAGTATTCTGACAATTTAATTATAGGTGGGCGTTTGGGAAATTATAGATATTACGATATGGACATGACTATTGCTAATGCTTTGTCAGTGTGTAAGAAAGAATTAGCAGGATAAACAAGCAAAAAATTATAAAACAAAAATTATGCATAAAAGTCAAATTATAAAATTGTTGAAACTTGCAGATCGTTATGACAGGACTGGTATGTTCCGTGAAAGCGACAAAATTACTAACAATTTGAAAAGACTAGCTCAATATTATGGCAACTTTGGTGTGAGTGATACTGTAAATCGTGTTGTTGAATATGATGACACCGCTGAAGATGTTGAAATTGATCAAAAAAGATTAGATAAACAAGATCGTTTTAGATCACCAGAGTATAAAGAAGATGAAGCTTCTAATTGCGTTGAATTTAATATAGAAGCAAAATTACATGGTCCTTCAGGAACTGGTATTGCTTACGAAGACCCAGCTCCTGAACCCAAAAACGTAGGCTTGGATGACGACGTAGCTCAAGGTGATTTGAGTAATTTCTTGTTTGAAAATACTTACGAACAAAATGTTTCAGATGGAAAGGGTTATCTGAACAGAAGTTATAGATAGGAGAAAATTATGCCTTTACCGATTCAATCATTAAACAATTTACCAAATGATAATGACAATGTTGAAATGTCATCTTTGGGTTTATCTGATATTCAAATTCAACTTTTAGGACTTAGCAGACCAACAAGAGAAGCTAAAGTTACTGTTAGCCAAAAGGATATTGATTTACTTAAAATCATTGAAAAGAATCAAAATGATGTTGTGACTGCAGCAAATATGTTGAACGATATAAAGAATGCCAAGGTTTTCAATGTCCCAAGTACAATAGGAGATGGCGAACTTTTAGCACTTAAGACTGCTGGATTATTGTCTGGAAGTGGAAGATCCGTTTCATTAACCGAAAAGGGCAGAGTTGCTCTTAGAGACGCATACTTGAAAGATCCAGTCAATGAATTCAGAAAATCAAGAAAGAAAAACAAGTTCGATTTAGAAGAAGCTAAAAATGTTAAGGTTGCTGCTAAAAAATCTACTTTCAAAAAAGTATGACTCACTGATGATTTTAAAGGTGAGTTCACTTTAAGATTTATAGCAAAGACAGAAAAAGAATTACAGAAAGGTTTAATGCATTCTAAACCTTTAGAAAAATATGAGGTTGCATACTTCATATTTCCTACAAAAGGAATGCATACATTTTGGAATAAAAACGTAAGTTATCCTTTGAGTTTGGCTTTTCTGAATAGCGATCATGAAATTGTAGATATAAAAGATTTAGAAGCAGAACAAACTGATAGTGTAGCTGCAAATAGTAATTTTGTAAAATATGTAGTTGAAGCTAATAAAGATACTTTCAAAGAATTAGATATCAAAGTCGGAGATAAATTGGAATACAAGGATAACAAAATAGTTTTCCGTAAAAGTAATTAATAATGCCTTAAAAGCAGGGCTAAACACTATTTTTATAGAAGGTTTTTAGTAAGTATCAATTGCTTACTTGATTACATTCTAAAAAAAGATTAGAAGGATTGAACTTGAGGAGAAATTAAGATAATGGCAGATAGAATTTTCCCAAACAAGTTTCAAGAATCTGGATTGGATTCTGAACTTGTATTTACAGGCATCAACTGGGATGCTTTTGGCCAAAGACTTGCCGCAATGGAAGAGGGCGAGGATAAAGATAAGAAGAGTGAAGTTCCTGAAGAACTTATGGAAGCACTTCATAGCAAGTATGAATCACACTTCGATGAAATCGCCGAAGGTGCAGAAGAACCAGTCAACGCTAAGTGGGCTGCAGTAGATACTGAAGAAGATGATGAAGATACTGAAGAAGAAGATGAAGATTCTGAAGAAGAAGATGAAGATTCTGACGTAGACACTGATGAAGATGATGAAGAAACTGAGTCTGAAATGGAAAAGAAAGCTTCTAAGATCGTCTTTACTGATCCTTCACAATTATCAGCTGAAGCAGTTGAAGCAGCTTTAGCATCTGGAAATACTAAATTAGCAAACACTATTCTTGCAGCTAGACATGAAAGAAGAGTAAGACTTGCTAACAAAATTGAAGACAATATCAAGACTGCACAAGCACACGAACTCAAACTTGCACAAAGAAGAGCTTACAGAGAAAATCTTGTAAGAACAGCTGCAAACAATGAGAAGAAGTCATCTACAAGAACAGCAAGCAATCAATCTGAGTTTGTTAAGGCTCAAGAATTAAACAATTCTGCAAAGAAAGCATTTGCTGCAAAAGCTATTGCATCTGGCTTCCCAGTTGAATATGTTGAAGCAATGCTCAACACTCCAGTTGCAGAAGCACCTGCAGTTGCAGAAATCAAAGAAGTTATGGCTTCCAACTTAAATACAAATGTAAAGAGAACTGTTGTTGCTAAGATGATCAAAGAATCTGAATTAGATGCAGCAAATATCAACAGATGTAAAGATTACTGGAAGAATGAACTCGGTTATGGCGACCCAGAATGGGTTGACGAGTTATTTAAAAACTAATACAAATCCTCAAGTTCAAATATCCCAGGGCGAAAGCCCTGGGATTAAGCCTTGAGAATTAATAGGATGCATAAAATGAGCAAGTTCAGAAGAGTTTCAGAAACAGAAAATATTCCAACATTTATTGAAAAGAAGTTCGTAGGCGCAAGTTTTGAAGCTTTTGATGATCCATATGCTGAATTGAAAAATAATTCTACAGAAAATAGAATTAAGATTTCAAAACAAACTATTGGAAATCAAAAAACAGCCGAAACTTTTTCAAAATCATGGGAAAAGATCCAAGGTGCTTCTATTTATGAAGAACCAACATACAATTTTGATAGAGAAGAACTCACTGGTTTAAACGCTATCAGAAGAGCTGGATCTGAGTATGATGAAGGAACCAATGCCAGAACAACTACTTCAGGTTTGAAGGCTTATTCTGCAGATGAATACATGAATGCAATGCTCAGCAGAAGTGCTTCGATTTTTAACCCAGATATGATTGCTATTTCAGAAGAGTTTTTGAATAGCCAAGAATCAACAAGCCAACAAGCTATGGTTAATGAAGCTCAAAGAAGAGAAGCAAAAGCATCTAGACATAATGCATGGGAAGAAAGACAACTTAACACAATCAGAAAGTCTAGTGTTGTTTCTAACAGAGCTCATTCAGTACTCAGAACAGCTAACGAAGGTCAATATTCTTCACAATTTGGCATGATTGATACTGAATCTCTTGACAACAGAGAAACTCAAAGATTAGCTATGCAAGAAAAGTCCAGAGAACAAAGACTTGCATTGAAGAAGAATCATACAGAAGACCTCGAAAATAGAGCTGTAAATAGAGCTCAAACAATTAACGATATTTATAAGAACATCAGCATAGATATCGATAAGATTTAATATGGATAGAAAATATTCTCTCTCAGGAATTGCTTCAAACCCAGCTTCTGGCATTAATAATCTTGATTTAAGGCAAGTTGGTGCAGATGGAAGCCAGGTTATGTCTGGTAGTTCCGAAGGCGTTTCAATTAAAGAAATGACTGCTGTTTTGGACAAGTTTTCAAACAGTGAGCAGAATATGCAAGATCTTAAAACAGAATTAGAAGAGATCTATCCAAGAGTTACCAGAGCTGAATACAAAAAAATGATTTCACAGCTCATGAATTCAATTGAGTATGCTAATGATCCTAAAAAGAGAAGTAAAAACCCATCAACTGGAAAGTATGATCCAACTCCTCAAGAATTAGCAGCTAGAATGAAACATAAACTCAATCATATTAAAGATGTAAACTCACAACAATCTCATACTGCAGGAAATAAGACAATGGCTTTCAATTTCAGACAAGCACAATATAAGAAAAAGAAAAAAACAAGAGGCAATCCTTTCCGTGTTTTAATGGGTAAAGTTGGAAAACTTTTAGATCATGGACTCGAAAAGAAAGATATTGTCAGATATTTGGCTAAACAAAAAATCTGGAATAATGAAACTGTTGAACGTGCTGTAGACATTGTGAGAGATTATAACAAAAAGCTAAAAAGAGATTCTAAACCTGAAGTAAAAGAAGAAAAGAAACAAGAAAAAAAATCTTCTTCAGAATTAAATGTAAAAACAGCTGGATATGATTATGACACAAAGCCAAATCATGAGAAAAGATCTACACCTGAATTACTTTCCAGAGCTTATTTTTTGGATGACTTACTAGCATATAGCAAAACAACTCCTCAAGGCGATTTTAAAGAAGCAGCTAGTAAGGACGGTGCTAAAGAAGAACTTGCAAAAATTAAATCAGAATTGACAAAAAGAGGAATGGATCTTAAAGAATTAGATTTAGGGTAAGGAATAATGGAAAATAAAAATTACACAATTAAAATGAAACTTCACTCTCACAACCCTAATATTGTTGGAAAGGTAATTGGTGGCCAAGGGATTATGGAAATGCTCAATAAGGTTATGAGCAAATTTTCACCACTTCACGCAATGCCTGAAACTCCATTTCATGATTTAGATGATAATGATTTTGCAAAAGACTCTGATCCAATTGCAGAAAAGTTTTTAGACATGGGTGGTCCTAAGCATGTCATTAAAATATTTAAGATGGACTCCCCTGAAAAGATGGAAAGTGCTTTGAAGCATTTAGCAAGCACACTTCAAGAAACAAGAAATGCATATATTAGAAAAGAACTAAGACATTTATTTGCATCAATCAACTGTGCTTTAGGCAATGAAACTGATGCATTTACCATGGAAAGAATTGCAAGTAATTTACCAAGAAAGTCAACAGGTTTATGGCAAGCAGAAGCAATTGCAACTGTAGAACGTTTGGAAAGAGTTGCAAATAATAAAGAATACGAATTACTCAAAGATGTTGACAGTATGTTGAGCACTGGATCTTATGCCCATATTGCTAATGCTTCAAGAGTCATCAAAAGCATGTACGAAGCATATTCAACACCAAGAAATACAAGAATTGCATACACAACTCTTGCTACTACAGATGGTGAACCAATTCTAATGTGCCCGAAGGGTAAAGTAGAATTTGGATCTGCTGTACCTATGGAAGCATCAAAATGTAGATGGAACTGTGTTGATTCCAGACTTGATGCTGATGGTAATGTTAGATGTAATTACGAAGCATGGATGAAACAAGCATTCCAATCACATGATGTCGTAATGAGTAAATTAGATACTACAAGACACCCAGATAATGAAGCTAATTCTTTAAACATCAAAGATGGTGAAAGACAAACTCACAAAGATGAGCTTGGTTATGAAAAAATGTTTGAAGACAGTGATCTTAAAGCAGCTAAATTAAGATCTGAAGAAAAGAATGTTGAAGACAGCATGGAAAAACAATTAGCTGATTTACCTGCTGTTGGATTTGGTCACACCGTAGATGATAAAAAATTAAACAAAAGAACTGCTCAATCAGATCATTCAAAAACCATCGAAGACCAACTCAATCACAAAGGCGAACAAAAGAAATCTTTATTCGATATGCTTGTTGATAAATACAATGGAAGAGTTAACCTAGAAAAAGATCTCGAAACGAACTTAGATGACAACGCTGGTTTGTATGACAGAAAAGAAGACGAATCAAAATCTACCATTCAAAAAGTCAATGAAATGAAAGAAAATCCTATCAATGTATCTGAAGAAATTAACAAAGATGCAGGAGATGGAGATGACAAAAGTTTAGTAGATCATTTAAATAAAACTGCATCTAAAGAAGTAAAGACAATTAATGAAACTTTAGAAGAAAAAAGAACTAATAAGAAGCATGATAAGTCAATCGAAGAAATGTTGGCTGACGATGCTGAAGATTGGGGACATCAATTTTCTGATGATGATTTAAAAGAGTTTGCAAAAGAATTAGGTTTGGATTACATTTTAGAAGAATCAAGAGACTAAAAATAATGTGGTACAGATTTAAAAAAGCCAACATTGGAGGAGGAGCTATTAAGGCAACTCCTCTTTTGCCTGTAACTCAAGAGCAGGCTTCTCAAGTGAGTGATAAAAAAGATTCACCATATTACAAAAATCATGATGAACTTAATTCTGATCTTTTAAACTTGCTTCAACATATGGGTAAAACCCTTGAAGAATATTATGAACTATCAAAAGATCAACAAAAAGAATTATGGGAAATTATGATCAATAGACCTCATCAAGTTGTTGATCAAGAAGCATCAAGATTGAATAGATTAAAATCTCCTTTTCATGAAAATATTGTTCCATTAGAACTTGCTCTTGAACCATCTAGAGAATCATCAGTAGGCGTAGAACCTGTCAACATGCAATCTAAAGAAGCTGGTAATGGCATCTTATTACAAACAGGACTAAGTAATTCTTCATTTTTTCAACAAGGACAAAGTGGCGCTGCTTTCAAGGGCGATTTACCATCAGCAAGAACATTAATTTAGTAGTTTCTAACTATATGTGGGTATAAATATAATATGAGTTCAAAGAATGCACCTACATTAGCAAACGTTTTAAAAACCGCAGCGCAAAATGTAACAGGAGAAAAAGTAGCTTCGACCGATTATTCTGGTCAATATGCTGCTTCAAGAATTACAACAGGCTTAGGACCTTCTGTTAATTCAAAAACATCACAATACGGTGGAAATAATGCCATGACCACCGCACCTAATTTTTATTCTCCATTCTTAACTCCTACTTCATTTCAAATACCAAATGCAAGAAGAGAAGTTTATTTGTGGGCTAATTGGTGGAGAAATAATGAGCCTAAAATCGCTGCAGCCATCAATTTCTATACTAACTACCCTTTCTCTGGTTGGAAATTAGAGTGTTCATCTTCATACGTAAAAGATTATTTTGAAAAACTTGTTGAGAAACTTAATTTTCAAAAATGGTTACCTGAGATTTCAAAAGTTTATCACTTATTAGGCGATGCTTTT
>JACCED012367175.1_pt1 | contig 16149 bp, 15 predicted proteins | sample 7455021 | NCBI WGS metagenome assembly JACCED01 (sample SAMN15323456, study PRJNA562643) | freshwater metagenome | isolation source: river surface water | place: USA:Blue River Watershed | collected 2017-08-19 | reverse complement strand
TCCAGGGCGGGGCGCTCGCCCGCGCAATAGATCTCGGTGCGGTTGCAGGTGGAGAGGATGGCAGCTTCGGGCAAGTGGTCGCCGGAGCCGCCCAGGCTCTGACGCAGGCCTTGGAGGGTCGGCGCGATCTGGTCGATGGCGAACGCAAAACGTCCGCGCACGTCGACCGGCGCCGTCGTATGGTTGATGCCCAGGGCCCAGACTGCCATGGCTGAATTATAAAATCTGTTGTTCTATCAAGTACTTAGCGGCCTGCAGCCTTCTCTCGATGGGTCTTTTCGACGTTTTCTTCCATCTTCTTGGCTTCGCCGCGCCGGCGGTGACGTTGGGACTCCTGATGCCCCTGGCGGCCCGCTTTCTTCTCGCTCCGGGGCACATTGTGACGGGTTTCTGGCGCCAGGCCGCCATCGTGACCGCCAGCGGGGTGGCGGTCCTGGCCGGCGGCCTGTGGTTTTTCGGTCAAGACGGCAAGATGGCCACCTATGGCGCGCTGGTGGTTGTGGCCTCTCTGGTGCAGTGGGCGCTGGCCCGCGGCTGGCGCCGATAATTCCGGCCCATGCTGTATCTGCTGTCCCCCGCCAAGTCGCTCGATTACGACACGCCCGTGGGCGCTGTCCCCCACACGACACCCCGCTTCACGGACGCATCGGCCGAATTGATCGGAGTCCTGCGGCGCAAATCCCCCCAGGACATCGCCTCGCTCATGGACTTGAGCGACAAGCTGGCCACCCTGAACGTGGCGCGCTATGAGGTCTGGTCGTCTCGGTTCACCGCCAGCAACTCGCGCCAGGCGCTGCTGGCATTTGACGGCGACGTGTACGACGGACTGTCAGCCCGCACGCTCAAGCCGGCGGACCTGGAGTGGGCGCAGTCGCACGTGGCCATCTTGAGCGGCCTGTACGGCGTACTGCGTCCGTTGGACTGGATGCAGCCTTATCGCCTCGAGATGGGCACCGCCCTGAAAGTCGGCCAGGCCGCCAACCTGTACCAGTTCTGGGGTAGCCGTATCGCCCAATGCCTGAATGAGCAGCTGGCCGCTGACAAGACGCCCGTGGTGGTCAACCTGGCTTCGCAGGAGTATTTCAAGGCGGTGGATATCCAGGCCTTGCAGGCCCGTGTCATCGAGTGCGTCTTCGAGGACTGGAAAGACGGCCGCTACAAGATCATCAGCTTTTTCGCCAAGAAGGCGCGGGGCCTGATGGCCCGCTACGCCATCACTCACCGCGTGGCCACGCCCAAGAAGCTCGAAGGCTTCAACCTCGAGGGCTACGCCTTCGACGCGGCGGCGTCTGCCCCCGATCGCTTGGTGTTCCGCCGGAAAATGGCGGGATGACGGTACACCCCGCGTCCCAGGTGGTCACGCCCGAGCTGCGTCAGTGGATCCTGGAGCAGGCCCAGGCGGGCCACGGCCCGCAGGCGGTGCTGCAGGCGATGCGGGCGGCGGGATGGGGAGAAGCGGTGTCCCAACAGGCCTTGGACTCGGTGCTGCGGGAGCAGGTGCAGTCGCAGGCTCCTCAGGGTGAAGCGCCAGCGGGGACGGCTGCGGTGTCCCTGCCCGGGCCCGACCTCACGGGCTCGCCGCTGTACCTGGACGGCGGTGACCGGCGCGTTCATGTGTTGCAGGTCATGGCGAGCCCCCGGCTGGTGGTGTTCGGCGGCCTGCTGTCCGACGAGGAATGCGAGCAGATGATCGCCCTGGCCCGACCGCGTCTGGCTCGTTCGCTGACCGTGGCCACCCGCACCGGTGGCGAGGAAGTCAATGCCGACCGCACCAGCAACGGCATGTTCTTCCAGTGTGGCGAGAATGATCTGGTGGCCCGCATCGAGGCGCGCCTGGCCAGGCTCCTGAATTGGCCGGTCGAGAACGGCGAGGGCCTGCAGATCCTGCACTACCAACCTGGTACGGAATACAAGCCCCACTACGACTACTTCGAGCCCTCCGAGCCGGGCACGCCCACCATCCTGCGCCGGGGCGGCCAGCGGGTGGCGACGGTGGTCATGTACCTGTGCGAGCCGGAGCGAGGCGGCGGCACGACCTTTCCCGACGTGCAGCTCGAGGTGGCACCCAAGCGGGGCAACGCGGTGTTTTTCAGCTACGACCGTCCTCACCCCTCGACCCGCACACTGCATGGCGGCGCACCGGTGCTGGCGGGCGAGAAATGGATCGCGACCAAGTGGCTGCGGCAGAACCGCTTTGAATGACACGATGACCACTCCCGAACACTCCACCCTGGGCAAGCCGGTCCTCTACACCGACCGCTACGACCCCTCGCAACTGTTTCCCCTGCCGCGATCGGACAAGCGCGCCGAGCTTGGACTGCAGGGGGCCTTACCCTTTTTCGGAGCGGACCTGTGGACCGCTTTCGAGCTGTCCTGGCTCACGCCCCGAGGCAAGCCGCAGGTGGCCATCGCGCAGTTCACCATTCCCTGCGAGACACCCCATATCGTCGAGAGCAAGTCCTTCAAGCTGTACCTGGGCAGCTTCAGCAACACGCGCTTCGCATCGGCCGACGAGGTGCGTGACCGTTTGCGCGCCGACATCAGCCATGCGGTCTGGCGTGGCGCGCCCTCGGTGTCGTCGGTGGGTGTGCGCCTGGTGTTGCCCGAGGCCTTCGAGCGCGAGGCGGTCGAGGAGCTCGAGGGCGTGAACCTGGACCGGCTGGACATCGACTGCGACCGCTATACGCCCGACCCCGGGCTGCTCGCGGCGGCTTTCGGCGAGCAGCCGGTGGAGGAGACGCTGGTGAGCCACCTCCTGAAAAGCAATTGCCCGGTGACGGGGCAACCCGATTGGGGCAGCGTGCAAATCCGCTACAGCGGCCCGCAGATTGATCAGGGGCAGCTGCTTCGCTACATCGTGAGCTTTCGCAACCACACCGAATTCCACGAGCAGTGCGTGGAGCGCCTGTTCGTGGACATCCGCGCGCGCTGCAAGCCGACACGTCTTTCGGTGTACGCCCGCTACACGCGCCGTGGCGGTCTGGACATCAACCCGTTTCGCACCAGCCACCCGGGCGCACTGCCCCCCAATGTGCGTACTGCGCGCCAGTAAAGCACTGGGTTGACCGCATGGGCCTGGGGCTTCAGTCGTCGGTGAACAAATCCCGATTGAGTGCCTGCGCCGCGTCCAGAGCCGTCTCCTGCGTCGCTCCGGACGTGGATCCGTCGACCGCAGACCCGTCAGCCGCCTCGGGCGCTACCTGGCCCGCAGCCACGTCCTGCGTCCGCGCCAGCTTACCCACGCGTACCCCCAGTAACCGCAGCCGCCGCGACAGGTCCACCCGCTTGAGGCACTGGCCTGCCGCCTGGCGGATGGTTTTCGCGTCGGCGGTGTACTGCTCGATCGTCACATCGCGCGTAGCGATCCGAAAGTCGTCGTACCGCAGCTTGATACCGATGGTGCGTCCCGCATAGCCCTTGCGCGCCAGGTCGGCGGCGACGCGCTCGCACAGGTCGGTGAAGATCGCGCTCAGTTCGGCGCGGTCGCGCCCGGCGTGCAGGTCGCGTTCGAAGGTGGTCTCGCGGCTCATGGACACCGGCTCGCTCTCGGTCACGACCGGACGCTCGTCGCGGCCCCAGGCGGCCTCGTACAGCCAGGCGCCGTAGGAGCGGCCGAAGCGGGCGACCAGGTCCTCGCGCGATTGCGCTGCCAGCTCGCCGACGGTGCGGATCGACAGGGCGTGCAGCTTTTCCTCGGCCTTCGGGCCGATGCCATTGATCTTGCGCACCGCCAGCGGCCAGATCTTCGCCTGCAGGTCGTCCTCGTGCACGATGGAGATGCCATTGGGCTTGTTGAACTCGCTGGCCATCTTCGCGATCAGCTTGTTGGGCGCGACGCCGATCGAGCAGGTCAGACCCGTGCGGTCGAAGATGGCCTTCTGGATCAGGCGCGCCAGCACACGCCCACCTTCGCGCTGGCCGCCTGGCACCTCGGTGAAGTCGATGTAGACCTCGTCCACGCCCCGGTCCTCCATGAGCGGCGCGATCTCCCGGATCGTGTCCTTGAAGGCCCGCGAGAACTGGCGGATCTCCTCGAAATCGACCGGCAGCACGATGGCGTCAGGGCATAGGCGCGCTGCCTTCATCATGCCCATGGCCGAGCCCACCCCGAACTGGCGCGCCGGGTAGGTGGCGGTGGTGATGACACCGCGGCCGACGTAGTCTTTGAGGCGCGGAAAAGCATCGACCGGGATCTCGTGCAGCGGCAGGTCGGCATGCAGCGTAAGCAGCATCTCGTCCACCCGCCGCTTACCTCCTCCGATCACCACCGGCAGGCCCTTCAGCTGCGGCAGCCGCTGCAACTCGACGGACGCGAAGAAGGCGTCCATGTCCAGGTGGGCGATGCGGCGCAGCCGGTTCATGCATCGGTGCGAGCGTGGCCCGCACTCGGACTCAGTAGGTGCCGGGCAGCAAAATGCCCTTGTCCACGTTCTCGATGTCGGTGCGGCCGCAGAAAGCCATGGTGAGATCGAGTTCCTTGTGGATGATCTCCAGGGCCTTGGTGACGCCGGCTTCGCCCATCGCGCCCAGGGCGTACAGAAAGGCGCGGCCAATGTAGGTGCCGCGCGCGCCCAGGGCCCGCGCCTTGAGCACGTCCTGGCCGGAGCGGATGCCGCCGTCCATGTGTACCTCGATCTGCTTGCCGACTGCGTCGACGATGGCAGGCAGGGCGGAGATGGAGGAGGGCGCGCCATCGAGCTGGCGTCCGCCGTGATTGGAGACGATCAGGGCGTCGGCACCGCTTTCCACGCCCAAGCGTGCGTCCTCGACATCCTGGATGCCCTTGAGGATGATCTTGCCGCCCCAGCGCTTCTTGATCCATTCCACGTCGGCCCAGGACAGCCCCGGATCGAATTGCTTGGCCGTCCACTCCGAGAGCGACCCCATGTTCTCGATGCCCTTGACGTGGCCGTAGATGTTGCCGAAGTTGCGGCGCGGGGTACCCAGCATGCCCAGGCACCAACGGGGCTTGGTCATGAGGTTGATGATGTTGGGAATCGTGAGCTTGGGCGGCGCGGACAGTCCGTTCTTGAGATCCTTGTGCCGCTGGCCCAGGATCTGCAAGTCCAGGGTGATCACCAGCGCCGAGCAGCGCGCCGCCTTGGCGCGGTCGATCAGCCGCTCGACGAAGTCGCGGTCACGCATCACGTACAGCTGGAACCAGAAAGGGTGGTAATCCGTCGCTTTGGCGATGTCCTCGATCGAGCAGATGCTCATGGTCGAGAGCGTGAACGGAATGCCAAACTTCTTGGCGGCCCGCGCGCCCAGGATCTCGCCGTCGGCGTGCTGCATGCCAGTCAAGCCCGTGGGGGCGATCGCTACCGGCATGGCCACGTCCTGGCCCAGCATGGTGGTGCGCGTGGTGCGACCTTCCATGTTCACCGCCACGCGCTGGCGCAGCAGGATCTTGTCGAAGTCGGTCTCGTTGGCGCGGTAGGTGCCTTCGGTCCAGGACCCCGAATCGGCGTAGTCGTAGAACATGCGCGGCACGCGCTTTTGGGCGAGTACGCGCAGGTCTTCGATGTTGGTGATCACGGGCACAGGTTGTCTCCTTGTCGTTGTTTATTCGCGTCAGGTGTTCAGGCCAGGCGCGCGCGATGCCGCGCCACCTGAGTGCGGACCTGGGCCGGCGCGGTGCCACCCAGGACGTTGCGGGCATTCAGGGATCCGCGCAGCGACAGCACGTCGAACACATCGGCCTCGATGGTCGGGTTGAACTGCTGCAATTGCGCCAGGGGCAGCTGCGACAGGTCCTGTCCCTGGGCGGATGCCGCCTTGACGGCATGGGCCACGGTTTCGTGCGCATCGCGAAAGGGCAGGCCCTTCTTGACCAGGTAGTCCGCCAGGTCGGTAGCCGTGGCGTATCCGCGCAGGGCGGCGCGCTCCATGGCCTCGGGCCGCACGGTGATGCCTTGCGCCATCTCGGCGAAGATGCGCAGCGTGTCCTTGAGCGTGTCGACGGTGTCGAACAGCGGCTCCTTGTCTTCCTGATTGTCCTTGTTGTAGGCCAGGGGCTGGCCTTTCATCAGGGTGATCAGGCCCATGAGATGGCCCACTACGCGACCGGTCTTGCCCCGTGCGAGTTCGGGCACGTCAGGGTTCTTCTTCTGCGGCATGATGGACGAACCGGTGGTAAAGCGGTCGGCCAGCGTGATGAAGCCGAAGTTCTGCGACATCCACAGGATCAATTCCTCCGAGAGCCGGCTCACGTGCACCATGGCCAGCGAGGCCGCTGCAGTGAACTCGATCGCGAAGTCGCGGTCGCTCACCGCATCGAGCGAGTTCTGGCAGACGCCTTCCATGCCCAGCGTGCGCGCCACGCGTTCGCGGTCCAGCGGGTAGCTGGTGCCGGCCAGGGCGGCGGCGCCCAGGGGCAGGCGGTTGGTGCGACGGCGCACATCGGCCATGCGCTCGGCGTCGCGGGCGAACATCTCGACATAGGCCAGCATGTGGTGGCCAAAGCTCACGGGCTGGGCCACTTGCAAGTGCGTGAAGCCCGGCAGGATCACTTCGGCATGGCGGTCGGCAATCTCCACCAGCGCCTTTTGCAAGGCGACCAGTAGACCGGCGATCAGGTCGATCTCATCGCGCAGCCACAGTCGCACGTCGGTGGCGACCTGGTCATTGCGGCTGCGGCCGGTGTGCAGGCGCTTGCCCGCGTCGCCGACCAGTTGCGTCAGGCGTGCTTCGATGTTCAGGTGCACGTCCTCCAGGTCGAGCTTCCACTCGAACTGGCCGTCCTCGATCTCTCGGGTGATCTGCGCCATGCCGCGTTCGATGGCGGCGCGGTCGTCCTGGCTGATCACGCCCTGGGTTGCCAGCATCTCGGCGTGGGCCAGGGAGCCTTGGATGTCCGCTTTCCACAGGCGCTTGTCAAAGAAGACGCTGGAGGTGTAGCGCTTGACGAGGTCGGACATGGGTTCCGAAAACAGCGCGGACCAGGCCTGGGATTTTTGATCGAGTTGGTTGTGGGACATAAGCGGTAAATAATCGGGCAATGAATACTTTGAAATTAACAAAGTGTCCCGATGAGGCTCCTGCGCGGATTATCGGCGTTCCGCACCCGCCTGTCGGCCTGGCTGAAGTCTCTGGCGCGGCAGCGAGGCTGCAGGTTCTGGTTGTCGATGCGCGGGCGCAGGCGCACGCGCACTGGCCTGTCCTGCTTGCGACGTGTGCCGCACCCGCGGCGGTGGTGGCGGGCGAGGCCGCCGATGCGGTGCGGGGCATGGACTTGCTGCACCGTCGGCGTTTCGATCTGGTGCTGATCGACGTGAACCTGCCGGGGATCGACGGGCTCACCCTGGCCCAGGCCCTCGCGCGGCGCGCGCAGCCCCCCGCGGTGGTGCTCGTCTCCGACGACCCGGCGCATGCAGCGCAGGCCTTCGATGCAAACGCGATTGACTTTCTCACGTGGCCCCCGCGGCCCGAGCGGCTGCAGCAGGCCCTGCGCAAGGCGCAGCGGTTCATGGAAAGCGCTGCGCAGGCTGAAGGGGCAGACATGCTCGTGATTCCGCAGCGCGATCAGGTGCTGCGCCTGCCCGTGCACGAGGTGGTCTATTTCAAGGCGGAAATGAAGTACGTCACGGTTCGCACGCCCCGACATAGCCACCTGCTCGCGGGTTCGCTGGTCGACCTGCAGGCCCGCCTGGCCGGCCAGTTCCTGCGCGTGCATCGCAATGCGCTGGTGGCGCTGCGCTGCTTGCGCGCCCTGGAACGCGCCCCGGCGGATCGATCCCAGGAGGATCGGTGGCAGCTACGGCTCGAGGGTGTTGACGAAGTCCTCGCAGTGTCGCGCCGCCAGCTGGCCGCCGTGCGCGCTGTTTTCAAGGCGCGCGCCTGAGCCCGCAGGCGGGACATCGTTCAGCCGGTGTTGCGTAGGCCCGCCGCGATGCCGTTGATCGAGATGTGGATGCCGCGCTGCACGCGGTCGTCGGAGCGGCCCTCTCGGTAACGGCGCACCAGTTCGACCTGCAGGTGGTGCAACGGGTCGATGTAGGGGAAGCGGTGGCGGATCGAGCGTTGCAGCGCCGGGTTGCCCGCCAGGCGCTGGCGCTCGCCAGTGATCGCCTGCAGCGCCTCCACGGTGCGTTGCCATTCGGCCTCGATGGCGCTGAACACGCGTTTGCGCAGGCGCGTGTCGGCCACCAGCTCGGCGTAGCGCGAGCCCAGGGCCAGGTCGCTCTTGGCCAGCACCATGTCGATGTTGGACAGCAGCGTGCGAAAGAAGGGCCAGTGGCGGTACATCTTCTGCAACAGGGCCAGGCCCTCCTTGCGGGACGGGTCGGGCGTGTCCTGCAAAAACGCCTGGACCGCGCTGCCGAAGCCATACCACCCAGGCAGTGTCAGGCGGCACTGGCCCCAGCTGAATCCCCAGGGAATCGCGCGCAGGTCCTCGATGCGCTGGCCGGCCTTGCGCGACGCCGGGCGCGAGCCGATATTGAGCTGGGCGATCTCGCGGATCGGGGTCGCGCTGAAGAAGTAGTCGGTGAAGCCGGGCGTTTCGTAGACCAGCTTGCGGTAGGCGCGCATGCTGCCTTGCGACAACGCCTCGGCGGCGGCGAGGAAGGCGCGCGGCGCGGGCTTGGTCGGTTGCAGCAGCGTGGCCTCCAGGGTGGCGGCCACCAGGGTTTCCAGGTTGCGCCGGCCGATCTCGGGGTTGGCGTACTTGGAGCCGATCACTTCGCCCTGCTCCGTCAGGCGGATCTGCCCGCGCACCGTGCCCGGGGGCTGCGCCAGGATGGCGTCGTAGCTGGGACCGCCGCCACGACCCACCGTGCCGCCGCGGCCATGGAACAGGCGAAGCTGGATGTTGTGGCTGTTGGCGAGTTCGTCAAACAGGTCCACCAGCGCGATCTCGGCCCGATACAGCTCCCAGTTGCTGGTGAAGATGCCGCCATCCTTGTTGCTGTCGCTGTACCCCAGCATGATGTCCTGCTCGCAGCCGGAGCGCTGCACCATGGGCGCGATTCCGGGCAGGCCATAGAACGCGCGCATGATCGGCGCCGCGTTGCGCAGATCCTCGATGGTCTCGAACAGGGGCACGACGATCAAATCGGCACGGGCGACGCCGTCCAGCGTGCCGGTGTACAGGCCCACCTCCTTCTGCAGGAGCAGTACCTCCAGCAGGTCGCTGACCGTCTCGGTGTGGCTGATGATGTAGTGGCGGATCGACTGCGGGCCGAATCGTTCGCGCAGGGCGCGGGCGCGCTCGAAGATGGCCAGTTCGGCCCGCGTACGCTCGGAGTAGGCTGCATCGATCACGCGCAGTGGCCGGGCATCAGACAGCAGCCGCAGCAGCAGGTCCTGGCGGGCAGGTTCGTCGAGGCGGGTGTACCGCGCCTCGATGCGTGCGGTCGCCAGCAGCTCGGCGACCACCGTCTCGTGCTGGTCGGAGCTTTGGCGCAAGTCCATCGTGGCCAGGTGGAACCCGAACACGTCCACCGCGCGGATCAGAGGCCCCAGGCGCTGAGCCACCAGGGCCTCGCCGTGCGCGGCGAGTAAGGAGTCCCGGATGGTGCGCAGGTCGTCGCTCAGTTCCTCGGCGCGCCGGTACGGGTTCTGCGGGGGCAGCGCGTGGCGCGCCGCCTCGCCGCCGGTGTAGGCCTGCAGCGTGGCTGCCAGCCGTGCGTACATCCCAGCCAGCGCCCGCCGGTACGGTTCGTCCTGGCGATGCGCGTTGGCGTCGGGCGAGCCGTCCGCAAGCGCGCGCATGGCGGGTGTGACCTGCACCAGCAGTGCGGACTGCGACAGCTCGCTGCCTAGCCAGTGGATCTCGGTCAGGTAGTGGCGCAGGGCCACCTCACACTGGCGACGCAGGGCATGCTCCAGGGTCTGCGCGTTCACATTGGGGTTGCCATCACGATCGCCGCCGATCCACATTCCCATGCGCAGGAAGCTGGCCACCTGGGGCTGACCCAGCGCGCGCTCGAGGTTGTCATAGAGCTTGGGGATCTCGCGAAGGAAGGTGGCTTCGTAATAGGACAGCGCGTTCTCGATCTCGTCGGCCACCGTGAGCTTGGTGAAACGCAGCAGGCGGGTCTGCCACAACTGCATGACGCGGGCGCGGATCTGTGCCTCGTTGGCGGCCAGCTCGCGCGGGGCCAGCGCGTCGCGGGGCAAGGCGCGGGCGCGGATCTCGTCGCGTGTGACCAGCAGGTGCGCGATGTCTCGCTCGGCATCGAGGATGCTTTTGCGCTGGACCTCGGTGGGGTGGGCGGTGAGCACCGGTGACACGTAGCTGTGGGCCAGCGCCTGCACGATCGCTCGCGGCTGGATACCGGCCCAGCGCAGGCGGGCCAGGGCCACCTCGATGCTGCCCTCGTGGGTGTCGCCGGCGCGTTCATGAATGATGCGCCGGCGGATGTGGTGCCGGTCTTCGGCGAGGTTGGCCAAGTGGCTGAAATAAGTGAAGGCGCGGATCACGCTCACCGCCTGGTCGCCCGAGAGTGACTTGAGCAGTGTCTTGAGGGCCCGGTCGGCCTCCTGGTCGGCATCGCGGCGGAAGGCCACCGACAGCTTGCGTATGCGCTCGACCAGCTCGAAGGACTGCACGCCCTCTTGCTCGCGGATCACGTCGCCCAGAATGCGTCCGAGCAGGCGGATGTCTTCCACCAGCGGTTTCTCGTTTTCACGGGCGCGGCGGCCTGGGGTGTCGGGCGGTAGCTTGGGCGGGCTGGCGGGCATGGCGGTCGGGTCCTCGCGGCGCGGCGCACCTGCGCCAGCAGCGTCCTGATTTATGCTGATTTCTGCTTAATTTTTCGGCAGGCACCATGCTAGCATCGCCCGATTCATTTCTTGCCACGAACAGGTTACGACCTTGAGCCACCTTGTCATCGCCACCCGCGAAAGCCGTCTCGCCCTGTGGCAGGCCGAACATGTGCAGGCCCTCCTGCAGGCCCGTGGCCACCAGGTGGGTCTCCTGGGCATGACCACCCGGGGCGACCAGATCCTGGACCGCAGCCTCAGCAAGGTGGGCGGCAAGGGCCTGTTCGTCAAGGAACTTGAAGTCGCCCTCGAGGAAGGCCGCGCCGACCTCGCCGTGCACTCGCTCAAGGACGTTCCGATGGAGTTGCCCGAGGGTTTCACCCTGGGCTGTGTGATGGAACGCGAGGACCCGCGCGACGCGCTGGTCTCCAACCGCTACGCCAACCTGGCCGAATTGCCCGAAGGCAGCGTGGTGGGCACCTCCAGCCTGCGGCGTGTCGTCCTGCTGCGGGCCCTGCGCCCGGACCTGCGCATCGAACCCCTGCGCGGCAACCTCGACACCCGCCTGCGCAAGCTTGACGACGGCCAGTACGAGGCCATCGTGCTGGCGGCCGCCGGCCTCAAGCGCCTGGGCCTGGGCGCGCGCATCCGCCAGATCTTCGAGCCCTCCGAGATGCTGCCGGCCGCGGGTCAGGGTGCCCTGGGCATCGAGGTGCGCAGCAGCCGCCCCGAGGTGGCCGACCTGCTCGCGCCGCTGGCCCATTCGCCCACCTGGCTGGCTGTCGCCGCCGAACGCGCCGTGAGTCGCGCCATGGGTGGCAGCTGTTCGATGCCGCTAGCGGCTCACGCCCGCTTCACCGCCGGCGACACCCTGGACCTGCGTGCGGCCTGGGGCGACCCCGACGGCCAGGCGACTCTGGTGCAGGTGCAGGCCAGCGCCAACGTCACCGACCTGGCGCAGGCCGCCGCCCTGGGTCTGCAGGTGGCCGATCAACTGCGCGCGGGCGGTGCCCGCTGACCTGAGCGCCACGCCGACCCGGGCGCCCGCGCCCGGGGTTTTCGTGACACGGCCCGAGCGCGAGGGTGACCGCTGGGTGCAGGCCCTGCGCGAGCGGGGACTCGACGCCCACGCCCTGCCACTGATCGCCATCGCGCCGGCGCCCGACATCGCCGCCCTGGGCGCCGCACGCAGCGCGCTCGCCGGCTGCGTCGCTGTCATGTTTGTCAGCGCGAATGCGGTCGAGGGCTTTCTCGCGGGTACCACCTTGGCCTGGCCGGCAGGCACACGCGCCTGGGCCACGGGGCCCGGCACCGCGCAGGCCCTGGTGGCTGCCGGAGTGCCCACCGCCCAGGTCGATGCGCCGGCCCCGGACGCGGCCCGCTTCGACTCCGAGGCCTTGTGGGATCAGGTTGGGGCCGGCGTCCGGCCTGGTGACCGCGTGCTGATCGTGCGGGGCGGCGATGCCCGGGGCCAGGCGGCCGGTCGCGACTGGCTGGCGCTGCGGCTGCAGGCCGCCGGCGCGCAGGTGGATACGGCCGTGGCCTATGTGCGCGAGCTTCCCGTCTGGAGCGACGACCAGCGTGCGCGGGCCCTGGCCAGTGCCCGGGGTGGCGCCTGGTGGCTTTTCAGCAGCTCCGAGGGCGTGGACAACCTGCAACGACTGGCCGCTGCGCCGGACTGGTCGGCGGCGCGCGCCTTGTGCACGCACCCTCGCATCGCCGACGCGGCACGGGCCGCGGGTTTTGGCGTGGTCGCCGCCGTGCGCCCCGGTCTGGACGACATTGCAGCCTTTCTACAATCGGCGCCATGAGCGACACGCCTCCCCGCGACGACCCGGCCGCCCCTGACTTGGCCTCCGTCACGCCTGCCTCGGCGGCCGAGGTGACGCCGCGTATGGGCGTCGTCGTCGCGCGTCCGCTGTTCTATTTGATGCTCGTGCTGATCGCCGCAGCGCTGGTGGCCAGCCTGCTGCTCTGGCAAAAGCTCACGGGTATCCAAGAGCAGCTGGCGCGCCAGAGCGCCGACTCCGGGGCTACCGCCGTCGAGGCGCGAACTCTGGCCCGTCAGGCCCAGGAGCTGGCCCGTGAGACCGCCACCCGCCAGGCCGTTGCCGACACCCGCCTGAGCGAAGTCACCCTGCAGCGTGCGCAGCTCGAGGAGCTGATGCAAAGCCTCACCCGCTCTCGCGACGAGAACCTGGTCTTCGACATCGAGGCGGCCCTGCGCCTGGCGCAGCAGCAGGCGCAACTCACCCTCAGTCCCGAGCCCCTGCTCGCGGCCCTGCGCGGTGCCGAGCAGCGCCTGGCGCGCACAGGCCACCCGCGCCTGGTGCGGGTACGCGCCGCGATCACGCGCGACATCGACCGCATCAAGTCCGCCACGGTGGCCGACGTCCCCAGTCTCCTGATACGCATGGACGAACTCTCACGCATGGTCGATGAGCTGCCCGTGGCTAACGCCGTGGGTGCGGCCGCGGCGACCGGCGGTACCCGTGAGGCGTCGCCTGCGGCTACGGCGCCCGCCGCCTGGTGGGAGCGCGCACTGGCCGTGGTGGGCGAGGAGGCTCGCCGCCTGCTGCGGGTCAGCCGCATCGACCAGCCCGAGGCGGCCCTGGTCTCGCCCGAGCAGTCCTTCTTCCTGCGCGAGAACCTCAAGCTCAAGCTGCTCAACGCGCGCCTGTCCCTGCTGGCTCGCCAGTCCGACCTGGCCCGGGCCGATCTGGCTGCAGCCTCCCAGGCCCTCACACGCTACTTCGATGCATCGGGTCGCCGCACGCAGGCGGCTGCCACCATCTTGCAGGACCTGCAGACGCAGCTGCGGCGCGTGGACCTGCCCCGCATCGACGAGACCCTGGCCCTGCTGGACGCCACGGCGGCCAACCGCTGACGCAACGGGCGACAGGAAGGCATACCGATGCGCGCTGCACTCTGGCTTCTGGCGTTGTTCGCGGTGGCTGTGGCCATCGCCCTGTTCGCGGGCAACAACCAGGGCACCGTGACCCTGTTCTGGCCGCCTTACCGGATCGATCTGTCGCTGAACATGGTGCTGCTGCTCGGCATCGCTGCCTTCGTGCTGCTGCATGCTGCACTGCGCGGGGTGTCGGCCCTGTTCAACCTTCCCCGCGAAGCCTTGCGTTGGCGCAACCAGCAGAAGGAGCGAACCTTGCACCTGATGCTGGTGGATTCGATCGCCCATCTGACTGCGGGACGCTTCCTGCGCGCGCGCAAATCCGCCGACGCGGTCCTGGCCCAGGAGCAGTCCTTGCGCGATTCCGGGGTGCGGCTGCCGCACGGTCAGCCCCTGCGAGCCCTGGCCCACCTGCTGGTGGCTGAGAGCGCCCAATCGCTACAGGATCGCCCGGCCCGCGACGATCACCTGAAGCGGGTGCTGGACTCGGGTACGGCTCGCGAGGTCCAGGCCGTACGCGAAGGGGCCCTGATGCGTGCAGCCCGCTGGTCCCTGGATGAACGCGACGCTGACGCCGCGGACGCCTGGCTCACGCAACTGCCTCAGGGCGCCGCGCGGCGAACCCTGGCCCTGCGCATGAAGCTCAAGGCCGCACGCCTGTCCGGCCAGACGCAGCAGGCGTTGGAGACCACGCGTCTGCTGGCCAAGCACCGCGCGTTCTCGCCGCAGGCGGCCCAGAGTCTGGTGCGCGGGCTGGCGACCGATCTGCTCAATGCGGCCCACGATATGCCCCGGCTGCAACGCGCCTGGCACTCCCTGGAGGCCAGCGAGCGCCAGATGCCTGAGCTTGCGGTACACGCTGCGATGCGGGTAGCCGCCTTGCGCGGAGACGCCACGCTGGCGCGCGAATGGCTGCTGCCGGTCTGGGAGCAGCAGGAGCGCCTGGACACCGCTCTGAAGGTGCGGATGGTGCAGGCCTTCGAGAAGACGGGGCTGGAGTCCATCGACGGGCCCTGGCTGGCCCGCTTCGAGACGGCGCAGCGGGCCAATCCGCGCGACGGCAACTTGCAGTACCTCGCTGGCATGGCCTGCCTGCACCGCCACCTCTGGGGCAAGGCGCAACAGCTGCTGACGCAGGCGACACAGGGTCTGTCGGACACCGCGCTGCGCCGTCAGGCCTGGCGCGCCCTGGCCACCCTCGCGGAGGACCGCGGCGACAGCGATGCGGCGGCCCAAGCCTGGAAACAGGCCGCCACACTCTGAGCTTCCCCAAGAAAAAAGCCCCGGGCCGCTGGGACGGCGCGGGGCGGGCGCGCCCCTGACGGGGCGTGGCCTTGAGACCGGTCAGCCGGCGCGCGGCGCCTCGAAGGGCAGCGTGACCTGGCCCAGATCGCGGCGCGTTTCCACCAGCACCAGCGGGCCTTCATCGATCACCACCGGAGCTGGCCGTTCGCGCGGCACGTGCACCGGCTTGGGTTCGGCGGCAATCGCGGCCCGTACTGCAGCCACTTTCTCCGCGTCGGAATTGACCCACTGCAGGCCCGAGCCTTCAGCGATCTGCTGCAGCTGGTCCAGCGGCAGGGTGTAGCCCTGCACGCGAGGCAGGCCAGTCTTCGCAGGGGCGGGTGCTGCGGCGGGCGCCTGCGCGGGGGCCGACGCCACGGTGGGGGTCGCGGGGGCCTCGGCATCGCTCACGAACCCGGTCGGGTAGCGCGGGCGGCGCGGCGCGTCCTCGGTGGACTCGGTGACCGATGCCGGTGCGGCGACTTCCTCGCCTTCGGCGGGCGCGCCCTCGTCGCGCGTTGAGCGCTCACCGCGCTCGCGGCGGTCACGTCCATAGCGGTCACGCGAGCGGCGGCGGCCGTCGCCGTTCTCGCCTTGCGCGCGCGCCTCGCGCGCGACGCCGTCATCGGCCTGCGCGGTGGATGCGGCATCACCCGTCACTGCTTCCTGGGCTGCGCCAGCCGGCAGTCCGTCTTCACGGGGGGCGTCACTGCGGCGCTCGCCACGTTCACGGTGGCCTTCACCGCGCTCACGACGGCCTTCACCGCGCTCGCCGCGTTCACCCCGTTCACCGCGTGGGGCACGTTCGCCCCGGGCTTCAGGAGCCGAACCCTCGGCGGCGGCCTCATTCATACCCTGCGGCTCGATCGCAGCGTCGTCACGGCGCGTACGGCTTTCGCGGGGCTCACGCGGCTCACGACCCTCGCGGGGTTCACGGCCCTCACGTGGCTCACGGCCCTCACGCGGCGTGCGACTCTCGCGGGGTTCGCGTGCCTCGCGTGCCTCGCGCGGCTCCTGCCGCTCGGCACGTTCACCGCGCTCGCCGCGCTCACCGCGCTCACCGCCACGTCCGCGGCCTTCACCGGCCTCACCGCTGGCGCCTTCGCCACGGCGGCCTTCGCCGTCACGGCCGCGGCTGCGGCCGCCGCGTCCACCGCGTCGGCCTTCACCGCGTTCACCGCGATCGCTACGCTCACCGCGCTCGCCGCGCTCACCACGGCCTTCGCGGCCCTCAGATTTTTCGTCCTTGGCCG
>JACCED010958276.1_pt1 | contig 16159 bp, 7 predicted proteins | sample 7455021 | NCBI WGS metagenome assembly JACCED01 (sample SAMN15323456, study PRJNA562643) | freshwater metagenome | isolation source: river surface water | place: USA:Blue River Watershed | collected 2017-08-19 | reverse complement strand
GTAGTCCACCGTGATCGAAAGCCCCTTCAGGAAGCGGGGCTTGAGGATGACGCCGAAGTTCTTCGAACGCGAAAATTCCGTGCGCAGGAGCGGATTGCCGCCGGTGATGTAGGTGGGCACCTGGGTGAGGGTGGCCACGTTGCCCCGCCGTGGATCGGTGATCGTGAGGTTCTGGTTGGTGGCCGTCGTGGGGGGCACGATAGCCGCGGAGGTCAGTGGTACAAAGCCCTCGGAGAGCGAAGCGCGCAGGGAAATGTCCGGGACGATGGTGACCATGCCGGACACGGTGTTGGAGATCGTGTTGCGGACGTGGTTGGAGACATCCCAGCGGCGGCTGAAGCCGATCTCGGCGCTTTGCGCCGGCAACGGTCGCCAGCGCCGGCCAATCACGGGCACGGTGGACTCGAAGTAAACCGACTGCACGGTTTCGGAGGAAGGCGTGTAGGACGGCTGCAAGGTCGTGAGGCCGGTGAGCTGGTTCATGCCCGCGCCGATCGGGATGTACTGGGCGGTGCGCTGCCGGTCCCAGCGGATCTCACCGCCGGGCGAGATGCGCCAGGGGCCGGCGGGGAGCTGCAAAATCTCGCCCACGGCGCGAAACGTCGTCTGGGCGTTGCGGTTGTAGAAGGAATTGTGCCGGTCGTAGATGAAGAGGCTGGTCTCGGTGGCGGCGGAGATGGGGTAGAGGTCGTGATCGGCGAACACGCTGTAAATGCCCCAGCGCTCGGCGAGGGAGGAGGGAGCGCGTACGGCGGTGGCGGCACCGGGGTCGTTGGGACCGGGGCGGGTGAGGAAGGTGCTCAAGTTGTTGGGCGGGTTGTGGGCATCCGAGAAAAGCCGCTGGTACTGGCCCGAGGCGTCGAAGGTCCATTCCCACTTTTCGCTGAGCTTGCCCTTGAGTCCGATCGTCAGGCGCCCGTCCTCGCGCTCCTGAAACGAGCTCGGGTCGCGAATGTCGGGGGTGTCGAAGAGCACGATGATGGGGATGCCGACGAACCCGGGCGTGACGCCGGTGCGGAAGGGATTGTAGGGATCCGTAGCCGTCATCGAGTGGGACAGGGACTGCGGGAAGCTGTAGTTCTGCCGCTGGTACGCGACCTGGGCCTCGAGGTACAGGGTGAGCTTGTCCTTGATGATCGTGTGCTCGGCTTGGGACTGGAGGGAGTAGTTGGTCTGGGGCCGGTAGAGCACGGAACGGTCGTAGCGCGGCTCGAGGTTCGGCTTGCCGGCGGTGGCGGTGAAGGAGGCCGGAGTGAGGGTGACGGATTGGGCGGCGTTGAGGCCCGCGGGGATCGCCGCATAGCGCGCGGTGGGGTTGCCCGGGATGTTGAGTCCGCCAGTGGGGGCGTTGATCAAAATGTTGCCCGGCATGCCGGCCAGCGCGCGCAGGGCGACGCTTTCGAAGTAGGAGATGCCGGCGGTGGTGCGGTAGGGAGTATTGGGGCCGTACTTGTCGAGGGCGCGCTGGAGGTAGTTGCGCTGATGATGGTAGATCGGCTCGCGGGTGTTGTAGTCGAGGGTGAAGGTGACATTGGTCCGGCCGCCGTTGAGGCTCATGCCCTGCAGGCCGGTGACGCGAAACTCGGAACCGCCGCCGTGGGTCGAGGTGCCGAAATAGGTGGTCACGTCGCGCATCGCGTAGTCCTTGCGCAGGATCACGTTGACGGCACCGCCGACGGCACCGCCGCCGTAGAGGGCCGCGGCGGAGGCAGAGAGCACCTCGATGCGCTCGATGGCGCCGATTGGGATGCGCGAGATGTCGGTGCCGCCGACGTTGCTGCCAGGACCGAGGCGCCGGCCGTTGATGAGCACAACGGTCTGCTGGGCGCCGAAGCCGCCGAGGTTCACGGAGGCGGTGGAGTAGGTTTGGCCGCCGGAGACCTGCACGTTGCCGATGGCCGACTGAAGAACGTTACCATAATTGGTCGCCTCCGGCACATTGCGGAAGAGTTCCTCCATGCTCGTCGCCCCCAGGCGATCGATTTCATCGCGGTCGATGACGTTGAAGGGCAGCGGCGCCTCCTCGTCGGTGCGGAAGAGCGACTTGTTGTTGAGGCCGTCGATCTTGCTCGAGGAGACCTCGAACTTATCGAGTTCGACCGTGGTGGAGTTGGTGGGACGGCCGGGTGTCGGGGCCGACTGGGCCCACAGCGAGGCCGTCGCAAGCAGAGCCGCGGCGAGCCCGAAACTGCGGAGCAGGTGGTGAGGGGTCATGGGTGTTTAGGTGCTAAAGTGAAGTGATGCAGTGACGTTTGGAGGCAACGGAAGTTGCCGCGGCGCAGCAGGATTGGAACCAAGTTCGAGGGGGTTCCGCTACACGCCAGCGGCTAGCGTGTATCGGACTGACCCCTTCGGGGGGAGAGAAACGGGAGGGGCGAGGGTAAGCGAAAAGCGCTCGGGCCGTCGATAGGTCGTTTGGCTCAATGCGCGGGGGCCGGGAGGGACAAGGAGGGAAAGTCGAAACGGTAGAAATTAGAAACCGGGCGGAAGAAAGGAGGGCAGGAATATTCCGCGGGCGTGAACCGGCGGCATCTTCCTGCCCCTAATTTTTCTGCCAAATGGCTTGGAGAGATTGTGGCCGCCCGGCCAAGGTAGGAACATCCTTCAGTGAGACGCGCGTAGGGAGCGAGCAACGCTCGGAAGCGCCTCCGCCTGCCGGCTCCTTGAAATGCCCCGGGGTTGCGGTCACATTCCCGCCCGATCTCGCCGCCTCATCACCTCCGCGGTTGGCCTGCACGAAAGTGTGATGTCACCGCGCGTGAAATTCCCGGCCCTCGGGCGATCGTCTTCCCACCTCTCGCTGCCATGCTCCGCCTCGGGCTCCTCATCCTCGCTGTCTTCGCCCCACCCTCGCCCGGGCTGGGCGCCGCCGGGCCCGTGCTGGTCGAGATCTGTGAGACAGGGATACCCCGCGACAATTCCTGGCCGACGGATCCGGTGGCCACGGAGCATCATTCCGAGGACGTCTTCGGCCTCTTCGAACTGCCACACAAGTATATCTCCACTGGCGTCCGCGCGGACCGCGCCTTCCCGACGTTCGTCCGCGCCTCGGCCGAAATTCGCCTCCCCGCCGGCGAGCATCGGCTGCTGCTGCGTTCCCGGGGCGCCGCGCGCGTCCTGGTCGACGGTCGGCAGGTGCTCGCGACCCCCTTCGACCAGCCCCGCCAGTTCGCCGTCGGCAACGCCGGGGAATTGCCCGTGGAGGAACAGGAGACCTTCATCGACCTCGGTCCAGGTTACCGTTTCGCTCCGCCCGGCAACCGCGAGACCGCCGCCACCGTGGCCTTTCCCGCGGAGCGCCCCGTCCGCGTGGTCCTCGAAACGTTGATCGGCGGACTCCAATCGACCGGCAAGAACGGCAAACCCTTCCGCCCCGAACTCGGCGAGACGGTGATCGCCGTCCAACTCGCCGGCGCGACCACGTGGCATCTCCTCTCCCCCGGCTCCCGTTCCGTGCCCTACACGGACGCGGCGTGGAACGCCTACGAAGCCGAACGCCGCCAGCGGCTCGACGGCATCAACCGGGCCGCGCGCGCCGCCCGCCGCGCGGAGCACGCCGTCTATTGGGATTCCCGCCGCGCCGCCGCCGCAGCCTGGCTGCGCTCGTCCCGTGAGGAACCCGTGCCCGCGCTGCCCCCCGGTTTTCCCGCCCAGACCCCCGTTGACCACTTCATCGGCGCCCGCATCGCGGAAGTCGCCGCCCAAACCGCGCCGCTCCGCCGCGGCGGCGGCGTCGATTTTCATCGCGAGATCAAGCCGATCCTCGAAGCGCGGTGCTTCAGCTGCCACCAGGGTTCCAAGGTCAAGGGCAGCCTCCGTCTCGACACTCGCAGCGCCGCCTTGGCCGGCGGAGCGAACGACGGACCTGCGGTCACGCCACATCGGCCGGAGGAAAGTTCGATCCTCCGGCGCATCAGCAGCACCGATCCGGAGGAAATCATGCCCGCCAAAGGCGACCCGCTGCCCGCGCCCGAGATTGCCCTGCTCCGCCGTTGGATCGAGGAAGGCGCGCCGTGGCCGGACGTGGACGTCGCCAGCTTTGAGCTCACCCCGCTCGCCGACGACCTGACTTTTTTGCGCCGGGCTACTCTGGATACCGTCGGTGTCGTACCCTCCGAGGAAGAGATTGCCGCATGGCGCGCGGATCGGGCGCCTGGCCGCCGCGCGCGGGTCATCGACCGCCTTCTCCGCGATCCACGGTGGGCCGACCACCAAATGGGCTATTGGCTCGATGTCCTGGCCGAGAATCCGAACCTCATCAACCCCACGCTCAACAACACCGGCCCGTTCCGCTGGTGGCTTCACGAATCCCTCGTCGACAACAAACCGCTCGACCTGTTCGTCACCGAACTGCTGCGCCTGGAGGGCAGCGAACGCTTCGGTGGCCCGGCAGGTTTTGGCGTCGCCTCGCAGAACGACGTCCCCATGGCGGCCAAGGGCATCATCGTCAGCTCCGCTTTCCTCGGGGTCGAAATGAAGTGCGCGCGCTGCCACGACGCCCCGACCCACGTTTCGAAGCAGCGTCAGCTGATCGAGCTCTCCGCAATGCTGGAGACCAAGCCGATCACGCTGCCGGCCACCAGCAGCGTCGCGCTCGACAGCCTGCGCGCCGGCGGCCGCGAGCCCCTGATCGAGGTGACTCTCGCACCCGGCACCGCCGTCGACCCGGCTTGGCCCTTCGCGCGCTTTTGCGACGAAAGCGTCGCCCGCGCTCTCGCGCGCGAGCCCGCCAACACGCGCGATCGTCTCGCCGCCCTGATTACCGCGCCCCAGAACGAGCGCTTCGCCCAGGTGATGGCCAATCGCATCTGGCAGCGTCTGATGGGCCGGGGTCTTGTTCCCACCATCGGCGACTGGGAAAAATCGGAGCCCTCCCACCCGGAACTGCTTCGCTGGCTCGGCCGCGAGCTGGTGCGTTCCGGCTACGACGCCAAGGCGCTTGCCCGACTCATCCTCAACTCGCACGCCTATCAGCGGGCCACCGATCCTGCGCTCGCCGAGACCAGCCCGCTCTTCACCGCCCCGGCCCCGCGTCGCATCGGTGCCGAACAGCTGGTTGACTCACTGTTCGCGGCCACCGGCAAACCATTCGTCCTCGAGCCCATCAACCTCGACGTCGACAGCGTCCGCACCATTGACAACGCCCTCGACCTCGGGCGCGCCACCCGCGCCTGGATGCTAGCCTCGACCTCAAACGAGCGCGACCGCCCCAGCCTGATGCTCCCGCGCGTCCAGGCCGTGGCCGAAGTCCTCGAGGTCTTTGGCTGGCGAGGGGCCCGACCCGACGCGACCAGCGGCATCCGCGAAACCGAGGCCAACGTCCTGCAACCCGCCCTCCTCGCCAACGGAACCATGATGACTTGGCTCACCCGGCTCAGCGACGACCACGGCCTTACCGCCGTCGCGCTGGAGGCGGCGACGCCCGAGAGCCTCATCGACCGCGTGTTCCAACGCTTTTTCACCCGCCCGCCGACGTCCACGGAGCAGCAGCTCTACGTCGAAACGCTGCGCCCCGGGTTCTCCGCGCGCGTGCTCACCCGCGAGGTCACGCCACCCCCGCCCGCGCCGCGCCGGAAGTTTGTGGCTTGGTCCAACCATATGCGGAGCGAGGCCAACTCGCTGCGTCTCGCCGAGGAGAGCGCCACCCGCCGCGGCGACGCCCCCACCGACCGCCTCGCCCCCGACTGGCGTCGCCGTTTCGAGGACGTGGTCTGGGCTCTGCTCAACGGCCCGGAATGGACGCACATCAAGTGAACACGGGAGGCAATATCCGGCCACCGACAACGTCCCTCCCCCTCGAATCCGTTGCCTGATTTTCGAAACCGCCCTTCCGTCTTCCAAGCCAAGCCGCATCGCCCCCTGCTCCCGGTTCCCCAATCCGCGCTTCACCCTCCCCAACCCCTCTCCTCCCGATGAATCGCCGCCGTTTCCTTGCGCAAACCTCCGCCGCCTCGGCCGCCGCGCTGCTCTCTTCGCCGCTACGCGCCGATTTCACCCGCACCGCGATGCCCAAGGGCAAGGCCGAACATTGCATCTTCATCTGGCTCGGGGGCGGAATGTCCCAGATTGACACCTTCGACCCCAAGGTCCGCGGCAACCCCAAGTCCAAACCCAGCGCCGCCGGCTCCGACTATGCCGCGATTGATACGGCCGTCCCCGGAGTCCGCTTCACCGAGCACCTCTCCCAATCGGCGCGTCTCGCGGACCGCATCACGGCCGTGCGCACCGTCAACCACCGCCTCGGGATCGAGCACGCCCTAGCCACCAATTTTGTCCACACTGGTCGCGCCGTTTCCGGCAGCACCATCTACCCCTCCATCGGCTCGGTCGTCGCCCATGAGCGTGGCGCGGCCAACGACGAGGTCCCGGCCTACCTTCTGATCGGCTACCCGAGCGTCAGTCGCGGTCCGGGTTTCCTCGGCGCCAAGCACGGCTACATTTACCTCGTCGACACCGAGACTGGCCCGGCGGGTTTTACCCCACCCGAGGGCATCGACGGAGCCCGGGGAGCCGAGCGCCGCCGCCTGCTCTCACCGCTCCAGAGAGAGATCACCCCTGATTCTTCCGCCGCGGAGTACGCGATCGCCCAGCGGGAGGCCCTGCGCCTGGCAGGTCCTGGTTTCATGCGCAACTTCCGGCTCGACGAGGAACCCGGCTCACTGCGCCAGCGCTACGGCGGCGAATTCGGCCAGCGCTGCCTGCTCTCCCGCCGACTCGTTCAGGCCGGCGTCCGCTTCGTCGAGGTCTCCCACAACCTGAACTTCATCAACGGCGCGGGTTGGGATACCCACAACGCCGGCCAGCTCGAGCAGCATACCCTGATCCGTGAACTCGACACCGCGCTTTCGGCGCTGATCACCGATCTCGAGGCCAAGGGCCTGCTCGACAAGACGCTGATCGCTCTTGGCACCGAATTCGGTCGGCCCGGCCAATTCGACAGCGGCGGCGGGCGCGGGCACCAGTCCGCCGCGTTCTCCCTGGTGCTCGCAGGCGGCGGCCTCCGGCACCGTGGCGCCTACGGTGTCACCGATGCCTACTCCAACAAGGTCGTTGAGCACCCTGTTTCCGTCCCCGACTTCCACGCCACGATGTACGCCGCCCTCGGGATCAATCCCGCCAAGGAACTCGTCAATGCCTCCCGCCCCGTCCCCATCACCGATGGGGGCAAGCCCATCGCAGCGCTCTTTGGCTGACCGCCTGCGCCCACCTCCTGGTCTCCGCGGCCGGTCCAGGGTTTCCCAGGGCGTCCCGACTGCTGCCGCCCCGTTCGCCCTTCGCCTTCGGCAATCGCCTCCCGCAGTTTCCGATTTCCGCAGTCCGGTTTCCGGTTTTGCCTCCCCCGCGTGCCCCTCCCCAGCCCGTTCCGCCTGCTGACGTTGCTGTTAGGGCTCGGTTGCATTCCGGTTCCGGCTCAAGAGCCGCCTCGCGTCCTCACCACCGCCCTTGAGATCCGCTCGCTCAGCCCCGCCGAGGCCGATCGCGGCATACCGGTCCGCCTCCGCGGAGTCATCGTTTTCGTCGAAGGCGCCTCCGCCCTGTTCCTGCAGGATGAAACCTCGACGACCTTCTTCCGCCTCGAACAGGCCCCGTTGCCTCGAGTGGGGGACGAGATCGAACTGACTGCCAAGACGCGCATGGGCCTGTATCTGCCCGGCGTCGACTACGCCACGTACCGCATCCTCGGGCGCCGGGCCTTGCCCCCTGGAATTCCGGTCCTCTACGACGATCTCCACTTCAGCCGCTACCACTACCAACGCGTCGCCGTAGAAGGCATCGTGCGCTCCGTCCTCCCGCTGAGCACCAACCGCAGCGTGATCCGCCTCGCAATGGGCTCCCGGGTGATCGAGGTCCGCATCGAAGCGCCGCCGCGCACCGGCCCTCCGCTGATCGACTCCCGCATCCGCATCACGGGGTTAGCCGTCGGCTTGATCAACTCCCCGCGCCGCCAACTGGTCCAACCCTACGTCCACGCGGAAAGCTGGGATGAACTCGAAGTTGTCACTGCCGCACCACCCGCCAGCGCGATACCCGCCGTCTCCGCCGAGGAACTCCTCGCCTTCCGGATCGATGGACTCGGCGAGCGTCGGGTCCGGATCGATGGCGTCGTGGCCGCCGACTTTGGCCAGGAGGGCACGTTTCTGCGGCAGGGCACCAACGCCTTCGCCGTGCGGTTCGCCAGTCCCACGCCGGTTGCTCCGGGCGAGATCGTCACGATTGCCGGATTCCCTTCGATGGAACGATTCAGCGCCTCGGTCGTCGACGCTGAGCTCATTTCGCGTCAGGCGGGCCTGGCCCCCGCCCCTACCGTCGTGCCGAAGCTCGACGAACTCTATTCGCAATCCGACAGCCTGCAGAATGGCCAATACGACGGGCACCTGGTGAGTGTCACCGGCACCTTGCGCGACTCGTTCAAGGGCCCCGCCGGAACCACGCTCCTGATGCAAGGCGCTCAGCGAACCGTGCAGGTCCGCGTCACCGAGGAGTTCGAAGCCCCCACGGTCGGCTCCGTACTGCGGGTCGCCGGCATCTGCCAGGTCGAGGCTAACCTGATGGCCGCCGGTTTCCGCACCTATCCCGGACTCGTCAGTTTACGGCCCTCCGCCGCCGCTGCCATCGAGTTGCTGCGCCGGCCCTCCTGGTGGACGCCCCGTCGACTTACCGCAGTCCTGGCCGCGCTGGCGGGGCTGACCGTGGTCGCCGGCCTTTGGATCACCCTCCTCCGCCGCCAGGTCCGTCGTCAGACCGAGGCCCTCCGCCAACGTATCGCGCTCACCGCGGCCCAGGAAGAGCGCCAACGTATCGCCCGCGAGTTCCACGACACCCTGGAGCAGGAACTAGCCGGCGTCAGCCTTCGGCTCGACGGCCTCGCCACCCGGATCTCGGACGAGAAAGCCCGGACTCTGGTTGCGGCCTCCCGCAACCTGGTTTCCCGCATCCAGACCGAAACCCGAGATCTCATCTCCGATCTGCGCGATCCCGCCGAGACGGCCGGGGACCTCCTCGCCGCCCTGACCAATGTTGCCCAGCGGTTCCGGACCGAAAGCGAGACCGATATCAGGGTCGAAGCCATCACTCCGATTCCCGCCTTGCCGGCGGCCACGGTGCACGATCTGCGCATGATCGCCCGGGAGTCGGTCAGCAACGCGTTGCGCCACGGGCGCGCCGCCCGCATCTCAATCGAGGTCTCCGCCATGCCGACACAGCTCCGCCTCCGGGTGATCGACAACGGCTGCGGCTACGATCCCGCCGCCACCCCGTTCCGCCGCCAAGGCCACTTCGGGTGTGCCGGCATTCGGGAACGCAGTCGCAAAATCGGCGCCGAGGTCGTCTGGCAGAGCGCCCTCCAGCGCGGCACCACCGTCGAGGTTACGCTTCCCCTCGCACCCGCGCCCGACGCCTCCGGCGCCTCCGTCTCCTAGCGCCTGTCGCCTCATCCGACCCTTGCGGCCTCCATGCCCGTCCTCTCCCTCCTCATTGTCGACGATCACTTCGTGGTGCGCAGCGGTCTCGCGGCGTCCCTGGAGCTCGATGACACCGTCGAAGTCGTCGGCGAGGTCGAGCGGGGTGAGGATGTGCTCGCCGCTTACCGCGAACTCAAACCCCGCGTCGTCCTGATGGACCTCCAATTGCCCGGCATGGGCGGGATCGCCGCCACGGCCGCCCTGCGCGCCCACGACCCCTCCGCCCGCGTGCTGATTTTCTCGACGTTTGCCCGCGACGACGAGATCCAGGCCGCGCTCGACGCTGGCGCACTCGGTTACCTGCAAAAGTCCGCTTCCCGGGAGGCCCTGCTGGAGGCCCTGCGTCGCGTGGGCCAGGACCGACGCGCCCTTGAGCCCGACATCGCCCGTCGCCTCAGCGCCCGCCGCCTTGGCCCCGCCATCACCCCGCGCGAACGCGAAATCCTCGTCCTGATCGCCGCGGGCCGGGCCAACAAGGAAATCGCATCCGCTTTGGCGGTCTCCGAGGACACCGTGAAACGCCACGTCTCCAACATCCTCGAGAAGCTCGCGGTGAACGATCGGGCGCAGGCCACTGCGGAAGCCATCCGCCGCGGTATCATCCCCGTCTGAGTAGCGCTCGCCTCGGCCCCCTACACCCTCGGTCGCCCGGGGCATCGCACCTCCCTCCCGCGCCTCCGCACGAAAGTGTGATATCCCTGGGCGTGTCACGCCCTTCGCCGCCGACTGGGTTGAAGGGATCCCCTGCGCTGCTCAGCACCGCGTCGCCCCACCGCGCCTTGATCATCTCTTCCCATGACCACCCTGCCCTCCCGCTGCGTGCCCCCGCTTAGCTCCCTCGCGGATTGCCTCCGCGTCGCGTTCCTCTGCGCCCTGCTACCGGCGCTCGCCGCCGCCCAATCCGCCGTGGGCACGGTGACGGGACGCATCCTGAACCCGGCGACGGGAGAGTATGTCCGCAATGCCCAGATCCGCGTCGAGGGCACCAACCTACTCGCCGTGTCCGAGAACGGCGGTCTCTACTCTCTACCCGGACTTCCCGTCGGCACCGTTCGGCTCTCCGTCATCTACACCGGATACCGCACCGAAACCGCCAGCGTTCAGATCACCGCCGGCGGCGTGGCCGTCAAAGACTTCGAACTCGTGTCCTCGCTCGCCGCCGCTCCCGCCAAGGACGACGCCGGCACGGTCAAACTGGAGAAGTTCGTGATCTCCACCGACCGCGAGGGGAACGCCAAGGCGATCATGGAACAGCGGAGTTCGATGAACATCACCAACAGCGTTGCCTCCGATGTCTTCGGCGATGTCGCGGAGGGCAATGTCGGCGAATTCCTCAAGCACATGCCCGGCGTCGAGCTCGACCTCGTCCAGGGCGAGATCCGCACCATCCGCCTCCGCGGCCTCGATTCCGAATACACGCAGGTTTCCCTCGACGGCGTTTCGCTTGCGTCAGCCGATGCCAACCAGGGTGCCTCGGGCAATGCCCGCGCCTTTTCCTTCGAGCAGGTTTCACTCGCCTCCATGGAGTCCATCGAGGTTTCCAAGACCATTTCTGCGGATGTCGACGCCAACGCTCCCGCCGGCACCATCAATCTGAAATCCAAGCGCGCCTTCAACATCGCCGGCCGCCGGATGTCCGCCCAGGCCAACCTCACCGCCTTCTCCGCCCGCTTCAATCTCGACGACTCCTACGGCCCCGACGATCGCCGGTCCCGGAAGATCCATCCGGGGGGAATCTTCGATTACTCCGACGTGTTTTTCAACAAGCGCCTCGGCGTTAACCTGAACATCAGCGAGTCGATGGCCTACTCGGCCAACGCCCGCACGACGGTGACCTACAACTATACGCCGACCGCGACCGACCCGCGGCCCGTGGTCCCCACGTCCCTCGCCTTCATCCACGCTCCGCGCACGAATCGCCGCTCCACCGTCAATTTCACCTCCGATTTCAAGGCGACCGAGCGTCTCGTCCTCTCCCTCGGCCTCCTCTACAACTACGCCGACCTGAACAACCCCCAGCGCGCCCTCACTTTCAACACCGGAGCCCGCAATCTGGTGTCGGGGGCCGACCCGCTCGTCAGTTTCACCTCCTCCGCGGCTGGCTCGGTCAACAGCAATCCCGCCGCGATCGTCAAGCAGGGCCAGACCCTCACCGTGCTGCCCAAGTTCGAGTATCGCAGTGGCACCTTCGTCCTTGAGGGCAAGTTCGCGGGTTCCAACTCCATCTCGTGGTACGACCCCCGCGGCCGGCGCGGCGCCATCCGCGACGCCGGCGGCCCAAGCGTCGCCAACGTCGCCTTCACCGCGCGGCGCTCCGCCTACAACAGCGCCGACTGGAAGATCGTGCAGACCGGCGGTGGCGATTGGGCCGACGGCGCCAACTACACCGCCCCTACGATCACCATCGACGACGGTCGCTTCGCCCTCACCGATGTCTACAGCGGCGAGCTGATCGCCTCGTTCCGCACGACCAAGGGCCTCCCGATCCTCTGGAAGTCCGGCCTGAAGCACCGCCACGAGATCCGCGACTTCCGCCTCGATACCGAATCCCTCCGTTACAATCTCAACGGCGCGGCCGTCGGATCCTGGGCAGCCTACAAGTCGCCCTTCGACTTCGATATGGGCGCCACCAACACCGATTCCTCCGTCCGCTCGATCAACGGCGGCACGGTCTGGATGCCCGACCTCGTCCGGATGGGCACCCTCTTCCGCGAGAACCCCAGCCGCTTCACCCAGACGATCACCGCGGCCAATTACTACAACGCCTTCATCGGCAATCGCCGCAATTACGAGGAGACCATCGACGCCGCCTTCCTGATGGGCACCACCACGATCGGCCGCCTCCTGGTCCGCGCGGGCCTCCGGCGAGAGGAGACCAGCACGGACTCAACCGAGTTCAATCCCCGCTCACCCGCGGAGCTCGCCGCCGCCGGCTTTCCCGAGACCTCCGGCCGCGCCAGCACCATTCCCGGGCTCGAGTACCAGTTCTTCTCCAAGCCCAAGATCCACCGCAAGGGCGACTACGGTAACCTGTTCCCGAGCGCTTCCCTGAAGTACAAGATTTCGCCCAACTTCGACGCCCAGCTCGGGTTCTCCTCGACCATCCGCCGCCCCACCTTCCGCGACGTCGCCGGCGTCTGGGTCATCAACGACGACAACCTCACCGTCTCCGCGCCCAACACCTCCCTCAAGCCCGAGACCTCCCGGAATCTTGCCGCGCGCCTCGCCTATTACTTCGAGCCGGTCGGGATCCTGGCCGCCAACGTCTACCAGAACAACGTCAAGGGCCTCTTCATCACCAGCCGCCTGACCGCCGCCGAGTTCGGTTACTCCGGCGACATCGACCTCTCCAACTACGAGTTCATCACCACGACCCCCAGCGCCAACGAGGTGACCGTCCGCGGCATGGAGCTGGAGTACTCGCAGTCGCTCTCATTCCTGCCTGCTCCCTTCAAGGGGCTCAACGTCCGCGCCAGCTACACCCGCAGCTACGCGAGCATTCGGCGAGCCAACCTGATCCCGCACTCCATCAATGGCGGCTTCAGCTACGCGTACCGGGGATTCAACGTTTACACCGCCCTCACCTGGCGCGACAACTACCCGACGACCGTCACGGGCACTCCTCGCTTCTACCGGCACCGCACTAACCTCGACCTCGGCGGCGGCTACCGGATCAATGACAAGGTCAGCGTTTTCTTCTCCGCCCGGAATCTCTTCAACACCCCCTACCTGATCATGGAACAGGTCGGCGCCAACGCTCCGGTCGTCCAGTTCTACGAGGTCAACGGCATCAACTGGACCTTCGGTCTCAAGACGCTCTTCTGACCCGCATCTAGGAGGTTTTCCTTGCCGCAGGGAGATCGCCTCCTTGCGCAACGGGGTCCGGGACTTGTCCCCGTTTCCTTGGTCCGGGCGAAAAAAACCCCCGCCGGAGCGGGGCAAGGATCCCGGACGGAGTCCGAATCCGAATGACCGCGGGGACTCCGCGGCACGGAGGAGCTTACGTCTTGGCGCGCTTAGCCACCTTCTTCTGCTTGGGGCTTTTCTCCGCCGGTTTCTTGGTCTGCTTGCGCGCGTTTTGGGACTTGGCCATGGGATTGATGATTGGTTTGGGACGGATCAGCGGCGCCCGGGCCGCAACTCCTCGGGACTCGCCGTCTGGTAAGCCCCTCCCGGATCCAATCCCCCTGAAAATCCAGTTTCCTTCCAGCAACTGAGGTCGATCCATGACGACAACCTCCACGCTTCGCCGCATCCCAACCCGCGTCGGCGCCATCGCCATCGCCGATGAAGGCGCAGGCACGCCAGTCGTGCTGTGGCCCTCGCTGTTCAGCGATCACCGGCTGTACGCGCCCCTCGTGCCCCTGCTCGGCGACCGCTGGCGCACGATCCGCATCGACGGCCCCGGCTTCGGCCAGAGCGATGCGCCTCGTGGCGAGGTGCAGGCCGACGCCTACGCCGACGTCCTGCTCGAGATCCTCGACGCGCTCGGGCTCGGGCGGGCCTTCATCGCGGGCTGCTCTTGGGGCGGGCAGATCGCCGCGCATGTGGGCGTGAAGGCCCCTGCGCGCGTCCGGGGCGCGCTCCTCATGAACACGCCGCTCGGCCCGAGCCTCGGCGGCCACGCGTTGGAGGTGCTGGGGACGCGCTGGTTCGGCGCGACCGCGTTCTGGGGCAACGGCGTCGCGCGTTCGATGTTCTCTCCCGCGTCGCAGCGGGCCCATCCTGAGCGGGTCCGCGCGTTCGCGTCCGCCTTCCTGGGCTTCGACCCGGCAGCCGCTGCGGTCACCGCGCGCACCGTGTTGACCCGCTTCCCGGGGCTCGGCGACGTCCTGCCCCGCCTCGCGGTGCCGACCACGATCCTTCTTGGCGCCGAGGACCGGCTGTATCCGGTCGAGCGGATGCGGCCGTTCGCGGCGCTCGTACCCCAAGCGCACCTCGAGGTCGTTCCGTCGTGCGGACACCTGGCGCCTCTGGAGGCACCCGAGGCGGTGGCCGCGGCGCTCGAAGGCCTCGCGGGAGGCGTGTCGTGACGCGCGACAACCGGCGGAAGGTGGCGATCGTGACCGGCGCCTCATCCGGCATCGGGGAAGCGTTGGCCGTCGCGATGGCGGCGCAGGCGACGCCTGTCGTGCTCGTCGCGCGGCGTCGCAGGCGCCTCAGCGGCGGGCGACGCTCTTGTTGCCCGCGCCGAGCTGGGCGGCGCGCTGCATCATGGCGAGCAGCTCCTGGTCGTCCTTCTGAAAACCCCTCCCGGATCCGATCCCCCTGAAAAGCCAGTTTCCTTCCAGCTACTAACAATCAACCTCAAGGCCCGCACCACCGGGCTTTTCGGTTGTTGGGTCTCAGTCGATTCGAATCCCTCCCTGTCCGCCAGTTTTTTTCCAAGCCTACGACTGGCTGGCCATGGTCACTGCAACGAGAAACTCTCTTTCGCCTCACTCGGCCTTTTCCCTCACGGCCAAGATTTTCCGGAAGCAACCAAGCAACGACGCAGCATCGTGCGTACTTCTGGCGTGCGCTTGTCCCAGCGGCCGTCACCAGGCGAGTGGTATGGAAACCAGAACTTTCGGGGCGAATTCGCGCCAAAGCTGACCAGCCGTAAAAATGCCGGACGCGTCGAAGCGTGTCACCACCGATTCATACCGAAACGTGGGTGGCGTTTCTCGTGCTTGAGAATCGTGACCCTCACGACGTCCAGTTTCTCGCGATAGACGACAACGTAAGGAAAATGGCGGAGTCGAATCCGTCGGAATGCGGTGGTACCTCGGTAAAACGCAAACTGCCGCGGCCCGGACTTAATCGCCGCCAGACAGTCCCGCATTTCAGCCTCGAACCGATCTGCCAAGTGCCCGCCGCCTTCCGCGGCATAATAATCGATCGCCGCGTTGAAGTCCTGCTGAACGGCCGGATGGAACTCCAGCGTCATCCGCGCGGGCGCCGCACCCCTGCCCAGAATTGCTCTTCGCTCAGCGGCTGCACTCGGCCGCTTTCAAGCTCCGCATCTCGACGGAGTGCCTCGGCAATTATCTCGTCCGGTTCGCGAGCGGCTGGCGGCAGGGGAAGGCTCCCCAAGAGTGTGTCAGCAAGGTGCAGCCGATCGCTCTCCGGCAGACGGAGGATAGCAGCTTCAATCTCTTGCAGGGTGCTCATGGGACGAAAATTACTGCACGCCAAACCACTGGCAAGGTCAGACACGATTTCGACAGCGGCGCCTGCCAGTTGCCCACTGCGATCGGGAGAAGAAGAGCGCTCGAGGAACCGGCAGCACTCGACCTCTTCTGCAGTCATTAGCGCCGCGGATGTTCTTGTTAAAATCGCAGACGCTCCGCCATCCTTCGCACTGCGAGCTTCGGGTGGCACGGCCATCCCTTCGGAGAGCCGCGATCCCCGCCTGCACGCAAACCCCTTACTGCGAAGGATCCCCTGCGAAGCCTCGGCGCAGCAGGGCGTCATTCCGAAACCCGGGCCTCGGAACATCCTTCGGTGAGACGCGCGCAAGGAGCGAGCAACGCTCGGAAGCGCCTCCGCCTGCCGGCTTCTTGAAATGCCCCGGGGTTGCGGTCACGTTTCCGCCCGATCTCGCCGCCTCATCACCTCCGCGGTTGGCCTGCACGAAAGTGTGATGTCACCGCGCGTGAAATTCCCGGCCCTCGGGCGATCGTCTTCCCACCTCTCGCTGCCATGCTCCGCCTCGG
>JACCED011832485.1_pt1 | contig 16161 bp, 33 predicted proteins | sample 7455021 | NCBI WGS metagenome assembly JACCED01 (sample SAMN15323456, study PRJNA562643) | freshwater metagenome | isolation source: river surface water | place: USA:Blue River Watershed | collected 2017-08-19 | reverse complement strand
AGGAATATGAATAATCCGGGTGTAGCGCAGTCTGGTAGCGCGACGGTTTTGGGTACCGTAGGTCGTGAGTTCGAGTCCCACCATCCGGACCAAATTTTAGGATCGATTCAGCAAACAAAAACGCTAAATCAAAGCATGTCTTAGCGGACAACACGATCCTGTGACTACGTTTCTTGCTTCGTAAAAGCAAGTGGTGGAGTGGCTGTTTCAGCCCCAGTTTGTCCAAACTATAAATGGACTGGTCCGAGCGAAAATAACATGGGCCTGGTCTATGGGTAGCGGAGACGCATTGCAAGCGACTCGTCAGAGGGTTCGATTCCCTCCAGGTCCACCAATATGTCGGTACCCTTCGCGTGAAGATTGGGCTAAGTTAATGTGATAACCTGAAGCCGACACCAAATTTAGAATGTGTACAGCAACAAATCAAAATCTATCAAAGATGGTTTGAACGTGGCTTTCGATTCTCCCACATAAAATAGAGAGTAGGCACACATTCTGTAATCACTATTCGGCGTAAAACAAGTTTGGTAAGTTTCTGCATGTGACTTTCGCAATAGAAACGCCGCTTACCAGTTAGGATGGGTACTGCAACCAATTTTGGTGTAAAAACCATTATCATAGAGACCGGTAACGCCTCGACAAGGACGACGACCATCCAGTCATCTCAGTGTCGGAGGAATCGAGGATAACTCCGGTCGCCTTACTTAACGAACGATCTAGATACCTATGTATGGTAGCCGAAAGGCGGGTCACTCAATTCTAGACGGTCTTCGGGTTCGAAGTGTGAGAACCTGTTCATGGGGTTGTAGCTCAGTTGGTTAGAGCGGGAGCCTCTAAAACTCTTGGTCACGGGTTCGAGTCCCGTCAACCCCACCATATTCACGAGATTGTAATGAAACTCATCAGCAAAGAAAAGCTTCAGTACTACAAAGCACTTGCGGCATACCATACATGGCGTATGGCCAAAGCCCTTGAGATTGCACTTCGAGACAACAGCAAGACTCGTAAGCAATTCGTCAAGGAAGCGTACTCGAAAGACCTGATGAAAGAGACACTGAAGTACATCAGTTCTCTGCCGCCCGAATTCGCTAAACGCGAAGAACCTTCTTGGTTCGTAGGGGTTATCCCCGATGACTGGGAAGCACGACTCAACGCTAAGATCAAAGAAAAGGAAAAGACCGATGTTGTAGATTGAAAAATGTGACGATGTGGTGTTTCACTTCAACAAGAAACACCTTGAAGACGCCGCGATCCCTATGTGGGTTCTTAAGGCAAAAGGCCAAACGTTCTACGTGAACCATGTGGAATGCCTCAAAGGCTGGAGCACGAAAGAGACTCCTGATAACCCTGCAACGAAAGGGGCGATCAAGATTCGTAAGTGTTCGCTTTTGATCGAGAATGGGTTAGCCACCATTCGGGATGCACCTTCATGAGACAGTTGTGTAAATTTATTAGACGACTACTCTCACAAGAAGACAAAATTCAGAAGGAATGCATCATGAACAAGCAAGAAATCAAAGCACAACTCAAGACTCTCGCAACTGAAATCAAAGATGGTAAGTGGCAAGCTCGCAGACATGTAGATCACTACGGTCCTCAGGCAGAAGCTCAATCTTATCTCATTAAAGCGAAGAGAGAAGTTCGTGGATTACTCATCGCCTACGCGTACTTGAACGGGAAACCATTCAGCGCACCAGAGAAGAATCCATACGACGAAAAGAATCATGACCAATACATGGCAATGGTTGAAGCGAAGAAAGTACTCGGACTAACTGAACCACGAGTGTATCCTAGCATGACTATCCATAAGCCACTACCAAATGAACAATTTGACAAGTGGTTGACGAATACGTCTGGCTCCGGGCGTATGGTACAATAAACGTTTTGTACTGTTAGGGCAAAATTCGTAGGTCTCCGAATGCAGATCTACACTCTAAGACCGAGCACCTCGGTTGAAGCCCAAAAAGATCTTCAAGTGGTGCACTAACTAGTCATGGGTTGTGATCCCATTCTCTAGCCCTAGTGCACCACCTCTGGAAAAGTCCATGGTCTTCTGGTCCCATGAGAAACTTCACGACAGGTGTAAGTCTTACTTATGCTTATATAGACTACCATAGTAAAACTAAGACTATCATAGAGAGCTTCGTAAGTCAGTAGCCTAGGCTTACGCCAACATCACAAGCATGCCGCAGGTGTTGGGATACAAATTGGGTATGTCGTCACTGGCTTCTGACGAGGCGTAACATCGTCGCTGGAAGTAGTAACCAGCAAAACAACCGGTTGACATTCTGAGCGAGTTGGTATAGAGTATCCGTATAGTGAACAAAGAGGTACATCTATGCTGACTCGTGAAGAACTCGAAGACATCATGAACAACAAGCCGTACGGTTATGGCAAACAGTTCATGAAGAAGGGCGTGAAGAAGTCGACTTTCATCGCGCATCCTTACAAGAAGAATAACCTCGATCCCGTTACGGTGACTGTGTACGGTGACTCGAAAAATGCGTTCCAAGACGCACAACGACAATTCTATTCCACTTATGCAAAAAACCTCGACTACGATGGTGTTGAGTGGAAACGTAAGGTATAAATAAGAACATGCGGATGTAGCTCAATGGCAGAGCAACTTCCTTCCAAGTAGAAGACGAGGGTTCGATTCCCTTCATCCGCTCCAAGATAACGCTCCTATAGCTCAGTGGTAGAGCAGCGGCTTTGTAACCCGAAGACCAGAGTTCGATTCTCTGTTGGAGCACCAAAAGGATAAAGAAATGAATGCTTCAAGAATTCAGTGGCTTCGTTTCCTCATAGCAGGACCATTTGCAGCCCTAGCGCTTTTCACATATGGTTTCTACTTTGTAGGTTATCGTGAGTGGGGTTTACGTGACTCTTGGCTTAAATGGCCGTGGATTCTTGTTTTTGGCACTCTTGCCGGCATCGCGAATGTATCATGGAATTTGATCGGCGCTTCATTTGTTTTCTTGAAGCCTCCGGTCTTGCGTGATGAAGATGGTAACTTCTCTCTCTTCTTTACTACACGAATTACTCAATATCGTAAAGAAGGTATCGATAAAGATATGGCAGATCTATATGCCAAGCTTGTCAACCAGTGGCTTCCTGGCCACTTCAAAGATTAACTAGTGCTGGTATAGTATAATGGTATTACAACGGTTTCGTACTCCGTTGACGGGTGTTCGATTCACCCTACCAGCACCAACAATGAAAGGTGCGAAATGGCATACTGGGGTTACCACGCAATGTTTGATTGCGGCGCTTGTGATAAAGATCTAGTCTCAAGCAAAGAAAACGTTTACAACTTCATCAAAGAACTTGTTCCTGCGATCGACATGGTTGCGTTTGGTGAACCAATGATTGAACATTTCGCTACTCATGCGCCTGACAAAGCTGGTATCAGTTTCTGTCAGATGATCGAGACGAGCAACATCAGCGGTCACTTGGTCGACTCAAACGGTGATGCATACATCGACATCTTCTCGTGTAAGCCGGTCGACATTGGAATCGCACAAGACACGATCGAAAAGTACTTTAAGCCTACCAAAGTTCGGGTGAACTTTATCACTCGGTCGGCAGGTTAATCAATCGCGGCTAGGGTTTGTCTCTAGCCGCCTTTTAGTTTCTGGGAAAGGACGAAACGTGAGAATTCCATACGCGACGAGATATCTCGCCAATGAATATCGAGTGGTAGCAGAGATCGTATCAGATGATAAGTATCTCGAGATGCCAGAAGGAACGTTCATCGGTGAATGCTTGAAGCGTTCTGGTGGACGAATGAATCCTGCTCGAGCAAAACATATTTACTTGGAACTCATGAAAGATGCAGGTCTGCCACCTCTTTCCTCGACTAAGACGCAACCAGAGGAAACTGGCGATCACTCCTGGGAATACTATGTAGATGGAAAGGTTGTCACCGAAGAGCAATATGCTAAAGGTGGCCACGCTTCTTACTTCACAGCATGAACGTAGATCAACTCGCAGAACTGGCACAAGAAGTCGAGAATGGTGATCCTATTGACTGGGGCATGATTCCGATCAAAGAGGAAGATGCTTATCGCCAGATGGCTGCTCAAGTCATAGATATGATGCGTACATATAGTCCACCAGATCGTGAACGAGTAGCCCTTGCTGCAGTCACCAAACTCCTAGTTGAGAACTTTGTACTTAACTACCAACTCATGGAAAAGAATCATGTTTAGTGCATTTGTTCTAGTTTGTACAATGATGATTGACGAAAAAAACTGTTGGGTTGTGCACAATGACATGTTCTATTCGTCTTACGACGAGTGCAATCGTAAGGTGTCAGGCCTGATCAACACCGGTGCATTCAAATATGTGCTTGAAGACGGAGAAGTGTATGACGCTATGGACTACACTTGCTACAATTGGAAAGCTAAGAAGATTTAGCTTCGAGTCACGGACATGTAAGCCTGACTACCAAAGAAGGCAGCAACGATACCAGCTTGAGCGATGTAGAACATACTCAATAGATCGGCCAAAGCCGCGATTCTTTCAGGGCTTACGATAGGCAGAAACAAGAACAGTGTGAGTGCGATCATCGAGATCATAGCAACCCACGCCATCCGACGTTGCTGATCTTCTCGCTTATCGCGATTCTCTAGATCTATTTCTGCTTCTTTCACTGCCAAATCCTCAACACTATCATCATGAACACTACTTTTGCGTGCCATAAGAAATACTCCTCAGGATTATTTATTAATTGACATTCCTTTGTTGTATAGATATAATGAGATCATGGGTACTATATGGAGTTCAAAATGTTTACTCAATCACAAGTAGAAGACATCGTTAACCTGCTCATCACCTTGGGCCAGGACACAAAGATCTACCTCGGTTGTGACTCTGTTCGTTACCGCAAGAATGATCGTTGGCATGCTCGTTACGCAACTGTAGCTATTGTTCACATGAACGGTAAGAACGGTTGCCGTATCTTCAGCCACGTCGATCACGAACCAGACTACGATTTGAAGAAGAATCGTCCGAAGATGCGTATGATGAACGAAGTCTCGAAGGTATGTAACCTTTACAGCCAGCTCGCGCCGTTCATCGACGAGTTCGACGTAGAGATTCACCTCGACATCAACACCGACCCGAAGCATGGTTCAAACTGTGCTGCTAACGAAGCTGCTGGTTATGTTCTCGGTATGACTGGTATTGAGCCAAAGCTTAAGCCAGAAAGCTGGGCTGCATCCTTCGGCGCTGACGGTGTTGCTCACGGTCGCGGCATCAAAGAAACCACTTAACAGAAATCGTACCCATGAAAAGAAAAAGTGTCCTTCGGGGCACTTTTTTCATTTTACCAGTTGACATTCTCTTGTAGATTGATTAGATCTATCTAGTCAAACAGAGAAAGAGATACATATGCCTCGCGGTGTTCCTGCTAACGGTGTCCGAATGACGAAAAAAGTTCGTGAAGCCATGCTTACCTCGAATGTTATGCCTCAGCTTCAATTCGAAACCGATGCCGAGATTGACGCTCGTCTTCGTGAACGCTTTGAAATCCTCGACGTCCTGACTCAAGCCGCCCTCTTCGGCGATGCTCGTTCTGTGATCGTCTCGGGTCCTGCCGGTCTCGGCAAATCCTTTAACGTCGACAAGGTTCTCGCTTCTTGGGACCCTGAACAAACCAATCACACGATCGTCAAAGGTTTCGTTCGCCCGACGGGTCTTTACAAAATGCTCTACGATCACCGTGAAAAGGGTAAAGTGCTCGTGTTCGACGACGCTGACTCGGTCTTCTTCGACGACGTTGCTCTGAACCTTCTCAAAGGTGTTTGTGATACCACCGACATTCGTCGTGTTTCGTGGCTCGCTGAGACTCGGATGGAGACTGACGATGGTGAACCTCTGCCTCGCTCCTTCACCTTTGAAGGTACGATCGTCTTCATCACCAACCTCGACTTCGACGACATGATCGATCGTGGTCACAAACTGGCTCCTCACATGGCTGCCTTGGTTTCTCGTTCGCACTACATCGACCTCGCGATGAAAACCAAACGTGACTACTTGGTTCGTATTCGTCAGGTGGTTGCCGACGGTATGCTTCGTGACCAAGGCCTGAATGCTTCTCAAGAAGCTGAGGTGATGGCTTACATCGAAGAGAAACAAAACGTTCTTCGCGAACTCTCTCTTCGTATGGCTGTGAAGATCGGCAACTTGGTTCGCACCGGGACTAACTGGCGCAAACTGGCAAACGTCACTTGCTGCAAAAATACTTAAAAAAGTGCGCCTAGCCAGTTGACATTGGCTAGGCGTTTGCTTATATCTATCTTGTAAGCAATGAGGTTCATATGGCTCACGTTGGAACAATCGGTGAACGTAAGTATGTCTTCGTCAAGTGCACCAAGACTCGCACCTTCACCAATCGGTTTGGGTATCATACCACCTATAGCCATATGAACTTCCTCGAGGATCGCTTCGGCAACGTCTTTGTGTACAAGGGTAGTACCATTCTTCGGGTTGGTCACTACTACGGGATGAAGGCGACGATCAAGTCCCATGAAGTGTATCAAGGCGTTCAGCAAACATGGCTTGGCCGACCCAAGTTTGAACTTCACAAAGATGAAAACGGAGAAGTCGTAAATGACTGATGTTCTGAAACAACTCACTGATACTCTTGAAGAGGTCGTGACTCGTAAGCGCAACATACTAGCGGGAGATGAGCTCAAACTTCTGCTGTTTAATGCGGTCCACGAAATCGAACGTCTTCGCCGAGTGAATAGTGATCTTGGTTGGCAAGTGAACCCTGATCGTATGGGCGGTCAAGGTGGTGCATACCGCACGGACGAGTGGGGAAATAGTTACTAATTTTGCATAAAGCCAGTTGACATTCTGTTGTAGATTGCTTATATCTATATCATAAGGTAACTGAAAGGCAACCGACATGATGACCTTCGAACAAACCGGAAACGTCTTCACCGCTACGAATTCGATCAAGCCTGTGATCATCAACAAAACCCATGCCAACCAATTCATGCTCTACACGCCTGAAGGTTGCCTTCTCAGCGACTTCACCTCTGCCGGTCCTTTCGTAGACTTTGAATCCGCAAAACGTAACGCCGAAATGAATGTCGGTATGAAAATGAACTGGGCTGACTTCTGATGAGCAACATCAATCAACTTCTCGCGAAGGCAATGAGCACCACCTCTGAAGAAGAGGCTATGTCGTGCCTTCGTATGGCCCGTAAGAAGGGTAAGACGTTCGATAGCGATATCACTTCGAGTGATTACAATGGGCACGGTGCCAAGTATTGGTACGAGAAAGCTGCGCTGTATTACAACAAGGCCAAAGAAAAGAACGATGGCTTGACTCCTGCTCAGCAACAACATCTCTGGAACATGTACAAGAGCGGAGAAGATTCTATTCTTCGTCTTCGCCGTGAGAAACGTGATCTGGAAAAGCAGATCAATGAGCTAAAGAATGAGCTAAAGAATAAGTCAGATGGTCGTTGGTGGATGATTCCAGTGATGGCAATCCAATTCATTCTTATCATTGTCTTGGTGCAAATGACTAGTTGACACTTCGTAGAACTGGTGTATAGTTCTACTAAAGGAGAACATTATGACTATCATGGCTTGGAACTTGTTTCTCGATGACGAACGTAACCTCGAGGATGTCACTTGGGCACCTTGGCAAGTTCGTGAGAAGTATCGCAACGAAGAGTGGGTAATCGCTCGTTCGTATGGCGATGCACTGGTCGAGATTCTGAATCGTGGTTTTCCCAAATTCGTCAGTTTTGATCATGATCTTGGAGACGAAACAAGGTACACTGGTTACGATTTGGCTAAGCAACTTGTTGAGAACGATATCATCTCTGGCGATAAAGAGTCTCGTCGAGGGTACGTATTCCCGCCAGACTTCTCGTTCTATGTCCACTCACAAAATCCTGTTGGTAAAGCCAACATTGAAGCATATCTGAACAACTACCTGAAACACAAGGGCTAATATTATGACTTACGTGATCCGCATGGGCAGCAACTACCGTCTTATGTCTGAGCAAGACATCGAGGTGTGTGGTAAGTTGCCGCCAAAAGTGTACATGGTTTCGCAGAATCCCATGACGAAAGAATACTACCTCGAGCCTCTCGATGACTTTAAGCTTCCTTCGAAGCTGTATGGTGATACTGAGAAGCGTGCTCGTCGTGTACTTGCAACCTTCCATTCGCGCCCGCTGACGACTGGTGTGCACCTCGATGGTGTGAAAGGTTCTGGTAAGACTCTGCTTGCCAAGACTATCTCGAAACTTGCACAAGAAGAGGGTATTGCTACCATCGTCATCAACCAACCGTATTGCGGTGATGACTTCAACAAGTTCATTCAGTCGATCGACGTGCCGGCTATCATCATGTTTGATGAGTTCGAAAAGGTCTATGGCTATCATGAGCAAGAGAAAATCTTGACTCTGTTCGATGGTGTGTATCCGACGAAGAAGCTTTTCCTTCTGACGACCAACGATCATCACTCGGTCTCGCGTTATCTGAAGAACCGTCCGGGTCGTATCTACTACTCGTTCAAGTTTGGTTCGCTCGAGCAGGCCTTCATCGAGGAATTCCTCAACGACAATTTGATCGACAAGACGCAGATCGCTAACATCCTGAAGTATACGAAGGTTTACTCCTTCTTCAACTTCGATATGCTGGCTGCTTGTGTCGAGGAAATGAATCGTTATGGTGAGACTCTGCAGGAAGTCTTGGGTTACCTGAACATTGTTCCTGAGAACAAGGCTGATGAGACCTACCAGCTTTCGTTTGTGGTGCCTTCGATTGGCTTTGACAAGGTTCTTGAGAAGAGCTATCGCGGGTTTGCTCCGAGCTCCTTCAACTATCATGTCGAACCGGGCGAAGAACTTGAGGAACTTGCAAAGAAGAACAAGAAGTTCTTCGAGCAACTTTCCAAGAACTTCACTGATGAAGATGGTTATGTTGTGTTCGACCCCAACACGTTGTCGGGATTCGACCCGATCACGAACACCTTCACTTACACCGTTGAGCGCGGTGGTGTCGAGGTTCATGTTGTTCTGCAACGCAACTCTGTTGCCCAGTTTGACATGAACAAACTGGCGTTCTGATGAGGTGTTGCCCGACAGGCGAATCAGTACAAAAGGAACTCGTCATCTATGATGGCGGGTTCACTTTCAAAGGATGGTTGACATACTGCAGTGGATGTGGTATAGTCAGACCTAGTACTTCAGTAATTTTTGATGGAAAGAAAGATGGAACCGGAAGATCAGGAGTGGATCAACAAGGTGGTTAACCATTACTCGTGGAATAACCCACATGATGAAGAGATCGACATTCAAACGCTAGGCGGTAAGTCATATAAGGTTGTGACTTCTGGTCCGGCTGCTTATCGTCACCCCGATCTATCAAGCGTGAGTACTCGAGACCTTCTGAACGAATGTTATCGTCGACGTGCGATCGAGAAGTTTTCAGTCGATAGGAATGCAGACGAATATATGGTCCAGAATGATCGATCATACACAGAATACGTGATGGATCATATACGAAAGGATATTTGGTTCGCGGTTATGGACAACAAAAAGTTCTTGCCCGAAGCAGTTCCTATCAAACACGCCCATGATATAACCAACAGAATGCATAAGTATACTGCTGAAGTGTATGTATGCAAGCATCCAATGTCGTTGAAGAAATGATTCGTATTGATGGATACGTAATCGTCGGACCTATCTCGCCGTGGAACGAAAAGTACCGCGATCAGATCATTGCAGACACTTCTTTCCAGTCTTTTGCCAAGACTCCGTATGAAGCGTGGATGCGACACCTTGGTGGATGGCGGCCAGAGTTTGATCGTGGTGACATGAGTCGACGAGTACAGTTCTACTTCGATCGTGGGTATCGCCTCAAGAAAGCAACAATGGAGATTGAAGATGACTAAGAACACGATGGATTTGTCAAAACTTAAGTGTGTATATGCTATTCGAAACAAGGTGACCGGTCAGTTGTATCAGACGCCGAACGGCAAGACGTCTTGGTCTACGAAGAGTGCGGCAAAGAACGCATGGAACTGTCACAACTATAAGCAGGTGTCTGGAACCCTGTATAATGGCAAAGAGTACAATCGCAACGTGAACTGTCGATTCGACGATGACGCCGTAGATCTTGAAGTAGTCGAGAGGGCCTACATCGTGACTAAAGGTTCTGATGCTGACAACGAACTGAAGTATCTTCGCTGGTTCTATGGGCACGCAGACTTTGGTCCAGCTGACGATGATGTTCGCATTATCATGAACGAGCAATATGTCCGCGAAGGCGGGGTGATTCCAAAAGGATACGAATATGAGTGAAAACGTAGCAAGTGCTGGAATTATGGTTCCGTTGAGTCGCAAATTAACTCGAGAAGAACGTGAAGAGTGGGAAGAACTACTTTGGGAACAGAACTCGAGTGTTCGATTCAACTACGAAGGAACTCTTGCTTACACTGACGAAGGTGGCGAGGAGTATGGTATCTCGTTTGGTAATATGAACAAATACTCTATGGCCGAGTTTGATGATCTGCTTCAGTTTAACATCAACATTCTACCATCGAAAGCAAGGCCATACACTTGCTATTGGTACAATGGATCTGATTCAGATATGAGTATGATGACTCTCGAAAAATTTCTCGAACAAACAGGACAAATAAATGAATGAACCATTCAATGGATTAACAGATGCACAAGCTGAACGTCTTGCAATGTTAGCTGAAGAGGCTGGTGAAGTCGTACAGATCGTTGGAAAAATTCTTAGGCACGGTTATGATAGCTATCATCCTGAAGATGTAGATCGATTGACGAATAAAATTCACTTACAGAGTGAATTAACGGATCTTTGGGCTGTGATGTATGGCATGAAACTTGCAAACGATCTTCCATCGTATCTTCCTACGCCGACATCGATTGAACACGCTTGGAAGCGCAAACTGAAATATTCTCACTATCAGGGCAACAATGAATGAAGAATTCAGACTCCTCGTCTGTGGCGGTAGAGACTACGGCTACCGCTTCAACACCAAAACGAACCAGAAAGAAAAATACCAACCAGAAGTCGACCACATCTGGCACACCCTTGATACTATTCGGAGCTCAATACGTCGACCTATCGTTGTTATCGAAGGAGAACAAAGAGGCGTTGACCTCCTTGCTCGCGAGTGGGCGGAAGAAAAAGGTCTCGAAGTCAGAGGCTTCCCAGCAGACTGGGATCGATACCAAAAGCGAGCCGGCTTCATCAGAAACAGCCAAATGCTCAACGAAGGTAAGCCGCACGCGGTCGTCGCGTTCCCGGGCGGCGTCGGCACCAGAATGATGGTTGGTCTCGCACGAAGAGCAGGTGTTCCAGTGCGAGAGTTCTATCCAAAATGGTTGACATCTTCAAAGAACTGATTTAGAATGGATCCGAATCAGAAAGGATTATGCTATGAAGTTTCCTATCGTATGGGCATCTGAAAAAGTTCCTCAGATTGAGGACACTGAGCTTTACGTTTTCCCTGAACTCGAAAAGGTGATGAACGAACTCGAGAAGCCTGAAGACCTGATCTTTCATACGATCTTCATTGGTTCTTCGATGGACGGCCCAATCGTCATGGCATATGGCAAAGAAAACGATCCGAACATTTATCTCGACTACCTTGATGATGTTCAATGGATTCGCATGGAGGAAGAATGATAGAAGGTGTGTTAGAGTTAGGCACGAAGATCTACTACGTTAAAGAAGAAAACAAGGTCTTCGGCCGACGAAAGATCCACAAAGTAGACGAGAACGGTGTTGAGTGGTTTAGATACAATGAACCGCTTCGTACTCATCATATGGAAGAGAACACGATAGTTGGTCGAGTTCTCAAAGAAGTCGAAGGACGTGTTCCCAGCATCGAAGATCATCTTGACGAGTATTTTCTTGAAGATGGTACGTCGATCGGTCCAAATGAAATTGATGAAGCCGACGCTTGGAGTGGTTACTTCCTCGACAAAGCAGACGCAGAAGCATGGATAGAAGAACGCAAAGCTGAGATGGAACGCATAGATCGCAGTTGACATTTAGTTCGTGTTGGTTTATAAATATCAACATGAAGTACAGACTAGTTCACATAACCGAAAACGGCTCGTACGACTATACTCTTCGCATTGAAGAACGTATATCCGTATGGAGCCGTTTTTTCGGTTTGAAAGAGCCAAAAACGTTCGTAGTTCGTGGTGATGGATCTTACTGGGAGCATCCAGTATGTGGTGTTAAGCTTCCACAGGATCTAATTGACTTTGCAACTGAGGTGATGAAAGAACATGGCCAACATCTTCGTCTTCGGAAGTAATCTCGCAGGAAGACACGGCAAAGGAGCAGCGCTCTTTGCGGTTAAGAAGTATGGTGCAATCTACGGCCAAGGAATAGGTCGTCAAGGTAATTCTTACGCGATCCCAACGAAGGATGCGAATCTCGAGGTACTTCCACTCGAGTACATCAAACACTACATCGGTGAGTTTATAACGTATGCTTGGAACACTCCAGAGGATACGTTCATGCTTACACCGATCGGAACTGGTTTGGCCGGCTATTCTCGCGAACAGATCTACTCTCTGCTGAAGCAGTTCGACGTACCGTCGAATGTTCTATTCACTAAAGAATGGTTTAAACTATAATCTATATTTGATAGCCTTAATAGGATTATACCCAAGCTATCAAAAGTGTCAAGGAAAAAGGAGCGACTATGCAACAAAAAATGAAACAGATCGACCTCATGGATCTTTTCCAGCCAAAGAATCGACAGCAAGATCGCTTCGTCTCTCGTGCGGCTGTGAACATCCACGAGTTCTATCTGTGTGGCAATATCGAGTCGGCCGATGAGTACATCGACTGGTTCGACATCATTCGTCATGCAGGATCTACCGACATCGTTCGTATCATCATCAACTCGTACGGCGGTGATCTGTTCACCGCGATTCAGTTCCTTCGAGTACTCACTGAGTCTGAAGCAACCGTGATCGTCTCTGTCGAAGGTGCTTGTATGTCGGCAGCGACCATGATCTTCCTTGCAGCTGATCAATTCGAGGTGTCTGAACACTCGATGTTCATGTTCCATAACTACTCGGGTGGCGTTGTCGGTAAGGGTGGCGAGATGCTTGATCAGCTGCAGCATGAACGTGTGTGGTCTGAGAAGCTCCTGCGCGACATCTACAAGGACTTCCTGACCGAGGATGAGATCAAACTCATGCTGAACAACAAGGATCTGTGGATGGATGGCGACGAGGTGATCAAACGTCTCGAAGCAAAGAAGGCTAAGCTGGAAGCCGAAAAAGCTGCTGAAGAAGCCGAAGACATCACTGAGGTAGAACCTAACGAGATGCTGATCACCAGCCTGAAGAAAGCTGCATCGAAGAAAAAGATGCAGGAACCTAAAGAAAACGGTTGACATTTGCTGCTCCATTGCTTATATCTAACTGGTAAGCAATGGAGCACACCATGACTATCCAAGAACTCATTGATCAACTTCTGGCTGAGTGCGAACGTACGGGCAAAGACCCTGCTGAAACTCCTGCAGTCGTTGACTTCGGTTGTGACTATGGTGAAGTCGAGACCGTTAACACACTTGACGGTCATATCGTAATCTATTGAGAGTGCTATGAACAAAGAACGACTCGAGCAGCTCAGCGCTGAAATCAAAGAGCGACGAAGAAAGGCACATGAACGCCTTCTTCGTCGACTTGCAATGGGATACACTCAACCACAAAGCTCGAAGGGCATCCAGAACTGGTATGATACTCGAACTTTAGTGAAGCGTGTTACTGAAGCATTCGATCGCAACGAGAAGGCTGGTTCTGGTCGTATCTGTTGGATCAACAACAGGCACCAGCTTCAGATTCGTGGCAAGCACCTTCGTCGACTATTGAAGGCGATGCCAAATGTGAAACAGATTGGGCGGAAGCTCGTGGAGGTAAAGTGACTGGTGTAATCGTAGTCAAAATCATATTGCTGTCATTGTTATGGTCGGCTGGTTGGTGTTTTCACTTTATGAAGATCAACGCTGAGACGAACGCGAAAAACCTATCCATCGTAGGTGCACCGTTCATCGCGATGTTCGTCTACATCATGCTTTTCTGGTGGTAACATGACAAAGTACATCAATCTTTTCGGCGGTCCGGGCGTGGGTAAGTCTACTACTGCGGCCGCCATTTTTGTTGAGATGAAACGCCGTGGAATGAACGTTGAGCTGGTGACTGAAGTCGCAAAGGACTTCGTCTGGGAAGGTCGAATGAAGACCCTCGACATTCAGCCCTACGTGACGATCAAACAGTTCCGCAATCTATATCGACTCAAGGGCAAGGTTGACTACGTCATCAGCGACTCTCCTATCCTTCTAGGATGCATCTATGCTGACAAGTATGCACCGACACTTCCTGCTTCGTACAAGCAACTGATCGTCGACTTGCACAAACAAGAACTTGACCCGTCGGTCAACATCATGTTGAAGCGAGTGTTCGACTACGATCCGAATGGTAGATACCAAAGCGAAGACGAAGCACATCAGCTCGATCGTGACATGCAGAACATCCTTGACTCGAACAACATCCCTTCGATCACGTGGAACCCGACCAACGTTGCTGGGCTCGTAAATATTTTGCACGAACTGTGATTTAGCGGTTGACATTCTGTAGTACATTGCTTATATCTAACTAGTAAGCAACGGAGAAGAACATGCCCATCGCGATCATCACCCCTGAAGAAGTTGATGTTGACGTCTGCTACGGTGACTTCGACGGTTCGTACACCAAGACGATCTATGTCGTTGACTTCTTTACCGGTGAAGTCGGTTTGCCAATGTCGAACCTCGAGACTACGATGTACATCAAGACCGAGCACGACGCCAAGATGATGGCTCGTCTGTTTGAGCTCGGTATGACCGGTCGTGGTGAATACAATGAAATCACCTTCAACAAAATCTTTGAAGACGAAGTGGTGAATGAAGATGCATAAGCTTGAAGTTCTTGTTGGCCTCCCGGGCTCGGGTAAGTCAACTCGCCTGAATTTTGTCGATGATCCCGAGTTCGGCAATACCGTCTTCGTGTACAGCACTGATCGTTATCTCGAGATGATTGCTGATACACAGAACTCTACGTATGGTGCAGTGTTCAAGGACTATATCTCGGAAGCTACTTCCAAGATGAACGAACAACTGGCGTACGCCCTGAGCGAAGGCGTCGATGTATATTGGGATCAAACCAATATGTCTTCGAAGAAGCGCAAAGGCATTCTGTCGAAGTTTCCCAAGACCTATCGTAAAGAGTGCTGGTGCATTCGCCCGCCTCAGACCGATGAAGAGTGGGGTGATCTTGATGATCGTCTGCTCAATCGTCAGGCTGAGACCGGCAAGTTCATTCCTCATCACATCATCCAAGCGATGGCTGACTCCTATGTTGAGCCTGAACTTGATGAAGGCTTCGATAAGATCACGATCGTCGACCTGTACGGCAATGTGATAGAAGTGAAAGGTACGTCGGAATGAGAGTGATTCCTTGGTCACAAGTCCAAGATACAGAACTTGCCCAGATGGCGAGATTGATCATCTGGGATAACTACGACAATCGTGAACTTGCGTATCACAACTGGGATCACGTGGAATCGATGTATCAGTATCTTGCTGATACGAATGAACCGTACGACGAAGCACTCGACTGGGCTGTCCTCTTTCATGACATCGTCTACGACGAGAAGCCGGAGAAAGAGTATCGTTCGATGAAGGTCTTCGCCGACATGGTTGAGCAATATGAAGGATGTACGCCCGACATCTGGGAACGTGATCGTGTCTGTAAGTTGATCATGTGTACTGCTGATCACATCGTCACACAATATCCAAGGTCGTCTGCAATCATTCGCGCTGATCTTCATGGTCTCACAAATACCTTGACAACGATCGAGAACTTTGTTAAGATCATGAAAGAGTCAACGGCTTTGTACAGCATCACTGAAACGGAATTTGCTCAGAATTCTGAACAGTTCATGAGGCAACTGCTCAGCCGAGTAACCAACAACTCGAAGATCGATCGCGAGCATGCAGTGTTTCACGCTCGTATCCGCGACGGCATCATGACAACGATCAAACTCTCCCAAATCATGCAAGGAACTTTGTAATGAACGGTCTCTCTT
>JACCED010103716.1_pt1 | contig 16161 bp, 14 predicted proteins | sample 7455021 | NCBI WGS metagenome assembly JACCED01 (sample SAMN15323456, study PRJNA562643) | freshwater metagenome | isolation source: river surface water | place: USA:Blue River Watershed | collected 2017-08-19 | reverse complement strand
GGCAGGGTCCTTGGCGTATTGATCGATAGGAAGGACGTTGCTAAGTCCGCCCTGATAATACGCGAACGCCTCTTCAGCCACACGGGATATGTCGGCAACAATCCTAGCTATCTTTGGATCCTGAAGGTTGAGCTGGCCCTTTGAATAAAGATCACGGAATACCTCTACGGCATTGGCGTATTGGGCTCCATGGGCCCTTGCCGACGCCTCATCCACTCCTTCGCCATGCTTAAGCAAGGCGTGGTATGACTGTATCATGGCGTTCCAAGCCTTGTCAGGCATGGCACCCATGTCCTTGCTGGATCCGACGAGATTCAGCAGGTAGTTGGGCCTAAATACCTTGAACCTGCTCTGACCATCGGAGATGTATTCCATGTCCCCGTTAGCCTCGGCAACAGACCTGAGAAGAAGGTGCGCGACCTCATGTCGTCCCGTGGTGGGCCTGTAATTCTCCCTGTTGAATACAAGGATCTTTTTGTCGGCGCCGTTCACGTCCTTGAACTCGGCCATCATTCCGGCAGACCTATGAACGTCCTTGAGTATGTCGGCTATCCTGTTCGCAGGAGCCTTCATATCGACGAGTATCTGCATCAGCTCGGCCGGATTCTTTGCGGCGTCACCGAAGTAGAAGTTGACGTTACCTACTCCCATGAGCGCGCCTTCGTGGGCTATGAGGGTCTGGAGGTGGGCCATTTCTATGGCCGTAGTCCTGAGGTCTCCGTATCCCTCGACGTGCTCGGCAAACCTCTTGGCGCTTTCGTATCCGGTCGGTCCAAGGACTCGCCTGAAGGCTTCTATTCCATACTGCTTAAAGTTATCTACGACCAGCTGATCCTGATGCTGGAAGCGGGTGTATGCGCCCATGTGTCGGACGGTTCCAGACAGACCACCCCAAGCGACGCCCATGCCGACACCGGCACCAGCGCCCTCCTCTCGGGAGTTGTAATAGCCTATGCCAGCTCCGATGATGCCGTCCCTGAACATGGCCTTAAGGGCCGAGCTAGACATGCTGGTTGCCCATCCAACTGTGGCGTTCACGCCGACGGCGAGCATCTGAGCCTCGCGCGACATGATATCGGCACCACGGGCCGTCCCAGAGGCGAGCCTCTCAAGGGTGGTCATTCCGATCGCGTCAGGCTTGACCATGGCCTTGCCGAGCGCGCGATCGACAATGTCAGCTCCAGCCGTCTGCGCCAGCTCACCAAGAGCTTCAAGGCCGATGCTTCGCATGAAGCCCATGGCAGGATGCCTAAGGCCGTTACCAACCACTTCGGCTCCCATCTCGACGGCGGCGGCCGTAGAAGCGTTACGAACAGCGTTGCCTGCGTAGTCTCCAGCGAGCTGCGTAGCGGCGGCAGATGCTCCGTAGATAGCCTTAAAGGGCGCCCTGATAATGGTGCCTGCGGCTTCAAGCGTCTTTCCGGCGGCAACATCGATGCCTTTGCCTATGAGGTTAGTTCCGAAACCTCCGAGTCGCTCGACAGCTCGGGCGGCCCAAGTGGCTTTTGCGCTTTTGGCGGCTCCGGTTGCGGCCAGCTTAAGGGCTGTCGCGGGAGTGGACGCTCCGGCCGAGAAGAACCACTCCGGGATATCAAGGACGGCGTATGAAAGTGCGGTGGCAAACTTTGGGTCTACAAGGCCTTCGTAGGTTTTCTTCCATCCCTCTGGCAGATAGTCGCCGAGGATGGTGCCCTTTCCCTCCATGTGTTCGTAGGAGCGGTTGTTAAAATCGCGAGCCTCATGGAACTGACGGATCTGAGAATCGATATCTCCGTCATCCTTGCCGGCCAATCGCATCAGATAGCTCTTAAGCTTGAAGCCCCAGCTTCCCGGATCTTCGGATTGGGCAAAGATGCCATACATATCCGCGACGCCCTTGGCTGCTCCTTCGGCGACGCTAGCCCCAAACTTGGCTGGATTGAGCGGAGCGTCTGCAAGGCCGCCAAGCTCCTCGATCATCATGCCTACGGCGTTTTCGGCCGCACCAATGAAGTCAGTCTTCTTGGTGTCCATGTATTCCATCATCATCCTGAACGACTTGCGCCCCATCTCGTCGTTCGAGAACCGCGCCTTGCGGTTCGCCTGCATGTATTCGAATACGTCCTTGCCCGTGAGCAGGGACGGGTCGGCCTGTGCGGCTATGTCCGGAGTTGCCTCCTCGAAATCAAACGCGGGAGCAGGCCTTACCTGCATCCCTCCAGCTTGGAGCCCGGCGATGATATCTCGCTTTATCTGGGCGTCCCTGTCTTCTGGCGTTTGAGGTTGGGTAGGTTCGGTGGGGTCCATTATTCAGGTATGACTCCGGGGATGGTGGCAGATGAAGCTGCCCCGCCGGCGCCAGAAGGTTGGCGCTTCTTCGGGATCAATTCAATACCATTGAGCTTAGCAGCTCGATATACCACACCCTGAATCTCTGACCTGAGTTTCTGAAGCTTGAGAAGCTCGTTAGACCTTCGTCCCCACGCCATGTTGCTGGCAGCCCTAGGGACTCCGCCTTGGATCATTTCAAGTTCTTTTTCGGATACTCCAGCTAGGCTTTTGGTTCCAGACAGCGTCTGTAGCACTACGGGCGTAAGCATTGACTCGATTTGAAGCGCTCTGGCCGCACGGGCCGTAGGGGAGAGTGAACCTATGTATCCGCTATCATTATACAGGTCCTCAAGCTCGTCGAGCAGGCCAAATACCCTCTGGCTGTTTTGGATGCTAGTCCTGAACAGGTCGGCGTTCTCGTCGCCCCCGCCGAACGGAAGGACGCTCACCCCGTTTTGGGCCGCCATCATGTATGCCGGGACGCGGACCCTTCGTCCATCCTTCCCGGTTACGTCGACATTACCATCTGGAGCCATCATGTATGATCCGGCCCTGCCCATGTCTATCTCCGTCCCCATTTTAAAGAGAGCAGAACCCTTTGATTTTCCTATCTGGAGAGCCCCAGCCATATTGCCGGTGCTCATGTAGAACTGCTGCGCCCTGTAGTTAGGGTCCTGAAGCTTTTTTTGCTGCTCCAGATACTTCTCCTGTCGCTTTGAGTATGCTCCAGACTGATCAAAAAAGGCGGCAGCAGCCTTAGCCTTGTCGCCTCCATACATTTCTAGGGCTACATTAAGGTCATCCGGCCTAGCCGTCAGCCTTTCGGGCATGGCCCCTCCTTGACCTGAAAGGCTCTGGCCAAGGAGCTGGGCTATCTGGTCGTCGTCCATTACCTTACGGTCGTCTTGCCCTTCTTCTTGTCCTTGTTGGCGTTATAGCTGTCTATTGCGCCCTGAGCTCCCTCGAGGTTCTCCTTGTATTGCTTGAGGGTGGTTATCGAGGAGTCGAATTGGTTATCCAGCTTATCCTTGGCGTAGTTAAGGGTCATTCCCTTTTGTCCTATGGGTATCTCGGCAAGCGTCCAAGCGCCAAGACCGCCCTCCAATGACTTATCGTAGACGGCAATCTTGGCCCTAGCGTTATTCCTCGCGATCAGAATGGGCTGGCTCTTGTCCATGTCTTTCAGCAATCCTCCGAGCTTCTTACTGTTGCTCGGATCGGCAAGCTCGTCAGGGGTCATACCGGAGGCCCTCATCCTGTCGTCGAACCGCTGGTCGTAGGGGAAGGCTTCATCGAAATCTTCCTTGGTGAATGCAGTCGTCAGGGGATTGCCGTGCATCCTTCCATGAATGGCCTTGGCTACGTTGGTCTCCGAGGTCTTTCTAGTCTTCATTCTTTCCTCTCGACGCCCTGCCGTAGCGATATCGCGATAAGGCTCGATGTTCTTCATGAGCCAATCTCTCTGCTCGGGGGTGAGGGGAGTGTCGGCTCCGATTTCCTGCTCCTCGCCGTCGCCCAGAAGCGCGTTTGCCAGCAGGACACCGCCCGTCCCGTAAGTTGCTAGATTTCCAATTTTAACGCCCGCTCCAAGTCCGGCCATGTGAGGGGTTGAAGAGATATTCTTCCCAGCACCCCTCGCCAAATTAATGGCTTCGTTGCCAGCCAATTCTCCCGCAGCCGAAGACGAGGTTCCGGGCAATACATTCTGCTGCCTCATGACCTCAGGGAGGAGCAGGCTGGGATCCTTGACGGCCTGACCCTGACTCACTCCGCTATCCTTGCCGCCAATCATGACAGGCTGCTTCCTAGGATCGCCGCCCTTCATGGATCCAGCCCCGAAGACGGCTCCGAGCCTCTCGGGACTCATGCCTAGGGTAAGTGGATTCAGCGTCATTCCCAATATTTGAAGGACGCCGGGAGTGATCGGAGCCAAGCCCCTGATCTGATTCATGAGCCCGCTCCTACCCAACGTCTCAAGCGTCCTGCTCTGGCCGGGGTCAAGGTCGAAAACGTCATCAAGCTTATACGCATTCGCGGCCACCTGAGTTTTTGCGGCGGTCGTCCTGACGCCCTTTTCCTTTTCGGCGGCCGTGGTGGTTCCGGCCGGCATCGGAGGAAGGTTGCCGCGGACATTTTTTACGTCGGTCCGAAATTGCTTGTAGGCGTTTATCTTTCGCCTGAGCTCAACGGCCTCGTCATGGAGGCTCCTTGGCGCATTTGGGTTGGATTTGATTTCTCCGTTTATGTTCCTTAGCAGGTCCTCAAAGACCTGAACGTCGGTAGCGGCTTGTGCTTCGGCCCTATCGATATCAAATTGGCTCTGATAGTTAAGGACGTCTAGATCTAGTTCTGGAGGTTTTGCCATGGTGTTTGAAAGTTATTTTTTGGAGCCGATGGTTACGTTTCCTTTGTTCCAATTTCTGTTAAACTCTTCCATCTCCTTAGTCCATCCCCTAAGGATTTTTTCCTCATCTTCGACGGGGGCCCTCATGAGCTTTATTCCCATGCCCATGGTTTCCCACCAAGGAGCTATGGCCTGCGCCTCGTCGTAGTGATACCTATCTAATACTTCGGCCAGAAGCATCCTTCTTTTCTGCTCAGGGGTGTTAGCCATTCCGTATTGAGCGGCCCACTTGGCCCTTCTTTCGTCTTCGACTTTCTGGATCTTGCCGCTGAACAGATTGGAGACCTTGTTCCTGCCCCAATGCCTAGACTTTTCGCCGATCATGAGCCTTTCAACCCCGTCGTAGTCTCCCTTCTTGAAGAGATCCCGGACTTCGGCGTATTCCCTGTCTGCATGCCTTATGCTCTCGAGCTCGGAAAGCATTCCGCCAAGTCCAGCTTGGGCGGCAGTTCCGAGGACAGGGCCACCGGCTCTGTTGATGAAAGATATCGAGTTCTCGGCTACATCGGTCCAGCCCTGATTCGCAGGCGGAGCACCCCTTCCATATGGGTTATACATGGCCCTTTTCGTGGTATCGGCCTGCTCGGCGGCCAGCAAAGCGGCGATGTATGGCATCTTATCGGTAAGGGGTTTTGCTTTTCCAGCCAGCTCAAGCGCAAGCTGCGTCCCCGTAAGCCCGAAGTCGGCCAGATATAGATTCGTTAGGTATCTTTTTTCGTCGTTCCTTCGAGTTATCTCTCCTGCCATCTCCTTGTCCATCTCTGGAGATCCGGTGTAAATCCCGCCATTCCTGTCGCCCCTCCTAACCATGAAAGCCATCTCCTCGTCGGGGGTATACCTGTAGGTATTCTCCCCATAAGGCTCTTGGCTTTGTGATGGATAGGGCTGCTCCATGGTCACCAATCCTTTCTACCCGGAGGCTTCGCGGCTGGCGCGGCTGGAGGGGGAGCCTGAAGTCCCGCTATATCATAGAGCGAATCCAAGTTTCCAAACCTAGATCCGAAGAACGGACGAAGGAAGGACCTGCCCCTAGTCTTGTATTGCTGACCAGCCCAAGATATGTGCGAGTCATAGGCCTTAAGCCTAGCCCTCAAGGCGTCCCTCTCGGCAATCCTCTCTGCCTGTGTTTTGGCATCCTTCGCCCCCAAGACGTCAATAGCTCCGATCTTGTCATTGAGAAGACCCCTTACAACGCCAGCCCCTTGGTTCCATACCTCCCAATTCGAGTCGGCAGAGGCATCTTCATCGGCTCTGTTTTCCGCCCTTATGACGCCCGGCTCGGCAAACTTAAGGAGGTCCAGCTCTTCTTGGAATCCCTTGGCCCGCTTGTTTTCGTTGAAAGTGGCCACGTCCTTATACTGATTGAACTTTTGTCCTTCGAGCTGCATTCCAAGGGTCCCCTCGGCCACGGACGCGTTCCTGTCTGCTATGGAGTAATTCAGGTTCGTAGACCTCATCTGCTCCTTGAGCCTGTTGCGCTCCATGCCTTCTCGCGACGCGAGCTCCATGGAGAGCCGGTTTGAAGCGGCCATGTTGTTCAGTCCTGTGATGCCCATCTGGGACGTGAACTGATTTATGGCATTCTGCGGGGCATACTGCATGCCCATTATGTTGGACAGGCTGTCGCTGCTATCTCCTCGGTATAGTGAGTTGAGCTGTTGCATGTTAGTAAGTGGATGCGGCGCGATACTGAGACCTGATGCCTCCGACAGCGGCTATGGTTTCTCCATTCCAAGCCGTGCTGTAGATCCAATTCTCAGACATGTCGTTGAATGCTTTTATGCCTCTGGCTCCATTGATCGTCTGCCTGATCTGTTGGTCGCGCATCTGTCCGGTATTCTTGATATCCTGCCAATTGGCGTAGATATCTCCCGCTAGCTGGGATTCAAACGGAACAACCGTCGGTATGGTCGCTGAAGTGTTAAGACCGGCCTGATTGGCCGACATTCCGAGCTGAGTCGCGGTAGCCGTGTAGGTCTTGTAGTATGCGTCCAGAGCCTGAGCATATGCCGCATAGGCTATCTGCTTGGCCTGAAGCTTCTGCTCGAAGGTGATATTGTCCCTGATGGCAGGAACGGCATTATGACCTCCACCCATGGCCGCGCTAAGACCGGCAGCGTATTGGGAGTTCTGGGTAGGGTCTATTTCCTGATCCTCAAGGAGGGCTTTTGCCGCGGCCGCCAGCTCTGCGAGCTTGGCCCTCTGGTCCTGCTTGGTGGGGACATTGTCGACGTAGCTTGTGGTTACGCCCGGAAGCCCCTCTCCGGCCATGCCGAAGAGCATCGAGCTCCTGAATCCCGGAGCAAAAGACAAGACGTCATTGGACATGGCCGTCTTCGCCGCGGTGTTCGCGCTGGCCCACTCGGTCATGCACTCGCCGTGAGCCTCTATGCCTCCGAGCATCTCGTTAATCAGATGCCTTCCATACAGGACATACCCCTGATTGGTTACAAACCCCTGAGCGTCTACAGGGAATGAGCTAGTCGTCGTTACATGGGCCGTAGGAAAGCTGAACGCAGGAAACGCCGTAGTGGTCGTCGTCTGATTGCCCGTTGGAGGAAGCGAATTATTGCAACCTACGCATTGGCCGGTGTTTGGATCAATGTAAGCCATCAGTAGATGCTAAAGAATGATTTGCCTGCGATTCCGGCCTCAAGGCCGCATGCTAGGATGCGAGCCGATCCGCCCGTGACAATGATCTTGAGCTTGGCTCCCATGGCCCGCTTGTTGACCAAACCACGCCTAATCGTGTTTCCCTTTGCCGAGCTGAACTTGTCCATGATGTGCTCGCCATCAGGGTTTATGGTTATTGCCTTGATCTGGACGCTGGAATTGTCGGCGTTGTCCATCTGGACGAAGAACGCGTCATACTTCTTGTCGGTCATGGCCCGGAACATGTAGTTCCTCGTCCTGACCTCTGACGTTATGAGCTCAAACGCGGTCGCTCCTGAGTCAAACTCGCCCTCTTCGAGCAAAAAGATCTTCCCGCTGGTTGAATCGAAGGCAAAAAGGCGAGGCCTGTCGGCTTTTCTGGCGACAAGTAGCGTCGTAGGGTTGAAAGGATACTCGTCGATGGACTCAAACATGCCCTTTATCTGCGGGTTGATGACAAGCACCTTCCATTTCCCTCCGACAAAGGGAAGGCTGACGTAAAATCTGCCAGCATATGCGACGATGCACACTTTTTGGTATGCCGACGGGTCGACCTGATCCATTATGTCTTGGATCACGCTGCTCATCGGCTCAGCTCCCTCTGAAAACTTGTCACCAGCAAGGACTTTTATGCCCGGCCGGCGGTTGGCATCAAAGAAAACGGTTACTCCTCCGGAAGTAGCCACCGCGTCAGGACCCGTCGCGCCGTCGGAGGAGCTGATCTTCTGGACTTGGTGCAGAGCTTCCTGCTTTTTCTGCGCGGCGATGTATCCTACGCCTGCCTTGACCAAGTAGATGCTTCTCTTTCCAAAGGCCAAGACCATGTTATGGCTCGTAGACAAGGCCTGTATTCTGTCATAGGTGCCTTGGATAAGGCTGACTGTGTCCATCGGAACGGGCTTTACGCCATTATAGGCCGTAAACCTGATCTGATCGTCTTTTGCCGTGACCAGCCGCTCGGTGATGTTGCCACCCGCGACGTAATCCAAGTCGGTAGACTCGGCGCAAATCGACTGAGTGTATCCCTGACCCCTGACCCTAGGGAATCCCTGTATCTGCGGGATGACTTGGGAGGCGTTGTCGTCTATTAGATACTCCTGATTGGACCCAAATATCTTGATGTGGTCGCCTGTTTTACCATGCGAGGCCACCGCGTAGTCAGCTCCGGGCCCAGCGACAAACGCCAGCTTGGACCCTTTCCTAGGAGAGATCACGCCGTCCATTATCCTGACGTTGCTGGCGTATTCCAGAAACGAGCTAGGCTCGAAGGTCGCGCTATTGGGATAGCTGGCGAAACCCTCGAACCTCAGGTCGGCGTCGGCTGTGACCTCTCTGGCCATTACTTACCGGTGACAGAGGTGTAAATCGCGCGGAGCTTTTCGGCCCAGCGAGCGCCGACGTAAACGCCGCCGACGAAGGAGATGGAGATAAGGATTATGGTGATCATGCTTGGGAAGGTGGGCTGTATGTCAGGCCTCCGGATCCGTCTGAATTAACAGTAACAAACCCCTGAGAGGAGTAGAAGCCGCCGACAGTAGTCTGGGTGTAGCTATTCCCGGAAAGGACCCAATTGAAGCCGGACCCGTCAAACTTAAACTCCGACATGGCTGTTCCGACTTCAGGGTAAGGGATCGTGCTCATGTTAGCGTCCTCGCTTCCGCTGTAATACCAGTTGTATCCATCGTAATAGGTTATGGATGCCGTAATAGCGGAACCGGAGGTAGATATTACCGCTCCATTTCCTATGGCTGATATCACGGAAGTCGTAATCGAGTATTGAGAAGGAGCCGCCGTCGTCTGGAACGTCCCGTCGCCAAACGCCAATCCCCATCCGGCGCTAAACACGATATGCCCATTATAAACAGCCAGTTTATAGGAGGTGTTACTGGCCGGCGCGCCATGGATGCCTACGCGTCCGTCAGCGCCGACGATGAACGGAGTGGACTCAGGGCTTTCGTCTTCGACCCGAAGCGAGTCTCCGGTGCCGGTATTTACGACGCGCAGGGCTCCACCGCTTCCATTTTGAGCCACAGTAAGAACCGGCGCTACGTTGGTCGTCTGGATAGTGCTTATCTGATTGGTGGAGACCAATCCGATCTGGTTACCGAACCTGTTTATGAACTGAAGCCTGTCGGTGATGAAGATATCTCCGCTGGCAGGCGCGGTGGGCGCCGCCGCTACAGTTCCAATGTTTACTCCGGACGTTGTAGCCGTGGCCGTTGCGTTGATCTTCCCGGTAAAGGTAGCTCCTGAAAGCTGTGCGTAGCCTGTAAGATTGGGAGCAGGTATCGCGCTTATTGCAGACGTGACATAGTCTTCGGTAGCGGCAGGGTTGGCCTGAGACAGGGACGGACTGGCCGCTTGTATGCCAGCTAGCGCGGTGGCGGAGATCTCATCGCCAACGTTGACGACGTTCTGCTCCGGAGGGGGCAGATACGACGACCCCATTAGATGACGCCCTCGTAGATGATGACGGTGCCAGAGCCGACGATATACAGGGGGCCCTGATATCCTTCGATGATGTAGATGCCTTCCTTGGCGATGTGCAGGCCGTCAGTATCGGTCGGATTAAACATGACGACGGCGTGGTTCGCCTTGGGTTGGATGTGCAGCTGGATGCGCTGCTCTCCAAGCTCGACGGGAGGAATTACGGTGGCGGTGGACGAGGCGCTAATGGTCTTCGTCTTGAACCGCTTGATGAGGGGGGTGGTCTTGTTGAACATGTCAGTAGCTTCGGAAATTGATCTTTCGTGTCATGCCTTGCTGGCGCAAGACTTGGTCTAGGGCATGGTCCTTCGCCTCTTCGGCTCGGTTTTCGATGAAGCCGAGCGTATTGACGTCGGCCGTTCCTTGGGCCCGGCTGTAGTCCGAGAAGGTTCCTTGGGATATGTAGTCAGAGAAGAGCCGCGGGATGACCACCTTTGTCCAATTAGGATCTATGTCGGGAGGGGTCCCCGGGCTCGAAGGGCTTGTTCCGTTGTAGTTCCAGAAGTTACCCTTGGTCGGGTATCCATTGACGGGGATTATCGCGGAGGCTCCATCGATGATGCCGGCAAGGCCGGGTCCTTCGTCGTAATAGACCTGAGCTCCCTTATGGTAAGCGGTTGCGGGCTTCCACGGGTCGCCGAACAGGACAGGGGCATCAGGGCGGTGCTCGACCCATACCTCTGAGTCATTGTCGTTGGCCAAGTAAAAGCCGTCATTGATTCCCTCGAAGTCCTTCTGGACTCCATGGGAAGACGCCAGCGGGTCCTTGGACCACACGCATATAACCTGACCTACGTCGGCAGGAGTGACTATCTTGCGCCTCTCATTCTCTACGCTGGTAGGGCACTTGGTGTATCGCTTCAGGTCAGGCCAATCATTAGATTCCCAGATCTTTTGGATGCGTCGGCTGGCGAAGTCGCGGATCATGGCGAACCTGTCCAGCGTCGTCAGGTTCCTATCGAGCCCGCAGAACTGCAAGGCCGAGTGAAGGATTTCGCTGAAGTTCGCGGATCTCATTGGCGGTTTATGTATTCGAGTATCTCCGGGAAAAGCTGGCTGTTATCCCCGGATCCACTCCTAAAGTTGTCAGCCGGATCATATTGATTGAACACAGACTGCCAATCGAACGATGCCATAGGCTTGTTTGCGCTAGCAAGGAATCGCTCCGAAAGAGGATGATCGCCTGCAAGGAAATTATCCGTTCTCATTTGAGCCAATTGATCGCCCCTAGTCTTGTGGGCATATGGCCAAAACTTGTTGAATCGCTCTCGGGCCACTTGGTGGGCATGCTTCTGCATCTCAGCATTTCTTGATACTTGGCGGAAAAAATCGATCTCTCCGGGCTCGGCGTCTTCGCTAAGACCGCGACGAAGATAGTCCCTTGTCCTAGATGCTTCCAACTTGGCCCTGTCCTTTACGTCTGCGTCGGTCGTGAAATTATAATCATCCCTATCAAGCGATAGGGCATATTGCTCTGCTGCCCAATCTGAGTCATTCGGGTCCTTGAATGATTCTGGGTAGTTATCGATTAGGTATTGTATCGCTTCATCGTTAAGCCAAGGCGTGTTGTCGTATCCGGACATTTTATCTATCTCGCCCCTTATCGAGTCTATCGCTATGCCATAATCCAATGGAAGGGCCTTCCCTTCAAATGGGTCATCCCTGTTTATTGTTCCTCTATTGATAAACGGCCTTTCGATTTCGACTCCAGCTATGATAGGAAGCAACGTCTGCATCAGGGCGGCCTGAGCATCTGCATTTGCCGGACCAAGGCCTCCCTGAAAATCTCCAGACGGATTTGCAGAGTTTGAGCCATGAAGCACATGGCGAGCGGACTCCGTGTCTGTTACGGTTCCTCCGGCCATCTTGTCTGCCAAGTTTAGAGTCAGCGTCCTGCTATCCCTGTTTTGGACGCTGTCTGGGTCATTAAGCTGCGGAAACTTGATAAAGAATCCCCCCCTTCTCCCTTGTGGGTATTCCCTATTAAGGTAATCGGCTGTTACCGCCTCCCTAAACCTTTCCGATTTTTGATTCGGTCCAAGGTTCGACGAGTTTATTGCATCAAGTTCCTCCTGCGGCAGATCATAACCGCCCCACCTTTCGGGCTTGAGCGGAGGATAGGCGACCGGAGCTCGGCTCTTGAGGGCCTTGGGCGTGTAGCCATCAAGGGTGAAGTATGTCTCGGCCATCAGAATGGAAGCCCCGGCGCTACGATCTGCGTCTTCGCCGCGACGTTAGGCTTAAACTCAGGATTCTCTTGGAGGACCCTGTTAAGGAACTTCTTGTCGTTCCATATTTGAGGGCCGAACAAGAACTTCATGTGCTGATAGAAATCAATGGGGATACGGGCCTTCAGCTGGCCCAGACCCTCGGAAAATTGGTGCTCATTTTTGTTGGTCTCGGCGATGAGCTTCCGAGCTGCCTCTGCTTGGACCTTACGGAGGTTCCACCCCGAGCGAAACTCCTCCAGCATTGGCTGGAGAAGGTCGCCGGGGATGGCTTCATGGATGGGCGGCAGCTCAGCCATGACCTCGTATCGATTAGGCGTCGTTAGCCTTGTAGTCGAACATGCCGAAGCACAGCGGGCTCTGGACGACCAGAGCAGCCATGGCTTCCATCATGCGACGGGGGCCTCCACCGTTTTCGGTGAGCTCGCGAACCTGAGCGATGTTTCCACCGTATCGGATCTCGAGGTATTCCCACGGGATGATGAAGCCCTTGGTCTTCGCGTTCTGAGCGTGAAGATTGACGTGCTTCTTGGCGTCGGCCTCGGTGGCATACTTCGCCGGGGCGGCCGTGACGGCTCCCGTGGTGAAGTTGGTCACCTTGACGTCGACAAGGTTATCGGCGATGCTCTGGTCGCCGTCATAGACGTGCCACTCACCAGCAACGTCGCCAGAGACGAACTTGATGGTGTAGGGGTTGACGCCGGCATGCAGGAACTGCGACGGGATCAGCGAGAGGCGGCCGAAGTCGCCTTCGAAGACGTCGACGGAAGCCTTGATGGTGTCCGAGTTGGCGTCGCGGTTGGAGTTGATCGTCGGGTTCAGGCCAGAGGCCGGAGCGCGCTGGGTGTAGACGAGGTTCGTGAACTGCCTCTTGAGGGAGGTTCCGACGACGGCTTCATGCGAGCGGAACTGACCGGTCTGTTCGTAGACGGAGGTCATGACGTCCTGAACGTCGTTCTCAGAGAGATTGTCGACGGTGAGGCCGGTTCCGATGATGGAGCTGGACGGGGTGAGGAAGTTCTCGTTGATCGAGCGGATTTCCTGCCTGTAGTTGCCCGCGCTGGAGTTGCTGGCCTGAATGCCATACTTCAGCTGGGTGTTCACGGTGGCGGAAGCGAGCTCAGGCTTGATCCAAGCCGTGAGGCATCGGGTGCGATAGGGCAGGGTGCCGTTATCGAGGACCGGAAGGATATCGGAAGTGAAGGTGAGCTCCATGGAGCGCTTCAGGTCGATGGTGGCCTTGGAGAGCTGGCGAGAGAGCTCATCCTTAACGCCCGCGATATTGAGGATATCCTGCGTCAGGTTAGAGACGTGGACGGCCCTGCGGAACATGTGGATGTTGTTCTCGACTTCAGTCCTGTAGCCGACGGTATACTGCTTGAACTCACCGCCACCGAGGCCAGCGTTGGCACCGGTCAGGTTGTTCGGATCGACGTCCTTGCCGTCAACGATGCCGAGTTCCACGGAGGGCTCGGGGTTGCGGTCGACCTGCCAGCGGAAGGTCGTGTTGCCGGGCTTGGAGCCACGCTTAGCCATCGAGGAGATGGGCGTGTCCTTGGCGTCGACGTTGAGGATGAGGTCGCTCAGTTCCTCGCGGATACCGATGCGGGCGCCGGGGAGGGGGCGCTGGTTCTGGAAGTCCCGTTCGTAGAGATTAGCCATGATGTTTGGTCGTTAGATGAACTTGTTCTTGAACACATCAGCCAGATCGTCGATCGACCCGCTCTTGCGGTAGCGCTCCATGCTTGAGGCATACTGAACCGGGTCGCTCTTTTGGGGCTGACGCGGAGCAGGGGTGTTGCTCATGCTGGGTTGCACCGGAACTTTCCTTTGCGCGTTCTGGGCCATGGTCTTCTGAGCCTTGTAGCTCATCATCCCATTCACCATATGCGCGGCGTATATCTCGTAGTCAGGGAACCTTTTGATCTCGGGCATGGCTTGGACGAAGGCGTTTACCTTGCTAGTCCGCTCATCCGTCGGATCATTGAGCCAGCTGAACTCGCTTCTCGCGAACTTGGCTGACCTGTCCTTCTCTTCGAGATACGCCAACTGCTTGGGAAGGTCTTCTTCGATGGCTTGGAGCGCCCTGACTTTCGCCTTGGCTATATTCTCCTTAGACACCGGCTCACCTTCCCCTTCAGGATAGTATCCGTCCGGGTAACGCTCACAAAATAGGCGGATTTTTCGCTGCTTATCAAACTCGGCCTGTATATCGGAAACACTATTCAGTTGCGCGAATGGATTTGGCGACTGTGTGTTTGCGACGGCCTTGGATCGCTTGAGTTCGGCGACTTCCTGCTCTAGCTTGTTAGCCTTTTCCTCGGCTTCCCGCCTTAGGGCCGTCAGCTTGGCGAGTCGCTTTTGAACGCCTTTGGTGGAGCGATCTTGGCTATCGTCATTCTGTTGTTCGGCTTCTTCGGCTTCCGTGGTTGCCTCTGGCATTACTGCCTCGGGCTCTTCCGGCGACTCCACGCCGGTGGTCTGTTCTATCTGGCCGCCAGACAGGACCCGGGAGAAGAAATCTTCCGGGCTTTCATTTTTGCTAGGTTCGGCTTGCCTAGCGTTGGTCATGGGGGGATTAGTCTCGTTCCCAAGTTCGAGATCAGCTTGTGGCTGTTGGTCTTCTTCCATGTAGGTCAGCGTTTAACGTCCGCAGAGACGTAAGGATTGATGGCCGTCGTATGCGTCAAAGCAATACGCTCTATTGCTGTTCGCTGGTTTGACCCGTTTTCGGCTTAAGCGCGGCGTCCCTTCGGTCCTGAAGGTGGACGAGCATTTCGTTCAATGCGTCGAGCCTGCCGGCCGAGTGGATTCTGGCTTCTCCCGTAGTGGATGGCGCCATGACTTTCGCCATCTCGATCTGAAGTGCGTAGTCGATCACGATGAGAACGGCCTTGAATAGCTCCACCGAGTTGGGGTCGGTGGCGCCAAAGGCGTTATGGACGTATTTGTTAGATTCAGGCGTCATAGATTAGATGCTCATCTGAACAGGCGGCTGTTGAGTCTGGACCTGAGGAGCTGGAGCCTGACCTTCTGCCGCGGCAGCCGCTTCCTCTTCCTGAGCCTTGCTGAACTCCTCCTGAATCTTTTCAGAAGCCGGAGACACTCCAACTCGTCCGATCTGCTTGTTCTTCTCTTGCTCGACGGAGAACTGAAGCTGCTTCATGTAGTTTTCGAGGAGTATCTGGAAGATGCGATCACCCTGAGCCGCCTGCTGTGCCTTCGGGTTCTTCGCTAGAATATCCTGCGCGAACTGAAGCTTCGATGAGGCTTGTGGGTCGTTTTCGACATACTGAGCCTCGTTGCCGAGCATCATTAGGGCTATGTCGTTGGTTACGTCCTTATACAGCTTCTGGGAGGCCGTAGCCTTGTCGATAACAAGCTCGCGGGCTGCGTCAGGGCTAATGGACTCGATGACGAGCTTTACCAGCTTGTCTCGGTCGATAACACCGGAGACGTCCAGAGGAACGACAGTCTCGACGATAGACTTGAGCTTCTCGCGGACAAAGTCCGGATCGGCATCCCTGACGTCGAACCTGACGTTCAGATCATATTGCGAGTGAATGTCGGACAGGCCCTGCTTCAGCGGAGATCCCGTGATTCGGACTACTTCCTCCTCCTCCATGAACTGAAGGCACAGGGAGAACATCTGACTAAAGCACCTAGTCCAGAACATGAGCCAATTATCGACCTGAAGCTGCTTCATCATCTGTATCTTCACGGGGTCGATTGGCTTTTCTCCGACTTGGAAGCCAAAGTAATTCCCTAGGTTCTTCTCGACCTGCTCGATGACTTGGAAGGCATACTCGGCACGGCCCGCAGGGGGTTCCAGCCAAGTGTAGTCATCCTTGTTGGTGACGGGTAGGACTTGTCCGGGGGCAATTCGGTTGAGGGCGCCGATACGCTTCACCACCTTGACCGGCGGAAGGACCTCGATAGCCGTCCTGTCCCTAATCGCGTCATGCTGAGCTTTGACTTCTTCCTGTTCGGTCTTGCATATCTCAGGTATGCCGCGGGACTCCGTCACCTGTCGGCGGGAAGTCTCCATGCGAAGCTCGACGAACGGATACTGATTGTGCG
>JACCED012323177.1_pt1 | contig 16164 bp, 14 predicted proteins | sample 7455021 | NCBI WGS metagenome assembly JACCED01 (sample SAMN15323456, study PRJNA562643) | freshwater metagenome | isolation source: river surface water | place: USA:Blue River Watershed | collected 2017-08-19 | reverse complement strand
GGTGAACTGCGTCAAGTCTTTACTGCGGATTACCCGACCCAGTGTGACCCCCAGCGTCCAGCCTGCCGGATCGCGGCGCAGGTAATTCACCCCAAGATTTGCCCGAACCCCACGTTCCACTGCGTCTGCCCCGGGAAAGCGGTTCAGGCTGAACAGATTGCCCTGATCGAACTCCACCAGGACTGAATCCTCATTGGCCAGGTTTGCCGCCCGGCTTGGTGCAGCCACCACTTGAATGACCGGTTCCAACAGGTGATTGACCCCGCCGCGGCCTGCCTTCACCAAGGGCCAGCGCAGCTCGGCGGCAAAGGCACCATGGCTGCGGCTGTGGGTGCCCCCGTAGACCGAGGCGACATCGCCGATGCGATAAAGATCCGTCGTCACCTCGCCTAGAACACCGAACACCAGGCCGTTGTCCGAAATCCAATCGCGCCGCCAATCCGCCCGGATCCGCGCCCGCGCCACATCGCGCCCGTCTGAAATTCCGTCGATGTCGGTGTCATCGTTGGAGGCTCTATGATGTCCATGGGTCGCGAACTGCAGCCCGCCCTGACCACCCAGCGGGCCGAGGCTAAAGCGGCGCTGCCATGTCAGGTCACCCAAGCGTGAAGCCAAAGTGTCCGGGTCCTCACCCACCCTAAGCGTCCGGATCGAGATCAGCCGTGCCGCGATATGCTCGCTGCGTCGCGTACGCGTTACCGAGATCACGCTGTTCAACCGGTCAGCATCAGACAGGCCATAGTCGAAAAGCAGCGCGCTGTCGGACACCAACTGCGCGTCAAAGCGCAGCTCAAAACCATCGGGCAGATCAAACCGCCCCTCGGCGCGCCCATGGCCCCGTGTCCCTCCGGTCTGCAAGCGGTCATTCGCTGCGATGCCTGAGAGAGAAATCTCGCCGGTCCGAAACGCCTGGCGATAGCGCAACTCCACCGCAGTCACGTTTTTGGTGGCAAGAAACGGCGTAATCGTTAGGTCGCGGCTGGGGCCAAGCGTCAGAAAATAGGGCCAGCGCAGCCCGGTGCCCAGCGTTGATGTGGATTGCAGCTGCGGCATCAAGAACCCGCTGCTCCGGTTGAGCGTTGGATCAGGCATCCGCAGGCGCGGGAGGTAGAACACAGGAACGCCACCCAGCCGCAGCGAGGCATTGTCGAAATAGATCTGCCGTTCAGTTTGATCATGCACCACGCGGCGGGCGCGAATCTCCCACAGCGGGGTTGGGTTCTCGGCGCAAACCTTGCAGGACGAGGCGACAACCCGCGTCATCGCCGTGTAGCGCCCTCCGAGCCGCATGACCTCGGCGGCGGCCAGTTGCAACTGGTCGTTCATCACCACCCGGGCCGAGCGCAGGATCCCCTCGGACATATCCGCCTTCAACTCGGCCTGATTGGCGAGCACCGTGACCCCGCTGCCATCGCTCAGCGTGATCGGCCCTTCGATGGTCAGGCTGTCAGCCACCCGGTCATAGGTCAGCCGCGCTGCAGTCAATCGGCGGCCCTGATAGAAGATCTCGACCGCGCCATCTGCCACCAAGAGACGGTCGCTTTCGATGCGCAGCGCATTGGCCACCAGCGTCGCTTGATCCTGCGCGCGGGCCACGGGGCCGGGCAGTGCGGCCAGCACAAGAACCGCCATCATCAAAAGAATGCGCCGCATGTCAGCCATCCTCCAGATGCAACAAGAGGCTCAGCGCCAAAAGGGCCGCCGCGATCGGCGGGCTCCAGGCCGCGACAAGAATCGGGATCTGGCCGTTTTCCCCAAGGACCTGAGCAAAGCTGCGCAGGAAGAAAATCAAGAACCCCCCAATCAGGGCATAAAGCACCATCTGCCCGGTTTGGCCAAAGCGTGCATGCCGCATGGTAAAGCCCGCCGCTACCAGCACCATTGCCGCCATCAACAGCGGCAAAGCGAGTTCCATCTGATAGCTCAAGCGATAGGCGTTGCCAGAAAATCCTGCGCGTTCAAGTGCTTGGGCTTGGGCGGTTAAATCCCAAAACGCCACCGCCGCGGGAGAGCCCAGCTTTTCCACCAATTCCTGCGGCGTGAGATCTGTTGGAAGGGGCAGGGCGGTTAAGGTCACCGCTTGGGCTTCTGGATTGTCTTCGGCGAAATCCCAGCGTTTTGCCTTTTCCAAGATCCATTGCCCGGGCTCAAGCTGCGCCCGCTCTGCCACAATCCGGCCCGTGATCCGGCCATCTGGCGCAAACAGATGAAAGGTGACCCCAGTCAACTCGGCCCCCCCGGCTGAAACGCTGTTGGCATGGATGACGGTTTGACCTTCGGCATCGCCTTGGCGCAACCAAAGACCCTCGGCCGACAATGACAGCACCGCGGGCGCATCGCTGCCGCCCGTCGCCCGCGCCGCGGCGCGCAGGTCATATTCTTTCGAGGTCGCCGCCACCAACGGGTTCAACACCGTCACCGCGAAGATGCCAATCGCCAGTGCCGTTGCAATGGGCGAAACCAAAAACCGCAGACCCGATCGCCCGGCGGCGCGCACCACCACCAGTTCAGAAGACTTGGCCAGCCCCAAGAACAGCGTGATCCCCGCAAGCACCATCACCAACGGCAAGATCAAATACATATTCTGCGGCACATTCAGCACCGCCAAGACCAAGGCTTCCGCCACCCCAATCCCGTTTTGGGAAAACCGGCGGATCTGCTCGATCAGGTCGATCAGGGTCAAAACGCCGAAGAACACGCCAAAGACCCGCAGAAAGCTGCCGAGAAAACGCCGCGCGATATAGAGGTCCAGCGTCATGCAAAGGCCCTCCGGACGCGGCGTGGCCGCTCCGACCACCACAACATGCTGCCTCCCAGTGCCACACCAAAGATTGGCGCGGCATAGGCCCAAATCCAGCCCTTATCAGACCGCAGGCCCATCCCGGTGGCCACCGTGGATACCCCTTGCACCATCACCAAAAGCACAATTGCGACGCCGACCTGCCGCCACAAGCCAAACCGGCTGAATGAACCCATCAAAAGGGCGGCAAAGCCAATCAGCGCGGCGCCAACTGCCAGAAACGGCTGAGCAAAGCGGTTGTGGCCGAAATAGAGGAAATCCGCTCGGGTCGCCCCAGTTTCAGCCAAATCGGCCGGATCGGCGGCCAAAAGCTCGGCCGTGCTGAGCGCAACAAGGTTTCGCGCCGTGGGTGTCACCTGTGGGATCAATCCCGCCAGATCATAGGTGAAATCGGCAAAACGCGTCAGCGACAGCCGCTGCTTCTGGGCATCGATTTGCTGCACCAGCCCATTGATCATCAATAGTTTGGGGCCCGTCTCGGTGCGGGCAAACAGCGCCTTTTGGGCGGTATAGGTCGTGGTCCTGTCGGGGTTGCGAGCATCGGTCAAAAACAGGTCCAACAATTCCCCCGAAGGCGCCAACTCGCGCACGTAAAACGTCAGACCCGGCGCGGGATGCGTGAACCGCCCGTCGGTCAAGAACCGCGCCGTCACGTTCTGCCGGATCTCGGCATAGCGCAGGACCAAAGCCTCACGGCTGGCTGGGACCAGCACGTGTGTCAGTATCAAAAGCCCCGCTGCCACGATCAGTCCGAAGATGAGAACCGGCCGCGCCAGCCGGAACGACGAAAACCCCGTGGCTTGCATCACCACCATTTCGCTGTCTTGGGTCAGCCGGTTGGCCACAAAGACCGCCGCCGCAAAGGCGGCAATCGGCAAGACCAAGCTGATCACATTGGGCAGGGTCAGCACGGAAAACTCCAAGAAAACCAGCGCGGTCTGACCATCCCCGATCAGCTGGTCAAACAAGCCCACCGCCCGATTCACCCAATAGACCAGCACCAACACCAGCGCGAAAAAGCCGAAGACGGCCAGAAGCTGGGTCAGCAGATATCGGTCGAATCTGGGCAAGAGACGCTAATCCTTGTGGCGTTTGCGCCTTTGACGCTATCAACATTCCCGGACAGGGAAAACTGCTATCTGGCCAAGCCCGGGCCCCTTCGTTAGCTTTGCGCAAAAAGCCGCGCGAATGTTCGGGCGGCACCAAGAGGATCTTCGATGAACCAGCCCGTCGCTTTGACCTTCACCGCAACCGACCTTGACCGTCTGGCCAACGCCCCCGGCCTTGTGGCACTTTTGGCCGAGGGCGACGCCCCCTCCAGCCCGGCCGCGCGCCGATTGGACCGGCTGACCCGCGGCATGCTGACCCGCGCGCTCTCCAGCGCCGATTGGGCGCGTGTCAAGACCGGCGACAGCCTGACGCTGGCCTATCCCGCCGGGCTTGCGGCCGAAGCGCTGATGCTCGTCAAGCTGCCGCGCAAAGCGACCGCGCTAGAGGCGCGCAAGGCCGGTGCCGCCATTGGCCGTGCCTTGGGCACGGGCGGCGCGCATGTGCTGGCTGAAACCCACCCTCAAGCGGCCGAGATTTCCTTCGGACTTGCGATGCGGGCCTATGACTTCACCCCCCATAAGTCGGGCGAGAAAAAACACCTTGGCCCCGTCGCGCTCGCCTGCGCCCGCCCCGAAGCTGTGGCTGCCGCCGCCGCGCCCTTGGCCGCGCTCAGCGAAGGTGTGTTCTTCACCCGTGATCTGGTGAACGAGCCGGCCAATGTACTGACAACCGAGGATTTCGCCGCCCGTCTGGCGGCGATGCATGAGCTGGGGCTCGAAGTCGAAATCCTTGAAGAGGCCGACCTGAAAAAGCTCGGCATGCGCGCGCTGTTGGGCGTGGGGCAGGGCTCGGAAAGCCCGTCCAAAGTTGTCGTCATGCAATGGAAGGGTGGCAAGGCGGGCGAGGCCCCCTTGGCGCTGGTGGGCAAGGGCGTCGTCTTTGACACGGGCGGTATTTCCATCAAGCCCGCCGGTGGCATGGAAGAGATGACCATGGACATGGGCGGCGCCGCCGTCGTCGCAGGCGTCATGCGGAGCTTGGCCCTGCGCAAAGCGCGCGCGAATGTCGTGGGCCTTGTCGGTCTCGTCGAGAACATGCCCGACGGGAAGGCGCAGCGTCCTGGCGATGTGGTGCGCTCGATGAAGGGCGATACGATCGAGGTGATCAACACCGATGCCGAGGGCCGCCTCGTCTTGGCCGATGTGCTTTGGTACACGCAAGAGCGCTTTAAACCCAAGGGAATGATCGACCTTGCCACCCTGACAGGTGCCATCATCGTGGCCTTGGGCCATGAAAACACTGGCGTGTTTTCCAACGACGACGCCTTGTGCAACGCGTTCCTCGCCGCCGCCAAGTCCGAAGGCGAGGGCGCGTGGCGCATGCCGATGGGCGATGGCTATGACGGCAAGCTAAAAAGCCGCGTGGCTGATATCGTCAATTCCTGCGGCCGCGATGGCGGGGCCATCACGGCAGCCCATTTCCTGCGCCGCTTTGTCAAAGATGACATGCCGTGGATCCACCTCGACATCGCGGGCACGGCGCTTTTGAAATCCGAGAGCACGCTCGCCCCCAAAGGCGCGACCGGCTGGGGGGTGATGGCGCTCAACCGCCTGATCCGCGACCATTTTGAAGGTAAGGCGTGACCTTGGCCTTTCATCTTGGCCCAAATACTCATGGCAACGCCTGCCCAAGTGCTGCGGTCGGCTGATGGGCACGGCCATGTTCTACCACTTGACGCGCTCGGGGCCGGAAGAGGTGCTGGCCCTGATCCTGCCGCGTGCGATGGCGGCGGGGTGGCGGGTGATGCTGCGCAGCCCCGATGCGGCGCGGTGCGAGCGGCTGGATGCGCGGCTGTGGCTTGAGCCTGAGGAGGGCTTTCTGCCTCATGGGGTGGAAGGCGGTCCTTTTGATGTCGAGCAACCCGTGTTGATCGGCGCGGGACCCGCCTTGAACGGTGCGCAGGGTGTGGTGCTGTTAGACGGGGCCGAACCCTTGGCTGGCGAGGAGGCCTGCGAGCGGCTTTGGGTCTTGTTCGACGGCAACCAAGAGGCGGCGGTGCAGGGCGCGCGCAGCCTTTGGACGCGTCTCACCGGTCTTGGGATGGCCGCGCAATACTGGTCGGAAGAGAGCGGCCGCTGGCAGATGAAAACCGAACGAAAAGCCGGGGGATGAGTCTGTTCTTTTGCGCAGAACGAGTCTCATTTTCGATGAAATAATCGTTTCTGATCGGCAACTCTCTCGTTGCTGGTCATGTATAGCCGATACGAGATTTTTTGCGCGAGAGTAACATACGTAAGTATATTATAGCCTGCCCTGTCGCTATTGTCTGATGACCCCCCTTTGCTACCAATGCAGCAAGAATTTCAAGGTGGAGGGCGACATGACCGACCCGCGCATAATTCTTTTTGGCGGCTATGAATTTCAACTCAATCAAAACGGCGAGGCCCATATTCTATGGAAATCCGGCGCATCTCACACGATGAATGCCGATTTGTTATGGGCAGGCTTCAAGACCAGCACAGCCTTTCTGAACAGCGCCTATCGCGCTGAATATGCCTTGGTTGACAAGGCGCATCGCCTCTATGGGTCATCCGGCGCGGATGTCCTGAGCCGCTCCACGGGTGGGGGGCTGGATGGGGGGGCTGGCAATGACAGCCTCTATGCGATTGCGACTTCTGGCACCTCGCAGATCCATGCCTATGCCGGGCGCGGCGATGATGTGGTGGTCCTCGATCTGGCCAAAATCGCGGCCGCTTATTCGCATAGCCACCATGTGGCGGGTGACGACGCAGGATCATCCGCCTATGGCGCGGACAGTTTTAACTTTGTGAACACCGCAAAGGTCGGCACGGGTGAGATCGTGGTCGGCCGGCTTGAGGATTTTGACGCCAGCCGCGACCATATCCGGCTTGACGGCGTGACAGTGAACCTCTCAGCGCTTCCAAGTCAGATCAGGGTTTTGCAGCATAACGGTGATCACAACGATCCCGGTGCGCCCTTGCAGCAATGGCTGGCGATTAAGACATCCGGAGGCGGGCATATCTTCTATGCGCTTGAGGGCGCACGGGTGGATATGACTGGCAATGGCGGTGCCAATTCCGGCCAGCAAGAGGCGCATTTTCTGGCCTCGAATGGGGCAGGTGGGCCGGGGGCTTCGGCGCTTGCCTTGCTGGCGCTCTACAACAGCCGTTCCAGCGCAGGCTATGCTGACCCTCAAGATGCCATTCCTGCGGGGGCTGTGGCCAAGGGCGGAGCCACAATGGTGGACTGGGACCAAAGTGCCGCCGATGTGCGGGGGACCCTTGTGGGCACGGCATCGGGTGATCTGATTGCGGCTGGGCTGAACGATGATTGGGTCAATGCCGGGGCAGGCGATGATCAGGTCTGGGGCGGCAGTGGACATGACACAATCTTTGGTGGGATTGGCAATGACACGCTGACGGGGAATCTCGGCAATGACATGGTGAACGGCGGCGAGGGCCGCGACCGTATTGTGTATTTCGGGGGCCACGACACGATCATCGGCGGTACGGATGTGGATACCTTGGTCTTTAGCGGGCCAAGCGCGGTTAATCTGTCCCTGCTCAGCGGCAGCAACCCGCATGGCCTGACGGTTTCGCAGATCGAAAACATCATCGCTTCTAAAGGCGCGGATTACGTTCAGGGCGATCACGGATCAAACGCGCTGTATGGGGGCGTGGGTTCTGATGCCCTTTACGGGCTTGATGGCGCGGATCTTCTGTCGGGGGGCGATGATGCGGATCGGCTTTTTGGCGGTGACGGCGCGGACCAACTCTTTGGTGGGGCCGGGAATGACACGCTTCTTGGACAAGACGGGGTGGATCGTCTGACAGGTGGGGCGGGGAATGACCTGTTTCGCTATCAATCGGCCGCGCAGGGCGGCGATTTTGTGTTGGATTTCGGCACCAGCCTTGGCAATGACGACCGCTTTTCCATCGCGGCGGCCGGGTTTGGCGGTGGACTTAAGGCAGGTTCCCTCTCGCCCGCGCAGTTTCGTCTGCACCTGACCAACCGCAGCGACGCATTGGATGCCGACGATCGGTTTATCTTCAACGATGTCACCCATCGCCTGTCGTTCGACGCCGATGGACTTGGCGGCGCAGGGCCGGTTCTGATCGCCACCATGCAAGACAGCGCGGCCAGCCTCACCTCGGCTGATATCTGGTTGTTCTGACGCGCTTGCACCAACAACAAAGCCGCCTCCTTGCGGGGCGGCTTTGCGAATTTTCAGGCAAGGCAGGCAGGATTAGCCGACCAGTTCAAGGCCCGAGAAGAAGAAGCTGATTTCCCGCGCAGCGGCGGCGGGCGAATCTGAGCCGTGGGCCGAGTTTTCGCCTTTGGACAGGGCAAATTCCTTGCGGATCGTGCCGGGAGCAGCCTGAGCCGGGTCGGTGGCGCCCATAACTTCGCGGTTCTTGGCAATGGCGTCTTCGCCTTCCAGAACCTGCACAACAACCGGCTCGGAGGCCATGAAGTCACACAGTTCGCCATAGAAGCCGCGCTCGGCGTGTTCTGCGTAGAACTGGCCAGCCTGAGCTTTGGTCAGGTGGATGCGCTTCGAGGCGACAACGCGCAGGCCGGCGTCTTCGAATTTGGCGACGATCTTGCCGGTCAGGTTGCGCTTGGTGGCGTCGGGCTTGATGATCGACAGGGTGCGTTCGATGGCCATTTGGCTCTCCATGGATGGGGGCCGGTATTGGCCCGATGTGATGGCGCGGCGCATAGCATGGCAAGATGACATTGAAAAGAAGGGGGGAAAGGAAGGGGGAAAAAGAAGGGGGCTTCGCGCCCCCGTCGCAGCCTTGCTGCGACTCCCCCGCGGGATATTTGGGCCGCATTGAAGGCATGTGTTGACCTTTTCCATGGGCTGAGGCAAGGCCGCAGCATGCTAAAGATCGAAGACATCACCTATAGTGTTGAAGGCCGCCCCTTGTTCGAGGGCGCCTCGGCGACAATTCCCACGGGCCATAAGGTGGGCCTTGTCGGGCGCAACGGGGCGGGCAAGACCACGCTCTTTCGCCTGATCCGGGGCGAGTTGGCACTGGAGGGGGGGGCGATCTCGATTCCCTCTCGGGCGCGAATTGGCGGGGTGGCGCAAGAAGTGCCGTCCTCCTCGACGTCACTACTTGAGACCGTGTTGCAGGCCGACACTGAGCGGGCCGCACTGTTGGCAGAATCGGACACCGCGCATGACCCGCACCGGATTGCCGAAATTCAGGCGCGGCTGGCCGATATCGACGCCTGGTCCGCCGAAGGGCGGGCGTCGGCCATTCTGAAGGGTCTGGGTTTTGATGCCGAGGCGCAGTTGCGCCCTTGTTCGGATTTCTCGGGCGGTTGGCGGATGCGGGTGGCTTTGGCGGGGGTCTTGTTTGCCCAGCCCGATTACCTTTTGTTGGACGAACCGACCAACTATCTGGATCTTGAAGGCGCTTTGTGGCTGGAAAGCTATCTGGCGAAATATCCCCATACCGTGCTGATCATCAGCCATGATCGCGGCCTTTTGAACCGCGCCGTGCAGGGGATCTTGCATCTGGACAACCGCCAACTGACCTATTGGCAGGGTGGCTATGACCAGTTCGCCCGCCAGATGGCCGAACGCCGCGCTGTTCTACAGGCCGAGGCGAAAAAGCAAGAGGCGCGTCGCGCCCATCTGCAATCCTTCGTCGATCGCTTCAAGGCCAAGGCCTCGAAGGCTGTGCAGGCGCAGTCGCGCGTGAAGATGCTGGAGAAGATGACGCCGATCACCGCGCCCGAGGATGCCAAGAAGGTGGTCTTCACCTTCCCCGCGCCCGAGGAGCTGTCGCCGCCGATCATCAACATCGAGGGCGGCGCTGTGGGCTATGGTGGCCCGCCGATCCTGCGCAAGCTGAGCTTGCGGATCGATCAGGACGACCGCATCGCGCTTTTGGGCCGCAACGGTGAGGGCAAATCGACGCTGTCGAAGCTTTTGGCCGGAAAATTGACCCCTTGCGAGGGGAAGATGACCAAATCCTCCAAGCTGCGCATCGGCTATTTCGCGCAGCATCAGGTGGACGAGCTGCACATCGACGAGACCCCGTTGCAGCATGTCATGCGGCTGCGGCCTGCCGAGGGGCAGCCGAAACTGCGCGCGCGATTGGCGAGCTTTGGTCTGATGGCGGAGCAGGCCGAAACTGTGGTGGGGCGGCTTTCGGGTGGGCAGAAGGCGCGGCTGTCGCTTTTGCTGGCCACGCTCGATGCGCCGCATCTGTTGATCCTGGACGAACCGACCAACCACCTTGACATCGAAAGCCGCGAGGCGCTGGTCGAGGCGTTGACCGAGTATTCCGGCGCGGTCATTCTGGTCTCGCATGACATGCACCTTTTGTCCTTGGTCGCCGACCGGCTTTGGCTGGTGAAGGGCGGGGCGGTGACGCCCTATACCGAGGATCTGGAGGCGTATCGGCGGCAATTGCTGGCGGGGGATGAGGCCGAAAAGCCTGCGCCAAAGCCGGTTGAGAAACCGAAAAAAGCCAGCCGTGACGAGATCTTGGCGCTGAAAGCTGAAGTGCGCAAATGCGAGGATCGGCTGACCAAGTTGAATGAAATGCGCGACCGTTTGGCCACCAAGCTGGCCGATCCCGCACTTTATGAAGATGTCCGCAAGGGCGAGTTGGAAACCTGGAACAAGAAATATGCCGAGGTGATGGACGGTCTTGATCGTGCCGAAGCCATGTGGCTGAACGCACAGGAAAAACTGGACGCAGCGGGTTAAGCCCCAGCCCTTTTTCAAAGGGCAGCCCCTGAAAGGAGACCCCATGTCCAGCTTGATGCCCCATCTGCCCGCCGATCTTATCCTTGCGCAACTGTCGCGCAGCCCCGGCAACGAGGTGAAATCCGGCAAGTTCGACAGCGCTGAGAGCTCATCGGCTTTGGTGGCCAATGGCTTTGGCCGCTTTCTGGAGCATCCCGGTGATTTGCCTGCATTGCCCGGCGTGCCGATGGGGCGCGTGGACAATGTGGAGCTGCAGGCCGAGATGCGCTTTCCTTGGTCGGGCGGGCGCCACCCTTGGCTGGATGTTGCCATCACCACGCCGACCACCCTGATCGGGGTTGAATCCAAGCGGTATGAGCCGTTCCGCCCTGCGAAAGCCACGGGGTTTTCCGAGGTTTACGATCGCCCTGTCTGGGGTCCCAACATGGGCCGCTATACCCGGCTGATGCACGATCTGGTGGCGGGCACGGTGGTGTTTCAGTCTTTGGATGCGGTGCAGCTTGTCAAGCATGCGCTTGGCCTGCGCACGCGGGCCGAAAAGCGCGGCTTGGGGGCGGTTTTGGTCTATCTCTATGCCGAGCCTTCGCATTGGGCCGGGTCGGGCAAGCCGCTGGACAAGGCCCGCACCGCGCTGCACCGGCGTGAGGTGGCGCAGTTTGCCGGCTTGGTGCGCGGCGATCAGGTGGCCTTTGCGCCCGTCACATGGGCAGATCTGGTGGCGCAATGGGCCCGCACCCCGGCACTTGCGCCGCATGCCGCGGCCTTGACGGACCGCTTTGGGGCGCTTGGCTAGGGCTTTGTCTGGCTGACGCCTTCGCTGCGCAAGACATAGACCCCGGCGGCGATGATGACGCCGATCCCGGCCCAGCTCAAAGCGTCCGGCAGATCGCCCCAGAAGAGCCAGCCCCACAAGATGCCCCAGAAGGCAAAGGTGAACTCGAACGGGGCCACGACCGAGGACTGCGCGACGCGGTAGGCTTGGGTCAGCAAGGTCAGGCCCACGGCGGCGATAAAGCCGCACGACATCATCAGGAACATATCCCAAGGTGTGGGCCAGACCCAGCCACGGGTCAGGAAAGCCAGCGAGGGATGCACGCCCTCGCCGCTGCCACCCCAGCCAAAGACCAAGGCCAAGGCGGCGGCACAGGCCAGAAAGGCCAGATTGCCCCAGAACGCCATCGCGGCGGCAGTGTCGCGCGTGCCCATGACCCGCGCCATGATCATTGATCCCGCATAGGCCACCGAACACAGGATCGGCAGGATTGCGGCCCAGTCAAAAAGGTCACCGCCCGGCCGCACCATCAAGATCACCCCGGAAAAGCCCATCGCAACCGCAATCCAGCGCGGCACCGAGACGCGTTCGCCCAAGATGAACACCGACATGACGACGATCATGAGGGGGGCGGTGAAATAGAGCGCCACGGTGGTCGCCATCGGCAGGGCAGCAAGGGCAAGATAATAGAGGGTATAGGCCGAGAAATTCAACAATCCCCGCATCAGCATCGCAGGCCATGTCGGGCTGATCAGCGTGCGCAGCGTGCCGTCAAAGTAGCGGGTGATCAGCAACAGGAAGGGGATCGCTGTCAGACTGCGCAAGAGCATTGCCTGATGCAGCGGGTAATCACCCGAGATCAGTTTCAGGATCAGGTCCTGAACCGAGAAGATCGCAATGCCGGCGACAAGCGCGAGAATGCCCTTGAGGGCGGGGGTCTGGGTTGTCATGGCCCCAAACCTAGGCGCTTTGCCCGGTGCTGCTGCTTCATCCGCGACATGTGCGGCATACGCCCGGCATATGCAAAAGGCCGCAAGGTTTCCCTTGCGGCCTGATGCGTAGATAAAGGGCTGGGATCAGCGCGACAGATCTTCGTCGCCAGCAGCAGCGCCCATTTCGTCGAAGAGCTCGGCGATTTCGAAATCGGCGGCAGCTTCGGCTTCGGCAGCCAGTTCCTGGATCGACTTGCCCGAGGCTTGCAGTTCGGCTTCTTCCACCGAACGGGCCACGTTCAGCTGGATCTTCACCACCACTTCGGGGTGCAGCGTCACGGTGACCGAGTGCAGGCCAAGGTCCTTGATCGGCTTATCCAACACGACCTGACCGCGGTGCACGGTGAAGCCACCCGAGGTGGCCGCATCGGCCGCATCGCGTGCGGTGACCGAGCCGTAAAGCGCGCCGGCATCCGATGCCGAGCGAATCACGACAAAGCGCTGACCGTCCAGCTTGGCGCCGACGGCATCTGCTTCTTTCTTGGTCTCAAGGTTGTTGGCTTCAAGCTGGGCTTTCTTGGCCTCAAACGACTTGATGTTGGCATCGGACGCGCGCAACGCCTTGCCCTGCGGCAAGAGGTAGTTGCGGCCGTAGCCGTCCTTGACGTTGACCACGTCGCCCATCTGGCCAAGCTTGGCCACACGCTGAAGAAGGATCACTTGCATATCATGTGCTCCTTATTTCACGGCATAGGGCAGCAGGGCGAGGAAGCGGGTACTCTTGATGGCCTGAGCCAGTTCGCGCTGCTTCTTGGCCGAGACGGCGGTGATGCGGGACGGGACAATCTTGCCGCGCTCAGAGATGTAGCGCTGCAGAAGACGGGTGTCCTTGTAGTCGATCGCCGGAGCATTGTCGCCCGAGAAGGGGCAAACCTTGCGGCGGCGGAAAAACGGTTTGTTCGCCATGGGAATGGTCCTTTCTCAGATCAACGACGCGGAGCGCGGTCAGAGCGCTCGGGGCGATCACCACGGGGGGCGAAACCACGGTCACCGCGGTCGCCGCGGTCTCCACGATCGCCAAAGCCACCTTCACGGTCGCTACGCTCGCGGTCGTCCCGCTTTTGCATCTGCACCGACGGGCCTTCGCCGTGCGCATCGACCTTGATGGTCAGGACGCGCATCACGTCGGCATGCAGGCGCATCAGGCGTCCCATTTCCTGCACGGCGGACGAAGGAGCGTCCGATTTCAGCAGGGCATAGTGGCCTTTGCGGTTCTTGTTGATCTTGTAGGCCATGGTCTTCACGCCCCAGTACTCGCTTTCGACGACTTTGCCGCCGTTGTCTGCGAGGATGGTCGAGAAGTGTTCCACAAGGCCTTCAGCTTGCGCGTTGGACAGGTCCTGACGCGAGATGAAAACATGCTCGTAAAGCGGCATGCGCACTCCAGTTCTATCTCAGGCGCACTTCATAGGTCGGGCATCTCTTTCCGCCGCCCGTCCACGAGAGGCTGCGCCGGTTCGGTGGAATTGCGGAAAGATGGGGCCTTATACAGATATCCCGGCCCGCCGCAAGCCTTGTCTGGCAGGATTTCGCTGTGCCGCTTTAGGTGAGAATGGCATGGCCGATGAGCAAAAGATGGCACAAAAGCCCACATAGAACGGCAAGCGAGCCAAGGTCCTTGGCGTCACGGGCAAATTCGGCCCAATCGCTGGTCAAATGATCCACAAGGCATTCAAGCGCGGTGTTCAGCGCTTCAAGCGCGACGACGAGCAGCGCCAGGCCGGCAAAGACAAGGTAATGCACTGTGGTCGCCTCAAAAAGCCACAGCACAGGCGGCACCGCAACAAGCCCCAGCATTTCCTGCCGAAAGGCGGATTCCTGCCAAAGCCGCCGCAATCCGCCTGCGGAATAGCCAGCCGCAGCGAAGAAATGCGCGACACCAGTTTTGCGGGCCGGTTTTTGCGGGTTAGCCATGACAACCTGTCGTCAGATCAAGGTCTGGATTGTGGAGGCCGGTGGTCACATCCGCAAGGCCCAAGAGCGTATGGAAGAAGCTGTCATGCGTGACTTGGCCTGCAAGGCTGGCCGCGCGCGCCTTGACGCAGTCTTGATCCAAACCCATCGCCGCACGGTAGCTGGGCGAGGTCCACAGCACCATTGGCACTTGGGTTTGCAGATCAGGGGCCATGAAATAGGGCGCGGCGTGCAGGTAAAGCCCGTTTTCACCTAAGGATTCCCCGTGGTCCGAGACAAAGAGCATCGATGCCGCCAAACGGTCCTGTGCCGCAAGCCGGTCGATCAAAGTGGCAAGGAACTGGTCTGTGTACGCAACCGTGTTGTCATAGGCGTTCACGATCTCTTCAGGCGTGCACTTGCCAAAATCAGCGCTGCGGCAATCGTCGGGGAAGGGGCGAAAGTCTTCGGGATAGCGCAGGTAGTAGGCCGGGCCGTGGCTGCCGATTTGGTGGTAAACGATGACCGTGTCTTTGGTGATCTCGCCCAAAGCCTTGTCAAGCGTGGGCAAAAACACGGCATCCGTGCATTCACCGCTGGCGCAGGCGATTGGGTCATCGGTGGCAGTAAAGCGGGTTTCCGGCACCCGTGCCGCGATCCCAAGGCTGCCGGTGTTGTTGTCGTACCATTTCACATCAAATCCGGTTTTTGCAAAGATATCCAGAAGGTTCTGGTTCGATCTTGCCGCAGTCTCTGAATGGTTTTCCATCCCGTAATGGGCGAACATGCAGGGCATGGACACGGCGGTCGAGGTGCCACAACTGCGGACTTTGTCGAGATAGACAATGTCGCGCTGCGCCAGCTCGGGGTTGGTCGGGCGGTCATAGGTGCCAAGGCTCCAATTCGCAGCGCGCGAGGTCTCGCCCACCACGATCAGCGTCAGCACGGGCTTGCCCGCCGCCGCGATGCGCGGGCCCTTGACCGCATCCTCGCCGATCGGGGCGGCCACCAGCCGGTTGGTGATGAGTTTAAGCTTGGCAAGACGCACGGCACCCACGATGGGCGTGGTCGGGATCACCGCCGAAGAAATGTCGCGCCGTTCGCGAAACATCGAGGCGAAGGTGCGGCTGTCCACCATCAGCGCGCCGAAGAACACGGCCAAGGCTAGGGCGATCGTCAGCGGATAGTGCAGAAGATGCACCCACCAGCGCATGGGCTTGATCTTGACCCAAAGCACCAAGCCCGCTGGCACCAAGCCGAACATCACCAAATGCAGCACAAAATCCGTCGTAAACAGATGGCGGGATTCATTGCCCGTGGTGTTCAGTGCGTTTTGCAGCATCTCGCGGTCGATCACGACGCCCAGTCGGTCTTGAAAGTGCGAGGCCACAGCCCCCAGCACCAGCGACAGCGCAAGCACAGGCCGCACAAGCCAGGGCAGGGTAAAGACCGAGATGCAGAACAGGATCGCGGCAAAGGCCATGACGCCTGCCAAAGGAACCAGCGCGGGGCTTGCAGCAAGATGCGTTGAGACGCGTGCAAAGAACGCGGCATTGGCCGTCGCCAGCAAGAAGGCCGAGACCAAAAGCGTCAGCGTAAGCTGCGACAGCAGCGGGCGTTTGTGTGGCAAGGCGGCAAAGCGGCTGCCGCCCGGTTGGCGGGCCGTCGCGGTATCAGTGGGTGAGGGGAGCATTTGGACAGATGGACCTGAGATCACGTTGTTCAGCCGCCACATGCACTGGCATACCCGCGCACGCAATCCTTAACTTGTAAGCATAAGCTTACTTTCGCTGCGGACCATCTGCGCTTAGACGCGCAGCTGGGCGCTGTAGGGCGTTGTGACTGTGCGCCGATGCGCAGGGCCTGTTTGAAAGCGGTGAATTGAGCGGTGCAACCGTCACGG
>JACCED012155641.1_pt1 | contig 16181 bp, 12 predicted proteins | sample 7455021 | NCBI WGS metagenome assembly JACCED01 (sample SAMN15323456, study PRJNA562643) | freshwater metagenome | isolation source: river surface water | place: USA:Blue River Watershed | collected 2017-08-19 | reverse complement strand
CCAATTGAAAAGAGCCAGTGGCACATGGGTTGTGGCGCTTGTGTTTGCCAGTGTCGAAACAAGCGGATCTTCTTCAGGTATGAAGCCTTCGCCAAAAAGCGTCTCACAGACAGCGAGTGCCCTCTCCGATTCAGATTGAGGGAGACACGACACCGCCACATGATTGCGACGGGTCATGATTGCCACTTGAGCCGGCCCCTTGCGCCGCGCCGTCAATGCCGTGGTTCCGAAGCTCGCGACGCCAATTTCAATGCCTCGCGCCACCGCAGCCTCATACAGGTAAAGAGCCGACAAGGACCCCATGGAACTCACAATCACCAGTTGACCGGTTCGCAAATGCGGCAACAGCGCGTCCATAACCGTCTTGTGTGCATTGAGAGGGACGGCAATCAAGATCACGTCTGCATGCGCGGCGAGTTCCGCGGAACTTTCCGCGACTCCCACGGTATGGGTGGCCTCCAATGCGCCGGATGCGCTCAACTGCTCATGGCGCAGCGCGTCCGCACTTGCGCGCGGTGACCACACCGAAATCACGTGGCCGCGCTCGGCAGCCCATGCGGCGCTAGCCAGCCCGATGCCGCCCGCACCGACAATCCCAACTTTGATTTGACTCACTTCGTCTTCTTAATGTTCGTCATCATGCACACGCCTCTCTAATCCCGCATCAGCCTTCGAACCGACAGGCGACAAGCAACAATCCCGAGCCGGAATCATTCCGAACTCGGGATGAATAGAGAGGAAGCAGGGGGCATTCGCCCCCCGACTTCTTGGGTCAATCCGCCGTGATGTTGTTCTTCCGAACGACGGCGCCCCACCGCTCGTTTTCCGAATTGACCAGGCGGTCGAAGTTCTCCATGCTGGTCGGATCGGCATCACATCCGATATCAGCCAGCTGTTTGATCACCTTCGGGTCTTTCATTACAGCGGTGAATTCCTCATGGATCTTCTTAGCGACGGCGGGCGGGAGCTTTGCGGGACCCATCACGCCAATCCAGGTCGTGATCTCTGCGACGGGCATACCGGCTTCCGCCATGGTCGGAACATTGGGCAACAGCGGAGATCGCTTTGGGCCAGTGACCGCAAGCGCGCGAATCTTTCCAGACTGCACATGGCCTGCCATCGTGGCAAAGTTGCCGATCATCATTTGAATCTGACCGCCTATCAGATCCATTTCTGAGGCGGGAACGCTCTTGTAGGGAACGTGAGTGATCTTGACGTCCGCACTCGATCGAAATAGCTCCGTCGCCACGTGCAAGGCCGATCCATTTCCCGACGAACCGTAGTTCAGTTCATTGGGGCGAGCTTTGGCGCGGGCAATGAGCTCGGCAACCGAGTTCACAGGCAGGCTGGGCGTGACCCCAAGAAGGTAGGGGCTGGTGCACAGCTTCGCGATGTTGGTGAAGTCCTCCTTCGGCTTGTACGGCACACGAGGGAGCACGTGGTTGGCCATCACGTAGGTCGACATGGTCGCCTGCCCCAGCGTATAGCCATCCGGCGCCGCCTTTGCAGTCGCGTCATTTGCAATAGTGCCCGTAGCACCCGGACGGTTATCAACAATGATCTGCTGTCCCCAGCGGGCGCTCACCGCTGTTGCAACAATCCGGGCAACTGCATCGGCCGCCCCACCCGGCGCACCGGGAATGAGCCAACGGACAGGCTTTTCCGGGTAAGCCGCATGAGCTGCTTGAAGAGCCCCCACAAAGCAGAGGGCAAGGGCGGCACCTTTGCGGCGCATTGACGAAGTATTCAGTCGCATAAATTCACCTTTGAAAGCGGCGAGGGGAGAGCCCCCTTCTGCCTTGTTATCAACCCTGGAACGTGGAGCCTGTGCAGCAGACCCTCACAGAAATGACCGAGCGATTCTCACGCGCTCATGCTTTTTCCTCTTCGACATTCAACGTCACCAACTCCGCCAGCGTCACCGGCTTGAGTGGGGGACGTATCCGATAGAAGCCCACCTCGGCGACCGTTCGGCCTTGCGCCTGGGCAATGATGTGCGAGACGGTGTAGCCGCATTGACGACCCTGGCATGGCCCCATGCCCGCACGGGTGTATGCCTTCAGCTGATTGGGGCCAGGCTGGCCGATCGCAGCAGCCTTGCGGATATCGCCTGCCGTCAGCTCCTCACACCGGCAGACGATGGTGTCATCGGCAGGCGATGCGATGTTTGCTCGGGGCGGATACAAGGCGTCCAGCATGGGCCGCATCCGCAGCAACTTCTTCAGTTCCTTGCGGAGCGGCGCCGCCTCTTCCGCCGCAGTCTTGCCTGAAAGTCGGCCCGCTCGCGAAGCCACGCCAAGCGCCACAAGCTCTCCGCGCACGCAAGCTGCATATGCACCGCCAATTCCGGCGCCGTCGCCAGCAACGTAGATACCAGGCTTGTCCGTCTGTCCCCACTCGTCAAGAACTGGGACCAGACACGCCTGCTGGGAATTCCACTCGTGGGCGCACCCTAGCGCCTGGGTCATGTGTATCGACGGAACAACGCCCTCGTGGGACAGGAGCAGGCTGGCAGCGACGCGCACAGTCTTGCCATTTGCTTGGGTGTATTCGATCTCCTGCAGACGGTCCCCACCAAGGGCGCGAACTGCCGTGACGCCACGGACACGCTTGACGCCTGCAGCTTGGAGCTCCCGCATCCATGCCAGGCCTTTGAATATGTCCTTGGCACTGGACACCGCGGCGCCGGCCCAGGGCAGCGCCCGACGCCAGCCACCGGGGGGTGATGTATCCAGCCAGCCTGCAACCTTGCCGCCGGCCCGAACTAGCTGCGCCATGTACAACAGGGGCAACGGCCCGCTGCCCACGACCCAGACTGGCTCGGAGGGAATTTGCCGTGATGTCTTGAGCAAGATCTGCCCGGCCCCAACAGTCATGACGCCAGGCAGCGTCCAACCTGGGAATGGCGCCGGGCGCTCTTGCGCACCCATCGTCAAAATCAGCTGGCTGGCGCGAACCGATTCAGCCTGACCCTTGCGGGTCATATAGACCCTCCATCCGGCCTCAACCTGCCAGACCCGCGTATCGGGCTCGTAGCTCGCACCACAGGCCCGAAAGCGTGCCGCGATATCGGCACCGGCACGGTATTCCTCGCCCAGCAAGGTTCCCGTCGGCGTTGGCGCCACTGCTTCCACGGCACGCCAAATCTGTCCGCCAGGTGCAGGCTGCTCGTCTACGACCAGGACTGAAAGCCCCTGAGCCCGCATCCCTATCGCAGCACTCATCCCCGCTGGGCCAGCGCCTACGACGACGGCATCAAAAGACCTCATGGCGCAACCTCCGGCCGGCCGGCCTGGCGTTGGACACACATGCCCTGTTCGACTGCAATCAAGCAGGTTTGTGTGGACGACACGCCATCGACAATGGCCAGGCAATCGAAGCACACGCCCATCATGCAAAAGGGCGCGCGAGGACTCCCATGAACAGGCGTGTTACGACAGCTGGGTTGAGACTGCCGCATCATCACGGACGCCACGGTCTCACCGCGCTCGGCCGTGACCGGCTTCCCATCAATGGTGAGCGTCAGCGGTGGCGTGCTGGGGGGACTGATTTTTCGAAACATTGAATCGATCGTGATGGAAGGAATTCAGAGTCTTGAGGGGAGCGCCGCGGCCGAATGCTTGCGCGTACGCGCCGGCGTGGAATGACGCAAGAGTCAAGCCGGAGTGACATGTGGCGATCACCGCCCCCGGATGCTCGGGGGAACTTGCGTAGACGGGGTATCCGTCCGGCGTCATCACGCGAAGGCAAGACCAATGACGCACCAACCGCGCCTTCCCGAGATCCGGAAGAATGCGAAGTGCCTTCTTCGTCATGCGCACAGCCGCATCGGAGGTGGTGCTCAAGTCGTAGCCAACGTGCTCCTCGGTCACGCCGATCATGACCGTGCCCTCGCCTGTTTGACGGATGCCGCTCGCGGGAACAGGCAAGACGGGCGCCAGACGTTCGGTCACCAGGATCTGTCCCCGCTCAGGATGCAGGGGAATATCCAACCCGACCATCCGGCCCAGGGCCAGGGACCCCAAACCGGCGGAGATGACCACTCGCTCTGCACGCGCCGTTTGTTCGGCCGTCTGCACCTCAAAGCCGCCCCCAGACAAGGGCTTGATCGAGGTCACCGGGTGACCGTTGCGCACAGATCCGCCACGCCGCTGAAAGGCGGTCTGCAGTGCCGCAAGGAGACGAAGTGGGTTCACATGGCCGTCCTGCTCACCCAAGCTCGCGCCCGCAACGTCCGGGCCGATTCGCATCATGGGGTAGCGGCGCTCAAGCTCGCTCCGGTCCAGGATCTGGACAGCGCGCCTCAGTTCAGGAGTCTCGGCGTGCCATGCATCCAGCATTTTGGCGCGGGCGCTTAGTTCCTCGTCGCTCAAACAGAACTTCAGACCTGCACCCGTCTGGTAGTCGAGCGAAATTCCGCTCTCAGCCTCAAGACGCTCGGCAAACTCTGGCCACGCATCGGCCGCTGCAGCCGATAGCCGGTGATATTCCGGGTACTTGTATCCCTTTCCCTGAACCCAGACCAAGCCGAAGTTCGCCTTGGCTGCGCGGAAATCGGTGTCAGCGCCGTCCAGCATCAGGACCCGCTTGTCCTGACCGGCCAGCCCATAGGCGATGGCGGCGCCCACCATTCCCGCACCCGCCACGATCACGTCGTATTCGCGATGCATGGTCAGAGACCCTTCTTCTTCGGGTCGAAACACGGCTCGTGCGCGATCGAGCCTACGTCGACACCGCCGAAGGCGAGCAGCGAGGCTGCCTCGCGAAAGTAAAAAGGATGTTTCATTGGCCCCAGGTGTGAGACGGCACGGAAGGAATCGCTTCCCCACATGCCTCGAGAGACCATTCATGTTAGTGACGCCCCCCTCCTGGCGCCAGGGTAAAAACCACGACCAATGTCCTTATGCAATAAAATGCTAAATCCGTTTAGATCGTTGATTTATATATGTTTTTTTAGTATCGATTTAAAATATAATAGCATCTGCCAATGCTCCCATGCTGAAATACTATGGATAAGAGAATCACCCTGCGGCACCTGGAAGCATTTCGCGCAATCATGGTTCGAAGAACGGTGACGGGCGCAGCCGAGATGCTCGGGGTGACTCAACCCGTTGTCACTCGTCTGATCGCCGATCTGGAGGAGCGCATTGCGATTGCGCTGTTCACGCGCGACAGGGGTCGCCTGATTCCGACGCCAGAAGCCACCCTGCTATTTGCTGATGTCAATCAGTCGCTGATAGGGATCGAACGCATCGCGAACGCGGCAACCGGAATCAAGGCCCTGAAACTGGGACACCTGGAGATCGCTGCAGCCCCCAATATGTCTCTGTCCTTCCTGCCCCAAGCCATTGCAAGCTTCACCCAGGAACACCCGGAGACCTTGGTCACGATGCACATGCATAGCTCGGCCACTGTTCTCGACCTGGTACAGAGCGGTCGATGCAATCTTGGCTTCGCCATGGTCCCCATTCAAGCCACCAGACATGGAAACAGTGAAATTCTCCTCTCGGCCAAGATGGTCGGGGTGGTCCCTGCGGGGCATAGATTGGCGTCAAAAAGGGTCCTGAACCCCGAAGATTTCGAGGGCGAGAGCTTCATCTCGATGGAGCCTCTGATGGAGACGCGCATAAAGATCGACGCCCTGATGCTCTCCCATGGCGTCAACCGCCGGATGAACGTCGAGACCCAGATTTCGTCCGTAGTGATCAAGCTCGCCGAGGCAGGGGCAGGCATTTCCATCATTGATGCCCTATCTGCCAGTGGATATAGCGGCAGCCTGCTCAAATTCATCCCGTTTGAGCCAGAGATCGTCACCGACTACTCGATGGTCATTTCCCCACGCAATCCATCAACGCTGATGCTCAAGCCCTTCATCGACCATGCCCGCCGGGAGATTCGCAAGATGGTTCCCTCACGTCTGATCGCCCGGGGCTGATCCGGATGCAGCGAGCCCTACCGCTTCGCCGCGCGCGCACCCATCTGTCGGTCGGCGCTCAATTCTTGCCCCCGCGCTTACCCAGTCGGACGACGAAGCTTTCCTTGACTTCCTCCATCACCACATAGCTGTTGGACTGAGCCGCCACGGGAATCCTTTTGAGCATGGAGCCCAGGAGCTGCCGGTACTCCGGCATGCCGCCCAACCGCGCTTTCACAAGGTAGTCAAAGCTGCCCGAGACCAGGTGGCACTCAAGCACCTCGGGCATGTGCTCCAGTTCTTCCCGCACTTTTTTGAAGATCTGTTCGGACTTCTCCGCCAGCGTGATCTCCACAAAGACCAGGAGGGTCTTGCCAGCGGCCACCGGGTCGATCTTCGCGTGATAGCCCTTGATCACGCCCAAACGCTCCAAACGCTTAACTCGCTGCGAACATGGCGAAGTGGACAGGCCGACCCGCTCACCCAGCTCCGTCATGGTCAGGCGTCCTTCTTCTTGGAGAAAGTTGAGGATACGCAGATCGATCGCGTCGAGCTCAGATGTTTGCTGCATGGCAGGAATTTTTAACTAGTTGACAGCATAAATTCTCGTTATTTTCAACAATTGCAGCAACATTTATTGATCGCTTTCCATAAAGTCCCCAGATCTATCAACATGGGGAGAGTGACGTGCATGTCATCGTTCTAGGGGCCGGCGTCATTGGCACCACGACCGCCTATTACCTGGCTCGCGCTGGCGCACAGGTCACTGTCATCGACCAGCACGAAGGCCCAGCACTTGACACCAGCTTCGCCAATGCGGGCCAGGTCTCGCCGGGCTACTCCACGCCCTGGGGTGCACCCGGCATCCCGTTGAAGGCGCTCAAGTGGATGTTTCAGCGGCACGCCCCGCTGTCTATACGCCCGGATGGAACCCTCTTCCAACTTCAGTGGATGGCAAGGATGCTTGCCAACTGCTCTCCCGAGCGGTATGCGATGAACAAGGAGCGCATGCTGCGGCTTTCCGATTACAGCCGCGCCTGCCTGCAGCAGCTGCGTCAGGACACGGGCATTGCCTACGAGGCACGCATTGCCGGGACGCTGCAGCTATTTCGCTCGCCCCACCAGGTGGAGCAAGCGCAGAGGGACATCCGCGTGCTGCGCGAATGCGGCATCGATTTCGAACTTCTAGACGCTGCAGGAGTGCGACGGGCCGAGCCCGCACTAGCCAGATCGCAGCAGGAAATAGCGGGCGGGCTGCGCCTCCCAGGCGACGAGACGGGCGACTGCTTCCTTTTCACCAATGCGCTGGCGAAGATCGCGGAGGCCATGGGTGTGCAGTTTCGCTATGGCGCCACCGTTCGATCGTTTACCTTTGACGCAGATCGTCGCATCAACGGGGTGGCTCTAGACGCAGCCGACGGGGAAGTCCTAAGGGCCGACCGCTACGTTATGGCACTGGGCAGCTACTCCCGTCCGCTGCTGGCCCCCACCGGCATCGACATCCCCGTGTACCCCGTCAAAGGCTACTCACTCACCATCCCGATCGTGGACGAATTGCTGGCACCGATCTCAACCGTGTTGGATGAGACCTACAAGATTGCGTTGACCCGATTCGACAAGCGGATTCGCGTTGGTGGGATGGCGGAACTGGCGGGGTTCAGCAAAACGCTGCGCCCTCAGCGCCGCGCCACGCTGGAGATGGTCACTCGGCAGCTGTTTCCAGGCGGCGACCTTGCACGTGCCGAGTTCTGGACTGGCCTGCGCCCCATGACGCCGGACAGCACACCTATTGTGGGTCGCACCCCACACGCAAACTTGTTCTTGAACACGGGGCACGGAACCCTGGGTTGGACCATGGCCTGTGGCAGCGGACGCCTGCTGGCCGACATGATCATTGGTCTATCCCCAGAAATCTCGCCGGAAGGCCTGTCAGTGGATCGCTACGGGAAGCCCGCCCCTCATGTGGCACTGGGAAAGGCGGGAAGTTACGCATGACACGCCCCACCCGCGTCATCGTCGACTTGGAGGCGCTGCGCGCGAATTACCTTCACGCTCGGAGGGTGCACGGGGGGCGTGTCGTGGCCGTTCTCAAGGCCAACGCTTATGGTCACGGTGCCGTACGTTGCGCCCTCGCTCTCGAAGACATGGCAGATGCTTTTGCCGTGGCCTTCACTGAGGAGGCAATGCAGTTGCGGAGGGCGGGAATCAACTCGCCCATCCTCATTCTGGAGGGTGCATTCGGGGTAGACGAGCTCGCACTTGCCTCGACCCATGACCTGTGGATCGTGGTTCACCATCTGGAGCAGGTGAGAATGCTCGAGCAGTTCGTACCACCTGGCGTACAGCTCGGAGTTTGGCTCAAGATCGACACGGGCATGCACCGCGCCGGCGTGGAACCGAAGGATGCGACTTCGGTCTGGAATCGCCTGAGTTCGTGCAGGGCGGTGTCGTCAATTCGACTGATGACTCATCTGTCCTCGGCCGACGACCCCACCAGCACCGCCACAGCACAACAACTCGCGCAATTCGATTCCTGCACGGCAGCACTCGCGGGCGAGCGCAGTGTGGCCAATTCCGCGGGGATCCTTGGCTGGGAGGGTGCGCACCGGGATTGGGCGCGTGCCGGGCTCATGCTCTATGGCGTCCCTCCAGCAGCACAGATGGGCAGCGTACTTCGGCCCGTGATGTCGCTACACAGCGCGGTTTTTGCGCAACGCTGGGTCGCGCCAGGAGAAGCCGTCGGCTACGGACGACACTTCGTCGCGGATCGACCAACCCGTGTCGGCCTAGTCGCGATGGGTTATGCCGACGGCTATCCCCGTAGCGTTCCCTCAGGAACTCCGGTGGTCGTGGACGGCCGCCTGGTGCAGACGATCGGCCGCGTGTCCATGGATATGCTCACCGTTGACCTAACTGACCATCCGAATCTGGGACCAGGGTCGCATGTCGAGCTCTGGGGCACCCAGGTGCCGGTCGATTCCGTGGCAGCAGCGGCTGGGACAATTCCCTATGAGCTCCTGTGCAACGTCAAGCGCGCGCCGATCAGCTACATGGAGCTTGGCGTTCCACCTCCGGGGCCAGTTGAGAAATCAACCAAGCGCAGGGCCGACCGCCTCTAACTCCGATCCAGCAACCTTCTTTGAACCCATGAATCAAGACATCGTCCGTATTAATGTTGGCCCGCGTCTTTCGGACGTCGCCGTCTTCAACAAGGTGGCCTACCTTGCGGGTCAGGTTCCGGAGAAAACCTTAGACCAGGACCTGTACGCGCAAACGCAAGAGGTTCTGCAGACCATCGACAGCCTGCTAGCGCAGGTAGGGAGCGACAAGGGCCGGCTCCTGGCCTGCCAGATCTTCCTCAAAGACATCGACCAAATCGGCGAGATGAATCGAGCTTGGGATGCTTGGATTTCTGCGGGCCACACACCCCCGCGCGCCACTGTACAGGCAGCCATGGCCAACCCGCGCTGGGCGGTTGAAATTGTGGTGACTGCCGCTCTGCGGGATTAACCTCTCCCAACTCAACTTGCAGCGATTGTGGACATCTAGAGCTGGCAAGGTCATCAAGCACGGGGTGCCAAAAAACACCTTGACGAGACTGCACTGATTCCGTCTGGTTGGGATGAGACCGGCCGAACATCCGCACTTCGACACACGCATAAGTCCTTGCCGCTCAAGGCATTCTGCGTGTGCGACTTCGGGAGAGTTCGAGAATAGTTTCGAGAGCAGAGCCGGAGCGAGACGGAAAACTCCCCCGATCTGACCCGACTCCAGCGGGCCACAGCACACGCAACATCGCCCCAAGCCCCGCGCCGCTTGGGCTTTCCCAAAAGAAAACGCCCAACTCAGGAGAGTTGGGCGTTAATTTGGTGGCCTGGGGCGGAATCGAACCACCGACACGCGGATTTTCAATCCGCTGCTCTACCAACTGAGCTACCGGGCCGTGAGCCGCAGATTGTACATCAAGCGGCGGCGGTCAGAAATTACTGCTCGAGCTTCACGCCGGCCTTGCGGATCAGGGTGGTCCAGCGCTCATAGTCGCCCCGGTACTGGGTCATGAACTGGGCTTGCGGCGTCCCGCCCAGCTCGAAGCCGAAGCCGGCGAACTTGGCCGCCACGTCGGGATGCGCCAGCGCCTTGACCACCTCGGCGTGCAACTGCGCCACGACCGCCGGAGGCGTCTTGGCCGGCACGAACACCGCGCCCCAGCCATAGGACTCGAATCCCTTGTAGCCCAGTTCGGACAAGGTGGGCACCTGCGGGGTCAGGGGCGAGCGCGCGGTCCCGGTGGTAGCCAGCAGACGAACCTTGCCCGACTCGACATGAGGCTTGAGGCTCACGTAGTCGAGGAAGACCGAGGCCACCTCGCCGCCCACCAGGGCGATCACCGCCGGCGCGCCGCCCTTGTAGGGAACATGGGTCAGGTTGAGGCCGGCCGTCTCGTTGAACTGGTGGCCGTACAGATGGTGCGAGGAGCCGGGGCCGATCGAGGCATAGGGGTAGTTGTTCGGCGCCGCCTTGGCCAGCGCGATGTATTCCGACACCGTCTTCGCCGGGACCTTGCTCGCGTTGACGGCCAGCCACAAGGGGGTGCGAATGACGTCGGTGATCGGGATGAAGTCGGTCAGCGGGTCATAGGGCAGCTTGTTCATCAGACCGGCGGTCTGGACGATGAGAGGCCCGTTGAACAGGATGGTGTAGCCGTCCGGCGCCGCCCGGGCCACGAATTCGTTGGCGATGAGGCTGCTGGCGCCCACCTTGTTCTCCACGACGAGGGGCTGGCCCATGGAGGCGGACATCTTTTCGCCGATCGTGCGCGCGATGACGTCGTTCCCGCCGCCCGCCGCGGTGGGAACGATGATGCGCAGGGGTTTGCTCGGGAAGGCTTGCGCGTGCGCCAGCCCGAACGGGGCGGCCAGGCCGGTCGCCACCAGGGCGAGCGCAGTCAGGCGTCGGATCCGGTTCATGCTTGTCTCCTTGTGGATTCGAAGAATCGGGCGCAGCCTGGGTGGCCACCCCCTTGCGGGGCAATCTACGAAGTCCGTCGGGAAGGACGAAGCGGTTTCTGGCTTTTTTCTCCCAGGCCGAGAATTCCTGGGGCTTGTCCGGAGTCGGTGGGGCACCTGCCGCCCGCCCCTACCCGGGTGGCTGGCGGGATCAACGGAGCTTGCTCAGGCGACCTGGCTGCGCTTGCCGCGCGACAGGTCCACCCCCAGCTGTTTGAGCTTGCGATAGAGGTGGGTGCGCTCCAGCCCGGTCTTCTCGGCGACGCGGGTCATGGAGCCGCCCTCGCGGGCGAGGTGGAACTCGAAGTAGCACTTCTCGAATTCGTCGCGCGCATCGCGCAGGGGCTTGTCCAGGTCGAAGGCCTGGCGCGACTGCGGGCCCATGTCCATCACCACCGGGATGGCCTGGCCGCCGGTCATGGCGGCCTCCACCGTGAGCTCGCCAGCCGGCAGACCCTGGGGCATCGCAACGACAGCGGCCGCCTGACCCGCGCGGCGGGCCGGCGCGGCCGGCGCCTGACGGGTGAGGCCGCTCTCCACCGCCTTCAGCAGCTTTTGCAGGGTGATGGGCTTTTCGAGGAAGGACTGGGCGCCGATCTTGGTCGCCTCGACCGCGGTCTCGATGGTGGCGTGACCACTCATCATGATGACCGGCATGGTCAAAAGGCCTGTCGAGGACCACTCCTTGAGCAGGGTGACACCGTCGGTGTCGGGCATCCAGATGTCGAGCAGCACCAGATCGGGCTGCGACTGCTGGCGCAGGGCGCGGGCCTGCGAGGCGTTCTCCGCCAGTTCGACTTGGTGACCCTCGTCGTTCAGGATTTCGGAGAGCAGCTCGCGAATGCCGTGCTCGTCATCGACCACCAGGATGTTTGCCATATTGAGAAGCGCAAGCTCGCCGGCCCGGGAAAACTGTTGTCAGGCCGCAACTGCGAATGATAGCGAGACTTGGGCGCCCACCACCCGGTCTTCATCGAGCCGGTTCTTGAGGTCGATGCGCGCGCCATGCTCGTCGGCGATCTTCTTGACCACGGCAAGGCCCAGGCCCGTGCCCTTGGCCTTGGTGGTGACGTAGGGCTCGAAGGCGCGCTTGAGAATGTGCTCGGGGAAGCCGGTGCCGGCGTCCTGCACCACCAGGCGCACCCGGCCCGAGGTCTCGTTCCACTGCGTGCGCAGCACGACCTCGCGCGGGCCGTCGGACGCGGCGGCGCCCTCGGTCGCATCTTGTGCGTTCTGCAAGAGGTTGTGAATCACCTGGCGCAGCTGCATCGCGTCGCCCTGGATGCGCGGGCAGGCCGGGTCCAGCTCGAGCCGCACCGGCACGAGCGCGGCAGCCTCCCCCGTCTCGCCGGCCTCGCGCCCGTACAGCTGCAGCACGTCGGACGCCAGGGCGTTGAGGTCCACCGGCTTGAGGTCGGCGGTGGGCAGGCGGGCGTAGTCGCGGAACTCGTTGACCAGGCGCTTCATCGCATCGACCTGGTCGACGATGGTCCGCACCGACTTGGCCAGGATGGCCCGTTCGGGTTCGGCCACCTTGCCTTCCAGCTTCATCTCCAGCCGCTCGGCGGAAAGCTGGATGGGTGTGAGCGGGTTCTTGATCTCGTGCGCGAGGCGCCGCGCAACTTCGCCCCAGGCGCGGGCGCGCTGGGCCGAGACGATCTCGGAGATGTCGTCCAGCACCAGCAGGTGGGCGGCGCGGCCGCTGGCGTCGGCGGGCATGTCGGCGCCGCGCACGACCACGGTGAGCGCCTCGTGGTCGCCCTGGCCGAAGGCTGCGCTCGCCGCCGGGTGCCCCCCGAGCTCGAAGGACTGCTGCCAGTGGTCCAGGCCGTGCTGGCGATCGGCGTGGTACTCCTCGAAGCGCTTGGCGACCGACGCACCGAAGGCCTGCAGGCCGTCGACCTCCGCTAGGGGCTGGCCCACGCAGGCGGCCAGCGGTGCGCGCAGGATGCGGGTGGCGCCCGGGTTGCACGAGAGGATGCGGCCGGCGTCGTCGAGCACGATGATGCCGGCGGTGAGGTTGTCGAGGATGGTCTGCAGGTTGGCGCGGGCCGCGTCGACCTGGCCCATGCTGCGGTCGACCGCAGCGCGGGCGTCGGCCAGCTGCTGCGTCATCTGCGCGAAGGAGCGGGTCAGGCCGCCGAGTTCGTCCTTGCCTTGCAGCACCGGCTTGGGACTCAGGTCACCGGCCGCCACTTCTCGCACACCGGCCGCGAGCAGCAGCAGCGGCCGCGCGAGCGAGTTGCCCAGGACCACCGCGAGCAGGATGGCGCCGAACACCGCCAGGAACAGGCTGAGCGTGAGCGTGCCGATGTACATGCGCCGCAGGCCCTCCCGGCCCAGGGCCCGCTCCTGGTATTCGCGGTTGGCCTCCTGCACAGCAATCGCGTTGGCCACCAGGGTGGACGGCAGGGGCTGCGTCACCTCGAGGATGCGCGCATCCGACAACAGGCCCAGGCTGGCGGCCGGCGCCTGCACCAGGACACGCACGCGGGGCGTGGTGGCCGACGGGGTGCCCGGCGAGGCCACCTCCTCCAGGCCCTCGATGGCCGAGACCGCGCGCTGCGCGCGCACCGCCCGCAGCTGGGTCGACGAGGGCCGCTCGGGTGAAAGCTGGAAGCGGGCCTGGCCGGCGCTGGCGATCAGCTGGCCGGAGGGGCTCCAGAGGTTCACGTCATTGGCGCCCAGCTGCTCGCGCAGGCGCTCGAGCACCAGGCCGGCGCCGGCGTCCGACACGCCCGCCAATTGCGAGGCGCCGTTGCGGGTCTTGGCGGTGAGGTCGCTGGAGATCGCGTCCAGCGAGGCCCGTCCCAGGCTCAGGCCGGCGTCGAGCGCGCCCTCCACCTTGACGTCGAACCAGCTCTCGATGGAGCGCGAGACGAACTGGTAGGACACCACGTAGATCAGGAGGCCGGGCACCAGGCCCACCAGGGCGAAGATCAGCGCCAGTCGCATCAGCAGACGGCTGCCGAACTTGCCGCGCCGCAGGCGCGAGAGGAGGCGCAGCCCCATCCAGGCGATGACGGCCAGCAGCAAGCCGGCGACCACCACGTTCACGATGAACAGCGCCTCGTAATTGCGCTCGTACAGCTCGCGGTTGTCGGTGGCCTGCGCCAGCAGGAAGAGGAGCACCACGCCGATGGCGGCGATGACCGCCGCGCCGACCGCGACCGCCCACTGGAACACCCGCGAGTTGCGCACCCGCGGCCCGGGCCGCAGGGCCGGGGACGATTCGGACGGACGGACGGGCTCGGTCATGGAGGGCGGAGGGATCGCGACGGGCCAGGCCCTCAGCGGGCCGGCTCGGGGTTCAGGCGCAGGCTGCGGGCGGCCTCGAGGCTGCCCTCCTCCTGGCCGAAGCCGCCGATCTGCACCGGCCGGGGCAGCTGGGCGAGGTCCAGCCGGAAACGCAGGGTCACGGTGTAACGGGGCGCGCCATCGATCTCGGGGGAATCGGCGATCCGCCAGCCGGCGATGCGCTCGATGGCGGCCAGTGCGTCCTCGCGCGAGTCGAAGGACTGGCCCAGCACCGCGCCGGTGTTGGTGATGGGCGCGTTGGAGACCAGGAGCCGCCAGCGCCGGGTGAGCGGGTGGTAGGCCAGACGCAGGTAGCGGGTGGCGCGGGACACTTCCTTGTCGGTCCAGTACCAGCGGTCCCGCAGCACCGTGGCCTCGGCCACGAAGAACAGGGGGATGCCTTTTTGCAGCGCGTCGTCGAGCTGGCCCGGCAGGTCCAGCCGGATCTGGGCCGACAGCACGATGCCCTCGGCGCCGCGCTCGGCGCTCAGGCCGTTGATCTCGATGGCGCGGACCGGCAGGGCCGCCAGGAGCAGAAAAGCCAGCGCCACCAGCGCCGGAAGGACCCCCAGGGCCCGCCAGGCGCCGAGGGCTCCGGCGCCGGGCCGGGCGATCCGGTCAGGCCTGCTTGTCCAGGCTCGCGTAATAGAAACCGTCGTGCTCACCGGCTTGATTCTCCGGGACGGCCGTCGCATTTGCGCCACCGGCCGGCAGCAAATGTCCGGGCGCAGGCCGCAAAACCGCCTGGGTGTTGTGCGCAAGAAACGAACCGATGCGGGCCTCGCCCTCCGCCCGGAAGACCGAGCAGGTGCAATAGAGGAGGCGCCCGCCCGGCGCGAGCAGCGGCCACAGCGCGTCGAGCAGCCGGGCCTGCGCCTGCGCCAGGGCCGCGATGTCCGATTCCCGGCGCAGCCAGCGCACGTCCGGGTGGCGGCGCACGATGCCGGAGGCGGTGCAGGGCGCGTCCAGCAGGATGGCGTCGAAGGGCTGGCCGTCCCACCAGTCGGCGGGGTGGGCGGCGTCGGCCGCCAGCACCCGGGCCTGCAGGCCCAGGCGGCCCAGGGTCTGGGTGATGCGCTGGCAGCGCTCCGGGTCCACATCCAGCGCCACCACGTCGGCGTCGGCGCGCTCGAGCAGGTGGGCGGTCTTGCCGCCGGGGGCGGCGCAGGCGTCGAGGATGCGCAGCGGGCGGCCGGCCGGCGCCTGCAGACCGTCCAGCAGGAGCGGTGCAGCCATCTGAGCCGCCGCGTCCTGCACCGACGCCCAGCCCTGGTCGAAACCGGGCAGGGCCTGCACCGGACAGGGCTTGTCGAGGATGAGTCCATCCTCGCCCACCCGCCGGGCAGAGAGGCCGGCCTCGGCCAGGCGGCGCTGGTACTCCTCAGGCGTGCCGTGGCGACGGTTGACGCGCAGGGTCATGGGCGGCGGCTGGTTGCCGGCGCGCAGGATGGCCTCCCAGTGATCCGGGTGGTCGGCCTGCAGCCGGCGGATCCACCAGGCCGGGTGGTTCCAGCGGGCGACCGGGTCGGCGTCGGTGGCCGCGACCAGGGCATCCCGCTCCCGCAGGAAGCGGCGCAGGCAGGCATTGATGAAGGCCGACTGGCCGGCGGTGGCCTTGGACTGCTTGGCCGCCTCCACCGCCTGGTTGACCAGGGTGAAGGGCTCGTAGGGTGCCGCCTGCGGGTCCCAGGCCAGGGCCAGCGCGGTGCACAGAAGCGCGTCGGCCGCAGGCGGCGGTGTGCGCGGTGCGAGTTGGACGCGCAGGGCCTGGGCCCGTCCGAGCTGGCGCAGCGCCTGGAAGGCCAGGGCCTGGGTACCGGCGCGAAGCTCGTTCGAGACCGCGGCCAGGGCCGGCGTGGCCGACTGGCCTTCGCGCACCGCCCGCAGGACACGGGCGGCTGATTGCAGCAGCCGCCACAGCGCGGGAGCTGCGGTGTGAGCGCGTGCTTCCGTCACAGCTTGCT
>JACCED011735286.1_pt1 | contig 16195 bp, 19 predicted proteins | sample 7455021 | NCBI WGS metagenome assembly JACCED01 (sample SAMN15323456, study PRJNA562643) | freshwater metagenome | isolation source: river surface water | place: USA:Blue River Watershed | collected 2017-08-19 | reverse complement strand
CCGACACGATATTACAACCTAAGCTGCGAGGTAAAGGTAGACCGCCAAAGTCTGATCTACAGGCCGTTAAGGACCGTACAAAAGGTAAAGTAGGTCGTCCTGCCGGTGACGCTGCTAGGCTTCAGGAATTTAAGGAACGATTACTTGCCACAGGCGGTAGTCGTATCCTTGACAAGATGGTGGAGATTGCCATGACCGATGGACACCCCGGACAGATGGCTGCTATGAAGTTAGCTGTTGATCGTATCCTTCCTGTGTCTATGTTTGATGCCGCTAAGAACGCTGGTGGGGGTGTACCTACTATCTCAATCAATATCTCGTCTATGGGCGCACCAAAGATTGAGACATCCGATGATGTCATGGATGTAGACTTTAAGGATGCAGAATAATGGCTGAACTCTCGTGGTCTCTCCTACCTTGGCAGATCGAATGTTGGCAAGACCCTAGTCGATTCAAGGTCATCGCTGCTGGTCGCCGATGTGGTAAATCAAACCTAGCCATCAAGATGCTGCTTGCAAAGGCTTTAGAGGCTCCAGAAGGCTCTGCTGTGCTCTATGTAGCCCCTACACTGGGACAAGCCAGACAGATCGCATGGGATGCTCTTTTAGAGCAAGGACGAGAGGTTATTAAAGCTGCTCACGTTAACCAGATGGATGTGACCTTGATTACAGGTCGTAAGATTCATATTCGCTCTGGTGAGAACAAAGATGCTTTGCGAGGCTTGAAGCTTCACTTTGCGGTTGTAGACGAAGCGGCTTTCGTCCCCGAAGAAGTCTTTACAAAGATTATTCGTCCTGCTTTGGCTGACTTGAAGGGTGAGGCAGTTATCATTTCAACGCCGGAAGGTCGTAACCACTTCTACGAATGGTTTAAGCTAGGCAAAGAAGGCACGAACCCTGAATGGAAGTCTTGGCATTTAACTACCAGAGATAACCCAACAATCCCTCCTGAGGAGATTGAAGAAGCGAAAAAGACACTTAGTTCTTTTGTCTTTAAGCAGGAATTTGAGGCTAACTTTAACAACGCAGGTCAAGAAATCTTTAAGGAAGAATGGCTAAAGAAAGGTAAGGAACCACAGTATGGTTCTTACGTTATCGCCATTGACTTAGCTGGTTTTGAAGAAGTGGGTAAGAACCCCGGAGCTGTTAAGTCTAGACTAGACGAATCAGCTATTGCTATTGTTAAAGTTACAGACGAAGGCGATTGGTGGGTTAAAGAGATTTTACATGGTCGGTGGGATATTAAAGAGACAGCTGCTAAGATTTTGGTAGCTATCAAGGAATATCAACCTATCGCTGTGGGGATTGAACGAGGAGCATTAAAGAATGCTGTTCTACCTTTCCTGAATGATTTGATGCGTAAGAACAATACTTATGCTCATATCACAGATTTAACCCACGGAAACAAACGTAAACAAGACCGTATCGCATGGGCTTTACAAGGTCGCTTAGAGCATGGTCGCATTACCTTTAACGAAGAAGAGAATTGGCAGGAAGCATGGGATCAAATTAGCATGTTTCCCACAGCAGGTCTCCATGATGACTTAGTAGATGCTCTCTCGTATGTGGATCAGCTTGCTATCAGCAACTACAACCAAGACTTCGAGACAGACGGCTTTGAACCCCAAGATATAACAATAGGATACTAGTATGAACGATAAAGTTGAGGATAGTCAGTACGACGAACCTACCGAGTCCGACGAAGAGTTGGTAGAGTGGGTTGTCGAGCACACTGACAGGTGGCGTGACTACCGAGACCAGAACTACCTTGAAGCATGGCTTGAGTATGAGCGTATCTTCCGTGGTCAATGGGCTGCTGAGGATAAGACTCGTGAGAGTGAGCGTAGCCGTATCATCTCTCCTGCCACTCAGCAAGCTATCGAGACACGACATGCTGAGATCATGGAAGCTATCTTCGGTCAAGGTGAATGGTTCGATATCGAGGATGACATCAAGGATGTGAACGGAACTCCTCTGGACGTTGAGCAACTTAAAGCTCAGTTGATGGAAGACTTTAACCGTGACAAGATTAAGAAGGCTATTGACCAGATTGAGTTGATGGCTGAAATCTATGGTACAGGTATTGGAGAGATTGCCGTTAAGACTGAGAAGGAGTACGCTCCAGCTACTCAAGCTATCCCCGGCGTACAAGGACAAGCAGCTATTGGTGTCGTTGAGAAAGACCGTGTTGCTGTTAAGTTAGTACCTGTTAACCCTAAGAACTTCCTGATTGACCCTAACGCTACATCGTTGGATGACTCTATGGGCTGTGCTATTGAGAAGTTTGTCTCGGTACACAAAGTCGTAGAAGGCATGGAAAAAGGCATCTATCGTAAGGTTGACTTAGGTTTAGATGCTCCTGATGATGACTTAGAGCCTACCGATGAGATTGTTAACTTCCAAGATGGTCGTGTGCGTCTGATGACCTACTACGGCTTGGTTCCTCGTGAATACTTGGAACAGTTGGAGAATGATGGTCAAGAGGTTGTAGACCTGTTCCCTGAAGACTCTCTGGCTGACGATTATGCTGATTTGGTGGAAGCTATCATTGTTATCGCTAACAAAGGTAAGCTCCTAAAAGCTGAGGCCAACCCTTACATGATGAAGGATCGTCCTGTGATGGTTTATCAGGACGACACTGTTCCCGGTCGTGTGTGGGGGCGAGGTACGGCTGAGAAGGCCTACAACATGCAGAAAGCTATCGATGGTAGCCTTCGTATGGACAGTGATGCCCGAGCACTGACAGCAGTGCCTATGATTGCTCTGGATGCTACTCGTTTACCTCGTGGTGCTAAGTTTGAGGTTAAGCCCGGTAAGGCATTCCTGACCAACGGTGATCCTAATCAGATCATGATGCCTATCAAGTTCGGTACTCCTGATAATTCTTCAGTAGCAGCCTCTCAGAACTACGAACGATTGCTCTTGCAAGCTACAGGTACTGTTGATTCGGCTGGTATGCCTTCAGCAGCTCCTCGTGATGCAGGTGCAGGTGGTATGTCTATGGCTATGGCAGGTATCATCAAGAAGTACAAGCGTACCTTGACGAACTTCCAAGAGGACTTCCTGATCCCGTTCATCAACAAAGCTGCTTGGCGTTACATGCAGTTTGACCCTGAGCGTTACCCTTCTGTGGATGTGAAGTTCATGCCCACAGCTACTTTGGGTATCTTGGCTCGTGAGTTCGAACAACAGCAGTTCATTGCCTTGTTGCAGACATTAGGCCCTGACACTCCTGTGTTGCCTCTGATCCTTAAAGGTATCTTGGGTAACAGTTCCTTGAGTAACCGCAACGAATTGATTGCAGCTTTGGAGCAAATGAGTCAGCCTAACCCACAACAGCAGCAAATTCAGCAGATGAATATGCAGTTGGAGATGGCTAACAAGCAAGCTGAGGTGCAGAAGACTCAAGCTGAGGCTCAAAAGGCTCTGGCTGAGGCTCAAGTTACCCCGGATCTGGCTAAAGCTAAGGTCATTGCAGCATTGTCTAACAACCTCAACGAAGATAATGAGTCCAAAGACTTTGAACGTAGGTTAAAACTTGCTGATTTGGCCTTGCGAGAGAAGGATATTGACTCCAATGAGCGTATTGCTAAGGCTCAAATGGAAGTATCCAGCAAGAAACAAGCTGCTGACTTCGTAACTAAGCTCTCACAACAACTGAATGCCACTCCAAAGGAGGCTTAAGTGGAGACACAAGACCTCATTAAACGGGTTGCAAGCGGTGATATGACAGAGGATGAGCAGTTAGCTCTTCTTGCACAGGTAGAAGCCTCAATTCAGCTTAGAAAACAAGCTAAGTTGGTTGAACAAGAGCTTTCAGCCTTTGAAGAAGCAGCTACTCTCATCGCAGATACGCTACAACAGCACAAAGCAGAGGTAAATCGCTCATTAGAAGAGGTTTACAGCTACGTTCGACAGCCGGGGCCTTCAGGGAAGGACGGTAAAGACGGTAAGATCGGTAAAGATGGACGTGATGGCCTCAACGGTCGTGACGGTATGGACGGTAAAGATGGCAAAGACGGTCTAGATGGCCGTGATGGTGTCTCAATTACCGATGTTTACTGGGCTGCCGATGGAAGTTTAGTTTGTGTGCTCTCCGATGGTCGAGAAATCGACACAGGGCCTCTTTTAGAGGCTGGTACAGGGAGCAACACAAATGTTTCTGTCTCACAGTGGGCTGGATACAGCACTGAAGAGCTTAAACAGACCTTCATCTACAACACCTTCGAAACTGTCAGTAAGAACTTAGCTTCATCTGGTGGTACCTTGGCTTATGACGCTAACGGTGACTTGGTTACTATCACTTATGACAACGGTATCTTAAAGACCTTGGCATATGACGGTAACGGTGACTTGATTAGCCTCACATTGTCAGGCAGTACTCCAGAAAGTATTGACTTGGTTAAAACCTTCAGCTATGACGCTAACGGTGACCTAGTTACTTTCGTATACTCATAATAAACACTATCAGGGACAGTCATGGAAGTAGTATCATTCATTGTGGCTAAGATTTACTACGGTATATCAGCTTTATTCGGGGGTTTAGTGCTCTCATTCTTCTGGAAACCTGAGCGTTTTAAGCAGTATACACCTGTAGCTGCCGGAGCGATTATAGGCGGTATCTCGGTAGGTTCAGGGGTTATCTTTGGTGGTGCATTGGCTATCTACCTAGGTATGAACCCTAACGATGCCAATACAGCTCTTGCTTTGGGTGGTGCTATCGGTTTATCCGCTGTAGCCATTGTCAGTTGGATTGCTAACTTCTTCGATAAGCGTCAAGGCAAGGATATCTTGGAAGTTGTGAAGGAAGTACAAGGTAAAGAACCTGCTCCAGCGCCTGTTCCGGCACCAGCAGCTAAGAAGACAGTTCGCCGGAAACCTGCAAAATGAACGATAAGCTTTTGGTTGCATGGTTGGCAGGTATGCTGGTGATTGAGTTGATTGCTGTGTTTGTAGCTTTCTTTTATGTGTTCACCAAGCACGACAGTGACCTGCACATCCTTCAGAAAGTAGGTTTTGCCTCTTTAGTGTTTGGATTAGTGGTACAAGTTATCCGGTCTATCCACTTCTTAGATGTAGGCTCATATCCGGTTGATAAGTATTTCCCTATGTGGATTACAAAGGATATCGGAGCTTGTATTCTGATCTATTATTACAGCTTTATTCATGGCAAGGGAGCCAAACAATGAAATCGGTACAGATTAAGCCTCAAGCAGCGTTTGCTAACGGTAAACGCATGGTAGCCACTCAGTTCAACGTGGTGTCTATCGGTGATAACTTATTCGATCACGTTACCTTCAAGTATACCTTGTTGGATGTTAACGGTACATGGGCCGGTGAATCGACATACGAACTTGATGCTAGTAACTATAGCACATGGGATGCAACACCTGCTGGAGCATACAAGATTGTAGCTGCTGGTATCGGTGTTGAGATTGTTGAAGAAGATACAAAGGCTATGTTCATCGAGGTAGCATAATGGCTGCTATCCTTGTTGATGTATTGATTTATGGTGTACCAGCCGCTATCGGTATTGGTGCTTTAACTATGGTTGGTAGGTACTATGGTAGGACTCCTCCTCCACCTGTGCCTCCCGAAGAACCTCCGAAGGATGAATAATGGCAGTCACGCTAACCATGACAGGTACATCGCAGACGATTTCCGCGACAAACGGTAGCCCTAATATTACGTTTACCGCTGGTGTGGCGAATAACTGGGTCGTTGGCGCAACTATTCAAGGCACTGGTTGGGCTACAGGCACAAAAATCGTAAGTATTACTGGAACGCCTGCCACAGCTACAGCGGCTGTGTTGTCCAACAACTTCACTGGCACAACTGGATCAACTACCGTTATTGCATCATCCAACAACGCAACAGTTATTTTTGAACTCGGTGCAAGTGGTGACACTGCAACCCCTCAGTCAATAATCGACCGTGGCCTTGGCTTGCTGGATGATTTCAAGACCATTCAGATTTTTGGTCGAACATATATTCAGCTCCGCATCGCTCAAGGCGCTATTTATGACGACACCCAGTGGACATATTTGTTTGGCTTTTGGAGTTATTTGCAAGTCAACGAGACATACACAGGAATTTGGCGCAGCGGTTTTGTGCCTGTCGGTGACAAGCTAATCAAGGCCAAAGGCGCAAGTCTGCGATTTCTGCAAGCACGTGCTGTGCAGGGCGGCACAAGCATTTTCACGAACAGCGGCGCGCCTGCCGGTTTCCCGACAAACAAACTCAAGTTGCAGTGGAATGATTTTGTAGTTAAGAGTTCCTCCGGCTCAAACTACAGCATGTCGCCTACTGCGTTTTATGCTGAGTTTGATAACTGCGGTGACATTATTTTTGACTCGTTTGACGACACAGGTGCAAACGCTTCTTTTGCTGGCTCTTATGGCAGCATTGAAAAGCTGTCAATGGGTCGAATTATTGGTGGTATTAGCACTGGTTTTGACACTACCAAAGTCACGAACATTGGAAAGATCGAATGGTTTCCAATCCCGACGTTCAACACCACAGGAACAAACCCCGACATTAAAATCGGCACGCCCAACAACGTCCCGGTGTCAGGCTTTGCGCCAATTTTTCACCAGTCAAATGCAGCACTTGAATTTATCGGCGTCAACTCAACCAACACCGAGATTCTGGATGACTACATCCTGCCAACCGATTACCCGCTGATTACGAATAGCCGCAACTACAACACGAACACACGCACTTATCGGCGCACAGTGACGTTTCAACTGAACGATGCGGCAGCCACTGATTTAACGGGCATGACTGTCTACATCAAGAGTGGCGCAAACGATCTTGTTAATGCCGTTCAAGCTGGGGATTTCAGCGCTAAACTGAATACAGTCTTTGTGTCGTGGGTTGGTCGTAGTCCTTCCAGTGGTTCTTATATTCCACCAGTTTCCAGCACAGACACACGGGTTCAAACAGCACAGTTCCGTAAATACGGCTATCAGCAGCAGTCGGTAACTTATGACCTGACCAATGCCGCTTATTCGCAGCCGGTGTTCATGCTGACCGAGGCCGCGCTGTCCAGCATCAGTGAGGCAACGGCTGCGGCTATCACAACTGCTGGCATCAACTGGTCTACTAAGACCATCACGCCCACGGCTGACCTGACGTATGACCAGATCAACGCCCGTATCGCTTACGAGCTGGCACAGACCACTAACAGCGCTCAGGCTGATCCGCGCACAATTGTTGGTTCAAACCTGACTCTGGCCACCGGGTGGACGCTGGTGGTGAACACTGGTCGCACGATCAGTGCTGGTACAGCTATCACTTATATGTACGTACCGACAGTTACTTTGGTAGGCACAGGTAAGATTACTGGTGTCTATGCTTCCACAGCAGGTACATCTACTACCTTCCAGTTCCAAGGCGTGACAGTTGGTACTTCTCTGGTCATCTATGATGCTTCAGGTGTCACTAAATACTTCCAACAAGAGGTTACCACTGCTGGTACATACAGTTACTACATTCCTCCGGGTGTAACAGGTACTTACTACTGGGCTATCGAGAAGTATGGCACTAAACGTGAATCAGGTAGCTTTGCAGCTAACACTGGCGGTTTACTGTTCTATGTCCCTGCATACGCTGAAGACGTAGGTATTACACAAGCTACAAAGGCTACAGTGGCTGCTTATACAGCACTGGAGACCAACAGCAAGGTGTATGACTATGTTGCCTATAAGCGATTGTCTGAAGCATTCATCAAGATTGGTCAGATCACTACTCGTTCAGGTACATCTATCGAGTGGATTACTGGTTATGACGTAAAGATCAAAGCTACTAATGCTTCAGTCTTCAGTCTGACAGGTACTACTTTCTACATCAAGTCTAGCTCTCTTGCTGGCGATACCAAGTATACAACTAACATCTTGGTTCCTCCTGCAACGATGACTGCTGATACTACCGAAGTTATCACTACTGAGATCGAGGACGGTAACGGAGATAGTTCTATCACTGTTGAGGCATCTAGTGTTTCTACCTTTGAGGTGTGGAAGATTACCGATGCTACTGATCCTGACGATTATGCTACTGGTACTCTGGTAGACACAATCGGTATCGGTAAGTGGCGCTTCTTGCATGCTGATGGTTATAAGTTTGTTATTCGTGACACAACTACTAACTATCGTGTGGTGGTAGAGGCTGAGAAAGGTATCTACATGGCTCAATTGTTCTTCGGTGCTGCTGTTCAGCTTGCTCAGGCTGCTGAGGTGACACAGATTAACACTAAGGTTGATGTGATGCAGATTGACTTGGAAGCTATCAAAGGCACCGGGTTCGTTAAAGACAAACACTCGCTCACGAATATTAAGAAGAAGGCTGCTCTAGCGGCTGCTCTGAGCGCATAACAGGGAGGGGAGGATAAATGAATGAAGATTCTATTAAAGCGACTCCTCAAAGCCCTTTTATGGGCTTACTGTCGAGTGGTCTCGGCGGTCTGGACTCTGCTCTTGGTGGCGGTGCTATATCAAATAGTCTTGGGGTTGGGCCGCTGGCTCGGACAGTTGAGAATATGAGTTATGGCTCTCCTCCTTATCGCGGCACTGGAATGGCTACTAGGCTTACTCCTGAAGCTGTGTCAGCGATTGGGGGTGCCGCTAACATGGGTAGTTTTATGCCAATCGGTACAGCTAACCGAATCGCTACTGGATTATTTGCAGCGCCTATGATTGAGAACCAGTCATTAGACTCAGTAATCCAGAACCTGCTGAATGCTTTAGGCAGACAAGCACAAAACAAATAAACTAAGTAAAGGATAAGGCGATATGTCCCCTGAACTGCAAAAGTATTACGAGGAAACATTCTCGATGATGTCTACCGAAGGGTGGAAATATCTGATTGAAGACCTCAAAAAGTTAGAAGAGAATCTAGTTAATGTTCGCACTGTGAAAGACGAACAATCATTAAACTACCGACTAGGACAGTTGGACATTCTAGATTTAATTCTTAATCGCCGACAGACTTGTGAAGATATTTACAATGACTTGGTACAAGGAACTCAGCAATGAGGAGAATGTACGAATTCAAGTGTGAAGATAATCACATATCAGAGGCATTGGTTGATGATACCGTCAGGGAACTCTCTTGCAGAGCCTGCGGTAAACCTGCAACCAGAATCGTATCCAGTGTCAGGTGTAACTTGGAAGGCATCACAGGTGCTTTCCCCGGTGCATATGGCGCTTGGGAACGAAAGAGAAGTGAGAAGATGGCTCAGTTGAGTAAGAACTCAGAGTAACCATTCAATCGCAACATTAACGGGTAAATGCGAGAGCATTCACATTTCATAGTCCTATAATCTCTACGTGAGACAGGAGAAAGACAGTATGGCAATTATTGAAGACGAATCGTTTGACACTAACACTGACGATACCATTGATCAAGTAACGGAAGAATCCCCTGAGAAGGGACAAATTCAAGAAGTTATTGAGAATGTAATTCCTGATAAGTATAAAGACAAGTCATTGAGTGATATTGTCAAGATGCACCAAGAAGCTGAAAAGATGATTGGGAGGCAAGCACAGGAAGTGCATGAAGTTCGGTCACTGGCTGACCAGTTGTTGAAACGGCAACTCGAATCTGACAATAAACCAGTTGTTGAAAGTGCGCCCGAAGTTGATTTCTTTGAGAACCCTCAAGATTCAATCAAACGTGCCATTGAGAACAATCCCGCAGTCTTGGAGGCTAAACAAGCCAACCTTGAGCTTAAACGGATGAAGACAGCACAACAGCTAGCAAGCAAACATCCTGACTTTGGCTCTATTGCCAACGATACTGGATTTCAGGAGTGGGTTAAAGCTAGTCCAGTGCGTATGAGTCTGTATGCTAAGGCTGATGCTGAGTTTGACTTCAGTTCTGCTGATGAACTCTTGAGCACCTATAAAGAACTTAAGCAAGTTCGTTCTAACAACGTACAGGATGCAGGTAAACAACAGAAAGCACAAGCTCTACGAGCCGCTTCTGTCGATACAGGTGGTTCTGGCGAAGTTACAAAGAAAGTTTATCGTCGTGCGGATTTAATCCGTCTTAAGATGACCGATCCTGATCGTTATGAGCAACTCCAACCTGAAATTATGAGTGCTTATGCCGAGGGTCGAGTCAAGTAAGTTATTAACAATCATTTAGAAATTATTGGAGTATATTATGCCTTTGGGTACTGGACATCAAACAATTACAACTGCTGACAAGTTTATCCCAGAAGTATGGAGTGATGAAATCATCGCTACGTACAAGAAGAACTTGGTCGCAGCTAACCTCATCAAGAAGATGAACTTCGTTGGCAAGAAGGGCGATACCGTCCACCTGCCTAAACCCGGTCGTATGTCAGCTAACCAGAAGGTTGCTCAGACTCAGGTGACACTGAACACTGATACTGCAACTGAAACTCTGGTGAGCATCAACCAACACTGGGAAGCTTCGGTTCTGATCGAAGACATCGTGGAAGCTCAAGCTCTGGCTTCTATGCGTCAGTTCTACACTGACGACATGGGCTACGCTCTGGCTCGTAAAGTGGACAGCTACATCTTGGAACTGGGCCGTAGCGTGAACGGTGGCGGCGGTACTAACGCCTACTCCGGTGCTCTGTCTGGTGCTGATGGTACTACCGCTTATGTGGCTGGTGCTAACACTGGTGTGGGTGCTTTGACTGATGCTGCTATCCGCCGCACTATCCAGCGTCTGGACGACAACGATGTACCTATGGATGGTCGCTTCCTGATCGTTCCTCCTTCTAGCCGTAACACTCTGATGGGCATCAACCGCTTCACCGAGCAAGCCTTCGTTGGTGAAGCTGGTCGTGGTAACACCATCCGTACCGGCGAGATCGGTAACGTGTATGGTATCCCTGTCTATGTGACTACTAACGCTGATACCACTAGCGGTACTACTGCTACCCGTATCGCACTGATGGGTCACCGTGACTTCGCAGTGTTCGTGGAGCAGAAGGGTGTTCGTACTCAGTCGCAATACAAACAAGAATATCTGGGCACTCTGTTGACCGCTGATACCTTGTTCGGTGCCGCTGAACTGCGTGACTATTCTGCCGTGGCTCTGGCCGTTCCAGCGTAATAGCAGGTAACTAAGTGATGCCCCTTCGGGGGCGTCCTTTCTATAGTACTCATTAGTGAGAGTATTACACAAAGGAGAAAGATATATGGCTAAATTCAAATGTCAACATACAGGCAATATCGTAGAGTTCACAGCGGAGCATGATGTTGAAACCATGCGTAAGCATACTGAATATACCGAAGTTAAAGAGGAGCCTGTCGAAGCAGCTCCAGTAGTTAAGACTCGTAAACAAGTAACTCCTACCGAGGAATAACCTTGAAGACTTGCTATAAGTGTTCTGTTGAAAAGCCTTTAGATGCTTTTGGTAACAATAAAAGCAAGAAAGATGGTAAAGCAACGGAATGTAGAGAATGCAAGAAAGAGATAGATCTGAAATACCGATCTCAGCACAGGGATAAAAACCGTCAGAAAGCTTCTGAGTGGTATTACAACAATCTTGATCGAGCAAAAGCAACCAGAAAAATTGTATCCTCTCGTTGGGTTCGCGAAAACAAAGATAAGAACTGTGCAAAAGCTGCTAGATACCGTGCTAGCAAGTTAAAAGCAACCCCTCCGTGGCTCACAGAGGAAGACATGCAAGCTATTCAGGTTGAATATTCTTTAGCTTTGTGGACTTCAGAGGTAATGGGACAAGAATACCATGTTGATCATATTGTCCCTTTAAAAGGAAAGTTAGTATGTGGTCTTCATGTTCCGTGGAATTTACAAGTAATTCCAGCGTTAGAAAACCAGAGTAAAGGCAATAGGCATCATGTTCTGTGACTTCCCTAAAAACAAACATCTAAAACAAACCATATGGCGGGGCCCCGGAGGCACAGGTTCTGCTTCCTCTGAAGTAGATACTACCGAATTCCAAGAATTCTTAGTACAGGCACAAGCTGCTAAAGTAGCTGCTGAGGCTGCTCGTGATGCTGCTTTAGTGGCTGAAACTAATGCTGAGTTAGCTGAGACTAATGCAGAGGCGGCAGAAGCCAATGCCCAAGCATCTGCTAACAATGTGGTTAGTTCAGAAGTTAATGCTATAGCCGCTGCTGAGTCTGCTCAAGATTGGGCTACAAAAACCTCTGGCCCTGTTGCTGGTGGGGAATATTCAGCTAAGTATCATGCTTTGAATGCGGCTACCAGTGCTTCTGAGGCTGCTGCTAGTGCTGCTGTAGTCAATCCTGCTAACATTGTCTATAACACCAACACATATGCTAACCCTTCATGGTTAACATCACTGGCTTGGAGTAAGATTACTGGTACACCTACCACTATTGCTGGTTACGGCATTACCAATGCTTATACCAAGACTGAGGTGGATGCTGCTGATGCTTTGAAGCTCAACGCAGCCAACCCCAGCTACACCGGCACGCTCACAGGCGGCACAGGTGTCGTCAACTTCGGCGCTGGGCAGTTCTACAAGGATGCCAGCGGTAACGTGGGTGTTGGGACTGCTTCCCCGACGAACATAGGGGGCTATAAGAGCGTAACCGTATCGTCAACAACGGGCGGATGGGTTGAAGTCACAAACGGAACCGTGCGCGGCGTTTTACAGAACGGATCTGGCGATGTAACGCTTGAGACTCGATCAAACCACCCGCTTATTTTCGGCATCAACGGTGCTGAAAAAGGCCGCTTCGATACTGGTGGTAACTTTCTGGTGGGCGGGACATCACAACTTCCCGGTGCGCCAGCGCCGTCCATTAACGTCGGCACTTCCAGCGGCGGTATGCAACTCTCCGGCAATGGCACCCAAGGGTATTCTGGGTCCATATTTCCATCATCCCGAGGGATCGAACACTTCAACACGGCGTCTGCCGGTTCCCCAAGGCACTACTATTTCACAACGCAAAGCGGCGGTGCGTATGCCTCTCTCAACGCAGCGGCATTTACCATCGGTTCTGACTACCGCCTAAAAGAAAACATCACACCAATCTCAGGCGCATTGTCTCGTGTGAACCTGTTGAAGCCTTCGCGCTTCAACTACAAGCGTGACATTGAAACAGCAATGCCATTTGGCACCGACACGGTAGATGGCTTTATCGCGCACGAAGTTCAGAAGGTTGTTCCAGAGGCTGTTTATGGCGAAAAGGACGCTGTAGACGCCGATGGAAAAATAATTCCGCAATCAATGGATGCGTCAAAACTGATCCCGCTTTTGACAGCAGCCATTCAAGAGCAGCAAACCATCATCACCGCTTTGGCCGCCCGAGTTGAAGCACTGGAGGCCAAATGAACTCACATATCACCAATGGCCTGATTTACATCGGCCTGTCACTCGCCATCACCTACGGCCTTTACGTCTTCTACTGCGCCGTGATGAACATCAAGCGTGTGCGAGACATGGGCAAGCTGACTACCTTGGGCAAGGTCTTTGGCTACCCTACTTTGGTGATTGGTTTGGTTCTTGACCTGCTGGTAAACGTCTTTGTCATGTCAATCATCCTGCTTGAGCCTCCCTTGGAGTGGACTGTAACGTCCCGTTTGAAGAGACACCATGCAGAGTCTTATGGATGGAGACTAGCTGTGGTTAAGTTCTTTGAGCCTGTCTTAGACCCTCTTGATCCTTCTGGTGATCATATTTGAAATACTTTATTGGAGTTACTTATAATGGCTTTGCCTACTTACCTTGAACTTGTAAATGATATTCTGGTGCGTATGCGTGAACCAGAAGTAACTACCGTTCAGGAAAACGTATTATCTAAGCTTGTTGGTAGATTGGTGAATGATGCCAAGCGACAAGTAGAGGATGCGTATAACTGGAATGCTTTGACAGATACCTTAATGATTGAGACATTGGCTAATACTTACGGTTATGTCTTAACTGGTACAGGTGTTCGCTTTAAAGTTATTGATGCTCAAGACATGACCAACAAAGCTGAGGTACGTCCTATCAGCACTAAGCTCATGTCTGCTTACTTGCTCAATAACATGAATCCCGGTAAACCTATGTATTACAACTTCAACGGTGTACATACTACAGGTGATACAAAGGTAGACTTCTACCCTGTTCCTGAACCTGATTTGAGTATCTACTTCAACCTGTACATTCCACAAGAAGAACTCAAGAATGATTCAGACACAATGCTTGCTCCTAAAGAGCCTGTAGTGTTAGGGGCTTTTGCACGGGCAGTGGTTGAACGAGGTGAGGATGGTGGTCTGCCTAGTTCAGAAGCATATGCTCTGTACAAGGCTTCTCTATCTGATCATATTGCTATCGAGGCTTCACGGTACATTGAGGAAGAGACTTGGGAGGCTGTGTAACATATGGCCCAACAACTTCAAACATATGCTATCACAGCTCCGGGATTTTTCGGGTTGAATACTCAGGACTCATCGCTAGACCTAGCATCAGGCTTTGCCCTTAATGCTACCAACTGTGTCATTGATCAGTATGGTCGTGTAGGTGCTCGTAAGGGATGGGTTCCTGTTAATACTACAAGTGCTGCTCTAGGGTCTACTGACATTACAGCTATTGGTCAGTTAGTGACTGATAACGGCTCTGAGTACACTATCTGCACAGGTAACAACAAGATATTCAAGCTGGTAGGTAATACTTTGACTCAGTTGACCTATGCAGGAACACCTCCAGCTCCTGCCATCACAGCTAACAACTGGCAGATTGCTTGCTTGAATGAGGCTTTATATTTGTTTCAAGCAGGACATGAGCCTTTAGTGTTTGACCCTGCTGTTAGTACTACAGGCTACTATCGTTTGAATGACAAGACAGGCTCTTCTGGTACACCCCCACAAGGTAATATTGTCCTGTCAGCTTATGGTCGTTTGTGGGTAGCTGATACCAACTCTGAGAAAGCTGTTGTCTATTGGTCTGATATTCTTTCAGGTCATAAATGGTCAGGTGGTTCTACAGGTTCATTAGATGTTACCTCTGTCTGGCCTAACGGCGCTGATAACGTAACAGGTCTTGCCTCCCACAATGGGTTCTTATTCATCTTCGGTAAGAACAATATCTTGGTGTACTCCGGTGCTCAGGATGTGGTTACTGTAGGTACGTTTAAGCTATCTGATGCAGTGACAGGTATTGGTTGTATTGCTCGTGACAGTATCCAGAACACAGGTTCAGACATTATCTTCTTGTCAGATACAGGTGTTCGTAGTGTTCTGCGTACCATCCAAGAGAAGTCAGCTCCATTCAGGGATTTGTCTAAGAATGTACGTAATGACTTAATGGGTGCTGTGGCAGGTGAAACACTGGCTAACATTAAGTCTATCTACAGTCCTTATGAGTCCTTTTATGTGCTGACCTTACCTTCACTCAAGACAGCCTACTGCTTTGACATGAAGGCTATGCTTCAGGATGGTTCAGCTCGGGTTACAACTTGGGACAGTATTCAACCTAAGAGCTTCTGCTACTTACGTAACCGTGACTTACTGATTGGTAAGGAAGGCTATGTTGGTAAGTACTATGGCTATCAGGACAATGGTGCAAGTTATCGGATGATGTACTTCACCAACCATACTGACTTAGGTGCTCCTTCAGTTACATCTATCTTGAAGAAACTATCTATTGTGGTGATTGGCGGTACTAACCAATATGTCACTATGAAGTGGGGTTATGACTTTAAAGAGAACTATTACTCACAGACATCTAAGATTCCAACACAAGGTATCTCTGAGTATGGCATAGCTGAGTACAACACTACTGCTGAGTACTCTGACGGTATCTCATTGCAGACACTTCTGGCTTACCCTACAGGTGCTGGTAAGGTTATTCAAACAGGTTATGAAGCTGATATTAATGGTGCTCCTCTGAGTATCCAAAAGATTGAGCTACAGGCTAAGAACGGGAAGATTATATAATGACTGATTACGTTAAAAGTACATCCTTTGCTAGTAAAGATGCTCTAGCCTCTGGTAATCCTTTAAAAATTGTTAAGGGGACAGAGATTGATATTGAGTTTAACAACATTGCAGCAGCTATTGCTACCAAGTCTGACAGTATCAATACAGCTCTGACAGGTACTCCTACAGCACCTACAGCAGCAGCAGGTACTAACACCTCACAGATTGCTACCACAGCTTTTGTGACCACAGCGTTGCAGTCTCTGTATCCTGTAGGCTCTATCTACATCAATGCCGGTGTGTCTACCAACCCCGCTACTCTG
>JACCED010927336.1_pt1 | contig 16198 bp, 12 predicted proteins | sample 7455021 | NCBI WGS metagenome assembly JACCED01 (sample SAMN15323456, study PRJNA562643) | freshwater metagenome | isolation source: river surface water | place: USA:Blue River Watershed | collected 2017-08-19 | reverse complement strand
TTTACGGTGCGCCCAATTGCCGGCCTGCCCGGTATGCCGGTGGCCTGCCGCATGCTCTCCGAAACCGATATCGTCAAAATCATGGCGAATGCCTTCATGGAGGATTTTGACCGCGACACGGTGATCCCGCTCGACAGCAACGTCATTGATGGTGTGATCGGAAAATTACGGCCAAAAGCGTCAAAGGATCCTATCGGCCGCCTGAATGAAGATGATGTTTACGATCTTTTCGAATATTTCGAGCGGTATTTCCTGAACCATCCGACCCATCTTGCGCTGAAGCCGGCCATTTGGCGCGAGATGGAAACCCTTGCGCCACGCCTGGGTATCGCCGATCGCGTTGAGCTTTACGGTCTGCTTTGGAACGCAACACCTTCCATGACGGCAACCGCCTTGAAGCTCATTCAAGCGCTGGCGCAGCTCGATTTCCCGGAAGAAGCGTTTTGCCCGATGATGGCCGTGGAACCCAAAGCCACCAGCATCATTGACGTCGAAACCATGTCATCACTCGGTAAGGGCGATGGGGATCTGGTACCGGTGGCAACACGCGCTGGGCGGCGCGCGGAACTGCCACGCGCCGTTCTCACTGCCGTTGTCGCCGAATTGCAATTGCAACTTGAAGATAAGCCTTTCGACTTCTTTGATTACACGGATCTTTTGGATTTTCCCGGCGCACGTGGACGCGAAAAATACAACGCAGCGAAGGCCGAAGAAGTCGCACAAAGTGATCTTTTCATGCTGCTCCGCCGCGGCAAGGTAGCTTATCTCTATCAACGCTATCTGGCTGAGCAAGAACTGACTTCCATGCTGCTTTGCCTCAAGCACAGCAATCAGGAAGTGCGCACAGTACCCGCCATGGTGCGCAACTGGATTGATGGTACCCATGGCGCCACGCCAGAGGCGCGCAAAGGCCAGGATATCGCCCTATTTCTGGTTTTAACCATGTTTGACATGGAATTCGAAATCAAAGGTGGCGCGGAAGACAATATTGAGCGCTGGTCCACCCGGCTCAAGACTACCATTTTCGAGTTTCTGGGCCTCGGCCATGACTGGCCCAATGAATGGACCCCAAACCAGCCATTCAATAATACCTTCTGGCTGCGCAATCCTGAAGTCATGAACAAGGGCTTGTTGGATTATAGCGATACGAAAGCCGAGATCGGCTTCAGGGATCCGGAACGCATCGCGCAGCTGAAGGCCAATTTTTTGGCCAATCCGGATGTACAAAAACACTTCGCGAACCCCGATCGCGCCTGGGAAGCGGGCATGGCGCTGAATGATGGCGGCATCGGGTATTTGTCGGAAAAGCTCCGGCCTGTGTGCAACCCGGCGCTCAAGCGCAAGCAGGTGCAAGGGCAATTGGCTGAACTTGCACGACGCATGGCGGGCCGGCTGGAACCCTATCATGTTTCCGGCGATCTGGATGCCGAATTGGCCAAACGTCGTGCCGAGGCGCGCCTTGTTGGCCGCCAGTTGTTGAACTGTGCGGAAGCACAAGCCTTCGGCCTTTTGCTTCGCGAGTTGCAGATACAGGGTGAGACACTCTCGGACCTGTTCAGGCGCCAGCAATTGGCCGCGGCAGCGATGCCTTCCGCCGTATCGGCGCCGGTTGGAAGAAAAACCACGGCGCGCGAATTGCGCGATGATTTTGAAGCGCTCTTTGGTGAAGACCCTGCACCTGCTCAGGCCAAGGACGAAGACCAGGAAGAAGGCCCACGCGATCAGGCGGATATGTTCGCGGAAGCGGCGGTTTCTGAATGGCTGCAGAACATGCATCGCTTTGCGACCCGGACAGATAGCCCGGAATTATTCCGGATGGATCGGGATGCCATTGCCATCCTGGTCGGACAGCTTGCCGCGGCGGCCCGCCGGCTCAAGCTGCGGGAAAGGATCTCTGACCGTATGCGGGCTGAAGCTGCGTATAATGAGTCGCTCGCCAATCGACTTCTCAAGCCTGTGATGATCGCTGAACGCGCAATCAATGATTTCGTGACATGGCTTGGCCTTGATACCATCGCCCCTGATGCACGCCCCAAGGCGGGGCGAGAGGCCCGCAGCATCTTTCTTCGTCCTTCAGCACCGGCCGATGATCTACCGCGTCTTTCTGAAACTCCCATCGCTTATGATGCGACCTTTTACGTGGATTGGGCAGTCGCTTTCGTCAGGTTGGTGGAAGACAATGTCCGGGGCGCCGGCGGCAGCATGGTTGATGAAAAATCCAACGCGAAACTGGGCGGCTTGCTCAACAACCTTCGTAAAGTTGCCGCTTGACGAATGCTTTTTAGGATAACGCCACCATGATCAAGCTGCGCGCTGAAAATGATCGTCAAAATGCGCTCGGCCATGCGCGCCTTGTCATTGATGGCATCTCCAAACCGGCTGACGCCACATTCCAGATCACGCGCGAAGGCTATGCGGCAGCGAATTTGGGCCGACGTGGTTGGCAGGTGCAAGAGGAAAAACTGCGCCCTGTTTCGATCACGCAGGAAGGATCATTGGTGGTGTTCACCATTGGGCCTGGTTTGACGCGGCATTTGGAACCCGGCCCCCTCATTTTCACTCTGCCCGGTTCTCAATTGGAGGCCCCGCTCTTCTGGCCGGATGATATCGAAGTCTTTGATGGGGACATTCCCCCAGATGTGGAATTGCCGCCAGAACAGGAAGCGGCCAGCCCTCCCCTTATTACCCCTGCGCCTCCGGCAGCGGCGCCAATGCCGCCAAAACTCGAAGCACCGCCGATAGCAGAACCGCGGCCCATCCAAGCGGAACGCGTGCCTACTTCATCTGCGCCGAACCGCATTCCCCTCATCGCCGGGCTCGGCATTTTGGCTCTTGGCGCCATCGCAGCGGGTTTCTGGTTTTTGCGCGATGAAGCGCCGCAGCCTGCCCAACCGACGCAGCAGGCCCTAGCCCCGGCGCCTGTGCCCTCACCTGCCCCCACGCCAGCACCGACAGCACCACCAGAGCGCCCCTGGATCGAACGAACCGATACCATGGCGTTGCGGGAACTTGTGCAAACCGCCCCCAATCTTGCCTGTATTTTTGACGCAGCACTGCGCCGACAAGCCGCCGGGCGCCATGATGATGCCTTGGTGCTTTTCGAAGAAGCTGGCGAAAGGGGCCATGCCGCTGCTTTAACCGCCCTCGCGCGGCTTTATGATCCGAATGGCTTTGTGGCTGGCCGACCGTTCCGTAATCCGGATCCTCGCGCGGCGGCGCGGTATTATCGCGACGCGGTGCAAAAAGGTGATGATGTGGCCACGGTGCCGCGTGCCGCCTTGAAGTCGCATCTCGAAGAACTGGCCCGTGCCGGCAATGGTACCGCTGAGACAGCCTTGAGGGATTTTTGGCCATGACGTTTGCGGCAAGCCTGCGTGCCATTCTGGCGGCGATCGCCATCACGGCCTTGCTTGGCCCTTCCATCAGCCACGCGCAGTCAGCGGCCAGGCGGCCATTGGTCATGGAAGGGCGTTCTTCCCTGTTTCAACGGGTTATCCTGCGCCCTGGTGCGAGCATTTCAGAACGCCCCGATGCCTCTGCGCAGCAACAGCCCACACCTGGCTTTGGCGTTTTTTATGTTTACACGCGACAAGGCAGCGGAGCTGATGCCTGGATTGAAATTGGCGCAGGCCAGGATGGGGTTACCATTGGCTGGGTCAAGGCCGAACGTGCCATTGACTGGAAACAGACCATGGTTCTGGCCTTCAATAATCCGGCAGGCCGCGACCGCACCATGTTCTTCCGTAGCGCTGAAACACCGCGCCGCCTTTGGTTGAATACGCGCGGCGGTGCCGCCGAAGCGGCACAGCTGCGGCAGAACGCGACAACAACCCAGGACGGCCCGGTTATTGCGCTGGAGCCCGAAAGCTTCGTTGATATCACACGGCAGTTTTATCTGCTGCCCATTCTCTCTGCGGACCGGTTGGAAAATGAAGCGGCGCAGGAAGCACGCCTGCTTGAGGTCATCTCGGCACCCGCGCTGACCACTACCCCGCCCATCGCCAATGCTGATGCATTGCGGAATTATAAAGGGGCCGTGGTTTTTGTTGTTGATACCACCATCAGCATGGGCCCCTATATCGACCGCACGCGGGATGCCTTGAAGCGTGTCATGGAACGCATCCGGGATACCGCGGTGCGCGATAATTTCCGTTTCGGCATGGTTGCCTTCCGGGATCATATGGGCGGCAATCCGCGGCTTGAATATGTCACCCGCATGGTCTCTCTGCCCGATCTTGCCGAAGCACCGGATGCCTTGCTGCCGCGTTTGTCTCAGCTTGAAGAAGCCCGCGAAAGCAATGAAGGCTTTGATGAGGATTCACTCGCCGGGATCAAAATGGCGCTCGATGAAGTGCCTTGGCAGCAATATGGGGGACGCTTCGTCATTCTGGTGACCGATGCCGGCGCGCGTGACGCGAAGGACCCGCGCGGGCAAACGCAAATGGGACCAGAGGAAATCAGGAGCCTTGCCCAGTCAGAGGCAAAGCAGGTCGCGATTTATGCCATTCACTTGAGGACACCTGAAGGGCGCAATAATCACGCCCGGGCAGAACGGCAATATCGTGAATTGACGCGCTTCGGCGCTGCTGGTGAGCTTTATTATCCGATCAATGAAGGCAATCTCAGCCAATTCGGCCAGACTGTTGATGCCCTTACCGATGCGCTGCTGGGGCAAGTCGCGGCAGCGGTCGGCAGGCCAATTGCCGGTATTCGCGCACCAGAAACCGCCGTGGAACGGCGTATCGCGGCACAGGCTGAAGTTGTGGGTACCGCCATGCGGCTTTCCTATCTGGGCCGCGAAAACAATCAAACCGTTCCCGATGTTGTTCGCAGCTTCGTGCTCGATCAGGAATTGAACCCGGCGGACCCAAAACCGGAGCGGCGTCCTTTGGATGTCAGGGTTCTTCTCACCCGAAATCAGCTTTCCGATCTGGCGAATACGCTACGTGGCATCATTCAGGCCCAGGCAGCGGCGCGCCTTTCGCCAGAGAATTTCTTTGAACGCGTCCGCGGCGCGACAGCGGCGGCCACACGCGATCCGCGCCGCATGGCCGAATTCCAACGCTTGGCAGGTGCTTTTGGGGAATACCTCCAGGATCTTCCCTATCAAAGCCAAATCATGGAATTCACGCAGGAAGAATGGAACAATATGGGTGCGGCGCGGCGCACGGAAATCGTCAATTCTCTTGAAGCGAAGCTGCGCCTTTATGAGGAGTATAACCGGCAACCTTCCCTCTGGGTCAGTTTTGATGGTGGCCGCGACCCTGGGGAGGCGATGTACCCTGTGCCGATAGATGCCCTGCCGTGATGGCGTGAATGCACCAGCCACAGCCAACACTTCTGCTGCGCGATGTCATGGTCAGCCATGCTGTGGCGGGTGGCGGCAGTGGCTTTGAATTATTGATTGAACATTTGGCCCTATGCCGGGGTGAAGCCGTGGCCCTTGTGGGGCCGTCCGGTTCGGGGAAATCAACACTCTTGGATCTGCTGGCCCTTGCCCGACAGCCGACCAAGGCCGGCCAATTTCGCCTGCTAACGCGCAGCGCCGAGGAAATCGACCTGGCTGCGCTTTGGCTGAACCGAGCCGATGATGAACTCACGGCGACGCGCGCGGCCCATTTTGGATATGTGCTGCAGCAAGGTGGCTTGCTGCCGTTTCTGTCCGTGCGTCGCAATATTGCGCTGAGCCAGGCGGTCTTGGGCCGCCCCGACCCAGCGCATGTTGAAGCCCTGGCAGAGCGCCTTGATATTGCCGGGCTGCTTGATCGCATGCCCGGCACGCTATCAGTTGGGCAAAGGCAACGTGTGGCAATTGCGCGCGCCCTGGCCCATCGCCCAGAAATCCTGCTTGCGGATGAACCCACCGCCAGTGTGCATCCCGCTTTGGCGGATTTGGTGCTCAGCCTTTTGATCGAACAGGCACGAGAACAAGACACGGCTCTGCTGCTGGCCACGCATGATCCGGACCGCGCAGCACGGCAAGGGTTTGAGATACTGCCCCTGGTGACCGAGATCGGGCGCGGCGGAGGGCGTTCACGGCTCAGCCGCCCAGCACAGGCCGATGCGCCATGACAAAACCCTCAGGATCTTGGCCCCTGATTATCGATCTTTCGCTGCGCGATCTCATACACGAAAAGACATTGGCACTCTGTTCAGTAATCGGGCTTGCTGCGGTGCTCGCCCCCCTCATCATCCTGTTCGGTCTGAAGCATGGTATTATTGAAGGCTTGCGCGCAGACCTTATCGATAATCCACGCAGCCGCATGGTGGTAAACGCCGCCAATCGAAATTTCGATGAGGCCTTTTTGGCGCGCCTGGCGGCGAGGCCGGATATTGCCTTTGTTATCCCGCGTATCCGTAGCTTGAATACGGAAGCGCGTTTTGAAAATCCAGCTCGTCCCGGTTCGGTTCTTCGCGCTGAACTGCTCGCGACAGGCCCAGGGGATCCCCTGCTGGTCAACCAACCGCCGGTCACGGAAGACCGCGTTATTGTGAGCGCCTCCTTCGCGGCGCGGCTTAATCTTGCGCCCGGGATGGTGCTGAACCTTCGCGCGCTACGGGGTGATGCCTCCGCGCGGGAAGTGCTCAGCTTTCCGGTGACGGTCGCAGGCATCGCACCGGCCAGCGCTTTTGGGCGTGATGGCGTGTTTGTAGATTTACGCCTGCTCCTCCTCGTGGACCGATTTACCGATGGGGCCCTGCCCACGCAGGCCACGCTGCGGGATATCACGCCTGACCCGGCACGAATTTACGCCGGCTTCAGGGCCCATACACGGCGCCTGGAGGATGTCATTCGCGTGGACCATGATTTGCGCCGTGATGGTATTGAAGTGGAAACACAATCCGAACAGGTGGAATCCCTGCTGGGGCTGGACCGCAGCCTGAGCCTGCTGTTTGCGTTGATCGCCGGGTTGGGGGGCTTGGGTTATCTCATTTCACTCGGCGTTGGGTTGTTCGCAAATATTGAACGCAAGCGCCGTGACCTTTCCCTCCTGCGATTGATTGGTTTGTCTCGCCGGGCTTTGGTCGCGTTTCCACTGCTCCAGTCCTTGGTCATCGGCCTTTCTGGGGCCCTGCTGGCCAGTGCCGTGGCGATCGCTGTCGCCGGCTTCGTCAATCGCCTACCGCTCGCCAGTGCTACGGGGGCGGCGGCGCGCAGTGTTTGCGTCATTGAAGAAATCCACATTCTGCTGGCCCTGGCGGTTACCCTGTTTGGTGCAGCGCTATCCGCGATCTTCGCCGGCGTAAGGGCGGGCAGGATCCTGCCCGCGGAAGGACTGCGCGATGCGTAAGCCCGTTCTACTGATTGCGATTTTGCCGCTGATGGCATGCATGCAAAGGCCCGCATCGGCTGAGACCGCCTGGCCTGAGGAGTTCTGGAACCCGAAGCCCTTGGCTGGCGATTTCATGTTGCCCATGCCCTGTGGCGGCACCATGGCCTTTCGCCCGGTGCCAACCCCCTTGGGCCAAGGCGCTTTGGCCGACCGGCCCGCCATGCTGGGGCAGGCGGATGCCAATACCAATTACAGCGAATATCTCCGCCAGGCCTTCATCGCGGGTCCCTTCCGGGGATCTGATGCTTCCGCCCCGCCATATTATTACATGGGAAAATACGAGGTTACGCGCGACCAATACGCGGCGGTCATGGCGGAGCCCTGCCCCACACCAAGCGCCGCTGGTCGGCTGCCGCAGGCGGAACTCTCCTGGCATGACGCGGTTGGCTTCACCATGCGGTATTCATCATGGCTTGCGCGGCATGCGGCAAATCTTTTGCCACGCCAGGATGAAGCACGCGCCTTTGTGCGCCTGCCCACAGAGGAGGAATGGGAATTCGCTGTTCGCGGCGGCGCGGCGGTCTCAGAGGCGGATTTCGCGGCGCGTGTATTCCCCATGCCAGAAGGCATGCAACGCCATGTCTGGTTTCAGGGAACCCGATCTTCTGGCGGGCGCGCAAGGCCTGTGGGGCAATTGGAGCCCAACCCGCTGGGTCTTTTTGATATGCTGGGCAATGTCGCGGAATGGGCCTTGGAACCCTATCGCCTGAACCGCCTGGGCCGAGCCCATGGGCAGGCGGGCGGCATGGTCGCGCGTGGTGGTGATTTCCAGACAACGGAAGAACAAATGCGTTCCAGCCTGCGGCTGGAATTGCCGCCGCTTGATCGCAATGGAGACCCGCTCAAATCCCGCGCCATCGGGTTTCGGCCCGTGCTTGGCTTGGTGGCAACAACAACGGAACAGCGCCCGGCCCAATTACGTGCCGCCTTCGAAGCGGAAGCGCAGTCGCGCGGCAGCGCGAGTGAAGACCCTGCCCGCTTGCTCGAAGTCCTGAAAAACGACACGCCAGATCCAAGCTTGCGCCAAGGCATTGATCGGGTGGGCGCCGCACTCCGCAACGCGCAACGGGAACGCAATGAACAGGAAATGCAGACTGTTCAAAGCCAAATCGCGGCAGCAGCGCAGATCGGCCGACAAATATTGCTCGCGCAGGGATTTTCGGAATTGTTGAGTGCTTTCGCGCGCGTCCAGGCCGAAACCATCCAGGCGCAGCGCGCCCTGGCGGAAGATCAGGGAAAAATCGCTGCGGTAACCCAGCAGGAAATCCAGGCGGCCCTGCGACGCCAGCAGGAACGCACCCAGCAAATCACCAACACCATGGCCCGTGTGGAAGCGGCATTACAAAGCCAAGCCGCAGGGCAACCCATGCGCGTGAGGGAATTGGCCGCAAGCTACATGCGAACCATCCTGGCGGTGGGACGCAATACTGACCGGCTACGGATCGCGGATGCCGGCAATATCGTGCAGCAGGAATTAACCGGCCAGAATTTGCAATATCTGCCGGAACTCGCGCGCCTAGCCATGCGGCATATGCTGGCCGTGCAAAGTGGCAATCCGCCAAGCAGTGAAAATGCTCTGGCGGATCTGATGGCGATCACAAGACCCGCGCCTTCTCAGCCGCAGCAACGATAGCGCATACGCGGCTTTGGCCTATTGATCTGGCCAAAGCCTTGATCGTTTCAGATTTTGCGCGCTTTCAACTCATCCCTGATTTCGGTCAGCAGTGTTTCGGTCGGCGTCGGGGGCGGCGCTGTCGCTTTTTCAACCGCTTTTGAAGCCTGCAGTTTGCTGAGCATTTTCACCATCCAGAAAACCGCGAAGCCGACGATGATGAATTTAATGATGGCGTTCAGGAATTTACCCACCGCCAATACGGCCGCGCCACCATCCCGCGTCGCCGCCAAAGTGGCCTTCCGTTCCCCGGAAACGACAACGAACAGGTTGGAAAAATCCATCCCCCCCATCAGCAGACCAATAATCGGGTTGAACAAATCTTCCACCATGGAAGTCACAATGGCGGTGAATGCGGCGCCAATAACCACGCCAACGGCAAGATCAATGACATTGCCGCGCATGAGAAAGGCCTTGAATTCCCGCAACCATTGCGGTTGCTTGACTGGAAGCTGGCCTGTGATCTTCGAACTGAATCCGCTCATGCGCTACTCCCCGCTCCAGGATCCCGTGCGCATCCCGCCATGGAATGCCCACTCCATTTAATTCATATATGTAAAATTTATCAAATGGCAAATTTTCTGGCTGCCGCTTTTCATGGCTCCCGTACGGAGAATTCGGCATAGTTCAGCTTATGAAGCCATCATCCTTTGCTCAGCAGATAACCTTCTTATACGCCGAAGATCCCGCACGAAGCTGGGATTTTTACGAAAATGTGCTCGGGCTTGCCTTGGTGCAGGATCAGGGAACTTGCCGCATTTACGCAACCGCACCGGGGGCGCGCAGCTTCATCGGCGTTTGTCGCGCGCGGGCGCCACGTGCTTCGGAAAATCAACGCGTCGAAGGCGGCGTTATACTGACCCTGGTCGACCCGGATGTCGAAGGCTGGTATGCCAAGCTTAAGGCACGCGGCGTAAATGTCCCCGATAAAGTCGAGTATTCCGAAACCTACCGGGTGACCCATTTCTTTTTCAGGGACCCGGCCGGCTACCTCTTAGAAATACAGCGCTTCGAAAGGCCTGATTGGCCGGAACCCCTGCCCGCCCTTTGACCGGGCCGCGAACCCACCCACTCATAAGCCATATCTTGGGCGGAAGGGTTCGCCAACAACCTCACCGCGCCAGCAGCCATTCCGGTAAGCCAGTCACCAGGGTAACCGGGAAAACCGTGATCAGCACCACGGTCAAAACCAGCATGAGAAAAAATGGCAAGGATGCCCAGGCGACTTCAGTCTGTTCCTTGCCTGTCATGGTCTGCATGACAAAAAGGTTGAACCCTAGCGGTGGTGTAATCTCCGCAATTTCGACCAGAAGAACGATAAAGATCCCAAACCAGACCAGATCAAACCCTGCTGCTTGCACCATCGGCACAACGATTGAGGTTGTCAGCACAATCATGGAAACGCCATCCAGCGCTGTACCCAGAATGACATAGACAATCGTCAGAACCGCGATGATGCCGAAGGGTCCCAAATGCAGCGCCTCCACGCCCGCTGCCAAGGCGGCGGGAATGCCGGTCAAGGCCATGGCCTTTGTCAGAAACGCCGCACCAGCCAGAATGAACATGATCATGCAGGAAAGCCGCGTGGCGCCCATCAGGCTTTCCTTGAAGCTTTCCCATGTCAGTGTGCGTGTCACCAAAGCCAAGATCAGTGAACCCAGAACGCCGAAACCGGCAGCCTCGGTCGCCGTTGCCCAACCGATGAACATGGTACCAATGACGGCAATGATCAGAATGGCGCAGGGTATCAATTGCGCACTGGCCCGCATTTTTTCCATAAAGCTCAGCGCGGGTTCCTTCGGCGGCTGCTTTTGCGGATTCAGCATGGCCCAAATCGCGATATAGGCGCTGAACAACACCATCACGAGCAGCCCCGGTATCATGCCGGCGATGAAAACCCGCACAATGGAAACTTCCGCGGCCACTGCATAAACAACCATGATGATGGATGGCGGGATCATGATGCCCAAAGTGCCAGCCGTGGCCAGGCTGCCCACAGCGACACCTTCATCATAACCACGCCGCTTCAATTCGGGCAGCGCAATCTTGGAAACTGTGGCGCAGGTGGCCGCGGAAGACCCCGAAACCGAGCCAAAAATACCGCAGGCCAAAATATTAACGTGCAAAAGACGCCCCGGCAGCCACCGCACCCAGGGTGCAAGACCGTTGAACAATTCCTCGGACAGTTTGGTGCGGAAGAGAATTTCGCCCATCCACACAAACATGGGCAAGGCGGCCAATGTCCAAGACCCGGTTGATTCCCAAACCGAACTTGCCAAAAATAAGCCGGGCTGCGGATGCGCCGTCATCATCGCAACATAGCCCACTGCCGCAAGGCTCATGGGGATCCAAAGCCCGGTGCCGAGCAGGAAGCAGAGAAGGATCAGCAATAGCAGGGCAAGTGTGAGGAGATCCATGATTCAAACCTCCGCAGAAAAATCGCCGCGTGCGGCACGATCCGCCGCAGCCGCAACATAAGAAGGCACTAAGCCAAGGATCACGCGGATCAATTCATCAAGGATCGCAATCAGCAAAATCCCACCACCCAAAGGCATGGCGAGCTTTGGGACCCATAACGGGAAAGCAACCGTGCCCTGCGCCACTTCTTCGATCTCAATGGCGAAGAGAACATCATTCAGCGTAAACCACACGATGCTTCCAACGACGATGGCGGCAGCAATCAGCACAAGAATTTCGACCAGCCGCCTGGCCCCGGGTGGTAGCTTATCGATCGCAAGACCAACGCGGATCAATTCGCCATTCTTGAAGGTTTTCGCCAAGGCAAAAAACGTTGTTGCCACACAAAGATAGGCACTCAGGTCATCGGCGCCGGCGAATTGGATATTCATTTCGCGCAACGTGACTTGCGCCATCATCACCAAAAAAATTGCCAGCAGCGACAAGGCCGCAAGCCCGGCAGACGCTGAATAAAGGGCATCAAGCGCCCGCCGAACAAAACTCATCTTCATCAGCTCCGGTATGTTGGAAGGCTTTTGGCGGCATCTTTACGCATAGGTACCGCCCATACCTCGAAGACAGTTGCGTTCATCTTCCGAGGCCTGTCCCTGATGATCAGCGAATTGCGCAGCCGATAGAGCTTCAAGGGCAGAAGGTGACGAAATTTTCATAAACGCTCATTAAGGTTGCTTGGCTGGCCACCATAATCACAACAGCGGCCCAAGACGCACAAGCCCCCCTTGGCGTGGCCCTTGATGGGCCACGCATAACGCTGGCGAAATATCAGGCAAATCGTGCCTTGGCGGGGTTCAGCGTGCCGCCAGATAGGCGTCAATCAGCTTTTTGCCGTCCTCGCCGGCTTTTTCGATCCATTCCTGGGTCATTTGCTGACTGACGCGGCGAAGGTCGGCCAGTAATTGCTCACTCGGCGGCAGTACCTGCATGCCCCGCTGCGCGAGCGTCGCCTCGGCCTGGGTTTGGCTTTCCTGGCTGAGTTCATAGCCACGCGCCTCAGCACGCACCGCAGCGGCCCGGATCAAGGCCTGTATGTCAGCGGGCAAGGCTTCCATGGCGCGGCGGGAGACGAAAACCGCGTTCTTGGTCATGGAAAACCCAAGAGGCGTGAAAATCTTCGCGTAATCCCAAGAGGATGTATCCACCCCGGTCGCTGCCGAGGTGATCTGGGCCGTCACGATCCCGGTCGCGAAGGCCTGCGCCAATTCCGCACTTTGCACCAATGTGGGATTGGCGCCGATGATCGTGGCGAAGCGGTTGGTCATTGGGCTGAAAGTGCGGAAGCGCTGGCCGCGCAACTGCTCCAGGCTGGTGACCGGCTGTTGGGCATAGAGCCCCGCCGCCGGCCAGGGGACCATATAGAGCAGCGCCAAGCCCTGGCGCGCGAAGCGCGCTTCGATCAGCGGGCGTTGCAGATCGGCCAATTTCTTGGCCTCTGCCAAATTGGTCACCAGCTGGGGAATGGCATCCGCATCGAAGAACACATCCTCATTGGCATAGGCCGTCAGGAGGATTTCCCCAAGCTGCACCTGGCCTTGCTGAACGCCGCGTTTGATCTGCGGCATCGGCAGTAGGCTGCCATTGCTATGCAGTTGAATGGCCAGCCGCCCCGCGCTGGCCTGTTCTATTTCCTGAATGAAGGTCTTGATATTGCGCGTATGCAGATTGCCATCCGCATAGGGCGTGGCGAATTGCCAGCGCGTCTGGGCCTGGGCGGCCGGGGCCAGAGCGGTAAGCCCGGCCAGTGCCAGAAGGGTTTCTCGGCGGGTAAGGGTCATGGCGCGTCATTCCTTTGGCTTGGCCACGCCCTGCCCTGCTTCAGAGTGGGTAATCGCGGCCCGGTTCCACCCCAGCTTGCGCCAGGAAGTGACGAATTTCCACTACCTCATCCTTGGAAAGGCTGTGCTGGCTGGCATGGAACACATGGGCGGCCCCATTCAGCTTCACCCCAAGCCTGCCCTGGCCGGTATGTGACACTTCCGCGCCCAGTTCCTCAAATACCGCATGCACAGCCTTGGGATCGATATTGGCACTAACCGGATGGGCAAAGAGGGCGTGCAAGACTTTGCGATGACGATGGTTCATGGGCGAGAAAGGCCTTCCCGATAAGGTTTCACAACGCCGTCATCATCGCCATTCAAAAAATCATCGCATTGATCGGGATCAATCCGCGCTACTACCCGTCAATTGGGTCTTCACCAATTCAGCGAAATGGCCCCCTTCTGCCACCAGATCCTTGAAGGTGCCGCGTTCCGCAATTGCGCCACCGGCAAAGACCAGGATTTCATCCGCATCCCGCACCGTGGAAAGCCGATGCGCGATGATGAAGGTGGTGCGCCCGGCCATCAATGCCGATAACGCCTTCTGCACACGGGCTTCAGTGGCCGCGTCAAGCGCGCTGGTGGCTTCATCCAAAATGAGAACCGGAGGATCCTTGAGCAGCGCCCGGGCGATCGCCAGACGTTGGCGCTGCCCCCCCGAAAGGGAACTGCCGCGTTCACCAATCATGGTGTCATAACCATGCGGTTGGCGCGTGATGAAATCATGCGCTTCGGCCAAGCGGCAGGCGCGTTCCAATTCCTCCTGCGTGGCATCCGGGCGGCCAACCAGCAGGTTTTCCCGGATAGTTCGGTTGAACAGCATGCTTTCCTGGAACACCACGCCAATATTGCGGCGCAGGCTTTCCAGCGAAATATCGCGCAAATCATGGCCATCCAGGCTCACCTGGCCTTCTGCGGGGTCCCATAACCGCTGCAGCAAAGCCATGGCCGTGGATTTACCCGCACCGGTCGGCCCCACCAAGGCAATGGTTTTGCCAGGCGCCGCAGCAAAATTCACATGCTGGAAAATGGGCGGCCCGCCAGGATAGGAAAAGCCGACATCCCGAAACGCCACTTCGCCGCGCGCACGCGGAATATCAATCGCCCCAGACTTTTCCGGCACCGTGGAACGCGCATCCAGTACGGTGAAAAGCTCTGACAAGGACGGCATGAGCAATACCAACCGGGCGGCAAAAGCGACAGCACCTTCAAGCTTGCCAATCAACATCGTGGCAAAACCCATGAAGGAAACGATTTCACCAACACTTGCCTGCCCCCTCAGGTGCAGCCAGGTGCCCATGACGAAAATCAGAATGACGCAAATGGTTGAAGCGGCGGATGTCATCACCGCCACAACCGCCCACCAATTCAAGACCGGAAACTGATGCGCAATGACCTGACGAATGATATCGCCAAACAAGCGCGCTTCGCTGGATAAGCGCGTGAAGGATTGCACCACCACCACATTCGACAATGCATCCTGCGCATTGCCGGCCAATTGCGTATGCAGGGCTTCCACCTGGCGCTGCGCGGCTTCCGTACGACGGATGACGAAGGCGGCAAGCGCCGCGAAAATCACCACCAGCGCAATCAGCAGCAGGCCCAGGCGCCAATTCAACATCAGTGTCAGGGGCAATAGGATAATGGCGGAAATGAAAGTGGTCAGGTGTTCACGGAAGAAAGACAACCACAGGCCAAACAGGTTATCCGCCCCCACCAGCATGATCTTCATCAAGCGGCCGGATTGCGTATCCCCGTGAAAGGATAGCGGCAAGGACAGCACGTGCTGAAAGTAATCATGCATGACCTTCAGGCGGTTCCGATGCGCCATGCGATCCGCAAAAAGCGCCACCGTGACATTGGCACCAATGCTGGAAAGCCCGACCGCCCCCCAAATGATCAGCAAGGAAACCGCCTCGGCCCAGACCTTGGTTTCGGTCATGCGGTCCGACCGGGCGAGCAGATCAATCACACGTCCGAAAAGGACGGGTTCCAGGAATTGCAACCCCGCTATGGCAAGCGCAGCCAGGGCAAGCCCTATCGCGATCCGGCGATCAGCCCCCAGTAACCCCAATACCCGCCCATAAAGCCTCAAAAAATCCATGATCTGCGCCGCTTTCCGATGCCGCATCATAGACCGGGCGCAGATGAAGTGAAATCGGCTTCAATGGTTGATCTGGCGGGGTAGCAAGGCCAATCTCAGGGCCGAAGCAATAACCGGGAGGACAATATGAACATCACCCGCCGCGGCCTAGGTGGCCTTGCGCTCGGCGCAACCCTGGCCAAGCCTGCCTTGGCCCAGGGCCTGTCTGGGCGGCCCATTCGATTGGTCATTCCCTTCACCCCCGCCGGCACCACGGATCTGGTCGGCCGCCTGACGGCCGAACGCTTGGCGGCGCGGCTCGGTCAGCAAGTGGTGGTGGATAACCGGCCCGGGGCTTCCGGCAATGTCGGCGGGGAATTCGTGGCGCGGGCTGACCCGGATGGCCATACCCTGCTGCTGACCACGATCGGCACCGGCGCCATCAATTTCCCGGTTTTCGGCAACCGCATGCCGTTCAAGCCGGAAGATCTGACAGCCGTCGGCCTGATGTGCCGCGTGCCCAATGTGCTGATGGCGGCCAATCGCATGCCTATTCGCAACCTGGCCGATATGGTGCGAGAGGCCAAGGCAAAGCCCGGCGGCCTCAATTACGGCACGGCGGGCATCGCAACCTCCCCCCATGTCGTCATCGAACAAATTCGCTTGGCGCAGGGCATCGAAATCACCCATGTGCCGTTCCGTGGTTCCGCCCCCATGTTGACCGAGCTGGTGGCCGAACGGATCGAATTGGGCATGGATAATATCCCCTCCGCCCTGAATTTCATCCGCGAAGGCAAGATCCGGGCGATTGGCGTCA
>JACCED011990099.1_pt1 | contig 16205 bp, 11 predicted proteins | sample 7455021 | NCBI WGS metagenome assembly JACCED01 (sample SAMN15323456, study PRJNA562643) | freshwater metagenome | isolation source: river surface water | place: USA:Blue River Watershed | collected 2017-08-19 | reverse complement strand
TACTGACTGCACGTAGGCAATGATATCCTTGACGTAGAGATAGATATGCTCCTGTAGACGGGCCTCCAATTTCTCAGTCTGTTCTTTGCTCAGTTTTTCTTCTGATCATCCGCTTGTTGGTTTCAGCTTACGGGAAGCGTCATATTCGTCGAGATGATTGCGGACGGCTTGAGAAGAAATGAACAGAGCCTCGGTGATCTGCTGAGGGGACCTCCCCTTGTCATGAGGCAACACCGCCTTGATCCGATCACGCACCCGACCGTCTCTCTTGTGCTGTGCTTTGAGTTGGTCTCGTTCGTGGTCGCTCAACATGAGAAAACATGATGATGTCAACGGAATTTTTTTTCATGCAAATTTTTCAGTCACGATCGGTATAAACCCATTATTCAGGTTGAATAGCTCATCTTTTACCCTCCCCATTTTTATCCTCAATTTGATGGAAAACAGCCAATCATAAACTAAAACTTATTTTTGATAAATAGTATAACTTGTGTTTTAAGCGATAAAAATTCATAATCTTTTAATGAAAACAACCATTAAAAAATACTGTTATGTCTTTAAAACCATCACTTAATGCAACAGATCTACATCATCTGCAAGAGCTATATGCATCCCAGGAACCGCTTGTGAAGGAAAAGCACTTCAACGAACTAACTATCCCCCTCCGCGAGCACATTCTCAATCTCATTGGGAAACAAAGTGAAGGCTCTTCGGAGTCCGATGACAACAAGTCCTATGTATTTGACTTCCCATCTAGGCTGCAGAAAGCCATCGAGGAAGTTGCAACTAATGCATTTCGATCTCTTACCGAAATCGAAAAAAATAACATTGCTTCGAAAATGCAGGATCACACTGGACGGCCTTTTTCAGAAGATGGTAACTGGAAAGAAAGCCATCCAGCAGGTAACATTGTCTTCTTACTAGATCCGATGCATGACTCATTGGATGATCCGACTTCTGAACTGGAAGATATTTTAGATAAATGGACCAAGGAATCAGCACCTGGAGAGGATAGAATTGAAGCTCAAACTAGGATTCTGAGTTTTCTAAAAAATTCCAAACAAACACAGCTTCGATTAGATTATTTGCATTTAGAATCTCTTCCAAATATTTTTAATAACAAGCGATTGACTTCCAAGCTAAGAACGCTAAGCCTCCGTGGCAACCACCTCACATCGCTTCCTAAGCAAATCTGTTTTCTCCAGGATTTAACAGCCCTAGATCTCTCTTACAACGACCTCACATCATTCCTCGAAGAAGTCAGTCTGCGCCAAAATTTAACAACTCGAGACCCCTATGCCAACAGTTCGCCATCGACCTCCGAGCAAATGGGTGGACTCCACAATTTAAAATGCCTAAACCTCTCTGGCAACCGCCTCAGATCGCTCTCTCCGCAAATCGGCCTGCTTCACAACTTAAATCAACTATACCTCCCTAACAACGAGCTCACATCGCTCCCCAAGGAAATCGGTTGGCTTCAAGAATTAACGAATCTAAGCCTCCATCACAACGAGCTTACATCGCTTCCCAAGGAAATCAGTTGGCTTCAAAAATTAACGGATCTAAGCCTCCATCACAACGAGCTTACATCGCTTCCCAAGGAAATCGGTGAGCTCACGCAGTTAATACGCCTAGACCTCTCTAACAACAAGCTCAGATCGCTTCCCGACGAAATCTCGCAACTCCAGAACTTAAACCTGCTAGATCTCAGGAATAACCCCGAGCTGAGGAGCCCCGCCCAAATTAACCCAAAATTGCGGAGTTGATACGTAACCGGAAAAACCACCATTTATCAAAAATAAACTTTAGTTTATGGTCGCCTGTTTGCCATCAAATTGAGGACAAAAATAGGCAGTCAAAAATAAAATTTATTTTTGATAAATGGTGTGATTTCGGTATAGCTAGATTAGTCTTAACGTCTTAATTGTGCTAAAGACTGTCCAAGAAGACCGCGGACCTCCATTTTCCTAGACGACACGCGAATGAGATCGCTATCAAAGACGATCCGATTAGGCTCGAAGAGAAGGACTAGACAGGAGCCGCCGAACGAGAAGTATCCCTTTTCATCTCCTTTTGCACAGGGTTGGCTGGGAGCGAACGTTTGATGAATGCTCCCGACATTCGTCGCCCCGATCTCGATGTAGAGGATCGATCCAAACACCTTGCTTTCCAGCACCGTAATCACACGCTTATTTTGGCTGATGATCTCAATATTATGCTTCAAGGCCAAGGGATTGACCGAATAGAGAGGTCCGTTAATCAACCGTGGAGCTCCTGGAACGCTGTCACAGGGAAAATGAAACCGATGATAATCGACTGGACACAGGCGCGCCATCGCCATTGCCCCTCCCCCAAAGCGCTCTGCAAGAGCATCATTTTGGAGAAGTTCTTTTAAAGAGAATTTCTTCCCTTTCACCCAAAAACCATCTGCTTGAGCGATATTCGGAAAGACCAGATAGCGGGCATCGGCGGGCATGATCAGTACATCTTGCCCTTGAGCAAAGGGGCGGACTTCTTTCTTAAGCTTTCGGATAAAGAAGTCATTGAAAGAACGAAAGGCATCAACAGGCTCGAGAAACTCCAGTGAGTCGATATGAAATGCCCGAAGGAACGGTTTGATCTTCCGGCGGCTAAAGCGGCTCTTTTGCAACGCTCCATAGATTCTCGACAGGAACGAAATCCGGGAGACGATCGGAAGAACAACGGATGAGATCAGACGGGCAAGCAATCCTTTTCCATAGAGAATCTCAATGAAACCCTGTCCATAGATCTTCTCTTTTTCCTCTTGTTGGGTCAGGCGATCGACGTAGGTGATATCAGACATAGAAATTTCAGGTTAAGGGCGTTTAATCCCATTTTTCCCAGCAATCGATGAAAAGACGGTCAATTCGTCGAGATAGTCTTTCGAAAAATGAAATTGGAGGTGTTGGTTGGCAATGATGTCTAGAATTTCGCGGGCGGTACGCACCATGACGCTCGCATTTTTTTTGGTTTGATCCCCTTGAACGAAGGCTTCTTTGAGCTGTTTGAAGCGGATCATGAGATCTTTGAGATGCTGCTGCATTTTCAACTGGTCTTCCGTTGTCCGGATCAGCCGGCCGATCACCGCTAACTCATCTTCATCCGTAACAGGCAGCGCTGTTTTTAAAAGAGAGGACTGCGGAATGACGACAGGATGCACAGGATCAGCAAACGCCAAAAAAGGCGCCAGACCTAGTATCAACAGAGTTAACTTACTGATACCGAAATAATTTGGAGAATCGGTTTTGGCCAGCATCGCCGGCCAATGAATTTGAGATCCGCCTACATCGCCCAGCTTATTCAAGTTGAGCTGCTTCCGTGCAGACTTTGCCTGACTCAAATTCATGTTGGCTCCTTGTCAAATTCCCGATTCTTCAGGTTATTTCGGTATAATTCCTTTCCATTATAAACAATTCCCCTAAGAACAAATATCTCTAGGTCTTCGGACCTACAAAAGCACAAAGTCGAGCTTAAGCCGAAAAATCGCTCTTCATCACCTCGAAACAATACCCCCTATTTAGTCAGGGTAGTCGTCACCGAAGGCTTAGATTTTGCAGATTTTTTCTCCGACATCGATTTCTTGATCAGAACCAAAATCAGGCTTAATGACAAGGGAAATTTCCTCAAAAAATTTCACACTCCATAGAGATCCAGCCCCTTTAGCAGGTCCCCGCATGAGGGTATTTTGCAACACCCTCCCTTAACTAAAGCAGATAACAGAATCGTCGATTTTCGTCATTTGGATCTACAAAAATCTTATCCCACAAGCCAGTTCCAACACTGTCCATTTTTAATCGGGGTCTTTTTCTTCTTTATAACCTGCATATACCGAAATCACTTGAAGAATCGGAAATTTGGCAAGAAGCCGCCATGAATTTGAGTCAGGCCAAACCGACGCCGAAGCAGCTCAACTTGAATAAGTTGAGCGATGCGGGCTGAGCTCACATGCATTGGCCCGCGACGCTAGCAACCTGCAACAATTCCCCATAAACTAAACCCATTATTCAGGTTATTGCGATATAATCCTAGTTAAAATTATCATCTTGTTAACCCTTCTAAAATTGCATTTTTAAGCCAACCCGTGTAAAATGATTCTCCTATGGAAACCCTGTTTTAAGGATGGCAACTGACCCCTCAAATTCAAATTGGCCTCTCCTGAAAAACCTTAACACTGGTTCTTGTAAAGAAATACCCCGATCTCCTAGCCTTGTGACGATGTCGTTTAAGCATAGGAATTTCAACATGTTTGGTCTATTAAAAAAAATTTTTGGCACTTCTCAAACTCGCCTTCTGAAGAAATACGCTAAAATTGTCCAGGAGGTCAATCGGATCGAACTTGGCTTGCAGAATCTATCCGATGACCAAGTGCGCAATAAAACTTTTGAATTCCGTCAACGCCTAAGCCAAGGCGAGCCTCTTGACCAGATCCTCCCAGAAGCCTTTGCGGTCGTCAAAAATGCGTGCCGCCGCTTATGCGGAACTCAAATCCACGTTTCTGGTTACGACCAGCAATGGGACATGATCCCTTACGATGTCCAAATCCTCGGAGGGATCGCGATGCACTACGGGGCCATTGCTGAAATGCAGACGGGCGAAGGGAAAACACTCACTGCGTCGCTTCCGCTTTATCTCAACGCCTTGACTTCACAACCTGTCCATCTCGTGACCGTCAACGACTATTTAGCGCAGCGCGACTGCGAATGGATCGGCGAAATTTTCCGCTGGCTTGGGCTGACCGTATCGTCGCTGACCAGCAGCTCTCCCCACCATCAGCGCAAACGGATCTACGCTGCTGATATCGTCTATGGAACATCTTCAGAATTTGGCTTTGACTATCTCCGCGATAACTCAATGGCCCAAAGCAAAGAAGACCAGTGCCAGCGCGGCCACTATTACGCCATCATCGACGAGGTCGACTCTATCCTCATCGACGAGGCGCGCACACCGCTGATCATTTCAGGCCCATCAGGCGTTTCCCGTCAAATGTACGACGAGCTCAAGGACGACATAGCAAACCTTGTTCTCCATCAGCGCAACCTGTGCAATCGCCTTGCTACCGATGCCCGCAAAGTCCTCGAAAAATACGACCGTTTTTCTGAAATTTCTCAAGAGCGCAAACTCACCAAAGAAGAAGACCTTGAGGAGAAAGAAGCCTATCGTAAACTGTGGCTTGTTGCCAAGGGAACTCCCCAGAATAAAATCCTTAAGCGGATCCGCGAAAATCCCAATTTACGCGCCAATATTGAAAAATGGGACATCTACTTCTATTCAGATCCTCATAAAGAAGAGCGACAAAAGACACTCGCAGAGCTCTTCATCATCGTAGATGAAAAGGCCAATGAGTTTGAACTGACAGATAAAGGGATCCATTCATGGATCGAAGAGACGAAAAGAACTGCTACGACAGATGATTTCGTTATGCTCGATCTCGGCGATGAATATGCTAAAATTGATCAGGATCCCGATCTATCTGAGCAGGACAAGCTTCAACGAAAAGTTTCTGTCCGCGAAGAGGATGCGCGTCGTAAAGAGCGGACACACAACCTGCGTCAGATGCTCCGCGCCCATCTGATGATGGAAAAAGATGTCGACTACATCATTGCCGAAGAGAAGATCGTCATCATCGACGAGAACACGGGACGTCCGCAACCAGGCCGCCGCTTCTCCGATGGCCTCCATCAAGCCATTGAAGCAAAAGAAGGGGTTGCAATCCAGGCTGAAACGCAGACCTACGCGACTATTACCCTGCAGAACTACTTCCGTATGTACAAAAAGCTTGCAGGGATGACCGGAACGGCAATGACGGAGGCCAATGAGTTCAAAGAGATTTATAAGATCGATGTCCTTGCTATTCCGACCCATCGGGCTAACCAACGCAAAGACACTGACGATGAGATCTACATGACTGAACGGGAAAAGTACAATGCGATCCTTCGGGACATCCAGCAGATCCACGACAAGGGAAGACCCATTCTGATCGGTACTGAATCAGTCGAAGTATCGGAAAAACTTTCTCGCATCCTGAAGCAAGGCAAGCTTGAACATACTGTCCTTAATGCGAAGAATCACGCAAAGGAAGCAGAGATCATCGCAGACGCAGGAAAAATGGCCGCAATCACTGTTGCGACAAACATGGCAGGCCGCGGTACAGACATTAAGCTCAAACCAGGCGTTGCCGACCTCGGCGGACTGCACGTGATCGGGACAACCCGGCACCAATCGCGGCGTATTGACCGGCAGCTGCGCGGACGCTGCGCCCGTCAAGGCGATCCAGGAACATCAAAGTTCTACGTCTCCTTTGAAGATTCGCTCATGCGCCTCTTCGCATCGCCACGCATCACAGGATTCCTACAACGGTTCCGTCCTCCTGAGGGGGAAGCGATCTCTGCGAAAGTCCTTAATAAATCGATCGAAACAGCGCAGAAAAGGGTCGAACAGCGTAATTACACGATCCGCAAACACACCCTTGAATACGATGATGTGATGAACAAGCAGCGAGAAGAGATCTACTCCTTCCGCAATGAAGTGCTCCACAGTGAACAGACCCTTCCCCTTGCCCGCGAGATCTTGGAAAACCTCCTCTGTCAAATGTGCCACAAATATTTTGTGAATAAAAGCCTCGAAGGTGGCTGGAACCCAGTTGGATTCCGCCAGTGGCTTGTCGCCCACTTTCCTCTATCCTTCAATGCAGAAGAGTTTGACGACGACTACTTGACCTTTGACGACATCGAAAATCTCTCGATGGAAAAAGTGCTGACCGCATTTGACAGCAAACTTTCCCATGAAGCAGGCGTAATTGCCCAAGTCCAAGAGCGGATGCCTAACATCCCGAATAGACTGCCTCCTGAAGCTATTTTGCATGAGATCATCAGAAGCCTACTTATCCGCAATATCGATAAGCTCTGGCAAGAGCACCTCCTGCACATCGACCATTTGCGGACAGAGGTCCATTTACGCTCCGTCGGTCAAAAGGATCCCCTATTAGAGTTTAAGCATGAAGCATTCGGCCTCTTCGACTCTTTAAGCCTGAGAATCAAGCAAGAGATTGCACATGCACTCTTTAAATTTGAAATGGTGGTCCCCGAACTTCCTCAAGAGCCTGAGCTGCGCCCTATGCAAAGGCGCAAACCTCTGATCGACCTATCTGCCCTGCCAGAACTGGATATACCGAAATGACCCGCAGAATCGGTTTTTGACAAGGAGGCGTTCCAAATTTGAACCAAGCTGCGCTCTTAACACCAGTTCGCGGCCAAGAATGAGACAAAAGGGATACACCCACTGATTCATAGGCTCCGATTCAACCACATTACAATCTTATTTCAGTTGACTTGCTTTTTTGTAGCCGAAGAATAGCAGAGGCAAAGCAGCCAAGCAATAGACGAACCAATAGCCGCTGTCCCATTCTAAGCGCAAATACCCTTTATCAGAGAAGAACAACTGCAGGAGTCCGAGCATCAGCAAATTGGCTCCAATCGAAAGGAGGAAAATCGGCCAGAAGCTTGTCTTTTCCTCTGTCATTTGCTGTTCTTCCTGCATTTCAGGAGGAATGGATGGGATACCAAGCGGTGTAGAAGAGTGGAATTTCTTCTCTGGAACCACATCTTTAAATGAGTCGGCTTGTTTCATAAATGATGAACCTTGTTTCTGATCTGAATGCATATAACCGGGGTTTTTAGCGGAATAGAGCGGAGAATAGGGAACTGTTAAACTCTCCTGAAGTGATTGTTGTCGATAAAAATTTGCATCTTCATCCGCAGTTTGCAAGATCACTTGCTCGGAGGCACAATAGGGACAGACGCCCGCATCAAAGGGAATCCTGCCATCGCATTGGTTGCACATTTTTTGACGATCTTTGAGATTCATAAGGCCTCTGCTTTAGGGCAAGGACAAAAAATTTCCCAAAAAAGACGGGTGTTTCTTTCATCTTGTCACAGCCAAGCCAAAATTATCTAGTTTTTTTGACGTCCGATATTAAGCCAACAGCGCAAAAGCATAGAAAAATTTCCTCGGTTCGGATAAAATTGAGCCCATTAACCATGAATAATGGGTGTAGTTTATAGGGAACTGTTGCGGATTGCGAGGCAATTTTCCGAAAATTTTAGCACGTTCAACAGCTGAAAGCACCCATGGACGCGCCCAAATCTTCGAAAAGCGCTCGCAAGATGTGGCAAGGTCCTATGAAATAAACCCAAAGTTCAAGTTATTACACACAAACAACCTCAAGAATCGGTAGTATGCCAAGGAGCCGCCATGAATTTAAGTCAGGCAAAGCCGATGCCGAAGCAGCTCAACTTGAATAAGTTGAGCGATGCAGGCAGATTTCAAATTCATCGGCCGGCGACGCTAGCAAAAACCGATTCTTGAGGTTGTTTGTGTATAAATCGATAGCTGGAGACAGTTGACTTATGGAAAGAAGAGAATTCGATATCGCGGTGATTGGGGCGGGACCTGGCGGCTATGTCGCAGCCATTAAGGCGGCCCAAGAGGGGCGCAAGGTCTGCTTGATCGAAAAGGGATATTTAGGAGGGACCTGCCTCAATGTGGGATGCATTCCGACAAAGACCCTCTTGGCCAACGCTGCTGTCTACCATAAAATGACCCACGCAGCCGATTTTGGGATCATCACCGGACCTATCTCCTTCGACTACTCAAAAATGAAGACCCGCAAAGATGGCGTGGTCGACCAGATTCGTAAAAGCCTAGGCGGGCTGCTGCAGTCAAACGGGATCACAATTCTGCGAGGGACGGCAGAGTACCTCTCTGCTCGTGAAATCAAAGTAAAAGGCGAAGAAAACATCCTGATCTATGCGCACAAATCCATTATTGCAACAGGGTCGGAACCTCTCGATATCCCGACATTTCCGTGCGACCACAAGAAGATCTTTAATTCCAGCTCGATCCTAGAACAAACTTCGCTGCCTAAGACCCTTGCGATCATCGGCGGCGGTTATATCGGCTGTGAGTTTGCCTCGCTTTACGCGGAGCTCGGGGTCAAGGTCATCATCTTAGAAGCCCTCCCTTCGATCCTATTTCTACAAGGGAAAACCATCGCAGAGACGCTCACCAGAGCTTTTACCAAAAAAGGGGTCGAGATCAATATCAACGTCATGGTCGAAGGGATCGATGATGCTGGCGAGGGCTTGAGCGTCCGCTTAAAAGACAAACCTCCTGTCAACTGTGATATGGCCTTAGTCTCGGTAGGCAGGAAGATCATCTCCCAAGGACTTGGGCTTGAAAAAGCAGGGGTAATCACTGGAGATAAAGGAGCGATCCTCGTCAATGAGAAAATGGAGACAAACGTACCTGGAATTTACGCCATCGGCGATGTCACAGGAAAATTTTTACTTGCCCACGTTGCCTCCCACCAAGGGATCATTGCGGCATCCAATGCAATTGGGCAAGAAGCTAAAATGCACTACAACGCAGTCCCCGCAGTGATTTTTACCATGCCTGAAATTGCCACAGTCGGGATGACGTTAGAGCAAGCTCAAGAAGCAGGCTTTGACGCAGCGATCGGCAAGTTTCCTTTCCAAGCGCTTGGAAAATCGGTTGCGACAAGAGAGACCGAAGGTTTTGCGCAAGTCGTCGTCGATCGGAAGACTGGTCAAATCTTAGGCGCGCAAGTCGTCGGCCATGAAGCTGCCACACTCATTGCTGAAATGGGCCTTGCCATTGCCAATGAGTTGACCATTGAGTGCATTAGCGACACGATCCACGCCCACCCGACCGTCGCTGAAGTGTGGATGGAGGCAGCATTGCTTGCCAATGACACGCCGATCCACTTCCCACCCAAAGTCAAAAAGGGATAGATGGACAAGGAAGAACTGTTCGATCACCGTCCGCAAGTAAAAAAGCTCAACATTCTGCCAGATAATCCAGAGCAGAATGTGGAAGAAAAAGCGGTCAAGCTTGGCCGCTTTCCTTCTTGGCTTCATCGAAAACTTCCCACTGGCGGCAACCTCTTTAAGACCAATGCCATTCTAAATAAGTACCGCTTGAACACGGTTTGCGAAGAAGCTAAATGTCCTAACCGTTTTGAATGCTACTCCCATAAGACAGCCACTTTTCTAGCACTGGGGAAAGAGTGTACGCGCAACTGCGGATTTTGTGACATTGATTTTTCCAAAACACCTAAAGAGCCTGAAGCAGATGAGCCAGAACGGATCGCCCTTTCCTGCAAAGACCTTGGGCTGAAGCATGTCGTGATCACGATGGTCGCCCGCGATGACATTCCCGACAAGGGCGCCTCCCACATCGCTGCTATTATCCGTGCTGTGAGACAGGAATGCCAAGACGTGACGATCGAAGTGCTGACATCTGATTTTTTAGGCGATTTTGAAGCAATTGATACCGTTCTTAATGAGATACCCGATGTCTTTAACCATAACATTGAAACAGTCCGCCATCTGACGCCACGCGTGCGACATCGCGCAACCTACGACCGGACTCTTGCAGTTCTCCGCTATGTTAAAGAGAGTGGGAAGGCCTCTTTTGTTAAATCAGGCCTGATGGTGGGCCTAGGGGAAACAGAAATCGAAGTGTTTGCAACGATCGATGACCTGCATCAGGCAGGATGCGGTGTGATCACCATTGGTCAATACCTCCAAGCAGATCGACGCAAACTGCTTGTCAAAGCGTTCATCACTCCCGAACAATTCAAAAAGTATGAACAGTATGGCTTGAGCATCGGGGTTAAACAAATGGTCTGTGGCCCCTTTGTCCGCTCCAGCTATCACGCCCATGAAACGTTAACAACCTGAACTTTTTTCAGGTTAAAAATCGAACTAAAATCGAAATCTGACACCTTGCATACCCAATTTGAGATCGTTAAATGATTGGAGCCATGGAGCAAAGCGCCTGAAGCTTGAGCTAGCATGCTTACCCCGCTGTAAAAACCTGAATAATGGGTTTATTTCATAGAACCTTGCCGCATCTTGCGAGCACTTTTCGAAGATTTTGGCACGTCCATAGGTGCTTTCAGCTATTGAACGTGCCAAAATCTCCGGAAAATTGCCTCACAACCTGCAACAATTCCCTATAAACTAAACCCATTATTCAGGTTTATACCGAAATCAACTAAAGAATCGGGAATTTGACAAGGAGGCGTCCTCGGAGATCTTCGTCTAATCGAAAGTTGAAATAGATTCTATCAACCCAACTATAAACCCATTATTCAGGTTAAAAAGGATGCATCTTCTCTCTCCTATCCTTGACTCTCGGTTGTCGAATATTGACTGATCCCAGACTCATCAAAATATCACGTTCCGGCAGATATCCATTTTTTGGTTACTACTCGTCAATTCACGTTGTCTTTCAACTTCTGGAAGCGTTGTACGTCTTCAGCCACCTCAACCTCAATGGTCTCTTGGAGGAGCTCTTGAGCTCCTTTTCGAAGCACTTCATCGAAAGTGGAACATGGCTGAGATCACGGATGAATTTTTATCCTGTGGCTGGGACAAACTTTTTCATGAGCGCACTCTTTTTTATTAATTTTTCCTGTCAGAAAAAACCATTGAGGATACGCTCCTGCAAGCCCACAAACTTTGAGCATGTATCGCGGATAAATAAAATGGATTCCACGAACTTTTGTCCCTAGAGGGTATGCGGACTCGTTTTAATCTCCCGTAGGCATCATAGGCGTTTTTGGGAAGCCCGCTCTTGTTAACATAAACATCGCAATGTGGAACTAAATCAGCCAGGTTGTCGGGCAGGCTTTCCAGGTTGGGGTTATTCGTCAGATATAGTTTTGTTAATTTGTTGAGTTTATTGATTGTCGTGGGGAGCGATGTGATCTGGTTCCAAGAGAGGAATAGCTTCTTTAAATTCAAGGGCTGGTCGATTTCCTCGGGGAGCGATTGGAGCTGGTTCTGAGAGAAGTATAGGATCTCTAAATTCTTGAGGCCACAGATTCCCGCAGGGAACGATTCGAACTTGTTGCTAGAGAGGTCTAGCTCCTTTAAATTTGTGAGGTTACTGATGCTCAGAGGCAACGATTTGAGCTGGTTCTCAGAGAAGTATAGGATCTCTAAACTCTTGCACTGAGAGAGTTCTTCGGGGAATGATTCGAACGCGTTGCTAGAGAGGTCTAGTTTAGTTAGTCCACGTTTGGTGTCAGCTCTTTGCTCTTGAGGTTCTTCTTGCTTGATCCATTCATCATCTAAAATCTCTTCCGACTCAGGAGCAGGAGTTAGATCATCCAATGAGGTATCCATCGTTTTTGGCGAGATTCGAATGTGAGTTACTGCATGGTTTCTTACCCAGTTGCCATCTTCTGAAACAGGCGGCTGCTTGCTAGGCAAGAAGTCAAATAGATGGACCTCTCTATGTTCAGCTTCAACTGGGCTATTGGGTTCACATCGATTCTGCAATTCATAAGTTGTCAGTTCAATAGCTGTGTTTGATGATATTGGTAAAGACATGGTAACTTCCTTTCTAATTTTGGCAGTGTTGGATAGTCGCTAAATTCACACTTGCCTGCATCGCTCAACTTATTTAGGTTAAGCCGCTTTGGCTGCGGCTACACGAGAAGCTTCGGTGGACTTTTGCAGAGAGGATCAGTTGCAGAGCCCTTAGGTGCGAGCAGGTCTTAAGAGCGCAGCTTGGTTCAAATTTTAGGACGTCTCCTTATCAAATTCCAGGTTCTCCTGGGTTATTTCGGCATAAACGATACTAAAATTGAGACAATCGAGCAATAGACATCTTGTATGAGTTTATTCCCGATGAAAATTTTCTTTTAGGAGAATTCTTCATCGGGAATAGCTATATGAAATTTTCGGGAATCGGCACATGAATTGGGTTATGCAAGATGTCTATTGGGAATTCGGCAAAGTTAGACCCCGAGTTTTTAGCAGGCACTTGTTCCGGTGCCGAAGAAACCTCTATTGACCAGGGGTGATGCGCGCGGCTGGAATAGCTGGAATTCTAACAAAGCTGAAAACCAATTTTAGGGTTTACTTGGGTATAGGTTCTCTGTTAAGTTAGGTGCTCCAATTGATCATTCTTAAGACGATGAGGAGTTTTTATCATGGATGTGGAGTTAAAAAAGCAGCTTGGAAAGATTGCTAACACGGTCAGAAGCCTCTCGATGGAAGCCGTGCAGAAGGCCAATTCAGGACATCCTGGGCTTCCGATGGGGTGCGCCGAGTTTGGTGCTTATCTTTATGGAGTCTTGCTTCGCCACAATCCTAAAAATCCTAAATGGCTCAATCGCGATCGGTTTGTCCTTTCTGCGGGCCACGGTTCGATGTGGCTCTATTCCCTGTTGCATCTGTCAGGTTTTAATCTCTCCATCGATGAGATCAAACGGTTTCGCCAGCTCCATTCCAAAACTCCTGGGCATCCTGAATATCATCTCACTGATGGCGTGGAAGCGACGACTGGGCCGCTGGGTCAAGGGGTCGGCAATGCGGTCGGTCAGGCACTCGGATTAAAAATTCTTGCGGCGAAATTCAACAGCGAAGGTTTTCCTCTCTTTAACAGCAAAGTCTATTGTTTGGCAGGCGATGGCTGCTTAATGGAAGGCATCTCCGCTGAGGTTTCTTCTTTAGCTGGTCATTTAGGTCTGGACAATCTCGTTTTAGTTTACGATGCGAACAATGTCACATTGGATGGGTTTCTTGCCGACTCGGATTCAGAAGATACCTTGATGCGCTACAAAGCGTATGGATGGGATGTCTACGAGCTCGACGGGTATGACTTTGATGCGATGGATAAGATATTTTCGTCATTGCGCAATGAGCAGACCAGGCCTGCTTTTATCATGATGCGCACGATTATTGGAAAAGGTTCGCCGAATAAGGCCGGAACTCACAAAGTGCACGGATCTCCTCTTGGACAAGAAGAGGTGGAAGCGACGAAAAAGGCGTTGGGACTTCCTGAAGAAGATTTTTATGTTCCCCAGTCTGTGTACACCTATTTTGAGCAGAGGCTCGCCAAAGATGCTTCCTTGGAGACCAAGTGGAAAGAGATGTTCCGGAATTGGTCAGAAGCAAAACCTGCCCTGTATAAAGAGTTCATGCAGATGGTCGAAAAGAAGCTTCCTGATGATTTGGAGGAACAGCTTCGCAAAATTGAGATGAAAACTCCGCTTGCTACACGGATATCTTCGCAAAACGTATTGAATGTCCTTGGAGAATTGCTTCCTCAATTGATCGGAGGCTCTGCCGATCTGTCTTCTTCTGATATGACCATGATGAAAAAATTCCCAATCATTTCGCGTGGCAACTTCAATGGGCGCAACATCAAGTACGGCGTTCGGGAGTTTGGGATGGCCACAGCAGCAGCAGGTCTTGCTCAAACGAATATGATCGTGCCATACATTGGAACATTTTTGGCCTTTTCCGATTACATGCGCAATGCGATCCGTTTGGCTTCGCTATCCAAAATTCAAGTGATCTACCAGTTTACCCACGACTCGATCTTCTTAGGCGAAGATGGCCCAACCCACCAACCCGTGGAGCATCTTGCGGCCTTGAGAGCAGTGCCCAATCTTCATGTGATTCGTCCTGCCGACAATTCTGAAGTTAAAATGGCCTGGTTGGCTGCGTTGCGTTACCGCGGACCATCTGCGATCATCTTGTCCCGTCAAGCGCTGCCAGATCTGGTTGGTTGCAATGTCTCATACGAAAAAGGGATGGGTAAGGGAGCCTACATCATCAAGAAAGAGGAAGCCAAACCTGATTTTACGTTCATGGCTACCGGATCCGAGGTTTCTTTAGCCCTCGACGTGGCCGTTGCTTTAGAGAAATTGGGCAAAGCGGTCCGCGTGATCTCGATGCCGTGTTGGGAATTGTTTGAAGAGCAGACTGATGAATACAAGTTTAATGTGATTGGTGGAGATCTTGGTCTGCGCGTGAGCATGGAAGCTGGCGTTAGCTTTGGTTGGTCAAAGTGGATAGGCTCTGAAGGGATCTCGATTGCCATCGATAGCTTTGGAGAGTCTGCTCCGCAAAGCGATTTAGCCGCTGAATTTGGTTTTAACGTTGATTCAATTTTGGACCGACTCCTTTCATGAACAACCGGTTATTACAAGCTCTAGCTTGTGAAAATGAAGGGGCAGCTCCCGTTTGGCTCATGCGCCAAGCGGGGCGTTATATCCCTGAGTACCGCGCTTTGCGCAATGAGCATTCTTTATGGGAATTGTTCCACAATGCCGATCTAGCGGCGCAAGTGACTCGCCTTCCTCTTTCTCTTTTAGAAGTCGATGCTGCCATTTTGTTTTCTGATATCCTTGTGATTGCGGAAACATTGGGTCTCTGCATCCGTTTTCCTGAAACGGGAGGTCCCCGGGTCGAGCCTGCGATCCGCACTGCAGAGCAAGTGGATGCTCTGCCGCTTCTTTCTGTCGAAGAGAGCTTATCGTATGTATTTGAAACGATCCGCCATCTAAAGCCAGACTTAACAGTGCCATTGATCGGATTTTGTGGTGGGCCTTTTACCGTGGCCAGTTATTTGATTGATTCAGGAAGCAAACGGGAGTTCTTTTACACGAAGCGATGGATGAAAGAGGATCCGACCAGCCTGCACCGATTACTGCATAAAATGACCGTGGCGACCATCGCTTACCTTAAAGCGCAGGTGAAAGAAGGTGTGGACGCGATCCAGATTTTTGATTCTTGGCTCAACATTCTAGATGAGCCGGAGCGGCATGCGTTTGCTTATCCCTACTTGAAGCAGATCCTGGACGCTTTTGCAGATGTTTCCATTCCTGTGATCATTTTTTGCCGCCATTCTAGTTTGTTTCCTCAAGAGCTGGTCTCTTTAAAACCTTCCTGCATTAGTTTTGATTGGCTCCGTCCAATGACACAATTGCGCAGCGCCGTTCCTAACCATATTGCTGTTCAAGGCAACATCGAACCGTCTATTCTTAAATTGTCCAAATCGGAAATCACCCAAGCCACACAGGCCCTTCTCCACTCGATGGATGGAGAAAAGGGCTTTATCCTCAACTTAGGGCATGGAGTGACGCCAGACATCCCCTTTGACCATGTGCGCCACTTTGTCGATGTGGCTAAAACGTGGAAGTAAGAAAGATTCTTGCAGTTTTGCGCCCTGTTTCATAATAACCTGAATAATGGGTTTAGTTTATAGGGAATTGTTGCAGGTTGCGAGGCAATTTTCCGGAGATTTTGGCACGTTCAATAGCTGAAAGCACCTATGGACGTGCCAAAATCTTCGAAAAGTGC
>JACCED012381915.1_pt1 | contig 16209 bp, 15 predicted proteins | sample 7455021 | NCBI WGS metagenome assembly JACCED01 (sample SAMN15323456, study PRJNA562643) | freshwater metagenome | isolation source: river surface water | place: USA:Blue River Watershed | collected 2017-08-19 | reverse complement strand
GGCATCGTGAACCTCGGGGCCGAGGGCATGATGCTGTGCGCCGCCCTGGCGGGTTTCGTCGCCGTGGTGCACACCGGCAGCGACCTGGCGGGCTTCGCCGCAGGCGCCGCGGCGGGTGCCGTGCTGGCGCTGGTCTTTGGCGTGCTGGTCATCTGGCTCAATACCAACCAGTACGCCACCGGCCTGGCCCTGAGTTTGTTCGGTGCGGGTTTCTCGGCGTTCGTCGGCGTCGGCTACGTGCAGGAGAAGCTGCCCGAGCGCCCCCGTTTCTCGATCCCGGCGCTGGGCGATGTGCCGCTGCTGGGCCCCGCCCTGTTCCAGCACCATCCGTTCGTCTACCTCACCATCGCCTTCGTCGCGGGTCTGGTGTGGTTCCTCTATCGCTCCCGCGCCGGGCTGGTGCTGCGCTCGGTGGGCGAGTCGCCCGAGTCTGCCCACGCGCTGGGCTACCGGGTGCGCCGCATCCGCCTGGCGGCGGTGGTGGCCGGCGGTGCCCTGTGCGGGCTTTCCGGGGCCTACTTGTCGGTGATCTACACCCCGCTGTGGGTAGAGGGCATGGTGGCGGGCAAGGGCTGGATCGCTCTGGCGTTGACCACTTTTGCAACCTGGCGACCGACCCGTGTACTGCTTGGGGCTTACCTGTTTGGCGGCGTGACCATGCTGCAGTTTCATTTCCAGGCCGTGGGCATTGAGGTGGCCAGCGAGTTTCTGAACACGCTGCCTTACCTGGCCACGATCGTGGTGCTGGCCCTGATTTCGCGCAATCCCGCCTGGATCCGCCTGAACATGCCCGCATCCCTCGGTAAGCCTTTTTATCCGGGTTCATAATCCGGTTTTCCCTACCCTTCCCACCCTACCTACCCTTCCAACCAGAGGATTTCATGACCGACCTGAACAAACGTTCGATGCTGAAAGTCGCGGCCCTGACCGCCGTGGCCGCTGCCGCCCTCGTGGGCTGCGGCAAGAAAGAGGCCGCTGCCCCGGCCGCAGCCCCCGCCGCATCCGCTGCCAAGCCCGAGCCGCTGAAGATCGCGTTTGCCTACGTCGGCCCGGTGGGCGACGGCGGCTGGACCTTCGCCCATGACAACGCCCGCAAGGCTGTCGAGAAGGAATTCGGCGACAAGGTCGCCACCAGCTTTGTGGAAAAGGTCGCCGAGTCGGCCGACGCCGAGCGCAACTTCCGTGAACTGGTCTCCCAGGGCAACAAGCTGATCTTCGGCACCACCTTCGGTTACATGGAGCCCATGCTCAAGGTTGCCGCCGATCACAAGGACGTGAAGTTCGAGCACGCCACCGGCTTCAAGCAAGCCGAGAACATGCGTAGCTATGACAGCCGCACCTACGAAGGCGCCTACATGGCCGGCGTGATCGCTGGCAAGATGACCAAGACCAACGTTCTGGGCGTGGTCGGTTCCATCCCGATCCCCGAGGTGGTTCGCAACATCAACAGCTTCACGCTCGGCGCTCAGTCGGTGAACCCCAAGATCAAGACCAAGGTGGTCTGGGTCGGCGAGTGGTTCAACATCCCCAAAGAAGGCGAAGCCGCCACCGCCCTGATCAACGGTGGTGCCGACGTGCTGATGCAAAACACCGATTCGTCCGCCGTTTTGCAGACCGCCGAGAAGATGGGTAAGCGCGCCTTCGGCTGGGATTCCGACATGAGCAGCTACGGCCCCAAGGCCCACCTGGGTTCGGCCATCATCAACTGGGCCCCGTACTACATCAAGACCACCCGTGATGCCCTGGAGGGCAAGTGGACCGGCAACAGCGGCATCTGGTGGGGCGTGAAGGAAGGCGCGATCGACATGGTTTCGGTTGCCGCCGACGTGCCAGAAGACACCAAGAAGCGCATCGAGGAAATCAAGGCCGGCCTGAAGGACGGTACCTTCTCGATCTGGAAGGGCCCAATCGTCGGTCAGGACGGCAAGACCGTCCTCGCCAAGGACACCGTCGCCGATGACAAGTTCATGAGCGGCATCATGTTCTACGTCAAGGGCGTCGAGGGCAAGGTGCCCAGCGGCAAAAAGTAATTCTTCTTTCCCGCAATGAAAAGGCCGCCCTCGGGCGGCTTTTTCATTGGCGGCAGGTGACCTCTTCAGGGAGACGGGCCCGGGCGGTGCGAGGGTCACCCGGGACCCGGGCGCAGGTTCAGGGCTGCGGCGCGCTCGCCCCGTCCCGCTGTTTGGCAAGAAGGTCCAGCGCGACGTCCACGATCATGTCTTCTTGGCCGCCGACCATTCGCCGCTTGCCCAATTCGACCAGGATGTCGACTGTTTTCAGGTCGTACTTCTTGGCCGCGGCCTCGGCATGGCGCAGGAAGCTGGAGTAAACGCCCGCGTAGCCCAGCGCCAGTGTCTCTCGGTCGACGCGCACTGGCCGGTCTTGCAGCGGCCGAACGATGTCGTCTGCGGCGTCCATAAGCGTCATGAGGTCACAGCCGTGGTTCCAGCCCAAGCGGGCCGCCGCCGCAATGAAAACTTCAAGCGGTGCATTACCGGCCCCCGCGCCCATGCCGGCGAGGCTGGCGTCGACGCGGTCGCAGCCTTCTTCCACCGCAACGATGCTGTTGGCCACGCCCAGACTCAGGTTGTGATGCGCGTGCATGCCGGTCTCGGTCTCCGGCCTGAGCGCGTCTTTAAAGGCTCGGAACCGCTCGCGTACATCGTTCATGGACAGCGCGCCGCCCGAATCGACCACGTAGCAGCAGGTGGCGCCGTAGCTTTCCATGAGCTTGGCTTGTTGGGCCAGCCCTTGCGGCGTGTTCATGTGGCTCATCATCAAGAAGCCGACCGCCTCCATCCCCAGGTGGCGCGCGTACTCGATGTGCTGCTTGGATATGTCGGCCTCGGTGCAGTGGGTGGCCACCCGCACGATGCGGGCGCCCGCCTGGTAGGCCGCCTTCAGGTCGTGGACGGTGCCGATGCCAGGCAGCAGCAGCGTGGCAATCTTGGCGTGCTTGACTTCACTGGCGACCGCCTCGATCCACTCGAGATCGGTGTGGGCACCGAAGCCGTAGTTGAAGCTGCCGCCCTGCAGGCCGTCACCGTGCGCCACCTCGATCGAGTCGACGCGGGCGTCGTCCAGTGCGCGGGCGATCTGCCGCGCCTGGGCCACGGTGTATTGATGGCGAATGGCATGGCTGCCGTCGCGCAGTGTCACGTCGGAGATGTAGACCTTTTTTCCGTTCATCGTCGACTCCTTACACAGGGGCAGTGCCACGCAGCATGCGCGCGGCCATACGTTCTGCGGTTTGCAGTGCGGCACTGGTCATGATGTCCAGGTTGCCGGCGTAAGCGGGCAGGTAGTGGGCGGCGCCCTCCACCTCCAGGAAGATGGACGTCTTGATGCCCGACAGACGCTCGCCTACCCCGGGGATTTTCAGATCGGCCACCCGATCGAACTGCACCTTCTGCTTGAGGCGGTAGCCCGGTACATAGCTCTGAACGGCAGTGGCCATTTCCTCGACGGACCGGGCAATGTCGTCCTCGTTGGCTATCTCACTCAGGGTGTAGACGGTGTCGCGCATGATGAGCGGCGGCTCGGCCGGATTGAGCACGATGATGGCCTTGCCTTTGGTGGCGCCTCCGAGGGTCTCGATAGCCCGTGAGGTGGTTTCGGTGAACTCGTCGATGTTGGCGCGTGTACCCGGACCCGCGCTCTTGCTGGAGATGCTGGCCACGATCTCGCCGTAATGCACCTTGGCGATGCGGTTGACGGCGGCCACCATCGGAATCGTGGCCTGCCCGCCGCAGGTCACCATGTTCACATTGGGTGCGTCCAGGTGCGCGTTTCCGTTCACGACCGGGATGCAGTAGGGCCCGATGGCCGCTGGCGTGAGGTCGACCACGCGGATGCCGGGTTTGACCTGCCGCAGCATCGCATCGTTTTTCACATGGGCAGCGGCGCTGGTCGCGTCGAAGACGATGTCGATGTCTTTGAAAATCGGCAGTTGAAGGAGCCCCTCCACCCCGTCAGCGGTGGTGGCGACGCCCAGGCGCTCAGCGCGGGCCAGGCCGTCGGAGGTCGGGTCGATGCCGACCATGGCCGCGATCTCGAGATTTGCGCCATGGCGCAAGATCTTGATCATCAAGTCAGTGCCGATGTTGCCGCTCCCGACGATCGCGGCTTTGAGTTTTTTCATGCGTGCCTCCTCAGGCCATGCGGCAAGAGACATTGCCGAGTGCGCCAATGTGCGCGGTGACCAGGTCGCCGGCGGTGACAGGAACCATTGGGCCCAGTGCGCCAGACAGGATCACCTGACCGGCGCGAAGGGTGCTGCCGCGTGCGGCCATCGTGCGCGCCAGCCAGTAAGCCGCCCGCAGGGGGTGGCCCAGGCAAGCGGCGCCGGTACCGATCGACACGGTCTCACCGTTCTTGTCCATCTGCATCCCGACCTCTCCCAGCGCCAGTTGGCCGATCGAGAAGGGTTGGTCACCCAGCACGTACAGGCCGCTCGAGGCGTTGTCGGCGACGGTGTCGACCAGGGTGATTTTCCAGTCTGTGATGACGCTGTCCACCACCTCAATGGCTGGCAAGGCATAGGCCAGGCACGCGAGGAACTCGGCATACGTGGGTGTGCCTTCGGGCAGGTCGCGCGCCATCACAAAGGCCACCTCGGCCTCCACCTTCGGCTGGATGAGCCTATCCATCGGGATCGACTCGCCGCTGAGGAACTCCATGTCGTCAAAAAGAATCCCGAAGTCCGGCTGGTCAACCCCGAGTTGCTGCTGCACGGCGCGCGACGTCAGTCCGACCTTCATGCCCACGATCCGGGCGCCCTGCGCGAGGCGGACGCGGGTGTTGATCTCCGCCACCGCGTAGGCAGCGTCTATTCCTGCGATGCCGTGACTTTCCGAGATTCGGCCGATGGTGTGGCGGCCTTGGCGGGCCTTCAACAAGGCGCTTGCTGCCGCAATGTGGGTGGTGTCGAGGCTCATGTGTCTCCTTCTGTGTGTGTGAGGCCTGCCTGCGGGCCTATTCGTCAAGGCTTGCGCGCGCCAGCCACCGCAAGGCGTTGTCTTGGCGCAGAAGTCGGGCGGTGGCATCGTCCAGCGACAGGTCGTCGATCCGCCGGGCGGGCTCTTTGTCCAAGATGGCAAAGGGGTAGTCAGTGCCGGCCATGACCTGCCCCTCGCCATAGGTCGCCATCAGGAATTGAATCGTCTGCCGGTCGTACACCAGGTCATCGACGAACAGCTTGCGGGCCATGTCGCGTGGCGACATGTCCATCAGCTTGCGCACCGGGGGCATTTGGGTCCAGGCATGCTGCAGTCGTGGCAGCATCATCGGCAGCGCGCCTCCGCCGTGGCTGAAGGCGATTCGCAAGCCCGGGTGCCGCGCCATGAGTCCCGAGGTCAGGAGTGACGTGGCCGAGAGGCCTACCTCCCCGGGAAACGCCACCACCTGCTCGAGCCCGTCACCGACCAGCCGGTCCATGCCCGCTGGCCGCAGTGCGTGCACGAAGAGGGCTGCGCCCAGGGATTCGGCCGCTGCGAAAAACGGCTGGAAATCGGGGTGCCCCAGCGGCTTGCCATTGACGTTCGTTCCGAGTTCAACGCCTGCCAGCCCCAGGTCGCCCACCGCGCGCTCGAGTTCACGAATCGCCAAGTCGACATGTTGCAGGGGCACCGCGCCCAGGCAGGTCAGTTGCTTGCGGTGACGCGCTTGCAGGCTTGCCAACTCCTCATTCATGAAGCGCGTGAGCATCAGCGCGTCTTCGGCTGCGAGCCAATAGGACAGCAGTTCCGGCATCGGGCTGACCACTTGGTGTGTCACGCCCATTTGCGCCATTTCCTTGGCCCGCTTCTCCGGGTCCCAAGAGGTGTCGGGCACGGTGCGGTACACCTTCCCCTCGATCATCACGTGGCGGTCGCAGGCATGACTTGCTGGCGCCATCGAGGGCCAGGCAACGCCCTTGCGCGCCCCAACATAGGCCGGAAACTGCTCGGGGATCCAGTGGGTGTGGACGTCGATCAGGCCGCAGCAGTGGTTCATGGGCTAGGTTCGATGGGTTGAGTGGCGATCCAGATCGTGCCATCGCGCACCTGGGCCGGGTAGCTGCGGATCGCCTTGGTGCATGGGGCAGACACGGGTTTGCCGGTGCGCACGTCGAAGCTGCCCAGGTGCAGGCCGCATTCGATCAGATGCCCCTCCAGGGATCCTTCGTCGCAGAGCGAGGACGATCCGTGGCTGCACTTGTCGTCCGTTGCGAAGACCTCATCCCCTTGGATACGGTAGATGGCGATGCGGGTGCCGTCGGGCAAGCTGGTGCTGCCGATGGCGCCCTCTTCAATGTATTCAAGCGGGCAAGCTGCCAGGTCTGGTGCAGTGCCCTGTGCGGTGGGGGGCGGCGGTGGGGGAAGCGTTGAAGGCACCTGCGCCAAAGGCGCTGAAGGTGCCAGTGCGGCCGGTGCATCGGACTGCGTCACTGTGACCGGCACCGGCTCAGCCGGCCCCTCCGGGGTGTGGTTCGGTGGCAAGCGCAGCTCGGTCGAAGAGGCAAACGCCTCCGGCGTCATGCTCTGCCCGGCGTCGAGGATCCGGCGCAGCAGGTTGAAATCCTGCGGTGCGTTGATGGCTGCTACGCCCACGAGCCTTCCGGCCGACCACTGGCCGACCACGAGGCCAGTGGCTGGGTCGCCCCGGCGAACCTCCTGGTCCCCCTGGGGCAGGCCTGCGCATTGCAGCCGTAGGTTGCCTTGATCTGACCAAAACCAGGGGGCTGCAGCGCCGGTCACCACGCGGGGCGCGCCGTTGGTCCCTGCGCACAGCTGGCGGGCCAAGGCCTGCGCTTGCGTCCGCGCATTCGACCAGGTCTCGATGCGCTCGAATCGACCACTGATCGGATTGCGTTGGCGCGTCACATCGCCAATGGCGTACACATCGGGTTGGGTGGTCCTGAAGTTTGCGTCGACGAAGATCCCGTCGTCTGTGGCAATGCCTGCGGCATGCGCGAGGTCGTCGTTGGCGACAACGCCGATCCCGACCACGACGAGATCGGCTTCAACCCGGCGCCCGTCTGCCAGTTCGACCCCACCGCGCTGGACGGCTTTCACCTGGGCGCCCAGCAGCACCTGCGCGCCGCTGGCGCGGTGGTGCTCCAACAAAACCTCGGCGATGGTTGGTGGCACAGTCCGCGCCATCAGGCGTGGGGCGGCTTCCAGCACGGTGACGCGTGCGCCGAGTTGTCCGGCGGAGGCGGCCAGCTCCAGGCCAATGGGGCCGCCCCCAATGACGGTCAGCTTCAATCCGTCGCGCAGCTTGGCCCGAATGGCCCGCGCATCATCCAGGGTGCGCAGGAAATGCACTGGCGCTTGGGGATCGCTGCCCGCCAAGGGCCTTGGCCGCACGCCGGTTGCCAGCACCAGGCTGTCCCAGGGCAGTTCGCGCCCGTCACTCAGCGCCAGCGCGCGGCGATCGGTGTCGATGGCCACAGCTTTGCAGCCCGAGATGACCTGCACCCCTGCAAGCCCGTCGGCCTGCAGCATCAGGGTCGACTCGTCCCCAAGCTGGAATTCCTTGGAAAGGGGAGGGCGGTCATAGGGCGCGTGATGCTCCTCGCCCACCAGCGTGACCGAGCCTGCGTACCCGAGACTGACAAGCGAGCGGGCCAGGGTGTGGCCGGCCAAGCCACTCCCCACGATCACAAGTGCGGGTGAAGCGGACATCGTCAGACGACGTTGTATTCTGCGAACACCTTGTTCGAGTTGAAGATATGAGTTTCGGTGAACGAGCTCCACTTCAGCGGCGCCTTCAGCTCCTGCATGGCGCCCAGCAGGGGACACCAATTGAGAAGCTCCTGTTGGCCCGCCGCCTCAAAATCTTCAGTGGACTGGCTGTGCCAATAGCCGTAGTCCGCCTCGTTGAGCGCTTTAAACAATGCACGGTCAGCCGGGGTGTCCGGTCGCAAATGAAAGGTGCGGTCGCACAAAAAGGCATGCGACCAGCTCGAAGAAGCGACCATCGCCACGCGCCAGGGTGAATCGCGCAGGACGCGCGCCGCCGCGGCGCCCATGTCCATGCAACGAGCCGGTGACGGCCCCGGCGGATCAAGGTCCAGCTCGGCGTTCATGTTCGATAGGAAGCCGCGCGCTGAAATGACCTTGCGCCCATAACAGTTGATCGGCATGGCGAGGGTCGGGTAGTCCCAGCCCTTGCGGTCGTAGTCGAGGTAGAGGATGGCGTTGGTGAAGGCGTGCGCCAGGCTTTCGTGGTGCAGCGGCTTGTACGCATAGGCGACGTCAAAGTTTTGCTCCAGCAAGCCTGTGGTGAGGTGCTTGCCGATGTCCCGGCGTCCCTTAAGGCGGTACATCTTGTCCGGGCCTTCACCCCAGGCGTTGGGCTTGCCGGTCATCATCGACGAGCTCTGCGCGTGGCGCCATGGGTACAAGTCCATGTCGTCATAGGCGCAGACCGTAAACGGAGGAATGATGTCCTCCTTGAAATTCTCATACTGGTCGTCACCCCAGATCAACACCACGTCCGGGTTGAAGTCGTCAATGGCTCGGCGCACACGGCGGAACTCCTCCACCAGCGCGGCGCGATGGCGTCCTGCCGCAGCGGTGCCCTGGTCATCGCCCCATTCTTCGCGCATGGCAGCGGGCCAGTTCTCAGGGGACTTCAATGCGTCCGAAATGCCTGGGTCCTTCAGCGTGAGCCGCAGGATGCCACTCATCATTTCGTCGGCGGTGCACAGGGGGGGGTAATGGGACAAGCCCACGCCGAGGATTTCTGCCATGTCTGTCTCCTAATCTGCAAGGGATCAATTGATCACTTCAGACGTCTCGTGTTGCGCTTTTGTCCGCGCTTTCTTGCGAGAAGCGGCGGCTGCCGCTTCGTTTTCTTGTTCCTGCGCGCGAGCGATGGAAGTTGTCAATTGGGTCAGGAGGGTGACCAGATGGAGGCGCTCTTGGCGGGTGAGTCCCGCCATCAGGCGCTCGAGCCTTTTCCAGTGTGCTGGAAGATTCGCCTTCAGGAAGGTCTCTCCCTCCGGCGTCAGCACGGCCAGCAGCGATCGCTGGTCTGATGCGTTGAGCTCGCGGCGGATCAATCCCTTTTCGGCCAGGGTGTTGATGTTGCCGGACAGGTTGTTGGGTTTGACCACCAGCATGCCAGCCAACGCGCCCATCGTGGTGGGCTGCCGCGTCCGTTGCAAGGTGGTCAGGATGTTGAACTGCAGCGGCGACAGACCCATGGCCCCGACCTCGTCCGCCTGGTCGCGGTCGAGGGTGGCGAAGGTGCGGTAAACCGCCAGAAGCACCCACAGCGCCGACCCATCGAGCGCCTTGTCCAGTGCGGCGCTCACGGCCACCTGATCGCTCAGGGGAAGGACTGGCAACGCTGCTCCGGCACGGGCGTTCTTTGGTTTTCGTGGTTGCATGGAGATTCGAATATTTCGATATCTGAACAATTTTTATTATGACAGGCTGCGTCCGATTTCGAGCCAACCTAACCTAGGGTTTTCCATCATTCGCTGGACAATGTGTATCTTGAATAGTTCCAAAAATGAAACGGGATGCTAGACTTTACCAGCGCCGGCAAACCAAGCCGAGCAAGCCGAGCGGGCTCAATTCAAAACTTTGAGGAGACATGCATGAAACGTCGGGAAGTACTCGGTCACCTGGTCGGCGCAGCCGCCACAGCAGGGGTCGCAATGCCAGCCTGGGCGCAGGAGTATCCGGCCCGCCCCATCAAGATCATCGTGCCCTACGCGCCCGGAGGCTCCCCCGACACGGTCGTCCGGATCCTGTCGCAGCCGCTGGCGGCTGCCTTGGGACAGCCTGTTGTGGTTGAAAACATTGCGGGCTCGAGTGGCGTGGCCGCGATCGAACAGCTCAAGCGTTCGGCGCCCGATGGCTACACGCTGCTCGATTGCGATGCAGGCCACTGGGCCGTCAACCTCTTCACCAAGAAGCAACTCCCCTACAGCTTCGAGAAAGACCTGGCGCCGGTTTCCATTCTTTCCACATCCGCACTGTTCTTGACGGTGCATGAGTCCTTCCCGGCCACGAACCTTCAGGAGATGGTGGCGGCCGTCAAGGCCAAGCCGGGCTTCTACAGCTACGGCTCGTCCGGCATTGGCAGCCTGCATCACCTGACCATGGAGGCCTTCAAGGCGGGCCTGGGCCTGGACATCCTGCACGTCCCGTTCAAGGGCACGGGCCAGTCGGTGCCGGCCCTGGCAGCGGGGCAGGTCTCGATGGCTGTCGCGGCATTCAATTCGGTCGGGCAATTCGCCAAGACGGGTCGGGTGCGCGTGCTGGCGGCCAATACGCGTGAGCGTGCCAGCATCCTGAGCGAGTACCCCCCGATGGGTGACGCCGGCTTGCGCGACTTCCACTTCCCCGGCGAGAACGCCCTGTTCGCGCCCGCGGCCACGCCCAAGCCGATCATCGACAAACTGTCGGCAGCCATCGCTCGGGTGCTGCGTGACCCGGCGACCATCAGCAGGCTGCATGCGGCGGGTGTCGAACCCCCGGCTTCTGCCACGCCAGCGGCATTGGCTGAGACCATCCGACGCGATATCCCGCGCTACCAGGCCGCAGTGAAGGCATCGAGGATCGAGGCCGAATGAGTCAGTGCCAGAACGAGCCTTGCGCAACGGAGTCGCCCGTCGTCTGGCACCGCCCATCCCCCTCCAATGAGGCCATTGCCTCCTTGGTGCAAGACGGCAGGGTTCACTCGCGCATTTACACCGACCAGGCGATCTTCGACCTGGAGATGGAGCGCATCTTCCACAGGTCGTGGATCTATATCGGTCACGAGAGTGAAGTCCCGCGTGCCGGCGACTTCCAGGCACGTCGGATGGGCCGCACGCCCGTGCTGATGGTCCGTGGCAGGGACGCGCAGGTGCGTGTGCTGATCAACCGCTGCCGGCACCGCGGCGCCACCGTGGTGGAAACTGAATCCGGCAACACCAAGATGCTCCGGTGCTGGTACCACGGCTGGGTCTATGACCTGACCGGCGCGCTGCGCGAGGTAACCGAACCGGGCGGCTATGGTCCCGACTTCAAACCCGAGGACATGGGTCTGACCCAGGTGCCCCGGGTGGCGTCCCACCGCGGATTCTTGTTCGCCAGCCTGCAGCCGGAGGGTGAGACGCTGGCCGAGTTTCTGGGCGGCGCCGCGTCTCAGTTCGACATGCTGGTGGATGCGTCTCCAACGGGCGAAATCTTCCTGGATGCGGGCTTCAACAAGACCGAGTACCTGGGCAACTGGAAGCTCGTCGGCATGGACGGCTACCACCCCAACTTCGTGCACGCCTCGGTGGTGGCGGGCTGGGCGCGAAACTCGGAGTCAGGCATCGGGTCGATGCATCGTGAAGACCCCTTCAGCGACGCAGCGCTCACGCTCACCCGCGACTATGGTCACGGCCATGCGATGCTGGACTTCCGCGCCCAGCGCCTCAAGAGCTACAGCAAGCACGCGGCCTTTCTCGCCAAGGTCCCGGGCGGCGAGAAGTATGTCGAGGACATGCACAAGGCCTACGGGAAAGACCGCGCGGAGATGCTGATCAGCCTCTCTGGCGACCCGCACCTTGGCTTGTTCCCCAACCTGCAGTTGATCGGTAATCAGGTACGCATCATCGTTCCGATCGCTCCGGGGGTGACCCAGGTCCTCATGTCAATGGTGAGGTTCGGTGGCGTGAGCGACGAAATCAACACCATGCGTGTTCGCCAGCATGAGTCCTTCTATGGACCGGCCGGCTCGGGCTCACCGGACGACGCCGAGATATTCGAGCGGGTGCAGCGTGGCATGCAGGCCGAGTTCAATCCCTGGATCGAAATTTCACGGGGCATGCATCGCGAGTACATCGATACCGATGGCAGCATCGTGGGGCGGATCACTGACGAAGTACCGCAGCGAGGCCAGATGAAGTACTGGCTTCAACTCATGACAAATAGCGCGGCATGACGCTGGAGACCAACGTGACAGACGCTTCAAACGGTCTGAGTGACTGGGCAACCTATCGGGAGGTGGAGCTATTCCTTTTCAAGGAGGCCGAGCTCGCAGACACCCACCAGTTCCAGGCCTGGTTCTCGCTCTTCACCCAAGACCTTCTGTATTGGGTGCCTTGCAACAACGACGATGCTGAGGTCGGCAAGCAGATTGCGCTGATCAACGACAACCGTGCCGAACTGGACGAGCGTCTGTTCCGCCTGGGGACCAAGCATGCGCATGCACAGTCTCCTCGGTCGCGCCTCTCGCGTATCGTGAGCAATGTCGTGCTCGCCGACGACTATCGCCGTGAAACCGGCGGTCAGGTGACCTCGCGTGTGCTTGTCACCGAGGTGCGAAACGGCAAGACCGAGCATTGGGCCGGGCGGGTGACCCATCTTCTGGTGCGCCAGGACGGTGTGCTGCGAATGCGCGAAAAGCGCGTGTACCTCGCAGCAAACGACCAAGTACTCCCCAACCTCACCTTCATCATTTAAAACGTCATCAGAATAGAAAAAGGCAAACGCATGTCCACGAGCGATCCCGAAATCGGCAAGAGCGTGATGGCCGCCGGCCTCAAGACCAACTACCTCGAGGCCGGTGAGGGCGATCCTGTGATCCTGATCCACGGCTCCGGGCCCGGCGTCACTGCTTACGCCAACTGGCGTTTGACCATTCCGGTTCTGGCTCAGAAGTTCCGCGTGCTCGCGCCGGATATCGCCGGCTTCGGCTACACCGAGCGAAAGCCCGAGCAGCAGTACGACCTCGACTTTTGGGTGCGTCACCTGACCGAGTGGATGGACGCGGTCGGGGTCAAAAGGGCGAGGTTCGTCGGTAACTCCTTCGGCGGTGCGCTGACGATCGCCATAGCCTCTCGGTACCCGGAGCGGGTGGAGAGCTTTGTGCTGATGGGGGCGGCCGGCGTCGAGTTTGAAGTGACTCCCGCGCTGGACGCCGTTTGGGGCTACGAGCCCTCCATCGAGAACATGCGCAAGATCGTCATGTCCTTTGCCTACGACACGAGCATGATGACCGACGACTTGGTCCGCTCGCGTTACGAAGCCAGCGTCCGCCCCGGCTATCAGGAGTCGTTCTCCCGGATGTTCGCTGTGCCCCGGCAACGCCATGTCAAGGCACTGGCCACGCCCGAAGATGACATCCGCAAGATCCAGCAGCGCGCACTGATCATCCATGGTCGGGACGACGCCGTGGTTCCGCCGGCAACCAGCCTGAAGTTCCACTCACTGCTGAAGAACTCCGACCTGCACATGTTTGGCAAGTGCGGCCATTGGACGCAGATCGAGCGCAAAGACGACTTCACCAGGCTCGTCCTGGAATTCTTTGGCGCCTGAGCCCGCCGTGTCCCGCAGCCAACTGCCCGTGGTCGGGGTGATGATCGGTGACCCTGCCGGGATCGGGCCCGAGGTCTGCGTGCGCGCAGCAGCCAGCCCCGAAGTGAAATCCCAATGTCGCTTGGTGCTGATTGGCGACCGCTCCATTCTTGAGCGCGCGGCGGATATCTGCGGGCTCTCCCTGAAGTTCGTGTCGGTGACCGATCCGCAAGACGTGCGCGACGGTGATGCCGTTGGCGTGCTGGATCCGGGTACCTTCGATCCGGCCAGTAATCGCTTCGGCGTCGCATCGGCGCAGGCCGGTGAGGCAGTCCTGGAATGGTTGCGGCTTGGCGAGCGACTGGGCCGGGAAGGCAAGCTGCAGGGCTTCGTTCTCGGGCCGATGGAAACCGCTTCCATGAAGGCGACTGGCAAGGTGCACGACATGGACGACCTCCAGCCTGCCGGGACATTCATGCTGCGAATGAGCGGCAACTTGCGCGCCGTTCCACTCAGCGAGCACGTCCCCTTGTCCAAGGCGATCGAACTCGTCACACCCGAGCGCGTTGAGCATGTGGTCCGGCTGGTGGACCGCACGCTCCGAAGCTGGGGTTTCAAGCAGCCCCGGATTGCCATCGCAGGGATCAATCCCCACGCGATGTTTCCCGAAGACCAAAACAAGATCGGGCCGGCGGTTGCTGCGGCCCGTGCCGACGGCATTGATGTTGAGGGCCCCCTGGTTCCGGATACGGTGTTTCGGCAGACCCTCGAAGGTCGGCACGACGTGGTGGTGACCATGTTCCACGATCAGGGGCAAATCCCGATCAAGACTGCAGCCTTCGAAGGCGCCTGCACCGTGTATGTCGGCTTGCCATTTGTGATGCTCAATGTGCCGCACGGCACGGCGTATGACATTGCCGGCCAGGGCGTGGCGCAGCACCAGAGCATGCTGTCTGCCATTCGCACGGCCGCCAGCCTGGCGGCCGGCCGGCCTATCGCCGCCTGAGTCCACCGAGATAAACGCATGGCCACAGAAAAAATCGCTCTCGTCACCGGGGGCAGCGCCGGTCTGGGTGAGGACATCGCGCTCCACCTGCAGCGTGAAGGCTACAAGGTGTTGGTGTGCGGCCGACGTGCAGACAAGCTCGACGCGATGAAGGCGCGCGGTGTCGAGGCCTTCCAATGTGACATCAGTAGTCGCGACGACATCGCACGCATGCACCAGTGGGTCGTGCAGACCTACGGCGGGCTCGATGTGCTCGTCAACTGCGCCGGTATTGCGGTACAGAGAAGTCCGTTTGTCGACGCCTCGGCCGAAGACATCGAGCGTCTGGTCAGGACCAATGTCCTGGGCACCATGTTCGTGACGCAGACTTTTTTGCCCCTGGTGATCGAACGCAAGGGATCGGTCGTCAATTTCAGCAGCACGCTGGCCCAGCGGCCGCGCGCCGGATCGATTGCCTATTCCGCGACCAAGGGCGCCGTGGAAGCCTTCACGCGGGCGCTGGCCATCGAGGCGGCCGAGCATGGCGTGCGCGTCAACTGCATCGCCCCCGCCCTGGTGCGCAGCGAAATCTACCTGGCGGCGGGCATGTCGCAGGCTGACTACGACAAGCTGCTGGCGGCGCGAGCCAAGGAATTTCCGCTTCGTCGGGTGGGTGAGCCGCAGGATGTCACGGGCATGCTGTCCTATCTGGTGTCCGATTCAGCAGGGTGGATCACTGGCCTTTGCCTTCCCGTGGACGGCGGGGCGATGCTGCGCTAGGCGCCGTATGGGCGCGTTACCCGTCATCTCGCCAGACGTCGTCCTTGGCGGCGCCTTGGCGCTGCTCTCCTTGCTGACCTATGGCATCTGCATGGTGCTGGTGTCCGTGTGCGTGCGGACCTTCCGTAGCGAGCCTGGGTCGCTGATTGCCGCTGCGGCCTGCATACCCGCAGGCATCGTAATTTCCTGCGTGCATCTGGCGTTTGGCGAGGTCCAGGCAGGTATCAGTGCGTGGGCCGTGGTGGCTTTTGCACTGGCCGGCATTTTTTCGACCTATCTGGGCCGGTGGCTGGTCTTCAAGTCGATTGAACTCAATGGACCCTCCGGGGCGTCGGCTCTGCAAAGCACCAGCCCCCTGCTCACCGCGGTTTTCGCGTGGGTGTTCCTCGGTGAAGTGATCGGCTGGGTGGGCATGCTGGGCATCACCATGGCGATCGTAGGTCTGGTGTCCATGAGCTTCGGCTTGCAGCGGCGCGCCGCCACCCAGCCGCCAGTAGCCGCGGCTTTGGCCTCGGCCAGTAGTGGGCGCTCGATGGTGTGGGCGAGCCTGGTAGTTGGCGTCGGGTCTTCTGTCGCGTATTCGGGCAGCCACATCTTTCGTGGCTCTGCCGTGCGAATTTGGAACGAGCCGCTCCTGGGCGCCACGATCGGAGCCGGCGCGGCGCTGCTGGCCCTGCTTTGGGCCAGCCGGAGCAAGTGGCCCGAGTACAAGCGGGAAATCCTTGCCAACCGCAAGGGGGCCTGGCAGTTTGCAGGCATTGGCGTGCTTCAGTTTCTGGCGCAGACCCTGGTGATCGCATCAATGAAGTACATCCCCGTCAGCGTGGCGGCCTTGGTTTCCATGTGCACCCCTCTGGTTGTGGTGCCGATCAGTTACTTCATTTTGCGAAACGAGGAGAGGCTCAACGGGGTCATGTTCATTGGCATCCTCATCACCCTGTGCGGTACCCTGACCTCACTGGTTTTTGCGGGGCGTGCCTGACGGGTCTTCTACGCTTTGAGGCATGTCTTCGGCGTCTGTACCCCAACGCTTTTTGCGCTGGTGCCAGTTGGCGAGATTCATGGCGTTCCCCCTCAGGTCCGGGCGGGTTTGGCAGCAGCGCGGGCTGCCGGATAGGACGCGAAGACGCTGTCCTGCCCGCGCCGGTCGATCAGCAGCACTTGGAAGGCATCTCG